>Ga0179593_1329289_pt1 | contig 10467 bp, 10 predicted proteins | sample CZODoug2_1_08_16_FD_185931 | JGI IMG/M metagenome (GOLD analysis project Ga0179593, IMG submission 185931) | Vadose zone soil fungal communities from Angelo Coast Range Reserve, California, USA - CZODoug2_1_08_16fungal (PacBio error correction) | ecosystem: Environmental > Terrestrial > Soil >... | reverse complement strand
TCCTCCACGCCACCGCTGTCGTTTTCTTCGTCCTCTCTTTCTTGTCATTTGTCCACCAGTACCGACGAGGCCTTTCTTTTACTCCACCAACAGACACCCTTTCCCCTCTGACCCATCCGACCTTTTTCCTCTGTCACGTCTCCGCCATTTTTGCTTCCCCCTCCCCCCCTCTCCTTAGTACCTTTTTTTTCTTTTTTAGTCTGGTTGTGTGTAGTTTACTGACAAGAACCTCCTTCCTCCGGATGAAGGTCTTCGTTGTTCCTTGATTCTTTATACCCCCCCTTTTCTATTCTGTAAGCCCCCTCCTTTTTCCTTTTTTCCCCCTTTTTCTCGTTTCGGCTTTTATACTGCATATTTCTTTTCCTTCTTGTGTGCATATATTTGCGCACCGTCCATGACCCCCTATATCATTCTAACTCTCCCTTCGTTTATCCCTAATCCTCCTTGGACATGTACATTTAACTTCTTCGTATCTTCCCACTGACTTTGTCTGATGCCGCTCTCCCCCCCCCCGACCCTTCCCGAGTAGATCCTTGTTCATATGCGTTTGTCTTTATTACCTTCCACCTTACCGCTGTCGGCCGTCCTTCTGTTCTATACCCATACCCTTCTTTTTTTTTATTTTCTTCGTTGCGCGCTAACCCTGCTCTTTTCCTCTTTTTTCCCTATGAGGCTATAACCTTAACCTTCATTGGTCACATGGCTTTTGCCCTTGGATTGTTCAGCCACATGATTTGCTGGTCGTACGGCAGATGATTTTCATCCCTATCATTATTATTTCTCTTAGCCACCCCACCTGTTCTTACCTTGACTTTGTTTGATACATGCACATTTTTTCCGGGAACATGGCTTTTCCCTCCATGTTCGCGTTTCTCGTTTTTTTGTCGCCACCGACTATGATTCCCAGCTTATTTCGAGTGGCTCTCTAGGAGTTGATTCAGACCCTACCCCTTTGATCCCTCCATGAGGCAAACTCTTCTTTCCCCGCTACGCACCACAGAACACTCGCTCCCCATACCCTGTTTTTGGTCAAGTTCCTTGGACCAGACTTCACCTTCGTGCCGCCTCAGGTAACTCACTCCCCCTTTGGCCCCCTTAAAAACACCCGTCCCCAGTGTGTTGGCCGACACGTGAAGAGGATCAGGTCACCCCCTTCCTCAATATATCCCCAAGACAAACCCCCCTTCTCCTTCCAAAATGAGTACTCTTAGTATTCGTAAGTACTGGCACTAGGGGGCTTTTGTAGATGTAGCCATTTATTGTTTTCCAACGGTTTTTCGACTCCTTCGCGATGCCATTTTTCCCCCTAATGGGGCTCAAAGAAATGAACCTTCCGTTGCCCATGGCATTACGCCGCGGCAATAGCCGCTTGAGGAAAGGTAAAAGTCTATCCCTCAGGAGAATGCTCCTAAGGGCAGCACCCTCTCGAATCCCCCTTCCTTTCCCCTCGAAATATGAGTGTTGCCCTCCTTTCCATCGAGTAATCGTACAGGTGTGAACCATGCCTGATCTCCTAGAGGCGGAACCTCCCCCCCCCCCTCCCCTCCTCCTTTTTTGGGTGTTCCTGTGGCTCTAGTTTGACTGTGAACCTTACGATTTCCCTATGAAGGCTAGTCCACGAATATGGCACGAATTCCTACGTTTCTTTTCTTCTTGTGCGGGCTACGCCTTCCGGCCGCGCGTGAGGCACGTTGCTGCCCCCGCTCTGCCCTTGCCGCCTGCTCATTCCATTTTTTCCCGACGCGTCTTTGATTACCCCACCTACCCGTTCCGCCTTGCCCTCCCCCTTTTTATCGTCAGCATAACCGAGGAGTCATTCCCCCCCATGCTCCCCGTCCGGCCGAACGTTACCAAAGTCTCTGTCAGGGCTCCTTCTCCCCTGAAACGCTTAAGCCCCCCACATTTTATTCCCCCCCCTTTTCTCCTTAGGAATCTTCGATTGTTTTGCGCGCGCGACCCCACGCGCCTGGTTGGACGTCCTCCTTCGCCGTTCCCCATCACCCCTTCCCATTTTTTGGTTCCCGATTCCTACGCCAACCCCTCTTTTCTTTCCAAGTGAGCGGAACACGGAATTCGGCCCCCTTCCAAAGTTACTCGTTTCCCTCTCCTGGTCGCTGCCCTTCGGGAATCCTCCGAGGCTCCCTCGGTTTAGTTCTCCCCCCCCCGCCCCAACCAATAGAGTTTCGTCCGACTTCTACTCGATATTGCCGACAAATCCCCCCCTCGTTACTTCACCGAGCGGCGACCAACCCCGAGTGACAAACCCCCTTCGGCCCCTTTTCGTCGAACACCCTTTTTGTTCGTACCCCCCTTTTCGAACCAGTACGAGTCCTTTTTCCTTATCCCGCTACGCCCCCGGTGCCCTGTTGTGCCAATTTTCCTAGCATCCCCGTCAGCCCATCAGGGGCGACAGCCCCCACCCCCCTGTCCCCTTTTGAAGCGTTTGCCATTCGACCGGCCTTTTTCTGCGACATCCTTGTAGTGGTCTAGCCCACAACGTGTATTAACGGTGTCCCCTTTCTTCCACCCTTTGGCGACCTCTTTTTTAGTGCCCTCACCAGGAATTTCCTTCAACTTTTCCGGTGAGAATGTCCTTTTTCAAAGTGTTTCCTAGATCCGAATTGATCTTTTTTTATTTTTGGTCCCCGATTCTTCCCCCAAAGTGTGAAGCATGACCACCCCTTCGATCCCTTCCCCTGCGGTGGTTCACGTTTATCTAACGGTTGTTCTGACGGCCATTCACGCGACGCCACTTTTTTTGGCAACGCGCGTTTTGACCCCCAGTACCACCACTGCGAGACAACCCCCTATTGCACTTTCCCCCTATCGGAGTACAGCCTGTTACTGCACTCAGGGGTCCCACCGTTTTTGCGCGACCTCCCTCACGCTTTCTTTTTCAACGCGCCTCAAGGTTGACTTTCCCCCACGTCGCTTTATCTTTTTGCGAGTTGGAAAATTGTTTTATTGCGCCTCCATACCTTTTGCCCCCCCCCATTAAAACGCTTTTCCTCGGCCATTTCCCTTTCTCATTTCCTCCGTCTGGCTGGCGTCAGTAGTCCTTTCTACCACCACCCAGACTCACCCCCCAAACTTGTTCCTCGAATGCGGCCTACCAAGGCCTTGCACCCTAAGCCGCGACCTTCCATGTCAACTCTCCTTTGCACCCCCCTACTTCCGAACCGCTCCCCCCCACCCCTGTACCGGCCAGGGAGACCTTTCTTGACAGGTCAGAAGCACGATCTCTTTTGCGGCGTCTTCGCCCTCATGCCCGGCCTCTCCCCCCGTGCCTCTGTCCCCCCTTCTATCCTTATTGCCCCCGTTTCGAAAAGCTCAAGTAGGTTCCTGCCAAGGACCCGGCCGCGAACGCCCGCCGTTTTGCCCCCTTTAGTATTTCCAATGCCCGCCCGTATCCACAACCCCCCGTTTAAAAACACTTTCTCCCAGCGCCACAGAAAAGCGTCCAGCATTCTGAGTAGGCCTTTTTACCTCCCACTTATCGGCGCGGGGGTTTCTCTTTTTGGATAGTTCGGTCGGTACGGTGCTCTTCCATATCCCTTTCTTTTTTCACTGGTCCTTTCCTTCGGCTAGCGACTACTTTTTGCAAATCCTGCCCCCTTGCTTCCAGCCTCCCTACCAATAGCTCAAGTGAGTATGTAAGCTTTGTCAAGTCCCAAGAGATGTCATAGCCGGAGGAAGAAGCCTTCGGGGATGATTTCCATGCCTTTTACCCTTCCCACCCGCGCGACCTTGATCACTTTTCTTCTGTCTTTTTTGAAGTTTATTTCTTTGGTTACTTTTCCTCCCAAAAGGATTATATCTCTCACGTGACTCGCTTTGCCCTTTTTCTATTTCACCGAGACTTTTTCTTTCGTTCTTGAGTTTTGGGCCCCTGATTAGCGGGATCTGGGAGGAACTCTGTCCTTTCACAATCGACTGCAGCCCTATTTGCGGATTTTACTTCCTATTATGAGGGTGGCCCCGCGTCGCTACTGAGTCTTTTGTGTTCCTCTTACGGCCAGCTTTTATTAATACATTTTTTCCTTTCCTGACCTTTGCTTTGGCGACGATTTCGTTTTTGTAGATTTTGTCCAAGAGTAGAGACCAGTGAGCCCGGCCAGGGCTTAATTTTCCCCACTCTCTTTCTATTCTCCTTGGTGTGTTGAGATGACTGGCCATACGCCCTGTGTCTCGGCGCCTCCCTTCTGAATCCTACTATGAAAGATCGCCAACGCCACTTCCCTTCCAGTCGAAAACGGGAGCAGACCCCTCTTTGCAGGAAGTCTTTCCCCATGCGCGCCGGGCTTTCGTCTTTTTGGCCACCTTACATATGACCTTCCCAATCCGTCTTTCATCTATTGTTTTTCCCTGGGCTTTTTAAGCCCCTGCAGAATACTTATTCGCAAACTCTTCCCTTACTAGTTTCCGCCACCGTTACCTTGCTCCGAATCGAAAATCCGTCGCCTGCGCGACCCCTAGATCGTCCCTCATCCCCCATACGATACGGTAGTGTCTTCCTCACCAAAGCCAGGACAGACCCACCCAACTCTCGGTTTCCCTGCTTACGCCTATTCTGATCAGTTGAAGTCCCTCTCAAAGCCAGAGGTCTTCTCTGCCTATTTTCCCTATGACAACCTCTTCGTGGCGGCCATCCCTGTTTTTTCCTATCTTCTCTCTTTGGTTTTTTCCGCGAATCTTCACTTTGACCAGTTTTCCTTTTCGTGCCCCCCCCCCTGCTTTTTCTAATTCCCTGGTTCTCTATCACCCAGGCACGAACTAGCCTCTGGCCCTTCCGCCACTTTTTTCCCTCTCCTTTCTCACCAGTGAGACCCCCTCTTCGCCTATCTCTTCTAATTTTTTCACATTCCCTCGAATTGCCTGCGCTTCTGATTGATCTGGGTTCAGTTTTAAAGTGCGTTTTCCCGTCCAAGTCTTTTGGGTCAAACTTTAGTGTTTCTCCCAGACCTTAGGTTCCTTAGAAGGGAATTCTCTAAAACCTCATGCTTAGCCCAGCTGAATTCACGTTTGCACGTCCCTTGCGACACGCCTTTCTAGTTTTCTGAAAATCCCCCTCCCAGAACTACTGTCTTCCCCTCGTGTCAACTTTCCCCCCCCCCGTTAACTTTCTTTTGAGGCTCCTACTATGCTATTTTGTCAAAGTTACGAGTTCCTGTCATGCTTTTCTTTTTCGTTTTCTTTTTGCCGCCAGTATACTTCATGTTGTTGGAGCTATTTTGCCTCATCGCCGCCTCGATCCTTAAAGGGACTGACCCCGTTCCCCCCCTTTTACTTGATTCCCAAACTCGGAGCACCCGTTCCGCGCACGCTCAATCGCCTGTTCAGTCCCTTCCCCTTTCTCGCGTTCGGACCATCTATCTTCGTTAATACCAAGAACCTGCCCCTATTTCAAAAGATTCAGAAGGTCATTCCTCGTGGTGTTTTCCACTTTTGTTTCTACTCCCCCTCCGTCTTCTAGTGTCCTACTATCACCCCAGTGCTCTTCTTCCTGCACGCCCAAGGGAAGTTGATTCAGGTTTTTGGCTTCTTGCCAACGCTGCATCTTTCACACTCTCCCCCACCTTAAGGCGGAGTCTGCTAACCCCCCTGGCTTATTCATTTTCACCCTGCCCTGTGATCTTGGTAACTCATCCCTGGTCTTTTTTCCCACTCGTTCGCCATGGTCCTCTGGTTTTTGTATTTCCCTTCCTTTCCCTTGTCCCCTTTACCACTCACTTGGATGAGCCTAAAAATTATCGGGTATTTTTCCCCCCCCACAACATTTGTCCGGTTTGTTGGCTTGCCTCCTGATGAGGAGTCTTCTCGATTGGAAGGAACCCAACCTATCGCCCTTCATCTTCCTGTCCGTTTTTTCACCCCCGTTTAGCCGGATTCAATGGTCGCTGGTGTTTTCTAGTTGGCCTCTCGAGTATCTCTAATTGTAGATTAATTCTATCGCGAGTCTCCCTGATCTCCCGACCCCCTATTTCTTTCCCCGTCCACCATTCGTCTACACGATTTTTTTCCACCTCGCCCAGAAAACTTCTCATACCGCCCCATATTCTTTCTCACTGTTTTGTTGCCTTGTGAACAGCAACCTTCAGTCAGTGCACGCCCCTCTTCCCGTCAGAAAAGACCGGCGCGGCTTTAAGCCCCCCCACAATTAGTGTGGGTTGAAGTATGACGAGGTGAACCCCCCCTCCTGGAGAATCTTCCCCCCCCCCCTAAGAACACCCTTGAGATATTTCAACACATAACCAATGCAGTCCAATGCTCGATATTCGTAGCCGTTCCCCCCCCAATTCATTCCTTTTGTCGATTTCGCCATGCTTTTCAAGGTTCTCCAGAACGATGATGCTGATATCCTTAGGAAAATAATTGGGTCGCCATTCCCATTTTCTAAATTTCTTTTCTTCGCCGCGGCCTCGCCCTTTCACGCGTGGCCTGGGAAAGCCTCCTCCGACGCTTCGAATTCTCAAGCAAACCCCCCCCCCCCTAATCCGCCCCGGAATCGTCAAATCCTTTTCCCTCGTGGGACTAGACTTAATACTCGTAACCCCCTCTTTTTTACCCACTGTTCACCTCTAATTTTTCCCTACCTACCACGTTGTTGTTGTTTTTCTTCTCGTCACGATCTTAATTTTACCCAGTTACTTTTGCCGGGACTAAGAGGACTTCCCTCTATCTACCCGTCCCCCCCTGTAATTCCTTGAGTCTTGATTCCCGGGGCGGGCGTCCTGTTCCGCGGTGGTTTTTTCTAAATTCTACAGCTTTTCGGAGGGATTCTCCTTTGCCGTGCCCCCCACATTCCTTCCTTTGACTGAGTGCGCGGCGACCTTGCCTTCCTACAGCCTTTATTTATTCCGCCCACCGTAGTTCCGGCACATGCCGCTCAGCGTAGTCTCCCCCTTAGGCGACGCCGTCCTTTTTGCGAACATCTACCACTTCCGTTTCTTGACTTTCCAGTAAATCTGTCTGCCTTGATTCTCCTTGTTTGAATATCGCAGGCTGGTGGTGACTCCTCTTTTTTTCATTTCCCCCCCTGGTGCAAGGTGGGCGAACGACCCCCCCCATTTTTTCTTGACCGTAGCGCAGCCGGTCTGTGCCCCTCCCCCAACAACCGTTATGATCGTTCCCTGTGTTCTTTTGAGCGGTTTCCCCTCGCCGTAGTAGTTTTCCAGGTTTTCTTTACTGACCCCTCTGTCTGAATCAGGGAGTCCCCCGATGGCCACCGTACCCTCCCTTTTCAACTTCTCCCCTTTATCAGAGTCTGGACCAATTTTTTTACACACCTTCTTCCCCTCGCCGGCCCGAATCTTGTTGGCGTTAACGACGGCACTTAATGCGGAGATCATTTTTTTTTGTCTTTGGTGGCTTAACAATTTTTTCTCGTATCGGCATTACCCTCCCCCCTTGCGTCCCCCCCCCCCCACCCAGGCCAACCCCTTAGTGTTGAAATCGGATGTCGTTGGCGTCCTCTTAGTGGTCCGTCGAACCCCGTGTTATGGGCACCCGTCTTACCCAATGGCTGAATCCCCCTTTTTTTGTAGAGACTCGAAGCAGTAGAGCTCTAATGCCTGGGAGAATGATTCTTCCCCTTTTTACGCGCTACGAATGATCTGTGTGTCCTTTTTTTGGTTTGATGTTTCTTTTTCCCATGGCCGCACCCCTCCACCCTTCGCCCCAATTCCAGTTTTCTTACAGAGCGCCTTGTTTATCTACTGGTCAAGTACTTTTCTCCTTGCCCAGGTTACTGAAAAGTAACAGGCAGCAAACACCCCTATTCTTCCATGGCGAAATCTGTTTCCCCCTCTGTGCTTCACTCGTTGTTGCTGGTGTTTTTTTGCTTTCCTGCCCCCCCCCTCTTTCCCTTGCATCTTACACCTGCTATTTTTTGTCGGCCGAACAGTGCGTGTCGGATTGAGTTGCCCATCTTTGCCGTGTTTATTCCACCTTTGCTTGTTGCATCACTTTTCCCTATTCCAACCATTTTCTCCGGGCAGTCCCCTTTTAGTTAACTTTTTTTACTGCGTCGTTTCTTTCCACTTTTCGACACCTCCTCCCCACCATCGGCCCTCAGCCTGGGTCGCCTTCCATCCAACTCTTCATCTATACAGTCATCCCTGTGAATAATTTTTATTTCCTGACTTTCCCTGTGTTTTAATACTCTGCGCAAGCTCTTCACCTATGTTCTGATGCCTCTAGTAATCTGTGGTTGTGCGAATCTGCCTGCCTTTTTGTTTAGTTACTTTTCTTCTTTGACGTATTGTAGGCCCCCCTTTCCCGTTTGTCCCTTGTGACTTTGCCCCGTTATCCTTTCCTTTCGCTTCTTCTATATCGCTCATTTTGTAGGCGATGTTCAGGTTCCGGCGTCCCCCAGTCCTCTTGCCGGCTGTCCACCTGTCCTTGCTTATTTTCCTACGTTACTTGGCCCCCGCCGCCTTTTGCCATACTAATTTCATTTTCGCCAATTTCGATGAACCACCTTTGTAACGCAGCCTCACCTGTCGATGTGTAACGGCATATGCCGAGAATCCTATCGTATTTGTGGTGTTTTCCTTCTATCTCCATGTGGGCATCTTGAGGTCCTCGGCATTGCTTTTAACCTCTGCGGGGAGTTTCTTGGATAGATGAATTTTCTTCGGTTCTCATCTTTTGCGGCCCCCCCCCAATTATTTTATCTGTTCCCTCGACTTATTGATTTTATACTCTCTAATTCCCGTTCCTATTGCGCCCCTCTCAGACCCAGTGGTCTATGTGCAAATTTCCGTAGCGCCCGTATGCGCTTATAGACATGCTGTCTTGTACTACCCGTTTACTTATTTGGGTATATTTTTTCAGTGTTTTTTACTTTGTTCGCACTATTATACTTCCTCATGCCGCTGCTCGTTTTTGATTTTTTTATGACTTATTGTATGCAGCCGCTGGTGTGCCCTTTGCCTAGACGAGTTTTTTTTTTTTGTGTACTTCTTCAGTCCCCATTTGACCTCCCTGCCTCCCCTTTTTGTATTAAGCGCTAGTTGATGTTTTTTAATTCGTATTCATCCCCCCGTATATCTCTCTTGACGGTCTGCTGCTTAGGTAGTGATGTTTGTGACGTATAGTCTGCCCGGATGCTGGCCCCTCGCCCTTGCTTCACCATTTTTTACCCCTTTCTGAATTAGCCCGATGGGGATTCCTATTCTGTCCCCTTCCACCTTTTTTCCCTCGGTCTCTCTTCGGTCTTTACTATTTTTTTTAATGCTGCTTTCCAGCGTTCTTCTTTGCGTCCTTTATCCTTGCATCCAATCGGCCGTTGGAGCTTTTTTTCATTTGTTTGTATTTCTTTTCTTCCACTGACATCCCCCGGAGTTTATCACTCGAGCACAGTGTCCAGTTTTTCCACTCGCTCATTCCATGGTCCACTCTCCCCTCTTTTCTTTTGTTTCTCTTTGTTGCTTTTTTTCTCGATATGACTTACGCCCACCCCGTGGATAGTTTCTCCGGTCTTCCCTTCCTATTCTCCTGTGTTCTTGGGCTATCTTGCCTACCTGATGACCTGGCACCTTTCGCCTTAACGCCCCTGTTCTTTTCCATCTCGTTTTCGCCTAACTTGGGTAATAAGCCTCTTTCCGTCATCTTTTCACGCCCTGCAGCGAACTGCCGTGTGTTCTCTTTTCAGCTCTATGCCCTTGTTGCCCGGATCCATCCCTTTCCTGCTACACTTTGGTTTTATCATTTACTTTCCCCCTTCTGCACTTTCATCGATACCTTGTATTTCTATGTGGCTTGGGCATGTATTTTTATTTCTTACCTGATTTTTTTCTCATTTTTTCCCCCTTTTTTCTTGATCCCGTTCCCCTAATTCCCTGTACAAGCTCAGTTCGATGCACGTTTACACGTTCCCTTCAGCAACCTTTTTATTCTCTGCTCAGCCCTTTCGCAGGTTTTGTCGTTGGCGCCTCCCCTTTTGTACGTGTATTTTTATTTTTTTTTTTTTCCTTTGTTGGTGGTTTTACCTGTCTGACAATTCCCTCAAATTACAACTGCCAATCGCTTTGTTCCTTTCCTTGCCCCCCTGTTCGCTTTCATGCCTGGGGGAGTCGCGTACTTTTTCAGCCCTCTCCCTTTGCAATTTGCTTTCGGCCTTCTTACCTCCTGGATTTAGACATATTCGCTGTGCCCGCTGGCTTCCTGGAACCTTTTAGATTACAAAGGATCTGTTTTTCTCTGCAGAACTTGTAGTTTCGGTCGTGCATTTGTTTTCGTGGTCCCCCAAGCGTTTGACGTTTACCTCGTCTTTCGGGAACACTTCCCCGTTCCGTTTGTTCCGTCTCCCCGTTGCTTCCGTTCTTCCCAAATTCTGCATTCGATATTTTGTCGCTACTTTGACTTTATTGTCTATACGGTACACTCTCTTCTCTTATGTGCAGTTCTTCCCTGTCCCCGCCCTCCCAGGTCTTTCCCTCCCCCCAGTCTCGAAGTCTCTTCTTC
>Ga0179593_1647279_pt1 | contig 10468 bp, 11 predicted proteins | sample CZODoug2_1_08_16_FD_185931 | JGI IMG/M metagenome (GOLD analysis project Ga0179593, IMG submission 185931) | Vadose zone soil fungal communities from Angelo Coast Range Reserve, California, USA - CZODoug2_1_08_16fungal (PacBio error correction) | ecosystem: Environmental > Terrestrial > Soil >... | reverse complement strand
GTCAAAATTTCTGTTTTCTCTTTTTTCTTACGCGCAGCTTTTGAAGGTGGGCCCCTTTTCTCTTTTTGCGCGCATTCTGTTACTCACATTTCTAAATTCCGGTACTTATTTTTTTGTGGTCCCTCTAGAGATCGTGGTGTGGACTTTCTTTTTCCCATTGAAATATTCAAGCTTCTGTATACTTGGAACCTTGGACTGGCGAGCTGAGATCGTGCACCGAACCTGCGCCCCTAATTTATGCCCTGAAGAATTTTCCCGAACTCGATATCCCCACCCCCTCGAGACTCCAGGAGATCCCCTTTAGGCGCAGAGAGTCCCTCCCGCTCGCGCCGAAATTGGCTTTTTTTTTGCTCTCGCGGATCCCGCTTACTTGCCTTCTGATCCTAGACCTCTTTGGGCTGATGGCGGCCGCTGACTCCCGCGGTGTTTCTCGCGTCTGCGTCACCCCGCCCTTTTTCCCCTCCGATTTCTCGTTTGTTTTTCTTTAGAAGCCTGTCCCCCTGACGCTAAAACATGATTTTTTTTCTTTCTTAGCTCATTGCTTCGATGATCTCAGATCGGTTTTTCCTTTCCGCCCGATTACTGCGCCTTTGCCTTATCGAGTTTACTTTTCCCCGGTGATCTTCTTCCTCGCCGATCTTGGCGTCATTCGTCCGGGCGCGTCCGACGATCTTCCCCCCGTCGACAATCCCACACCGATCGCAGCCTTTGTTAGTAAATGCGAAAATGACTCCTTCCCTAACCGCGCAATGACTTCCCGACGGTGCTGCTGATCGATGCCCAATACCTGCCCCTCGAGTCCTTGGAGATTTTAAAGTTAGGAGATATAGGTTCTGGGATAGCCGGTAAGTTCTCCCCGCCTTCCCCCTTTGACCCCTTTAGTGAGCTTCTATACTTGTAAATTCCAGAAACCTTCCGGCTGGATGCGCCGATCCTTCATCCCCTCAACTGACTTTTATTGTTTTGTATACAGCTGCCTGAGTCCGTCTCCCCTCCCAAGAAGTTTTTTCTGCTTTTCGGTTATTTCCAGGCGAGTTGTAGAGGACGTCGGCGGCATTATTGGAGCTAAGTTTGCTTGGCTCGGCGTTTTTCCTTGTGACGGAGGTTTTCTACCTCTGGTACATCAGCTGCTCCCTGCGGTTCGCGATTTTAGATTAATGCTTTTTGAATGATGGCGGATGGCATCCGGCGTCGACGATCTCCGGCACCCCCCTGCCCCCTTCTTCCTGGGCCTTTGTTAAATTTCTTTCGTTTTTTTTTTTTAGCTTTCCCGCTTCGCGCTGGCGGGCGAGCCTTCGTCTTCTCACCTCCTCTGCGTCTGTTCGCCTCGTGATGTTGTTCTGCATGCGTGGCCTACTCTATCAGTCCGCCACATGTTTGCCGAGCGCGCGAACTTTGTTCTCGCGCAATCGGCAGTTTGCATTGTACCGTTCATTCCCACAATGAAGATAAGCATAATCTTACCCCCTCTTCGAACCGCCTTGGCTCCGGCAGCTTCGTGAGGCTCGGTTGCTTTTTTTTTTGGATCGTCTTATGATTCGAGTTTGGGAAGACTTCTTCCGCTACCCCTACCCTTCGCATAAGCTTTCCGTCGTGCTATTTGCCTCTTCCGTTGTGACGACTACTCTACATTTTCCTAAGAAGTGTTTTGTTCTTATCTATCACCGGCAGCTCTCCAGAACGTCACCCCGACGTCATGCCCTGTGATGGCCTCCCCCGTTCGCGTAGTTGCGGAAGCTTATCTTCGCCTCCTCGACGAAGAATCCGTCAACCCCCCCTATCTCCCCCCGAAACTTGTTATTGCCGCGGCCCCCAGTTTTTTTCGACCGTTTTGTAGCGATGATGCTGTTTCTCGAACTGGAGCGCGGGTCCCCCCCTTCCCGATCTTCGAAAGAACGTTTCCCCTCCTCAGGTGATTTTAGCGCCTCTCGAAGGCACACTTTCCCCTTGTAATGACGTAGATGACCAGAATACACTTAGTACACCTCCTCCCCCTTTAAGCGGTAAATTCGCCTTTGGATTGTGGGGTCTATGGCCCCCCGCATTCCCAGGTCCTCCACCAACGATCGAGAATTTCTTTTCGTACTCCTGCGCAGCGCGTGACCGCATTTGGCGCGACGTGATCGACCGGAGTCCGTGCGCTGGTGACTTTTAGCCCCCTGCCACATTCTCCATTACTCGTGGCATCCCGCATCCATGCTTCGCCAGCCTCGCAACCCCTTCTCCAGCCTTCTTCCCCCAGTTTTTTTATCGGCCAGCGTATGCCGTCCTGTGGCTACCCACCGGCTTTCCTTCTTATTCCCCCCCTGTCCCACGCCACACTTTCTTTTTCGATCGCGCCCGTTCTTCACCTCGTCTTTTCAACAATTCCCAGTGATTGCCTTCGATTGGCGCCCCCTTCTCGTCCTCGCGGTTCTGACCCCCCATTCTCCTTTCCGCGCCTTTTCCCAACCCTTTCGGAGTCGCTCTTCCGGCAGTCAGACCTGGATCGCCGATTCCCGGCTTTTTCCGTTTATCTAGGACTCTTCTTTCCAACTTTAATTGGCCGGAACATCCTTCGACGAGCCCCTATCTTTTGCGTTTTTTCCCCGACGAGCCGATCATTGTTTTTGAGCGCCGAGTCTCCATCCCCCCTTTTTTCGAGGTATTTCCCACGCTCTCGGCTTTTTCCCCCGGACCGTATATTCTTGGCTTTTTTCTCTGATATTTGCCCCCTCTTCCCCTTGACGCCTCGTCCTTCCCCTTCTCCGGTCTGCCGGCTTTTACCCGATCCCGTTCGCTAGTCCGCTTTCAGCATTGACTGCTCGCCGGCCTCCACTGTGTAGCGCGTTGCGACCACCTACGCAGGGCACGACACGTCACCCCGCAGCGGACTATCGTTTCGCGACCCAACTTCAATTTTCCAGCACTGTTCTCCTGCGCACGCCATCATCCCTTTTTATTCCCTACCAATGCCTAGACATTTTCGCGATCAGCAGCCTTGCCGCGCAGTCACACAGCGCGCCCCCCTGGCCTCGGTTTGTTTTTCTGACTGTCTCGCCTTTCTATTTGATATTTCTTCGCGGCCCCGCCGGCGGAGGGCCTTCCTCTTTTTTCTGTGTCTTCCCCATGCGATCCGGTTTTCCGCGCGGCCGTTTCTAAAGCGCGTTTGAAGATTTCCATGTCCGTCCTTCCTTCAGCATGTTTAAACGACCTCGGACCTTCCATTGGAATTTTTCTCCCAAGGGCAGACACCCCCCTATCTCTTCTTTGCCCATCCCGGCGGAGTCGTACCAGGCTCGTCCCCCTTCCATCACCCCCCATATTTTAATCTCCCCCTTTTGTTGTCCGGATTGTGATTTATCTTGCACTCTTACGAGCTTGTTCTCCGCCGCCCTCTGATGGGCATCCGTGCCTACTTTCTTCCTGCCCTAATCGTTCCAGTTCGATGACCAAGTTTTAGAGGATGACTTTTAAAGAGGGCGGCATCCTTTGGTGTTGCTGGGGTGGTGGGGCGTAGACGATGCCAATGGCATCTTCCCCCCCCCGCCGCGTCTGACGCCTTTTTCCCATGTCGTTCCGGAAGGAAGCATTTGTTTCGTCCGCAGCTCCCCCAGCCGCTTATGCTGCGGCCTCCCCCTTTCCTGGCTCTCCCACCCTCCCGATTCTCCTCCCCATCCTCCGGATCTTCCTCGCGGTATGACGGCCGCTCGCCGCCCCTAATCTTTGGCTTGGCTTCTCGAGCCGTTCTGTTGTATGAAGTGCCTTCAGTTACTGAGGCTGAGGCGGCCTTTTGATTGTTTTCCCCCTCTGTTCGTCTCCTTTTTCACCGTTTTTTGAAGGCCCGTTGGTCCATCCAAGTCTTTTGGTCCGGCACGACGGCTACAAACATGCTTTACCTTCTCAATGCCGATCGAATCTAGTCCTGACTCCCTCCCCGTTTTGTTCGCCCCAAGGCCGGGACTTGCCTCCTGACGTTTCCCCGGCAGTGTTTCTCTCCGAATCCTCCTCCGTCTTTTCCTTTGCCTCCGCCTCTCCCCAGTTGGTGACATCACACTCTCTGCAGACTTTCTCTCCGCCCTGTCCCTGCTCGCCACTCTCCCCCCCCCCCCCTAGACCAGTCAGGCCGGGTTGATGATCGATGTTTTTTTTTCCCCCTGCACGGCACATCCCGCGATCCGATTCTTGCCGTAGTATCGCGCTTGGATCTCTAATTTCCCGCGAATGCCGCCTTCATCGTCCCCGGGCGGCCTCTTTCCCTTGACCCCCCCCCCGAGTTAAGAGGCTGCCTCTTTACCTGGGGGGACCTTCACCCTATTTTTTTTCTATTTTTGTAGAAGCGGCCCCCCTTTCTCCCCTGGCGATCGGTCCCATTAGCTTTTGGGTTCCGGGGTTCCACTTTAGATTCACCGTTGCGCGCCCGTGAGTACCCTTCTGCAGCTTCATCTGGCTTTTCCGAGAGAAGCTTGGCTCGAGAAGGGCTACGATTTGCGACCCCGAGCTGATCAGCATGTGGTCTCCTTCCTCTTGCGAGGGCCTGAGCCATTTCGCATGATGGCGGATTCATCCGTGCCCTCCCTTTCCACGACTCTACTGACTTCCGACCTTGGCCAGGTTGTTTTTCACGGCGATGGTTCGGTGTCTAGGCCCGACACAATTTGTGCGCTCTTCTTGGAGGCCTTTTTAGCCTTTTCCCTCCGCCTCATTCACTCCTTGCGACGATCCCGCTGATTCGCGAGGGTTGGGTGTTTTGGTGGGTGGTTTTTTTGGTTGCATCGACGATCCTTCCCACATACTGGCTGCTTCGCGACAAGTCTGTCCCCAGTGATGTCCAAATTTTTTTTCCCGCCCACTCGGCATGCCATCGAGCTTCCAGTGTCCTGTGAACCCCATTCATTTTTTCAGCGCGATTTTTTTCGACCCAGTCTTGTTTAGGCATCTACCCCCCTTTTTTAGTTCGGGGTGCTGCTTCTCTCTGGAGCGCCGCGTCCTTGGAATTCTCTACAGTCTAATTCGCCAACTCTTTCCGCTAGAAGAATGACCTCCCCGGTCTTCTATGCTGGGTGGAAGCTCTATCCCCGTGTTTTTGAGAGAATCTCGTCAACGGTCCGCCCCTTCCCCCATCTTCTCCCACCCGGTTTGTGCTTTTTATGGCGTTCCTACCTGCTTTTCCCCTTATTTTCTTCAAAGGAGCCTTCCCCCAACTCCCGCAGAGACTCTTTCCCCCCATCTCACTGATTCCTTTTTCCCCCGCTGGCCATTTTTTTCAGCATGTCTCTTTATGATGCTGGAAGGCTGTTTGCTGTCGCCCCCGGGCCCATGCATTGCTTGTCCTTCTCCCCAAGTTTCATCCCCGGCGTGCGCTGCCACCCTTGACCCTCCTGCTTGTGCGTTTGTCTGATATTACTCTGGCTCTGCCTTAGCGGACCCAACAGACTCTCGGCCTCATACTCGACGAGGGCGTTTCTCGTGGTGTTTTGGGTGGGTGGTTTTTTGGGGGGGGTTGTTTTTTTTTTGGGTTTTTTTTTTTTTTTTTTTTTTTGGTGTGGGTTTTTGTGTGGGTGGGGGGGGTTTTGGTGCCGCCCGGCTCGGCGCAGCGCGCGCATCTCTTCGGACTGCGGGCGCCTGGGACGACAAAACTTCCCATGGCCGCTCTGACGAGATAGGAGTGATTATGGCCCCCCCCCCCGGACGGCATTTTTTTCCCCGCAATAATTCGTTCTTCTCTCGGTTTTCGTCCCCAGGGTAGACCCCCCAAAGGATCTCCCCCTAGCGGAGAACAAACGGAGGTTAGAAATTCCTTCTATCAAGCCCTCTTCCAGTCATTTTAGAATGCGAGATGACGTTTTCGTCTTGGAAAACCGGACTCCAGTTGAAAGCTAAATTCACATTGAAATCCCAAAAATTCGCTTAATCCCGTACCCCGAGCGAAGCAGTCCACCAACCAATGAACATCCCCAGTGAGATGATAACTCTGCGGACCTCTTTTGCATCTTCCCTTTTCGTCCTCCTATCAAGTTGCCCTTCCCCCTTTACGAAGGCGGACTGTTTCCTCGGTCCATCTCCCCCCAGATCTTTTCCCCCCCGCCCCTTCCCAGCCGTGATTCCTGGCCTCGTCCCTGGCAAGTTGGTCCTTGTCCCGGCAATCCCTTCCCTCCCTGCACTTCTGACCGATGACTTTTTTCGCGGTGCTGCCTCATTGGTGTCTTTCTCGAGACAATGCTGCCCGTTGTGTGATGTCGACCAGCCCTTCTGCGGCCACGATTCAAGAAGAGATCCCGGGTGCTAGTTCCGCCTGCTGGTACCCTTTTGACGACCCGATCCCTTCCCTTCCGCCTCGTCCCAGTCGGCCCTCTGACACGATCTTCCTGATCCGAAGCAGCCTTGTTTTCTTCCGAGAAAAATCCATTTTCCGGTGACTTTCCCCAAGTACTCTTTATCTTTCGCGAAAGTTTTTCCAGCGTTCCGCCTTGAGCTCGCCTACAATTTGGCAATTTTCCTTGCACTTGTAGCTTTGCCGAAATCAAGCCAGTTTCATAGCCCCTCCATGCGACCACGAAGTTTCCTGTAGCAGCTGACTACCAAGCTTCTTCCGGCGAGGGTCGTAACCCCGCTTCCGAGATCGTTTTTTCATAGCCTGGCTATGGCGCGACTTATTTATATTTGGTCTCCGCCGCGCTCTGATGAAAGAACTTCCCTCTTTTGACGCAGTGTTTTTCGCATCTTCACTCATCTAGAAAGATGCTTCCCTTGACGCGTGTCCCTTTCCAGTACAGCGCGGTTCATTTCTTCGGCCATCCCCGCGTGTTTCCCCCCCCCCGCGGACCGGACTTTGGTCTTTTTTGGAACAGCTAGGTGTCTTCCCAATTCTTTTTCTTCCATCCATCTGCGGACGTTTTCCCAAATTTTCCCCTACTTGCGAAACGGCTCATCATCTTTTCCACTCCCGTTTTTTTTTTCTAGAGATGTGATGGAGAGTTTCCTCCCCTAAGTCCTGTCTAGATGTTCTACGCCCCTTCTCTTTATGGGAATACCCATTATCCTTGGACTCTCCCAATATGTTTTTTTATACACCTCTCCCCTTCTTACTTCGGTCCGGATCGGAGTGTGTTACTAGTCTATGGACAGGCCTGGCCTGTTCCCAATCCACAGCTGTCCCTCTATTGAACTTGAGAGTTAGCCTTTTTTTTTTTTAAGGATAGATCTTGATTTACTGCATTGAGCCCCAGAACCTTAAAAGATCATGCTTTAGGGAACCCCTACCGTTGGGCTTGGCTTTTTAACCGACTATTATCACGATCACCATCGCTAAGTCCCCTGCAGGAATTCACCTTCGGCGGTTATTTTCCGTTTCCTCGAAGAAATCTGGCTGTGCATCTACTTAGCCGGACTGCTAGTCATTTCCTTTCTTTCCGCCTAATGATTTGTTTTCTTCCCTATTACGGCGCGACAATTTTGCTTTTGACGCGTTTCCTCTGCGCTTGGTCACCGCCGTTCCTCCGGTTCCTTTTTTTTCCTATTAGTGTTTCCTGCAGAAGGAACACATGGATTTTCTAGCCCCCCCTCTTCATGCTAGATGCCAATATTGGACTGCCTCGAAGACTTTCCCTTTCCTCCCTCCGTATTGCCGAGGGAGTATGCGGACCGGAATGAAAAGATTCTACTGCGTAATGTCGTTTTTAGCCTGCCCCTGGCAGATCTTCCTTTTTTTTCCTACAAATACGCTGGAATTTCCTATCGAGCAGAAATTATATCTCCTGAAAACAGAGCCAATCTCCCCCCCCCGCATAGTATAAGGTTTCTTTTTCGTCACGCTGACGGAAACTTCTTTCAAGCGACGGAAGAAGATCCCCTCTTTGACGTGAGGCCCCGATAGAATTTTCCTGGGCTGAAAAGCTGACTTTGCCTTCACGTGATTTCTCCTTCTATTGGCCCTTACCTTTTATGCCTTTTTCGGTTTCCTTTGACGCTTACTTTAATCACTTTTCCCCTTTTTGTACCGCAGGAAGGATCCACGTCGCGCTGTCGTTTTTTTCGTTCAGATGGGAACTTTAGCCCTCCCCGGAGCCCCCTGGTAGCACACGGCTCCGGCTTCATTATGGGTTTTTTTGTAGAGAATGTGGTTCGCTTTGAGACTTGCGGAAATTCCTCTCCCGACAGATCTGCTAATTCTTTTTGCAACCCTTGCTGATTGACGATATCCCTCCGGAGAAATGATGGCGTTCTTCACTCCTGTGCCGCCGGTGCTCGATATATCCGCATCGATCCCCCCCACTTTCCTTTTCGGCGGGCCGTTTTAGCCTGCGCTTCTTGCGTCGCCTCACATCATGCGCTCTGGCGCTTAGCGCATTTCACAAGTGGCGTTTTACGATGAGTCGCTGTCCCTCTTTTGTCGCGCTGCGCGTTATCGTCTAGTGACATTAACTAGGCTGCGCTTTCCGTTTTTTTTTTTTTTTTTTTGACTAAGGATGAACTTTCGCGACCCCTCGGCCTGCGCCTGGCCGCCCCCTTTCAGGTCCGCCAATTGTTTTCAGCCCTAAGAGTCGAATGCGTCCGTTGGGAGGCAAGCATCCAGTTGGTTTATCTTTTCTTCTGCCTTCGCCTCTTCTCCTCCTTTGATAAGCGTGCCAGACGATACTCTTTCCCTAAATAAGCAGTCCCTGTTCCGTCGGTTGCCGTTTCCGAGGATGTGGTGAAGATTCTATATTTCCACCTATCTTTTTTTGAACTCTTTCCGAGAAGTCCCCCATTTTAAGAATAGTCTTTTCCCTCCCACTCCCTTTTCCCCCTTTTGCGCTTTGTCTTTTCTAGTTCTCGGCGTGGTAGAGTCTCCCCTTCCAAGGCCCGCGGCTTCCCCGAATGCCGCAGAATCGCCACCGATCTCCGACTGATGCTTTGCTGTCCCTTTTTTTCGACTCAGGTCGAGCTGGCTGGAGGGTGTAGGAACCTGATCTCTCCACTGCCATGCAGCGAGGGGATCGCTCCCTCCAGTTTTACATGGACAGGAGTTTTTCCGTTCGCGCAGACACGTTCCCTCGGCTTCTGATCGTCGATCCCAGTCCTTCCTCGTTGTCCCCCCAAATGTATGCGAGGCCCGAATCGTTAGGAGGTTTTCTTTGCTTTCCAGCCCCAGGCTCCCGCTAGGCGAATTATGTCGTCTCTCCGCCTTCCTTTTCAGCGCCGCTGGACCGGCCACCGGCCCCCTTCGCGTTCTGTTCGAGATGAAGGTCCGTACCCTTCTTCCGGCTTACTCCCCCCATACGCCTTCCATTGCATCCCCCGCGATTAAGGTCGTCCGAATGATGCGTTACCTTCTTATCCCCAGATCGCGCACCCCTTCGTTTCGCAAAGCCCTCTCCCTGTCAAGCTCATTCCCGGAACTTTTCTTCGCTCAGGATCCCTGGTGGGCTAACCCAGACCTTTGGGACAACCTCCTATTGCAAAGCCCCAAATCGCCCGTTCTCGACGTAACTTTAGGCTCCCTCCCCCCAGAAATCCAGTGCGGTGCTTGAATCTTCCACTCTTGCGCCTGAAGATCCGTGTCTTGCCCATTCTAAGTGTAGACGCTTCACTACGCGTGCGTTTTAATCAGCCCCAAATCCCTGATAGACGCACCTTGACATAAGACCGATTAGATTCCGTTCCTTAGTAGCAATCCAGTTCGCTTCATGCTAGATAACCCTCATGAACTTTCCTACTGGTAGACTTTGTCCGCCCTGGTTGGCGAGCTCATCTAATGGAGAGCCCTCTTTCCTACCCCTCGAAGATCTTTGAGTTCCTGCGTACCACGGTTCGATATGCGGTGGCCAAGGCCTTATGATCCCGATAGGAGCCTCTCCTTTATCACTCTCGCCCCACCCTTTTCGTCTACATCGCGGTTTTTCTTTGAAGTGCCCCGACCCTCTTAGCCCTTCCGCATTGACCCCTCGCAGTCTCGCCCAATATGCCTCTGTTTTCCCTTACCTGACTCTGGATTGTCTAACGGACTCACACTACTTTGACCTCCTTTTCTCTTCTGCCCGAAACAACCACTTACTTTCAGCACTCGCCCTCAGCGCGCGCCAATCACCCCCCGTCGTCGGAATCCTCCCTCAAGCGTCACCATAGGTAGTGTTTGCGCCCTGGTCCAAACATCCTCTATTTGGCAGCGGCCGTCATACCCTACTCCGACTCTCGTTTCTATCTTCCTTCCTGGCTCTTTTCTGAGATGTTTCTTTTTTGCCTTTCGCTCGCCCGCGCGTTTTTCTTAGGCCTCCTGCACTCGTTTTTCCACGGTCCCTTAATTCTTGAATACTCCTCTTTATCGTACTTTCGCAGAGTAACCGTTCCCTTTTCCCAGAGAGGTGCCGATGTCTCCCTTCCTCGCCGTTCATAGTCACCCCATAAGTACCCTGATCCTTTTGTCTTCCACAGATTCTGAGAGCCCCATAGTTCCCAGGTTTTCCCCTTCATAGTTTCGGAAAAACCCTAAGAATCTTATCAACGGCTC
>Ga0179593_1417516_pt1 | contig 10468 bp, 13 predicted proteins | sample CZODoug2_1_08_16_FD_185931 | JGI IMG/M metagenome (GOLD analysis project Ga0179593, IMG submission 185931) | Vadose zone soil fungal communities from Angelo Coast Range Reserve, California, USA - CZODoug2_1_08_16fungal (PacBio error correction) | ecosystem: Environmental > Terrestrial > Soil >... | reverse complement strand
TCTCCGAACAATCAACGAAACCACCTTCTTTTTCCATCCAGTCCCTTACAACTTCTTTTCTTCCCTCGGTTTGCTGTAATCGTGTCTTTTTCTCTTTCGTGGAAGTGATTTGGCTTTTTTTTTTTTGCCCCTCAACCGCGGACCCTTTTGGAATTCCCTTGAGTCCCCATTTGTATTATCGACGTCATCGGGATATTTGTTGTCGCCTTCGGAGTTCTTTCTCGTTGCGTGCGTCACTTCGTGATGTGCCATGCAGCTGGTGTGATTCTTTCGATGCGCTGCCTCGTCCACTCGGTGACGGCGTTTTCAGTCCACCAAGGTCCCCCAGACATTCTAGAGACTTTGATTTTTGACCTACTCCTTTTAACCATTGGGCCCTTTCCCCAACCCTTTGGTGGCTCTGTGAGGAACCAGTCTTTTTTCGCAACTTGTGACCCCTTTTCCTTGACACACCTGTTGCGTTGCCTTTCCCCTTTGTTTTTCTGACCCCTTTTCCATCGTTGGAGGTCATTCCCCCCTTTTGAAAGCGTCTTTTCTCCATGCAGGTTTGAGCCCCCCCTTGATTAGTACTGACAGTCCACCCTTGTTGTGGATTGTCCTTTTCACGTGTTTGGTTGTGTTTCTGTGAGCTCCGCTTGAGACTGATTAGAGTTTGTTTCTTATTGTTTACTTAGTTTGTTCCTGCCCTCATTTTTTTTGATTTTGCCGGCGTGCCGACCCTGAGCTGCGGAACAAGGGTCCGCTCTTTCTCACTCTGCTATGCGGGTACGGAAATTCAGTTCCCGTCCATCTTTCGACCGACCCGCTTTGACCGACCTCTCCGGGTTTTTCCATTTATCGAACAGGTCCCTTTCTTAAATTTTTAAGTTACATCCTATTTTTCGGCTGTGCTCCCTGTAGATCATTTTAAACCGTTTTGCCCTGCCCCCTACTGCATTAGTGTCCTTGAGTTTCCGAACTTCTCCCAACCCCGTGGTGTTCACACTCACCATCCCTTTTGGCCTTCCCGCCCTCTTCTAGTCAGCTGTTTGCTTTTGTAAAGGGATCCCTGAAAGCAGTTCAAAGGCAAATTTGCCCCCCCCCTGTGGAACGATGCGTGGCCTGTTTCCTTCTCAATATGACCACCCTATTTTTCGCGAGTTTCTACTATTACTGGAATACAGCCGTTGGAGACACAGTAATGCCTCACTTTTTTCGCCTCTTTTTTTCCTGGAGGGGCATCTCAGTTCACACTGTATCCCCCACACTCGACGGAATTTTCCCAACCAGGCCTCTTAACGGGTCCTACCCTTTCCATTTCTGTGAAGTCCTACTTGACAATGCCTCTTCAGGGGTCCCAATAGTTTCCACTTGATTGCTTCCACCCCCGACTTCCCCGGCTCCCCCCCCCTCTTGTTATGCGACACCCGACAGTTTACCTCATCCCGCGAGTTGGTTTGTCCGGCCTCCTTCCTTTGATTTGACATTACCCCCCCCCGGGTTACCCCCCCCTCACCCCTTAGGCTGCCTTGAGTCAAACTATGTGACTTTTTTTGCGAGGTCGCCTTTAAGACGGGCGGAATCCGCTCAGATCCCGAATCGCTGCCATTCCCTCCTCTTTTTTTATTTTGCATTTTGCGCGGCCCCCCTTCCCAGTGATCGGACTTTGACTCGCGCTTGTGATCTTGAGCTTCTGTCTTGTTTGAACCTGGTTTTCTTGAAATTATTTTTTTTTTTTACGCGGTCATCATTGGAGCCTGGAAGATCGTTTCGGAACACAAATTTCAACCCCCATGTTGGTGCTGGTATTTCCCCCCTCTGCGTTTTGGTTGCTGCCCCAGGCTTTTTTTTAGATTTTTCGATGACCCTTTCTTTACTTGTGACGCCGTTGCCAGTTTTTTGAGCAGGTGCTCGGGTGTTACTTTTTTGAAGATTCGCGGCTGTTCGAGTTCCGTGCGTCCTTTTGGTGCCTCCGTTACCGGGGTTTGAACGATTGATCCCTCTCCTCTCCGCTTGCCTAGTATTGGCCTTGATTACTGGGTGCCCCCCTCCGAGCTGCTTTTTGCGCCCCGCGACTCACGATGTTTAGACCTACCCCTTTTGAAAGCTCTTTTTTGGTTTGGCCCCGATGCGCTCTCTGACGATGAGTCTTCTAGTTTGCTTTGTTTCCGTGTAGTGGGCTCCAGTGTGATGGTCGCGATCCGCCCTATTCCCAATTACCCCAATCGTCTTTATATTAATTGGTTACACTCTTCGCCAGACGACATGCACTTCTTCGGAATGGCTTTCCACTGCTGGTACTTGCAAGTTGGCCCCCCCAGGGTCATTTTTGGTTGAATCGCCCCCCCCCCTTCGGAAATTTACGTTTGGGTCCTTGGACTTTCTGCGTCAGCCTTCCGATTTTGGGCGTTTTGTGGGGTATTAGTGGTCCTCCTTTTCGATACGCGATACTCCACTTCACGAGGCGCGAACAGCTTTTTTCTGGCGCAAGTAACTTTTGGATGACCAAGCTATGATGACTGCGTGATTATTTAGACTTGGGTCCTCCCCCATTTCCGACTGATGGAGAAGCTTTGACAGTCCCTCTGTATTTTCTGACTAGAGTAGTCCCCAAGTTCCCCCCCAAGAACACTGTGGTCCTGAGCGGGGTCCAAGCTATGCGGCATTCATTTTAACTACTACCTCTTTTTGTTGTTTCTCGAGTAGCCCCCGATTCCTGCCGTTCCTTCCCCCCGCCCCCTATATTCCAACCTTTCTTTTTCTTTCCTTTCTTAGCTTTTTCTTCTTCCTCATTTTCCCGGTTTTCGCCCAGCGCTAGTTCTTCCCTGCCCCCTGACATCTTCTCTTCATCCTTAATCACAACCCTCTAGATTACTATTTTTCACCCGTTCTTTTTCAACCCCATTTTTCGCAGGCTCCCAACCATTTTTTAGAGCTTCCCTTTTGGACGTATCCGAGTCCCCCGATCACCGCCGCCCCCAAGAACCCTCCGTCCCCCCCCCTTCGCATGCTTTTCCTCACCAAATCCCATATTCCCCCACCGGTTTCCCCTTTTTTTCACTCCGGTTCTCGCGCATCTTCGGACGCCCTTCCAGAATGTGCACCGGCCCGCTCCCAATTCCGCCAGTGTTGTGTTCTTCTTTCTGCGATCCTTTTCCACACGTCAACCCCTTTTCCCATGCACCCTTCCGTCTTTACTAGTCCCCACACCACACTCACATCTTCCCCCCCATGCGTACCACCCCCAGTCCCCCCCCTCCATCTGCCTTTCACGCCCTCCCCCCCTCCGCGCTGCAAAAGCTCAGCCCGCTTCTCGACCACTCTTGTCCGTCCGGCGCCATTCCAAAATCGCTCGATTCCCCGTCCGACCGTACTCAATCCCATCCTCCGTAGCTTCGGCGCTTCACTTTTTCACCGTTCTCTCCCCCTTGATTCCCGGATCTACGTCTCCGCCCCCGCCTTTCTTCAATCCCCGTGCCCCCCCTGCTCCTGCGTCACCTTCTAACGCGTCTGCCCCCCTTAATCCTTAGCCATTCCGAACTGCATGCCCCGACACAGACCTTAGCCAGAGAGTTTCTTTCAACCCCCCCCTCCCCCCCGCCTCTGTTTTAAACTTCCCATCCGGCCGTCCTCCTTCCGCCTGCGTCGCACCCCCCCCTAATACGTACCCCCTTGCACAATCCTTTTCCTCCGCAGCCCCCCCCTCTTATCACAGGTTTTTTCACTTCCAATCAATTTTTCCTTTTCCGGCCCCTCCCTGTTCCCATTATGTCCAGAGGTCAAGAAAGAATGGAATCTCTTTTCCCGTGGAGCGCCCGGTTGAGTCAGGAAGGCATTCGCCAAGATTACCTCAACGAGATAGTGTGTGCCGGTCCCCTACCCCGGGTTTTCTTTTTCCTGTTTACCTTTTTCAGTTTCAGATTGTCCAAAAAACGCTCCCTCGCGTCTGAACCCACAGAGTTCCCAATCCCCCTTTTTTCTCCCTTTCCCAAGCCCTCGCCGGCTTTCTACCTCAATCTGAGAAACTATTTTTTCCTGTTTGAAGATTCGTGACTTTTAAGATCTTTTTTTGCAATGGATGTTTGCCCCACTTGTCCCCCCCCCCCTTTTCTCCCGCAGTTTGTTTCTAACATTTCACTTCCCGTAATGCCCCCATTGAAAGACATCGCTCGCACGCTTTTGTTGGTCATTGTCCCTTTTTTTTCCCACTTGATTTCCCCGTAGTAGCCTTCCCCCCGCTCATGTTTGAGGACTTGTCCCCTCTCCCGGAAATCCTCCTAGCACTTTTGATGGTCATCATGCCCTTTCACTTGTCGGTCCCTCACTCCACCCCATCGGTGCCCCATGGAGGCGTGTTTCTTTTCACCAAGGTCTTTGTTTTTACCCACCGGCCTTCTGCCGCCACCCGTCTTCTTCGTGAGTCCCAAACTAATCATTCTTTCTTCATACGGGGCAATGACAATGTCGGCCCTACCTACCACTATCATGGACCACAAACTGGTCCGCTTCTGATCCAGTGACTGAAGGTCGACGGGACCCCCGTGTGTTAATCGGGCTCCAGAAGAGACCTACATCTTCCAGCGTCATTATTACCCCCCCCCTCCCCCCTTCTCACAGGATGCTATTTTTCAGAACGTTTCTTATTCCAAAATCATCTTCCGCCTTGCGTTTCTTATCCTATCCCAACCTTCCCCCTTTTATTAATAAGTACGAAGCAGACTTCCACCCCACCACCTCGCTTCTACCCTGTTTCTGCCGCTCCAATCAAGACTTCCCCCTAGTTTGCCTGCCCTCCCCCCGCCAGTACCACATGTCGCAAAATTATTTTTTTTTTTTTTTTTTTTTTACTTTTTTTTTACCTCCCGAGTTTTCGATTCATTAAAATCATTTGTCCCAATTTTTCGTTCTTACGACCTACAGCAAAAAATTTGTGACCTACCAGCCCCCCCGCTGAGTACAGCAGTCTTCTACCCCCTTCGTTATCACTTTGAGCATTCCCTGCCACCGCGCAAATGCAGGAAGCTTTTTCTTACCACCGCCAATCCGCATGTGCCCATTGCGGTACGCCGAGAACCTTCCGAACTGCGCCTCGCAACTATCCCCCCGCGATGCGACCCATCCCCTTCCTATTGTGTCACTTCTCCGCGCCCCTTATTTCTCCCTCAACCCCACGCATCTCCCCCCGCCAGCCCCCCAACCCCGTCGCTAAACGAACGCAAACCCCTCTTTGCACCGATGGCCTGTAGGTCGGTTGCTGGTTCATCGTTCTCTCCGTTCTGAGATTGCCCTCTTGACCTTCTTTTTTTTACAAGTTTCGTCCTCGAATTTTGCCTTGGCGTTCTGGGTATTCCGTGGGGGGTCGATGCGTGATGGTCTGGACGCTTTGTTCCTGCACCCCCCCCTCGGAAGATGACTTTTTTTGACAACCATTTCTCTTGACGGTAGCAATCTTCTTTTTACTGCCTTTCATGTTGACTTGTCGCGTATTCGTGCTGTCAAATGTTGCGATGGTTTCCTTTCTCTTTCTTGGCTCTGAGGCCCTTTGCCCGGCGTCGGGCTGGAGTACACCGGAGCCCTATTGACGCAGGTCGCCCCCCGTCGGATACTGTTGACGATTCCGCAGGCGGGGAGATCCCAAACTGGGGGATGGTCCTTGGCAAAATTTGTACAAATGATCCTTTTTTGACCCCCCAGTGGAGTAACTGCGTGCAGAGGACTTCATGACCGTCACAGTTGGAACCCTAGCTGATACTCATGTTCTTTCGGCCCCTCTCGCCTTCCGCGTCTTCTTTTGCGTTGCCCACTACCATGTTTTTTGTCGTACTGCTTACGGACTCGGTGGTGGTGGTGGATTCTTTTCTTCGTACTGATTATTATCGTGTGGACATTATGTTGCTTTCCGTTTCTCCCCAAGGCGTTGAAGATGTTTTTTTTTGGCTGGAGGACCCCAAAGCCCCCTGTGCTCAACTTCTGCTGCAGCGGGTGAGAAATTCCGGTTGCACGGTCGCTGCACGGGTGTCCTCAGGTCTACCGGGGCAGGGTCCTTTGCTCGACATTTTTGCCCATTTTTTTCCCCGGAATCCCGTCATTTTTGCCCCGGTCTCTGCTCTTTATCCTGTTAATGACACCTCTGGCGCAAGAATTACTGGATGTTAATTTTTTTTTTCCCCCGAGTGAGCCGCAACACCTCCTGGGGCACATCCAGTGTGATTCAACTGCCCCAGCTTCTCGATGGTGCAACCCGAGAATGAGCCGGAAGTCCAGGCGTGATACCATCCATGTAGGTGCCACTTTAGGCTGCCTCTCGATTTTTTCCCCCCAATATGAAACGAGACTCCATTTCCCGAGGTTTTCGTCCGCTCCTTCTCAGCCGAGCACCCCCTACCCGCGCGCCCCCCTTCGTCCCCTGCTTTTCGGCCCATTCGTTCCAGCCCCTGTTAGCACCCAAACCTTGACTTTTGAGAAAACGGCCTCTCACTTTGGCGCCATTTTCCTGAAAGAGCCTCGATCGGACCCTTCCAAAAATTTTTCCCTTCCCTGATTTTCCGATGTAGGAATCCCCCCTTCTTTCCGAGGTTTTGTAACCCCGACAGTTCCGGCCGTCTTGGTGTTATGTCTACTTAAACTGATTTTTCCCCCCCATGAAAGTGCCACCCCCCCCCCCTTCGTGCCACTTAGGTAGTTAAACCTCTTGATTTTTGTTTTTTTGAATTCCATCACGCACCGGGCCCCTCTACCAAACCTCGCCCTTTCTTTTTCCCTCTGACAAATTATCTGCTTCGGTATGGGACACATATCATGCGGAAAAGCCCCACCCCCCCGTTTATGGAGGATGAGCGCCTCCGATTGTTGAGGGCGGATTGGTCTTTGTAAAGGTGACGGCAATCTTTTTTTCTGAATCTGCTTTGGAATCGCGTGAAGGAGGATTCCAATAAAAAGGGGAGGTTTCGTTTGATCTTCTCTTTGAAGATTAGGTTCCCTCTTATTGGCTGGTTAGGGGGGGCCTGCTCGTTTGTTGACCCTTATTGAAGTGATGAATGCACCGAGACGAATGATGTTGTTGCAGCATCTCTTGCTCCTTCCTTATCAGGTGGAGTCGTTCTTGCCTGGGGCACGTGGAGTTCGGCGATGTAATCTGATGGCAGTGATTGTTTCCCTCTAGAGAGATTGCCTGAGGTGAGTTTACGGAGCCGGCCCTGGAGTGTTCTTTTCCTGTGCAGACTCAAGCGTTTTTTTTTTCCGACGCGCTGAAAGAATCGCGTTCGATGAGCGTGCCCTTCTGATGAGTTTTGCTGTTTTTGAGTTTTTTTCCCTGACGTGGCCCTTATGACCTGGGGGTCTCTGGTTTTTTTTGGAATATGAAAACCCCAGCGGAGTAATCAGCCCCGGTTTTACGTTTTGGCGAGCTTCCCCAGAAGCATGAGCCCGCGCGTGATCCGACTGTCAAAAGGATGCAGGCGGCGTCCCCTGATTGTAGGTGTGATTGAATGTGCAGAAGGGCCGTTGGTTTTTCCCCCTCGGACCCTGATGTGTTGCCTTTTGCCTGCGTTGGTTTCCCGGCGGGCTGTGGTTCCCTTTTAAGAATTTCCGACCTGCTTTCTCCCCGAGTGGAAGTGGCGAAACAGCATGTGTTTTGCGCCTGCGACGAAACTTTTTTTGTTTTTCTTTTGTCTGACAGATATTTGTTTGTACTGTCGATGGTTGCTGAAAGGCCGAAGCCCCTCATTTTCAGAAGATCGTATGAGTCATTCTCCAGGCGGTTCTATTGCATTCTCCCAAAGGAACGCAAACCCTTCCTTGTCCTTGAGCTATTCGTTTCAGCAGATCGGCACCGTTACCTCTTTTCCTAATTCCTTTAAGTTGGTTTTTTTCGAAGATTTTTACCTTTGTACTCCCATAGATTCCCGCGCCACGTACGGTCACGCCTCGTGGGTTTCGTGGCCTTTTTTTCGTAGGAATTTTACGACTGGCCCCAGCTCGCTCTTGCAATCTTTCCGAACGCCCCGCCTATTATTCACCCCCTTTTTTTACCCCACCGCATAGACTCGATAAAAATTTCTCATCAAAGTGCATTCTAAACCACAAAGCTTTCTCGCTTCCACTTGCTGTCATTTCCGTTCCAAATGAGGACCGCCTATAAACAAGCAAACCCTCCCGCATAAGCGCCCACAAGCGATGGCCGCAACCATCGCTTTTTCCCCACGACCCTTGGACTCTTTAAATTCCCCCCTTTAAATTTTTCCCGCCGAACAAGACGCCTCAATCAAAGACGGTTCCATTTCCCTCAGGTGGCTTTTTATGCAGATAGACGTTCCATAAAACCGGAATTCCCCTATCTGATAATTTTCTCATATTCCCCCCCAGAGCAAGCACCAAACATTTAGTTGCCACTGCTACCCCTCCTCATTCTGTCCCCCAACATCGGCACGCAACCGCGCCCCCTAAAGCTAGCATCGTCGACTCTTGCGCTTTTTAGAAAGAACAACTCGCTTCTTTAACGTCCACCCGGCAATCCCCCTACCAAATCCCTTCGGTCCAACTCGCGCGTTTCTTCCCCTGTTCCAGATTCAATCCGCTCCTCTTCCCCCCCCCTTTTCCAAGAGCCTCCACCCTCCCGCGCCACCTTCTCCTTCCACCTGCCGCACTATGCACCCCCAGTCTTTCTTTTTTTTCGCACTTCTCAAAGCACCCCCCGAATACTTTCCTCTTTTTTTTCGATTCCTCCCCCCCCTTCACAACCCGCCCCATGTAATTTTCCTTTCCTATACCGTCGCTTCCCCATCCTCGACGCCTTTCGCACACCCCCCCTTTTCTTTCACCCCATGTGCAACCAGAGCAATCCTTCCGCAAGCTAGATCAACCCGTTAATTCTCCCCCAGACTGCGGTTTCCGCCCTGCGACCCCACCTTTGCAGAGGCCCCCTGCGCCCCTCCTTTTGGGGGATTCCGCCCCCCTGATTGGTCACGCCTTTCGCACCTTAGAGTGCCACCTCACAGCCCCCCCTCCTCTTTTTGGTTCCCAGGGGTAAAAGAGTGTTTTTTTTCCCTTAATTTGGCGTTTCGTCGATGCTGCCACGTGCGGCTTTTCCTCTTCTTAAAAATTTCTCTTTGTTTCCCCTCCCCAGACCGTCCTTTCAAGAAGGAGGCACGTACCTTTTTGTACCTGACATCCCTCCCTGAGTTATCTTTTCCCCTGCCGCCCATTTTCGAGCTTCACTTGCTTGTATTTCTGAGCCCGCAAGTTTTCGAATTTCCTTTTTTGTTTCCATTACGTTTGGTTTCTACCTTGAACTGTTGCTACTGCCCCTGTAACGCCCGAAGTTGGCGCCTGTTTTGCCCTTTGGTCATTACAGTCCGTAACCTGCTTTTTCCTTATTCTTTTCGTAACCGGTTCAACGCTGCCAGCCTCCTCATCCGTCTTTCTCCATCGGTCACCTGCCCTGGGGCTCCCTCTTTTTTTTACAAAGCAACCGCCTCCCCCCTCCCTTGTACGTCACGGGTGTTTTAGTTTGCCACCAATCTTGGTTCTCTAGTCGGTCTCTCCGGAAAGCCCCTGTAAACAGCTCCCTTCTTCCATGCAGGTTTACCACTTGCTCCTAGACATTGTTACCTTTTACCCCAACCCCGTGCAGACCTTAGATCCAGTTGTCCCCGTTAGACTCCGCGGTGCCCCTTGTCCCCAAAGTTCTAGTCCAGATAGGCTCCCTCTGAAATTTAAACGGGACCCCCCCTTTTCTGCATATGCCGCCATCTCTCTTGTTGTTCCGCAACCTTCAAGCATCCCCCCAAAACTAACTTTCCCCCTTGCTGTGGTATCACCCCGTACCTCCATTTTATTAACCGTCGCAGCTCAATCCAACCACCCCCCCCCCCTTTTCTTTTTTAAGGACCCCCCCCGATAAGCTGAGTCTCCATGACGCCCGCCCCCCATCAATCCCGTTGTCTATAGGCTTCTTTTCGGCAGACCCTCGTCGGTTTCAGAGACCTGAGACAACTAGATTGCTCTACGTAAAGCCCTGCAACTCCTCACTTTATTTTTCCCCCCATTAACAATCCCTTTTTTTTTTCCCCATTTTTTGATTTTTGCCCCTTCCCCCTTCAAGCCCGCATCTCCACCAGTTGTGATACACCACCCTTCCTGAAAATAATCTCCTCCCATTCTCCTGCGATTCTTGACCTCCATCCCCATTCCCCCCCTCCGCCCTCCTTTCCCCTTTCCCCCACACCATAGCATGGGACAGCATGAGCGCACTGCCGACCCCATCCCCCTCAACTTGCGCCCTCCACCATCCCTGCGTGACGAACGTCTCTCAATAAGATGTGCCCCACAAACTTAATGGTCATTCAGATTTCTCTTATTGCCTTTCTTTTTTACCCCCATCAAGCCACAAATCTCCCCTGCCACGCCTCGCCCCCATTCACCATCCCGTGAGGAAACTTAACCTCCCAAAAATTGTTTCTTTTTTGATTGCTAGGAACGTAGGTTCGGG
>Ga0179593_1652735_pt1 | contig 10469 bp, 20 predicted proteins | sample CZODoug2_1_08_16_FD_185931 | JGI IMG/M metagenome (GOLD analysis project Ga0179593, IMG submission 185931) | Vadose zone soil fungal communities from Angelo Coast Range Reserve, California, USA - CZODoug2_1_08_16fungal (PacBio error correction) | ecosystem: Environmental > Terrestrial > Soil >... | reverse complement strand
AGGCATGTGTCCGCAACCTTTGAGGTGCTTTCTCCCTTGTGCCTTTACTTGCCTTTCACCCACATCCCTATGGGGAATAGGCCCCCTATTTGGGAGTTCCTTTGAGGGAGTTTTTAGGGTCTTTATTTTGGCTTTCCTTCAAATCGACGGGGGCCCCTTTTCTTTCCGGGATGATAGTGGGGGGGTTTGCCGGGGCGGGGCTTTCAAACCCGATCTCCCCCACTTGGTGTTGTTTTCAGAGCGACTGGTTTCAACCACTCCGCTTTTTTCACGGCTTCCCCCGTCTTTCCTTTTCCTTGGACCCCCCCCCTCCCCCCTGTCCCCTTTCTCTTTTTGACGAACAAAAGCAACAAGGCAAAATTGGGGGTCGTTCCCCTCCGGTTTTGACTCTTTCCCCGCTTCTTCGTTTCCTTTCTTGCGGCGAACGGCTCCTGCCACTTCAGATTTCCTTCCCCCTGCAGCCCACGTGGCCTTCTCCTCACTTTACTCCCCACAGCAAGATTTTCGGGACCCCAACCTTAACCCACCCAGAGTTCTCACTCTTCCTGGCTCATTGCCTGACTTGGGTCTTTTTGAGACCCAACACCTTTCTCCCGGTTCCGATGGGCTCAACACATTTTTTTTCCGGTTTGTCCCCGAGTTTTTGCTCGTGACTTTTCACCCCCCCTTGTCCCGTCAGGCTTGCGGCGGCTTGGTTTGTTCCCACTCTTGTGCCGAGTTCCCCCCTTGCTAATTCTTCCCTTAAGCTACAAATTTTTCTGCAGGTTTTCCCTTTTTGTTTCCCTTTCCTCGACGGCATTTTTCCTTGCGTCCCTTCGACCTGGCAGGAGTTTTTGGGACCTTTCGTCTGACGGTCTTCCCCCAAGGAGAGCATCTCCCCGGGTCTGGTCGTGCCCCCCAATTTTTAACCCTTTTGCGGGTTCCCCTTTCGCTTTTCCTGAATTTCCGCTCCCGCTTTTGTTTCTTCTAACCCGACGCTTTTTTTTAGGATCGAGTGGCCCCCTCTATGGGCTGACCTATCCCCCCCTGGAACCCGTCCCTTTACAAGAACCACGGGTTTTGCGGATCACCCTTTTTGCCCCCCCTTAGGCCTTAGGTCCGTTTTTTATGTGTTGCCCCTGCCCCTGTTTTTTAAACCACCCTATGCCTTTCGCAGAGCCCCCTCCCTTGGCGTCCGATTATCCCCACTAGCTTTTTTTTTCATTTGACCGACCCCTTTTTCTCCCAGGGCCCCGAGCTCCGTTCTTTGCTTGCTTTTTCCTCCAGCGTTTCCCCGGGGCTTTTTTTTTAGTTGACGTACGTACGCCTACCTGTTTTTTTTTTTGGGCCTTCTGCCCCCTTAATGACCGGTGGTTGGCGGGTTTCTTCGGTAAAGGGCACTTCCCTTTTAGTCCTTCCGCTAGGCTGTTTCCCCTGTCCATTTTCGATCTTTTCCCTAATAACTTTTTTCATGGGTGGGCGCACCATTGTTAAGTTACGTCCAAAATTTTAATTCTTTTTTTTACCACCCTTTACCGAGGGCCCCCCCTTTGCAGGGCAGGGTAGGGTTTTCCTTTGACTTTTTCTGGGCTTTGGACCGGGGTTTTTCCTACGCCCCCCCGGGGCTTTTTTTTTAGGTACCGGAGGTTTTTCCTGGTTTTTATTTAGCCCCCTTGTACCATGGTCCTTTTCCGGACGATCTTCTTCCTTCTGCTTCCTTAGGTTTTCCCCCTACTTCGTTTTGGGTTCCGACGTTTTTTTTACGTCTTCACCGTTTTTTTTGCACCCCCCCGCGGCGCTCTTATAATTCACATTTCATCCTTTGAGTTCCCCCCCTCCGAATCCTTTTTTTGCCGAAGGGGGGCTTTCCCCCACCCATTTTTCTTCTGGTCCGTCGCCAGCCATCATCTTGTTGGAACATCTCCCTCTTTCACCCGGTTAGAAGAACAAGGGGCTTTTTTTGCCGGCTTTCCTGGATTCTTTCTTTTTGACGGCCTGCCCCGTCGTTTAAGGACTCAGCTTTTTTCCTTTTGTTTTTCTTTCTACCCTTCCTGTCTTCTCCCAGATCCCCCCTGCTCCTTAGTCCTTTCCAACCAAGGGGATAAGCTGATGCCCTTTTTTTAAAAGTTTTTGTGACGATGGTCGGTTCCCAACCCATATTACTTTTGGGGTCTAGACGAACCTTCTTTTAACCCCCTTAACGGATTTTTTATGTGATTTTTTTATTAAGTTACATGCCTCCTTCCTTCAGGGGGTCTCCCATCGCCAGACTTTCCTTTGGCAGGGCGTTGATGTCGGCCTTTCCCTTTTCTCCTCTTTGCGCCCCTTTTAGGCACCAGTTTTGCACCCCTAACGTCGTCTTTTCCTTTTTCCCGGCCCCAACTTTCTCCCCGGTGCCATGTCTTTTGCTCTTCCTGCGGTTTCTTCTGACCTTGGCCATCCTTTTGGTCCTTTCCTACCTGCGTTTTCCTTCTCCCCGACGGCAGGTGTTATTCTCGATTTAACTTTCAGACCTCCAAGCTTCCCTCAAATAATTTTTTCCTATCCCCCAGCCCGGGATGGATTCGGCTTTCCCCCAGTTTTGGTTTCCCGGTTTCCCCGTTATCCAAGGGGTCCCCCCTCATGCTTTTCCTTCCCGCCGCGCCGTTTTACTGCCCAGCCGATTTCCCTCCTTGCATCTTTTTTTCCATTTAGACTTTTCCATCCTGTTTCCAGTTTTTTTTTTTCCTGGAAATTTAATTGAGGCGAGTTCTTTCAATCCGGTTTTTCCCCTTTTTTTTCTTGTCGGTTTTCAGCAGTTTTTTTTTCCCCCTTTGCTGAAATTGTCCACAAATTACTGTACTCCTTTTTTTTTTTTTTTGCCTTCCCCCACCTTTTTCGGGCCCCTTTGACGTAGTCGCCACCCCATTTCCCTTTGGCCTATCGGTCCTAGTGGGTTTGTTTTTTTTTGGTTTTTTTTTTTGGGGTGTGTGTGTTTTTGTGTGTTCCACAAGAGCTTTTTTTGTTCCTCCTTTTTTCGTTTTGTCTCCATAGCGAGCGCATCGAACTTGTTAGGTTTCAAAGATTTTGCGCCCTGTTCCTTCTTAGAGTCCCGTTTTTAGGGTATAGGAGACTTTTCTTGAGTTCTGGGAATTTTAACTTCTTTTTCTGGGACTGATTCGGTACTTCTTCTGAACTTGCCACGATTGCCTATTACGCTTTTTTCCTTCATCTTTTGCCCGACGTTAGGGCCTTTGTCTGTTTCTTTTCATTTGGTAATGCCATTTTTGGGGTCCAGCTTTTTTAGTTGTTTCTTCCTCTTTTCCTTTTCCTGGATTTCCCAAACCCCCGAACGGTCTTTTCCCCGCTCCCTCCTTTTTAGGTATCAGATTCGATTCCCGCATCTTTCTTTTTTGTTTTTTTTCTTGATTTCAAGTTTTCCCCTTTTTTTTCCTGGACCCGCGCGGCTTTTCTTGCAGGCGCGAGTTTGGATTTTTGTCCTTCAAACCCCCCCCCCGCTTCGGAGTCTTTTTAACGTTCCCTCCTTTTTGCTAGTTTTGCCTGCCCGCTCTTTTCCGGCTCTTGCTTGCCGTTTCTCCAAACAAACGCCCCGTGTGCATTCAACCCAACTCTGTCAAAGTACTTGGCTTTCTTACAGACCAATTCGTCACGGTTTCTTTTTCACCCGTCCCCGCTGAAACCCTTTGCCGTGCTCCTTTCCCCCCAACCCCCCACTCTTTCTGAAGACCCTTTCTTCGCAGCACTTGTGGAAGATCCCTCCCGCCCTGCTTGGAGGGGGACGGGCTTATAATCTTTTGTAGCCCCCCACATGTTTTGTTGATTTTTTTTTTTTCGCGGGTGGGCGGTTGGCCTTTGGTTTTTTTTTTTCAGCCTTTTTCCTTGGCCTTGTTTTGTGTGGACTCCTTTCAGGCTCGTATTGCCGAACCCTCCCTTATTTCCCTCGTGGGTTTTCGGAACTTGGACACCCTTTTTTTTTTTCAAACTCCCCCCCTGGCCAGGCCACCCGGATTTCGAAAGTCGCCATCCCCCCCCCCTTCGATTCCCCCCCCCGGGAAGGCTCTTTTTTCCTTCGGCAGTCAGGGCCTCGCTTGTGGTCCCCTGATGTTTTTTCCTCGTCAGCCCCTTTAGTCATTTTACGAGTCCGTTCTTTTTGGCCCTTCTTCTACTGGGCTCGCGTGCTGCCATACAGTTTATCTACCAGTGGAGTATTTCCCCTTTCAGTTTTCGTTTTTTTTTCTGCGTGCTCTTTTTTTCAAACACCATCCTTCGTTCTTTTCTTTTACCCCTGGGAGATTTTAGGGCGGACCAACACCCAGAAACCCAAATTTCTTCCGGAGCGTGAGGTCCTTCTACGGCCAGCGCCTGGATGCTGCCACCTTTATGACGATGTTGTTCTTTTTTTCCCCCGTCTGGCTTTCCTGGGGCTGGCGCGGGTGCTCCTCGGTTTTTTTTTGAGGTGACAAACCTTTTTTTGTGCGGCATTTTTTCGGTTTGCAACTCGTGCGCCCTTTTTCCCGTCGCCTTGAGGGTTTCTCCTCGAATTTGTCGTTTGTTCGCCGTCTTTTAGGGTTTTTCCCCAGGCTTTCAGTTTTTTTCCTTTTTTGATTCTCGTTCTTTTTGTAAAGGTTTTTTTGGACAGTCCGATTCCCATTTTCCCACGCTTTTTTGATTCTTGCCCTTGTAACGAAATTTCCGTCTTCAATTTTTTTGCCGTTCTTTCGTTACAACTAATTGCTGCCCTGCCAACCTCTTTCCCCAAGGTTTTCTTTTTACCCTTTCGTCTTTCCCCCCTTCTGGTTTTACGTTAATTTGGTCGAATTTTTTTTGGTCCCTTTTTTTTTTTCCTGCTCCGATCGACTTCCTCCATGGCACCTCCTCTTTCAAAGTTTTTTCCGATCCTATTCTTCGGCGCGGCTCCTTCTTTCTATAACTCCCCTTTGTGTTCCCTCCGTCTTTTTTGCCGCCCCGCGGGTGTCATCGGCCCCCTTTTTCTTCTCCCTTCCCCTCCCGGGATGGGGCAGTGCCCGCACTCGCCTTCTCAAGGCTTTGACACTAACCATCAATTTTCAGGAAACCCCCCCCCCCCTTTTCCCCGGCGAACGAGCCCCCGACCGGATGGGCCCATGTCCTTCCCTCTTAGGTTACCCCCGCCTTTTTCCCCTCCGGGTTTTTTCGCGTGCTCGGCTGGCCTGTTTGGGTTCCAAACCCCAGCCCCAAGCTTTTTTTCCCCTAAATTTCCTTTTTTTTGTTTGTACTTTTCTCTTCCCTGATTTTTTCCGGTTATGCGTTCGTTTTGATTCACCGTTGGTCCGACCCAAAGGTTTTTCATTCACCCCTGGAGAACCCTTTTTCCCCGTGCACGCCTCAAACTTTTTGTGGAGTAGTTTCCCTAAGTCTTCCGGGGTCTGCCCGACGGTAGGCTTGAATCGTAACGCTTTTCTTTTTTAACTTCCTACTTTTGCTGGTGGCTTCCTTCGGTGATGGCGTCAGATTGGTTCCCCCTCCACCAGTCTTTTTATGACTTCTTTCTCCTTTCACCTCGGAATCGTTTGCTTTTTTTCTTTTCTTTGAACGTGGCACTGGACCCCTCCGCCCAAAAACTCCCCCCCCCCGGTTCGGGCGGTTCTTTTTTTTTTTTTCCATCTCTGGGGCTCTCGCTCTGCACCTTTCCAACTGGTGGACTTTTTTGATGTCTCTTTTAACTTTGGCAACTCTCTTGCCGACTTCTTTTGGTTTATAGCCCTTTTTTCCAGCGCTTCTGAACCCCCTTTCCCTTCGTCTCTTTTTTTGGACGGGTCCTCTCCAGTGGGGGCAGTCGCGGGCGGCACCCCTGCCAGAGAACTTCCGGAGGTTTTTTGGTTTTTTTCAGTGACCTCCGGGTTCGCTCTTTCCGTTTTTCCTGGTTTCCGGGTTTGGTATGCAGCTCTTTGCGCCTCCGTGTGCGTCCCTTTTCAGTCCTTTCCTCGACGTGGAAAAATTTTTTCCCAAGGCCTGCGCCGAGAGCCTGATTTCCTTTTTAAGCCCCGGAATCTTACCTAGGGTTTTTCCCCAACGAAGGTTTTAATTCATGTTTCCCCCATTGGCGGGCTTTATTGAACCCCTTTGCCCCCTTTAGTTTCACTTCCCCCTCCATGCAAGTTCGCGCATTGTTCTTTTCTCTTTTCTCAGAACCCGTACTCCTCTGTTGCTTTTTTTCTCCGCGCACCTTAGCCCCATTCTTGCGGTGTCGTTACAGCACCTTTTTTTTCTTCTTTTTCCTTTCGGTTCCCCTGATGGTTTTTGGAGAACTGGCCGTTAGTCCTTACCGTCCCCGTTCTTGGACGAGATTCCTGGGTTGCGTCACTTGTCCCACAATAGGGCTTCGTCCTTTTTTGGCGGGGCATAGATCCAGATTTTTTCCGTGTTTTTGGAAAAGTCGTTTTTCTTTTTTCCCTGTTTCCGGTTTTTTTTGTTTCCTTTTCCTTAAAAGTCGAGTCCATCCTACTCCTGGTTGTTGCTCCTGTCTCCGCGACTGGTGATCGTTTCTAGACCCCGGCCTTTTCTTTCCGATGACGTCTCCTTTTTCATCTGTACCCCGGCCAAAGCAGATTTCTTTCTTATTCTCAGAATGGGACCCCCCTCTCGCCCCGCCCGCCCCTGATCGTGTTTTTTTCTCATTTTCAGACCCCCTCCGGGAAGTTCTGAGGTTTTTTGCTGTCTCCCCCCCCCGCCCACTGGATCTACTGATATTGACTCATGTCACCCTATCCGCACGTTCTCTATGCATTTTGTCCCCTCCCACGTCTTGGGGTTTTACCAGCGGTGGGCGGCTGCGGCCGTTGCTCCTGTCTTTTTTTGGAAACCTTTAGGCGTTGCTACTCCGGACGGCCGCTGTCAATTTCTTCCTCCGGATGGATCGTCTGCCCCTTAAGGTTTTTGCACTCGAAATTTTTCATTGCGGTCCTCCCTCTACGGGACCATCGAGTTTTGGCTTCCGTTTTCTTTTCTCATTCTTTTTTTTTTACAATTTTGGCCGACTCATTGCGCCCCCCCCGTGCGTTCCTTGGGCCCCCTTCTCACTTCCTCCTTTTGCCTTTGTTCCTGGAATTTCCGGCATCCCCCATCGCCTTACCCCCCGTTGTCAGACATTTTCTTTTTTTTCTCCCTGCCCTCTTTTTTTTTTTGGCCGCGACTTGTTCTTGTCTTTCTCTCTACCCGTGTTTTTTCTTTAACGCCGGGCAGATGAACCCTTTTCGGGGTTCTTTAGGCTTCTTCTTCTTTTCTCCGGTTTTTCTTTTATGTCCTTTCTGCCTTCTCAGAGAGTTCCTCCCGCTTTGTCCTCCGCGTTCGTCTAGAGATTAAGATACGTCCTCTTTGCGGCTCCCGCCTTATCTTCTGACTCAAGATTTTTTTTGGTATTTCTGGTAAGGCCCGCCGCCCCCCCCTCTTTTCCTTCTCTTCTTCTCTTCGGTCGGGCCCGTTGAGTAACCAGGGGGGGCTGACAAAACAGTCCTTCTGTTTTTCCAGCTCCCAACCCATTACACGTTGGGAATTGGTTTGACCTCGACTTTCCCCCATGGGTCTAAATTTCAGTTAGGGGTCAGTCTTCTAGTTGCTTCGGGCAGGCGTCTTTTTCCCCTCCATGGTTTTTTTTTTTTTTCCGGCGCCCCCTTTCCGAATTCTGGGAGACTTCGGGACGACTGAACGTTTATTCTCCCGCGGTTTTTTTTTTTTCTGAAATCCCCTGCTCGGAGGGCCCCCGGAAATTGTTATATCCCCCCACCGTTGCGAGGTTTTGTCCCACCTCGATCCTTTCTTACCTCTTGCTTAAATTCTTGTCCCCTTTTTTTCGCTTACAGTTAAGTGGTCTCCTCCCCCAACTATGAGCCAGTCTCCCCCGTAACGGAGATTTCCCCCCCTTGCCTACCAACAAACACCAACCACACCCACAACAAACAAACAAACCCCCCCCCCCACTTCCTCCGGTGACGGCACTTCTTTTCCCTTTTTTTTTGTTTCCTCACATTCCTCCTGGAACGGTGAATATGCCGTTTTTTTTTGGCTGATTCCGCTCGTTTTCCTTTCCCGTGACCCCCTCGATTGACCCCCCCGTTTCTTTTTTTTCTGAAAAACCCCTCTCGTTGTCGTTTCTTTTCAGCCCCCCCCCCTCTCTTCCGCTTTCCCCCACTTACGGGGGGCTGGTCCCGTTCTCCTCCCCCTGTACATTCACCCCTAGAGGGTTCATTTTAAAATTAGCTTCATCCCCTTCCAGTGGCGCCCGTCTCTTCTGCCAAATTTCGGAGGTTTTCTCCCCCGCCTTTCCTTCGTTTTTTTTCGCGTATACTGTGTAGGCACCCCCGTTCCGGAAGGGCCCACCCTCCTTTGTCTATTTTTAGCCGGTTTGGGTCCTTTTTCTCTCGGGTTTGGTTTGATACCTTTGCCGTCCCTCCCTGTCCTTTATTCATGTTTGCCTCGAACACCAGTTCCCCTGTACATCCCTCCTTTTTCAACTTCTTCCACTCCTGGATTTTCCACCCCCTCGGATTCCTTCTTCTTTCGGTCTTCAGATCCGGATTCTTTTTTTCTTTGCACGGTACAGGCGGAATTTTTTTTCAAAGACACCCCCTCTGTGGTTCTCCTTGTGGTTCTTCCTGGGTTCTTGTTCATCTTTTTTTCTTTGGTTCTTTTCCCCCATCCCAGCCCTTTTTTTTTTGGCATCGGCACCCCTTTTTTCCTGAACTTAGTGTCACCAAGTTTTTCCCCCTTTTGTTTTTCCCCCGCCCCCCTCCCCTTTTTTTTGTCTCTTTCCTATTGGCCCCACCCCTTTGCCGCCAGACAGGCGCGTCACATCCCTTCTTTCGTCTTTTTTCGCTCTTGCGGCGTTTCTCTCTTATTCCCTCCCCTCGACCGCAGTTTTTTTGGCCTTGCACGTCGTGTCCTCAGGGCCCTGCCCCCTGTCCGGACCTTGGATGCCTTTTTTTTTTTTCTTTTTCCATGTTTTTCGGATCGGTCAATTTTTTTTTTTCCCCTTGACTCGTTCGTTGTTTTCCTTTCTACCCCCGTTGCGGTCCTTTTTTTTTTTTTCCTGCCTTGGTTCCACTGCTGGACATTCTAAATTTTTTTTCTTTTCCGGTGTTTCTCCGGCGGTTTAGGACCCTTTTCAAGTATTCATTTTTATTCCCCCTGTCTTCGGTGCCTACCCTTCTGACGGTGGACCAAAAGCGCATAAATCCTCCCAATTCCCCCTGCTTCCATATCTGTCGGCGGTTTTACTTTTGTGTTGAGACTTAATCGACGATTGGTTTTTTCCTGCCGGGTTTCTTTTTTTTTTTACACAGTTTTTTTTTCCCCGTTCTTTCAGACCCCCGTCGGCCTTTGTGGGGTTCTTCGCCCGTACCAGGGATCTCGTACCGGCTGCCTTTAGTTCATTTTGAATCCCCCCCCCCCTTCCCTCGGCCCCGATTAGCCCCACCTTCTCCGACGCTTTCTCCCCCAAGACCGTTCCGCCTTTCCCTAAGCTCAACCGAGAGTCCCAAGTTCTTTTCCCAAGTTAACTTTTTTTCACGTAAAGCGACCACCAAAACTCCTTCAGCCTCCTGAAAACCCCGTGTTTCAGTAGACATAGCTACCTTTTTCCTCCCTTTTTCTGGCCTTCCCTCGCCCCCCTTTTTTCCATTCCTGCCCCCTATGCGTCCCCCTTTTGATCCCCGAGGCTTACCCGACGGCTACGAAAACCTCGCTTTCCCAAGGATCTTTTCTGATGGCTTTTGAAATCTTTCCAAACCCCCCTTTTTTCTTTCTTTCTTTATTCAAATTCCAACTTCCCTTCTTTTCATGCTGTCGCAGCCTGAATAAAAAGCCTCCCTTACCCCCAGTTTCATTTTTTTGGACTCCAGACACTTTTGCCCTCACCATCCTTCACAGGAAACCTGTTCCCCTGCCCTTTGTTCAACTCCCCAAGTTTCTCATCCTGTGGAGAATTTTTGTCTCATTCCCTTCCCCTTTTGGATTTTCCTTTTAGCCTGTAGAACGAGGTCCCTTTTTTCTCTTCCCATTGCTTTCGGTTTGCTGTTTTCTCGTGTGCCCGGGTGTAGGTCTCTTTTGACCTCTTCCCTCAGTTTTCGGGCCCTTTTGGTCGTTTTCTTCAGTCCTTTTGCTTTCTCTTACAGGTCGACCGAAGGCTTCCTTTTCAACGCCCATTCTCCCCCCCCAGATGGGGGTTTTTGAGGCCTCTTTTTTATTCTCCAGCTCCCTCCTTTGATTATGATCCTCTTGTCCACCCCCCCACTACAAGACACCGCTGACCTCCCCTCCCCCTCCTGGACCCCTTCCCCAGTTTTTCCGGGGTTGCTGTGGTATACGTGTAGGCTTTCTTTCGTCTTGCTTCATCCCCCCTTTTTCTTTGGCTTTCATCGACACCTTCCCCCTTACCATGTGGGTGGTGCGTTGTTTTCTTCTCCTTTTTCTTTTCCATTCCCCTGGTTTCCACGTGTCCCATGCCTGACTAAGGT
>Ga0179593_1616197_pt1 | contig 10469 bp, 10 predicted proteins | sample CZODoug2_1_08_16_FD_185931 | JGI IMG/M metagenome (GOLD analysis project Ga0179593, IMG submission 185931) | Vadose zone soil fungal communities from Angelo Coast Range Reserve, California, USA - CZODoug2_1_08_16fungal (PacBio error correction) | ecosystem: Environmental > Terrestrial > Soil >... | reverse complement strand
TTGTCCGCCGGCTCGCTTTGGTCGCGCCACATCGTACCGCGACCCTCCTCGAGGAGGGGCCGTTCTCGATGTAGGTCCCCCCGGCGACCCCGCCTCGGAGCGGAAGAGGGGTTCATGAACCCCTCGAGGAGAGTCTGTCGCCTCCCTTTCCCATCGGGCATCGCAGAGTTCGCGTCCGCGAAACTCCCCCCATCGAGTATGTTAAGATTCTTTTCAAGTCGAGGAGGTCGCTTTTTCCTCGCGCATTCGCCTCGAGGTATCTCGTTGTGTGTGAGAGATGAAAATCGCGTACCCCCGTACGAGCTTCTCTCGACGTTCACCCCTCTCGTCGCGCGCTTGACCTTCGATACTAGTTCCTCGATGGGAGTTCGCTTTGGTTTTTTCTACTCTAGCCCAGGACTGCCCGATTCGTCGCGACCGGCTCTCACAACCTAATAGTGCTCGCTCCGAGGAGGGTCGACGTCTCTCTCCCCGGACATCGAGCGTCTCGGGCCCATTCTTTTTGTCCGGTGCGCACCCGACCCCACCACCCACCAACCACCCCGGTACGGCCTCAGAGCCGGAACAACAGAACACCCACCCTCGCTCTTCAGCTCGACTTCGACTAAGCTCTGGTGGAGAGGGATTCGGCCCTCCGCAGCTCGGCCGTTTGCGAGGTGAGGTCGAGGGCCAATACGTTCGACGGTGAAGCGCTCTTCCTTTCCCAAGAGGCCTCCCTCCGACGCTCCAACGCACGTCCAGCTCCGCTCTTAGAGCTTCTTCCTTTGCTCGGGAAGCACGAGCCTTGTCGCTCCGGAGAGGTTTTTTCTTTTCTATCGGCGAGGCTCGCCTTCCTCCCTCCTTTTTTGCTCGCCACGCGCGAAGATGAGCGTAAGAATCTTGCCGAAGGAAGGCGACCCTGACACCATTGGTCGTGATAAGAGAGGTACCTTGTCGAGCTAGTGCGGTAGGCTCTCTTCGGGCGCACGAGGCTGCCTCGAGCCCCCGCGCGGCTCGGTGAGGGAGCTTCTGTCGGGAGTTATGCGAAATTCTCCGGACGCGCATGGGCGGTAGTTCCTTGATGGCGCGGACGCTCCCCGGCCTCGCTCGATTAAGCGTCAGAAAGAGAGCGTTCAGTAGCGCTAGTGTACTTATTTTCACTCCTAACTGTACGCAGCATTCCGGAGAGGCTATCCTCTAGCAGCCATCTCTTCCGTATCGCCCGCGCTTTCCTTCTAGAGAGCCGGGCGCTTCCCTGGGGACCCGGCCCATCCTCTCGCGAAGAAGGACAGCGTCTTAGGCGCCCGGCGCCACTCGTAGCCACGACCGAGATCAGGCTCCCGGGGTCGCCCATCCGCACGAGCGGGGCGACGCTTTTGCAACACGTGCGTTCTCCCTTGCGCCGAGCGAGTCGATTTTCGTGGGGCGCTGAGACTGCTCTGCCGGCCCTTCCGATATCGGACAGGATCGTGACAGCCTTCGGGAGGAAAAGGACCCCACGGCCCGGATGTTGATCCTTTTGGCGTCGTAAGAAGGACGGTTTCCCCACCGGGCTATCACACTGAGCGCGCATTCTCCAGTTTTGAATTGCTTTCGGTCATCCAGACAACTTTCTTTGCGTGCTCATCTTCTTGTGCTCGCAAGGGGAAATGGTCCTGGTGCAGCCCGCGGGCTACTGATTTCTTTCCCCCCACGCGCAGTTCCTTCCTCGGACTCGACGAAGCAGTCCCTATTGGAACGGCACTCGGGCACCGCTCTTCCCTTCACGTAGCAGCTGCGTTGGAACGTTTCACCGGGCAGCCCCTGGACACCGGTCGCCGGCTCGGCTTCGCTGAGAGAGCCGGGTCGGGCGAGCGACCGGCTTCGCAGCCGGTCGAGACTGAGCGCCTCATGCGCTGGAGAGTTTCCCTGCTTCCCCCTTTTTCGGGCGAAGCCGCGTTCTGGTTGCGGAGAGTTTTTTGCACGGGGCCAGGCCCACTACTTCCCGTTCTGACGGCTTCCCTTTTTTTTTAACGGAGGGAGGACCCTCGAACGCGTAGTAGGCACCAGCGAGGTTGATTAGGCAGGCGGCCGAGTGGACCGTTTTCTCGGCCCTAGAGGAATTGGTCGTCCCGCAAGAGTCTTCTTCCTCGCTGAGCCGCCCCGCTAAGGCCTGCAACCCTTGCGGAGCTTTTGCTTACTCTCCTTTTCCTCATATTAGTAAGATCCCGGCACAGTGTCCGCGTCTATGAACGGTTGAATTACTCTTCTCGAAAGAGGAATGCTGTGCACTCGGGAGGTCCTACGGTGAGCGGATTCCTCGTGCCGAGCCCTCGCTGGGCGGTCCAAATAGGCCGCCTTCCCCCCTGGTGAGAGTGCCTTTTTCTTCCGCATTTATTTCTCACGCGCAGCCGTGGCACGTTCCTGCTGTGGGCTTTTTCGCGACCTAGAAGGACCTTTCCTGGCCCGCGGCTTCGCCCACTCGTGAGCTTTCCGCTCCGAGCCCAGGTCTCGCCGGCTCCCCACCTCGGACGGCTTGTCCGGTCGCTCGCCAGGCTCGCCTTTTCCTTTTCGGCGACCGGGGTCAACTTCCGGCCCGCGAGCAGCGGTTGTACTGCAAGAGCAGAGCCCTCTCTCCTGGTCATGACCGGACGTGCCGGGCGTTGCCGCCTCGCACAACCTCGACATTCTTTTCCCGACGTTCGGATGCGCGTTGGCGCGCCCATCTCCTTCTGCCTGCCGCGCCAACCCCTCGGGAGCCACTTCCAGCCGGCGGCCTTCTTCACGAACCATTCTCAGGGTCTGGAGGATCATCTTCGGCGAAGGCGCGGCTCTTTATTGAGAGCAGCGATAGACGAAGCAAACCTTTTCCCGAGAGCACGAGGTCCTTTTCCGGGGCCTCGCCGATGGCTTCCCGCGAGGGCCGGGCGACAGAACGTGTACTTTTTTTCTCTTCCGGCAGAGCAAGAGTCCCCCCCCCCCCTTTCCGACGCCGCACTCCTTTCTTTCGCCGGCCGGCAGTCGAGCGCCTGCCCCGCAAGTGGCGGATCTTTTCGGATGTCGTCCAGAGTATTTTCCCCGCGCACGAGGTCTCGGAGCCTTGAGCGGGACTCCTAGCGTCCGTTTCGCCTTTAAGAGGGGACCGGGTAAGCCGTCCCCGTCAACGGCGATAGAATTTTTTCGGCCCGTACGCTTGTTTTGTAGACCGCGCCGGAGAGGACGTCCTTGGTTTTCACGCCGTAACGAGCGCTCCTTTTTAGACGAAGTCCTTTCCCGGATTCAGCCCTGTGCGCGCGGCCGAGCGGCCTGCGCCAGCCCTCTAGGCCGTGGTATTTCAGCCAAGAAGGTAGCACTGCCAGGACCAACGGTGAGCCGCGCGCGGCTCGCGCCCTCGAAAAGCACCCTTTTTTTTGGATCGAACAGGCAGCCTCGCAGATGACGACGCCCGTTAGCCGACCGTAACTGCCACGAAGACCCTGCCCTCGAGAGCCCCCCCGGAGAAGAACCTTTTCGAGGGGAGATGCCTTCCGGACTGGTTCCGGACCGAAGCGGCGTAAGTTTCCCTGCCAAAGAGAGGTCCCAGAGAGGGCGAGCTCGCAGATCGTTTGATCACGCGCGCCCTTTTTCACCTGCGGAGGCGTCTTTTTCCCCAGATCACTAGGGATGCAGGTAACGTGGCGAGCTGGCGCTCTATGGCAGTCGTTTTGAGCGGGCTCGTGGGGAGGTAGAGCAGCTCCCTGCCGGCTTGCCGACCCTCCCTCGACAAAGTGGGCACGGTTTCTCCCCTTTTTCCGCACCTGCGCAGAGGCCTTACCAGGGGATCGTCTTTCCTCGGCATGGAAGATGTTCCGTCTGTCCGACTTTTTCCGGCGGTAGAGAACTCCCGAACCGTCGAGGAGGGGCTTCAGATGTCCTGTTGGCCGTCGGTTCTCGGGGGGGACGACCCTTGGAGAGACTCTCTTTTGTTCAGAAAACTTTTCACGGTCGCAGAAGACATTCGGTGTAGGGCGAGAGTCAGCCGCTTCTTCCCCCCAATAGAGGAAGAGAGCCGGCAGCGAGCGAAGTTCCATCTGTAGAGATCGAGCGGTTAATACTCCCGAATAGCATAGAGGTCTCCCCTTCGGTTGTTGTTGAGAGAGACTTATTGGTTGCGCACAGGAACCGCTAGGTAGACTCCTCGACCTTTGACCGACATAGTAGAGAGATGACCTCAAGTCGACTCTTTCTGCGAGGAGGAATATAGAAGCGTGCAACCCCCTGTCGTCGGAGGGACAGAGGGTGTTAAGAACCCCTCTTGCAGCGATTTTGGCGCTCCGAGGAGGGTCGCTCTCAAAACACGGACACCCTCCCCCGACGCTTCCACCGACGTGGGCGCGTTTCCCTACCGCGGTCAGATGTTCAATCTTCGGACATCTCAGGATATTAATGCCTGCCCCGGGGGGAGCCTGTTCCTCGAGAGGTGCTTCCGGGGGCGAGGTCGAGGTAGAGTTTAAGAGGAGCAGAGGGCTTCCTCCTTTATCGTCCTACCCACTCTGCCGACGATCTTGACTAAGCCGCAGCTCTTAAGATGTTTTCTTAGTGCAGCAATCTTTCCGTCGCGGGTCTATCAGGTTTTATCCCGATCGGCGGAGCTCGCCCGCTCTCCTAGATGTTTCTCCCCGAGCCTGTGCCGCGGTTTTTTTTTCTGACGCCGCGAGGTCGTGCCGCAGATTTAGGGGCGTGCTCCGGGTCCTCGCGGCGCTTGTGCCGGGGACGAGCTGTTTGGCGACGGCGGAGAGTGCGGCAGTTCTGCTGCCGTCGAGCCCCCCTCTTGCGTGCGCGCGGGAGGGCGTTTTTCTTTTTTGCGGGCGGCGTCCTGACGGTTCTGGCGCTACAGAGGCCCGAGGACTCCTCCTTCTTCTCTTTTTCCACCGGCCGGAGCGGGCTGGCGTGCTAGCGGGTTTCCTCTGCCGGCTCAGTCTTCGGCCGCCTGCGAGCGCGCCGGACGAACCCCCCACTGGACTTTCGGCGCGGGGCCAACCACTCCAGAGGCCCGCGCGCGAGCCCCCTCCCCTTCGAGCGCAGAGGCGATGGACCAGGCATATTCAAGGTCTTGTCCAGAAGGAACGAGAGGAGCTTCCCCCGGTCGCAATCGTCTCCTCCCCCTTCAGTTGCGAGGACTTTTTCCGACATACGCACGATCGTCGGCGACGCTCGCAACTTTCTTTTTTTCCCCGGCCGCCAGGACGAAGAGCGTCTTTCCCGGCGGTAGGCGTTGGTTTCCTCCTGAATGCGGAGTAGCAGATATGGCAAAGGACGTTTTGCGCAAAGTGACGATCGGCGCTTTCATCCCCCCCTGAGGCCCGGACAGAACTTCCTTCGTGATCGCGTGAGTCGACAGCCTCGTGGTCCGCGATTCCAGCGGCTCATCCCTTCCTCATCCTACGGACTTCCATGGTTTCCTCAGGCCCTCTCCCCATGAAACCTGATCGCCCCTCTCGGTGAGTTTTTTCTTCCTTATGGCGTGAATGCGCCCACGGTCTCCCCCAGGAAAGTGGTATTTCCGCGGCTACGACGGAGAGGGCTTTGCGCCCGCTCCAGAACCGTCGTGCAGCCCGACGGCCCCTTGTCTTGGTGGGCGTCGTCCTGTTCTTAGGACCTCGTCGCAGCTGCGCGATCGGCTTGGCAGGACGGGCAACCGATGATCGAGTTTCTCTTTTGGACCCCGGTCGCCGGAGTATGGTTCTGTTTCCGGAGAGCCGGGCGAGCGACCTCCCTTCGAGGTGGAGGTCGCGCGCTGCCGCCCCCTCCGGCGAGGAGTCTTTTTCTCAAGCGGCGACTTTTCTTCCTGGAGAGGTCCTTAGATCTGTTTTCCCCTGGGGCCGATGCCCACGATCGGTCCGTGTGCCGGCTGCGCGGAGAGACCAGACACTTGAGGAGGAAGGCGTAGAACTCCTTCGCGCACCGACGAGGTCTTGGCGGCCGTATTCGTCAGCAAATGGCGAGACCGTAGCCGATACACCTTCCCCGAGTTAGCACCTTTGTTTTCTTTGTTCTCGGGCGAGCCGTGTTTCCGGTCGAGGAGGAAGACGGTCCGGGATATATTATTTTCCCTTTTCTGTTGTTGAGATGCCCGTCGTCCGCATAGAAAGGTTTGAAGGAATTTGCCCTGTCAGCTCGACCTTTTCTTCTCACCGAGACGCGGGTGATACATCCCTTTTTTCCTTTGAGAGGCTTCATAGAGGGCCTTTTATACGGTCCACCTCGGAAGACTGCCCGTAAATCCCTCGAGGTGAGCTTCCTCCCCCTAGTTCTACGACGTAAGAAATCCGTCTGGCTTCTCCCTTCCGCCAGATCGTGGGCCTCCTTTCCGCGACCTCGAAGGGAAATAAGAAACCTCCTTGCCGCGGATTGCAAGCTCACGCAGGGACGCTTCCCCCTTACCTTTTTCGCTCGAGATTTTTTTCTCGAGCAGGGATGCTCGTTGACTGTCTGCTCGCCCAGGAAGCCAGCCTCCTTCTCTTTGCCGACATCTTTTTTGTCCACGTCGCGTGAGGGGAACGTTCGTACTGCAAAGATGCCGATCGCGCAGCGCTTTCGAGGTCCTGAATTCCTTTCCTTCAACCCGACTGATTAGGCGTGACTTTTTCTACTACGTTCGGCTGAGAGGGGGAGAGACTCTCGTCAGTAGCCGCTGGAATGAATCCCTGCTTCCTTCCTGCGAGACACAGTTTCCGCAGAGGAGCACAGCAGTTCTGCTCTCTCCGACCGTGAAGAGGAAGACCTCTTCGGGCGAAGGCTCTTCTTGATGAGACCGAGGGATACGCTTTTCTCTTTTCTTCCGACGCACCGATAACGTAATATAGCGCTGTGAGGTTCGTTTCTTCTCCTCCCGCTGGATGAAACGCTCCTTATAGTTCAGGAAAACTCCTCCCCCCAGCATGTGAAGGGTTTTCGGTCGGCTGCGGGTCTCAGCGCCAAACTCTTCCGACACTCTGCGCGGCGCCGAGCCGGCTCCGCTCCTCTCGACCGAAATGGATCTCTCCCCGATCGTGTTAGGAGTGTCGCAATTTCTCGGAACCGCCGGCCGCGCACTAGTCTGGATTTGAGACGAGGGCGACTTTGCTCCTCCCCCTTTCCATCGCGACTCCCGGGGCAGGGTAAGAGGATGTTTTTGTCGCTCGAAGGGGTAGCCGATTTCGTAGCAGAAGGACCTCTCTTCTTCTTTTTGTAGCGCGCAGGAGATCTTTTTTTTTTTACCGCCGTAAAGTACATTTTCGTAGCAGGCGAAGAAGGGAAGGAAGGCCTTTCCTCTTGCTCGAAGAGTTCCGCGAGAGAGGCACTTGGCCGCGCAGGAAAGCTTTTGCCGTAATGGTGAATTGCAAGAACCCACAGGTAGAGTCCCCCTTTGGTAGGGTCCTATTATCCTTTTTGTCGCAGAAAGAGCGTCTCTTCGCTCCCCGCAAAGAGACGCCCCCTTATGGTTCTCGAACGAAGCCCCTTTGACCGAAGCTGCCTCCCCTTTTTCCGTCGAAAGAAATCCCCTTTTCGCCCCGGCACCGTCGCGCAGGCCCTCTCTGAGCACGCCACGGATTCTTTTCGCTGCGGCAGGGAACCTCTTCTCCCCTTTTTAGGGAGAGTCACCCTCGCACAGGCGCGGGCGTAAATAGAGGAGGGAGTCGAGATAGCCTCTCCCTGTTCCGCGAGGAGAGTACTCGGAGGCGAACCAGCGACTCGACAGAATTACACTAGGTTCCGAGCACGCAGGGGTTCCCCTATTTGAAGCCCGAGGTAAGTGAGAGGAGGTGGAGTCTTCTTACGGGATAGTGGTTAGGACGATAATGACTTTTTCGCGTCTCCATAGAAAGTCATAGACCCCTTCTTCTTCCGGAAGAGCTTTCTCCGAGGCCGATCACCTTTTCTTCTGCGCGTCTGAAGATGCGCTTAGATCCCTCTCGAGGCCAGGACCCGCGGTCGCGAAACCTATCTTCGTCGGACCGCACGTGCTTTTCTTTTGACTCGATGTCCGCTTGCTTTTCTGTTCTCGAGGCTCCCCATCGGAGCTTTCTACCCCCCTATCGAGTGAACTTGTTTTTCATGAACACCTACTCGTGGGAGTCCCGGTCGACGAAGAAATAGTTCTTTTCTTAGCCGCTCTCTACCCGCGAAAGACCCCCATTGAAGCAGAGCGCACGAAGATGAAGAGTCCAGTGAGTTAAAGCTCTATCTGGTAGAGGCCCGAGACGGTTTACCTCTTTCTCTGCGACTAGAGGCCCTTCCTTTTCCTCCTCATCCGGTGGGGTTTTTTTTCTCCCTCTGAAACCGCTTCTCTTCCCTCGTGAAAAATCCCGTTCGCGAGCTTTCCTCTTCTCGCTGGAGGGAAGTCTTGTCGCGAGGAGACCTCCCCTTCCTTCGTGCAGAGGTTAGGTAGCACCGTTCCCTAACTCTCTCTTTCATGACCCTACTCTTTTCCGCTCCCTTTCTCCGAGGCGGGTTCTTTTCTTCCCAAACGGACAGCGAGGTCAAGAAGCGGACCCTACCTGGATTCTTTTTCTCTTGTGCAGCGACCGCTTTTTTTCGCGGACAGCGCTCTTTCTTCATGTGGCTTCACGACGACTCCGGTTCTTTCTCGGCCTGAGCAGTTCTCCCCCCGGGCCAAACCTTGAGGTCGAGTTCTTCTTTTTCTTGAGCGCTCTCAGGATAGTAAGACCCTAAAGCTCCGTCCGTAGCAAGTACAACGCCTCCCTCCTTTCTCTCAATATTCGAGAGTGCCTTTTTCCCTTCTCGGTCAGCCAGAGTTATTTTCTCTCTTTTTTTCTTTGATGATACGATACTCGAGTCCACCATTGAGCTAGAACTCCCCTCTATTCTTTTTCGCCCCTAGAATTCCTGTTTTTGCAACTTCTCGAACCCCGAAGACTATTTTTTTCGTCCGAGGGGGACCTTTTCTCCGCTCAAATAGACCCCCCCCCTTTTTATGTAAGCGATCCCCACTTGCTCTCGGTGACTTTGGGTCGTCTATCGGAGACTGTTGCTCTTTTCTGCTGCCCGAGGATGATTCTCTGTCTCGAGCGGCGGTGCTTTGTCGAGCGAAGAGCCCCTCGTTTTTCTTGCGCACCTTGCGGTTTTTCCCCTTTTTTCCGTGACGCGGAAAATGATGCGGTAGTTCCCTCCACACGGCCGGCGCGGTTTGGCGACGTTCTTCCTCCTTTCCCTCCGCTTCGAGAACGATTTTCTTTCCCCCCCCTTCTTCGGAGACTTTACACCAGTACGATTTTTTTGCTTTTTGTGGACCTCCAATTTCACTCTCCGCGAGGGATCACAACCCCCCCGAGTCCTAGGGAGGAAGTAGCGTCCTAGTATTCGGGCTAAACAGAAGCAGTGTCTATCCTGTTCCTGAGGGACCCGAAACTCTTCCCCTTTCTCTCTCGACGTACAGAGAGGTCTTCCTCCTCTTCTCCATACGCCGAGATAGTGAGCCGGAAGAGGGGTCTTTGGACTCAATCCGAACCTCGCTTTCTACTTCCCATTCCGGGCGAGAGCTACATCGGCTTTCTTTCCGTCGATTTTACTGCGGTCGTGGGGAGCTTATACTTGTACCTTCATGAGGGTAGAAGATGCTCTCCCCACGTTATGAGAAACTTTCCCCTTTGTCAGCAGCGGGAGGAGCTGCCCCGTTTACACGATAGGATGTACCCCCTTCTTTACTCCTTTTCTCCTCCCTCTGTGGGATAAGCGCCTGTCATAAGGCGCTTCTCTTTCCATAATTATTGAAGGTTATGGCACAGGTCTTGACTCTCTTTTTTCCCCCCTTTCCTTCTTTTGCGTGATAATCTTCTTCTTCTTTTCTGAAGTTTTACTGATGGTGCGGAAGGAAAGCTTAGCACCCCATCAGCTTAGGGTAGGCACCTACCTTTTTCTTCTTGCAGAAGACTTCCTGTCCTACATTCGAGTCTTTCTCCTCTCCCCCACTAAGGCAAGTATTCATGACCTAGTAGAGTTGCGCTCTTTCTCCTCTGTCACCGCTGATAGAGTCTTTTCCCCTCCCTCCCGCCTTTTACCACGGCTCCCTTCCTTTCTATCCTTATCGGAGAAGGGAGAGATATCATGGGTAGAGCAGCTTTCTAGTTGGATTCGCCTCTCTCTTATCTCCTCCTGTAGAGGAGCTCCCTTGCGTGTCCCTCGGGAGAAGACAGATAAATTCGGATGTTGCTGAGAGGTAATCTTCCCTCGTCTGGTTACACAGGGTCCTATTCCTTTTATCTTTCCGGTGACATGATGCGCTGAGGTTCCGAGGGCGGATTTCTCTCGTCCTTTCTTCCCCCGGGAACTACTGCACCCCCTCTGTTGAGGGACGGCCTCTTCTCTTCTTCATCCTCTTTTTTGTGACTGGTGGCCGTAAGCACTCTGCGCGGCCCCCCTTATTCATCCTCTAAACGTTCGTCTTTTTCCCCCTTTCTCACCAGAGTAAGCGTTTCTTCTCTGTAGAAGCTCTCCTCCTCTCCTAAACCCCTGTTCCTTTCCTTACGAGG
>Ga0179593_1570393_pt1 | contig 10469 bp, 12 predicted proteins | sample CZODoug2_1_08_16_FD_185931 | JGI IMG/M metagenome (GOLD analysis project Ga0179593, IMG submission 185931) | Vadose zone soil fungal communities from Angelo Coast Range Reserve, California, USA - CZODoug2_1_08_16fungal (PacBio error correction) | ecosystem: Environmental > Terrestrial > Soil >... | reverse complement strand
CCTGGTTCTTCCATTTTCTCGTCATGAAATTTGAAATCCTCTCCTGCCCCCAATTCCCCGTTTACGAGAGTTTTTTTTTTACCCCCATCTTTTTTCCTTCTATTCTTGTCCGGTTGGATTACAAGCTTGTCACCTATGGGTCGCTGCGCGTCTTTTTTGACTGCCTGGGAGCCGGTCGTCTTCCTCTGTCTGGAGGCGCAGTCGCCGACTGATCTTTTCCTTCCCCTGAAGTTTCCTCATCCTCTCGTTTTTAAGCCCGGTTTCTGAACAAAAGCATTCTGCCCTGCGCTCCCTTTGTCAAGGCTTTTTATTTTGTTTTTAGAGTCTTCCCTGTCTAATGGGTAGTCATGATCTGCGTCTCCGACCGAATATAACTCTGGTCAACTTGTCTTCCCCTTTATCTCTACTAACCTTATGGAGGTACTTCTTCACTTTCTTTCTAATTTCCCTGCCCTAGAACATCCTTTCACACTTCCCCCTCTTTTAGTAAGCCGCGAATCCGTTCTCCCCCCTCCTCCCCTTTTCATCGTGAATCCTTGGTGGGCGGTACATCTAATGGGATGTTTTCCCATTCTTTAAATGAGACCCCTTCTGTAGTTTTGTATTGACCAATTATTTTTGATTTTGATACAGTAGTTATCCTTCTTCTCTTTATCACCTTTTTTTTCATGCGCAATGCCTTAGGTGGAAGTCTCCCCCCCCCTTCTCACTTCGCCTTTCCATTGCAATAGTCCCCCCCGCCTCCGTTCCCTGAAAGAAATTCCTTGAGGTAGGGTTCCTCCCCGAAAGTGAATTTTCACAGTAGAGCTCTGGAAAGGATCTTCCCGCTTCACCCCCCAAATTTCATCCCTCCCATGACCGTTGCTTACGCCCCAGTACCCTTTTCAATTTACCCCTCTTCCTTTTAACAGAAGTGTCCCACCGTAACCTCTTCGAGCGCTGTAGTTCTCCCTTTCTCCATCTTTGTTCCTGTGTCTGTCTCGCCATTCTCTTTATCAAAAGACGCACGTTTTTTCCCCCCCGTACCGTCGAGATCCTTACCTCCCCTTTTTTTGGCAGTAGAGTTAGATACATTCTTTTTTTGAACAAATCGCACGTCCATCCCTCCCTAATTGGAGTTGATCGTCCCCCTGCCCCTACTCCTTTTTCTATGTCTTGGCACGTCACAATGGCCTTGACGCTTAGCTTTCTTCCGTCCCCTTTATTCTGGAACAATGTATCCCCAGTGAATCTCCCCATGAAGTGCAGAGTCTTTAACTCCCCCTCCTTCCGACTCTCGGTTCCACGTTTCCTTCCCCCCCCCCCTGATGGACCTGCGCCTCACAGGGAGCGCCTTTCCTTTTTTCCGCCTCCTTGCTTAGAGAAGAAGTTTTAATTCTTTTTATTTTCAACCCCGCTCTTAGGTGTGCCTGGGACGGATTTCACTCTCGATGACAACAGTATTGCGGATTAACGCCCTCTTCACATTGGCTTCTTTACCCCCGCTGCGTGTCCGCGCACCGTTCCTGCTCGGCCGCCCTCCCCTTCCTTTGCCCCTGTGTATTAGACCCTGCGTGAAGTTTGATACCGATTCTTTCCCTTTTTTATTCCACCCCCCAACCTGTTCATCATGAGTGCCAGATCAATACATCCGCGCGTCTAGTTGCTAATCTCTCTTCCTGTCACTATACGGGTCTTGCTTTCTGCAAGATTGTCGCTAGTTCCTTGAAATTTTTGGGTTATTTGCTGTTTCTTACTTCATGGTTTGTTTTAGTTAACTATATTTTCCTACACAACGCGTGGCTTACTCTTGCCAAGAGTTTTTGATCAGTCCTTCTGCGCTGTAGTTTTTACTTTCCTCACGCGAGGTCTGTCCCTAAGGATGGGACGCTTCTTCGTAGCTCCCCCTCCCTGCGGAGTGAAATCCCATATTTCAGCTACTCCTCTCAGGTCGACCAAAATGAAACTATTCTTCTTCCGACTCTTTGTCTCCACCCTTGTCGTGAACTCTGGGGCATTCCGACAGTAACAAACAATATGATGGCGTTCAATTTTTGTGGTTTCCAGCTTGGAGTCTTCGGAAGTTTCTTCTTTATCACCTTCTCCCCGTGCCTACCCCGTCATATCGGCTTCTCACGCTCGGTGGTTCAACTTTTTTTTCTCTGTAAGCCCCCCTTGATCAGTTTCTTTGATCCCGCCCGCTTGACTTGCTTTTAGGAATAGAGAAGCATTCACCCAGTAGGCTTCTCCCACTCCCGTGAAGTTTCGACGCCTGGATTATGCCCACGTGATTTCCCTTTGTCCAAGGCTCACCCCGAAAACTCGGTATTGTTTCTTTCACCTTTAGTTTGCCAAGGCGGCTTGTCTTTGAAGACTTTCAACTCTCCCGTCCTCCCTCCTCTGGCCCTGGTTACGGCGGTCACACGAATCCCATTTCGGCCCTGGTATAAGTAGCACTCTAGTCCCCTCCTCAAGCTTTCCGGCTTGGTCGATTGGCGGACTTGGCTTTCCCCCAATGTGAACGTCCAAGTTTTGCGCTTTACCCCTCTGGATGATTTCGAAGCTCCTTATACACTAATTAACGCTTCTCCTCCCACCGTTTCCTGCAGAGATTTCTTGCCGCTTTCAGGCCGACCCTCCTCGAACCTGTGAGAGAAGACTGACCCTTCCCGCATCCCGCCCTCATACTCCTCCCTCGTCAGTTGTGTACGCCTACCAAGTGCCTACTGTCGTGCCGGTTTCCTCAAAGACCCCCCCTCCTCTATTGGATCTGGCGGCAGCCTACTTTCATCAAGATGACTGTTCTTAACAAATTAGGAGGGAACCCCTAATTAGTGCCGTGGGTGACCCATCTTGCCCTGCCCACTTCCGCTTTTCTTTTGAAGAGAAATACGGGATATATCGGCTTTTTCCCCTTCATGCCTTTTTTGACTCTTCTTCTGGAGCTTCCTTCAAGTTTATTAGAACCCCGACTCTTGCAAAGCCCTAGGACTTGAAGGCACGATCCCCCAAAGTGTGACCTAAATTCCCCTTCGTGCACACCCTTCCTCCTTACGATGCCTTTCAGTGATCGTTCCTGCTCCGGTGAAGAGTTGATTTTTCTACTTAACATTTTCCCCAAAATATTCTCAGCAAATTTCGCGTTTTTCTCCTCCAATTCCCCCCTTGCTACGTCCTCCGTTTTTACACAGGTCGGATGGCGTCTGGCTGCTCCCTCATTTTCTGCTTCACAGTTTCCAGATGACAGGTCATGAATTATCACCTTCGTGAAAGCTACCTTGTTGAGCTGCGCTCTTCCTGCCCCCCTCCAACTCCTTTTGATGGTTCGAGCTCGACAGTATAAATGATTTGATGTCTAAGCAGCTCCCCTTTCCATGGCGTATGAGAACCCGTTTCCTTTTTGTTTCTATCACCCCCAACATTCAACCCAGCCGCGATTCCAGCTCACTCCCCTTCCCCGATACCTCTCGCATTTCACGTATCTCTTTCTTTCCTCCTATGTGAGAGATACGGTTGCGCCCTTCCCTCTCTCGTGTCTTTATCGTTGATTTTAGTTTGATACCCCCCTCAAATTCCTTTGCTAGTTAAGAGTCACCCACCTCTCCATCAGCCCCCCTCCTTTATTTAGGGACTTTCATAGTCGTCGAACATATCACTCCTTTTTCGAGATGGCCCCGTCCGCTTTCACAGCTAACTCCCCAATTCGACCCGACTTGCATCATCCCCTTGACGGGCGTCGCCTAGATGCTGCGCACGAGAGAGATGACCCCTCACTCCTCAATGATAACCGATTTAGTCTTTTCTTCTTCGAAACTTCTTAATTGTTTAGTCGAATTTGTACCTTCCCTTTGTCTATTTTATCCCCCGGTCTCTCCACGTCCGAGTTCCGAGTCCCTTTTCTCATAAGGCCTTACGTCCTAGTGGGTACATGACGGCAGTAATAACTTCGTTTTCTTCTGAAAACCCTCGGCCTTTTTTCTAACTACCTGTTCAGTATAGCAAGCGATATTCCCCCTGTCTCCCACGCGTCACCAGTTTCGGCCCCCTCTATCTCTCCCCTTGCATTAGAGACGAACTCTGAATCTTTCTCTCCCCACTCAGACTCATCCACCGGGCCATGCAGAGCTGCATTGTAGCTGTGTAAGTCTTTGAGCATCACCCTCTTTTGTAGAAATGCTTGTTTTTACTGTTTTCCTCCTTTTTCCGAATCTTATAGTCCCAGTTTTGGTCCTTCAGTCCCATTCTATGTCCGTGAATTTTTATTCTTTTCCATGCGCTTCCTTTCGCAAACATCTGTTGATTGTCTGGATCATCTCAAATCTAGAACACTTTCCTTTGTCCCGAAGATGTTTACATTTTTAATTTACCGCCTATTTTTTTGACATCACTAGCTCTTGCTCGAATCTTATCTTCTTAATCTCATTTGCAACGACCCCAAATGCTCCCCTTCTCAACGCCGTCGTCCTTCCTAATGGTTTTACTGATATACCCTGGGCCTTGTTTTTAGCAATGGATTGGTATTCCATTCCTTTTCTTTGCGGTAGCGCTTCTTTTCTAGCCAACCCCAGACGGCTTCCCCCCTTTTTCCTCCCAGTGTTTCTTCATCCACTAATTTTCCAACCAATACGGATGTTGCGCCTCCTTCGCGCTAAGTTTCTATCAGGCGACAATCAGCATCCTTTCTCAACATGAGGACGATGCACCCTAGTCAGTCGAGAGCCGGCGTTTCTCCCTTCCTTGCTTAGTGAGATGAGAGTTTATTTACTGATCTTCCGGCCAATTCTCGTGAGGACCGACCGAGTGTCGCGAAGATGTTCCCCCCCCTTCTGACCCTCCGTGTAGCTTGCCTGGATTGTAACTATTGGCCCTCCCCCCTACCTCCAAACAAAGAGTGATCATTGGGCAGCCACCCTTCAATGCATTTACTCCTTCCTCCTTCTTCCCCACCTCATACATCTTTTCATAGGATCTTACTCGCCTCTTTTTTTCGAGCTGGTTCCATCTTTCAGGTGGTTTCCCTATGCTCGCCAACGGACAGTGTCGAACCAATTTTCCCGTTCGTTCTGACGAGAAAAAACCGACTTCTGTTTGGACTTGATTCGGCTTGCCCACGAACTGACAACTTCATCCCCCGATCTATCCCCGCTCTTTGTTTGGAGACAAGCGAAACCCCTTCTTAGCAATGAGACCGACCCCACGGAAGCTACCGTTTTTTCTCTTAAACACCATTCCGCACTCTGCCTCTGACTCCCGCTGATCTCACCTCTCTCGTTCTTCTCTTTATCGCCCTGAGAGTTTTCATGTGTGTTAAAAGAACAGGAATAGGCGCTTCTCCACCCTTTTCATCTTTTTCACACCGTCTCTGATACTCGGACAGGAAGGCGCGTAAGAGCCAATGATCTTTTCCAACCCCTGTTTCTTTCGAAATCGGGACCCCAATTCTCCAAATCCCCTGGTGGCTTGTTTTTCGCGCCCCTTCCGTTTTCATCGCGACATTTAAACTGATCCACGACCATGATCCCCTTTTTCATACACCCCTATCTCGATTTTTTTTTTTTCCTTATTCAAACAAAAAGCCCCCCGTCTTGCCTAGTTCACTCTCTTCGCCGCGCTACTCAGTTTTTTTATCTTCCATCCCTCCAGGAAAAGTTGGTTTTTTTCTCTGTCATGATCTTTTCTTACTGACTTTCCGCCATTGCCCAGTTTCTGGCGAGCTTTCGTTGTCTGATCTGCATCCCTTCTCGACTATTACACACTAGCGCGTCCTTTCCCGTGCCCCACCTCCCCACCTTTTTCTTTCATCGGGTCGCGTGTCCCCCACTTGTGCACCAGTTGACTGGATGATCCAAACCATTCACAGTATCGTCACATTCCCGGGGCAGTAGGCATCGCGAACGTTTTTCACTATGACCTCTCATTCAGAGCTCATTCCCCCAAAAGAATTTTTGAAACCTCTCGCAGAAGGCTACTTTTCTTTTCTGCTTGTCGTCCTTCCAATTTCATCGTCCGGGCAGGCATTCTTTCTTTTTTTTTCCCCCCAATGGGTGCCCTGAAATTGATCCTTGGCCTCTTCCCCTCCGCGCTCTATTTGACCCCCAAGTTTTAGAAACCTTTCATCACTTCCCCTCCCTTCCCAACTCCCCCCACTTTGAACGGGCTTAGTCCTTGAGATTTTTTTTTTTTCTTGCTTCAAGCACCTTCCCCTTTACTTCTAAATGGAAGCCGGCCTCAACCACTCTGGGCATTTTCATCCAATCCAGAAGACGGATAAACTCTTCCACCGCCAGTCAATAAGCGCCACTCCCCAATAAGAGTGTCCACTAGTAGCTTTATCTCTTGATTTCACATACTGTCAATGTTTTCCCCATCCCCTTCTCTTGAAAATGATCGTTACCGCTATTAGGCGACCTCCCCGGTTGAAAGTTCGGTCCAGTTCTCCTTGTTTACTCTGCGATGGTGAATCTTCGCGAATTATTTCCTTCCTTTACTCCGCCTCCCTTCTTGCAACCTTCAAAGAATATCTAGTTTTTTTTCGGAGCGGCAGATCTCGATGCGAAAGTCCTCCTCTATCCAGCACTGCCCCCCCCCTACCCCTTTACCTCTACACCAGGCCTCCTATGTGGTAGAGAACCCTGGCCGCTTATTCCCAAACACCAGTGGTGCCAATTGTTCCCTCGGACTCGCGCATGCGAGATTTTTCCCAGTCTCTCTTTTAGTACCCAGCTGCGGCATTCAAACTTTAGTTAAAAATGGAGCTTAATCCTCTCCACCCCCTCCCATCTTTTAAACGCGATGCATCCGGAAGCCGTTTCCCTTTTTTCCCCTGTTTCCGTCCTCTGTTTGAAGATATTTGCCCCCCTTTTTGACCGAACTTGACATAAAGGTGCTCCCCCTTTTCATCCTCCTCCTGTTTTGTGGAGTCATCTACCCTTGAGGCGCCCCTTTTTTCTCGTTTCCTTTCCCTATTTTATTACTCGCTTCCAGCCCCAACCAAACCTTTTCGGGCAGGGTGCTCGGAGGACAACCGGCTCGCAGTCTCTGGGATTTTTTTGTGCGTCTGACAGTAGCGCTTTTTGTTTCCCCCCCTTCTGGTCGTTTGCGAGCGTCTGACGCCCCGGCCGTCAGCGCGCCGGCAGGTTCGAAGCTGCCCTTCCCTTACCCACTGGGCACGGGTTGTGTGTCTTCGGCCCCCCCCCTGCCGTGTTCTGTTAGTTTGTCAAACAAAGCGCCTTCTCCGGCCTTCCTCGCGAGGCGTAGTGTAGATTTTTTTTCCTCTGGTAGTCGTTACTGAGCTTCCGCAAGCCGACTATTCAACTCCGCAACCTTGAGGATTTTTACGACGAACCTTACCTGTTCCGCTTTAGCCTTGGCAATGGATCAGCGAATCGAATTCCATCTGCCGTAACCCCCCTCAGTCCCCCCTTTTTCCCTACGATAACTGTTTCCTCCCGATTTCCTCTCTTTAATACTGAATTGTCGGTCACGCCTCCGGCTTTTCCTTTCCCCATTTTCCTCGAACACTATTGAGCAACTCTTCTGTTTTTGACCAATCGTCGGGAGTTTTTGCCGACGTCTTTTGCACGCCGCTTAGCTCAATTGGCTTTTTTCTGGCATGCCTTATTAGTTTCGATTTTGGTCCGTCACATCGTTGTAATTCCCTGTGCAAAACCCATCCCCCCTTTCCGTTTTGCAATCAGCACGGTTGTATACTTTGCTTCCTTGCTTCTTCCCTAAAGTAATTTCCTCCAGATCTCGGAAAGTTTCTTTTTTTTCCAGGCCATTGCCTTACACAAACCCTGTCCTTTCTTCCGACCAAAGCTGCGCGGAATCTGATCACGCTTTCCTCCTTTACTTGACGAGTGCGACACTTACCTTTTTCCCCCTTTCCTCCTTCATGCGAGAGCTTGTTAGGCGGAATTTTTTTTTCTTTCTGCTTCGCTGTCCCTTCCCGATCAAAAACCCTTTTCCAAAGTTTTACCCTCCCCCTGTTAATGTTTTTGAGACCCATTGTCTTTGAAAACCTTCACGTCTCCTTCCCTGGTCCCACGACAGTTCTCCTTTTCTCTGTCTTGTAACGGAGTTTCTTTCGACTCTTGCTCGATAATTAGGGACGATCCCTCCCGGCGAGCAAGTTGACTCGTGCAATGGCCTTTTCGTAATCAAAGACTGCCCACAGGACCTGCGCCGGCCGGTTGTACACGGATCTAGATGGCAGTCCCCCTTATTCAGACTCTTCCTCCTTTCTAGGAGAGAAATATGCGGTGTCCCACCTTTTTTTTTTTCTGTCTTTTTGGGGTGGGTCCCTTTTTTTTTTTTTGGTTGTTTTTTTTGGAGATCCTTTTTAGAATCCTTGCGGACGATTGCTTATTCCCCCCTTCTTCTTTCTGGAAGGTTTTCACCCTCCCCCCTCGTTTATTTGTCACCCCTTCCTTGGCGACACTCCCCCCTCATCTCCTGTTATTTTCTACTGAGTACAGCGCAAATTTGTCAACCCTTATCGCCCTACTCTTCTCAGAGTTTGTGAGAGAAAGTTAAGTTCCCAAACCCCAGCGTCTGTATTTTCAACACACAACTGTTTTTCCTCGCTTCCTTTTCGTGAATGTCCTCCTATCCGATGAGTTAGTTACTCGCCCTTCGGACACGAAGATATTTGGGGTTATCTGCTTCCTTTCACTTCCGCTCCTCCATATGGTTCGGTACTGGGGCTCGGCCTGTTCTGATCCCTCGGGTCTACAAATGGATGACGTCTTTCCCCCCAGACTATTTCGTGTAGCACCGATCGTATTACCCCTTTCTTTTATGGCCTTTCCTCACGCCGCGGTTTTGTAGTTGTAAGGTCTGGGATTGCCCTTCTCTCTCTCTCTGATTATACTCTTTATTCTGAAGCGCTTCCTCACCTTACTTGAACGATTGAGGACTTCTGATAGCAACTACAAATTTTCAGTGGGGAGTTCACCCCCCTATTTGATTCAACAAATGTTTTTTTTTGATGTATTTGCCCCAGTTCGGCGATCTCCTTTCCGTTCTACACGGCTTTCAGCTGAAATCCTCGGCATTGTCTATCACGATGTGAAGGTGATGTCTCCGCTCCTCTGTCCGCTTTACCCCTCCTTTGAATTCCTTCTCTCCACCCCCTCCTCGCTGTACTTTTCGGCCAAGACCTTCCTTTTTTTTTCCCTTGTGATCATGTTGATGAATCTTTTCTTTCCCTCTTCGCCTGCTCTCAACCTTCTCGATTGTCCTTTCCCGTTCTTTCTTTTCTCCCTGCGCCGCCTTGTGGATGAAACCAAACTCTGGTTTTCTCTTCGCACCCTCCTGATTCGACTGTACGACGACCACTGCTTTAAAGCATCCCTATCCAATGAATGGTGACTCTTCGGCGATCACCACTAACTCCATGGTCGTCTTTTTTCTCGTTCGCACGAGAGCAGCCATTCTCAACAGATTTTTTTTCTTTTTCCTTCAGTCTTCCCTCTGGCACGCCTTTTCAAGCTGCTCACCTTCTTTTCCCTCCCCCCTCCTTTGGCTGACCGATTGTTCACCTCTACAGGATTCAAGGTCCCCCCACCTCTTCTGAATACAAGTTGGAGGGGCCTCCTTTTTCTTCCTCCGTCCCTTTTTGGCTTTTTATCCGGAAAAGTAGACAGGTTGCAAGACCGGAAGACCCCCCCACCACGCCGCACACACAGAATCCGAACTACGAGGGCTGTCCTCATTCCCCCCTAGATTCTATTTTATAGAGAAATCCAGGGACGGAATTTTCCGATCACCAACGTTCGGCTCGCCTTCATACATTTCCTCCCAATTATATGCTCCAGATGACGATCCGTATAATACTCAAGGTGCCTTGCAGGTACGCTCATTGGCGCTGAATGTTCTCCCCCTTTGGGTGGGGTGGGCATTGATGCGCGACGTTCCTTTTCCCCTATTTTAATCTTATTAATTTCAGGGTGCGTGATTTCTCAATCGGGCTCTCTTGGCGATTCTTGGCCCAGGTATAGAAAGAAGTGTCTTCCTCCCCTTCCTGTAACGTTAAGCAACCGTGGACCGCCTACCTTCCCCCAGTTCAAACAAGCTTGCGCCTTATTCGGCTTAACTAATCGCTAGGACCGCGCGTTGAACCGGTTGCTCTCTCGAGGAGTTAAAATCAAAAAGTTTCATCCCCCACCCCCCCTCGCCCGAGCTTTGGATGTCGCATTCCTCATTGCAGCGCGGTTACAGCTCCTTTCTTTTTTTTTCACCTCTTTGGGTATTTTTTCTCCCCCCTTGCTGGGCAATAAGATGTTGAATTCAGGTATGAATTCTAGATCCAAGTAATCGAAGTTACGTTTTTATAAGCTCTTCTAACCTTTCCCCTGTGGTCTAGTAGAAACCGTCCCCGTGTTTGTATTGGTCGAAGTCCCTCCCCCTTTGCACTGAGCGATTAGGAAACTCATTAGTATTGTACTTAATCCACCTGCTGCCCTCTTTCCCAGTCTCTTGAGCCCCCC
>Ga0179593_1540759_pt1 | contig 10469 bp, 14 predicted proteins | sample CZODoug2_1_08_16_FD_185931 | JGI IMG/M metagenome (GOLD analysis project Ga0179593, IMG submission 185931) | Vadose zone soil fungal communities from Angelo Coast Range Reserve, California, USA - CZODoug2_1_08_16fungal (PacBio error correction) | ecosystem: Environmental > Terrestrial > Soil >... | reverse complement strand
CTGACACGAGATGCGACGCCTGGGCGCGCTTTCTTCAAGAGAAGCCGGGACACGGCCGCCTTCTCCCTCCCGGGAGATTGTCTTTTCCCCCCCCGGTAGAGGAAATCATAGGACTTTTTTCCCCCTAATGACGCTCTCGCCGCCCTTTCTGGCGCGGGGCAGCGCGTCTTTTTTCCTTTTTGATGACAGTCCCCGTGCTTTTTTTTTCCCCTTCGGGGGCCGCGGCGGTAACTCCCCTTTGAGTGGTGAGATCCTTGTTGGGCGTCTTGTCCCCTTCTTTTTTCCTCTGTCCTCACGTTTTTACCGGCGGCGGGAGCTTCCCTCCTCCGCGGCGGCCCCGCTTTTGGCTGACGCCGCGGTCTTTTCCTTTCCTCCCCGCTTCCTCCCCTGGCTCCCTCTTTCCGCGGGGAATAAATGACCTTTCGATGGCATCCTTTCCCTCAGCCCCCTTTTCAGTGATTCTTTCTCTCTTCGAGAAGACGGCCAGCGCCCCGTGGTCTCCCCGGGACCGCGGCATCGAGTTTTTTCCAGGCCGCCTTCCTCTTCTCTCATGGCGCTTTCGCGTTCCAAACCCCCCTCTTCATTAGGAGGAGGATACTTCCCCTCTTCCTGAAGACCTACAGTACTTCAGAGGGGCCCCCCCTTTCGGGATTTAAGACGTCGTTGCGCCGTACAGCCTTTGGACGTTTTCTTTCCCCAGCATCGACTTCCCTCCAAGTAGATATCATTTTTCCTCGAGCCGCCTCCGATTCTCACCACCCCCCCCTTCCAACACCAGGAGGGGGAGGGAATCCCTGAAGAAGGACAACCTTACAGGGAAGAAGAGACATTGGACCACCTTAACCAGGCACTTTTTGTGTTTGCCTCCCTATTCCCCCCCTAAATTTTTTCTGGAATACCAGACGAGAGGGAAAACTTTTCTCCAGGGCGATTACAATCTTTTTTTTTAAGCAGCCGGCCTTGCCAGGGTCTCGAACGAGCCTCTCCGCCGGCCTTGTCCAAAATACGAAAAGGTTTCCCTAAGAAGCGCAGCAGTCGATTCTGGCCCCCTTAATCGACAATTTTTCCTCTCTGTCGAAGGCCCTTTAAGTTGAAGGCCCTTTTCCTTCCGGCTTGTCTCCGATCGCTCCGCTGGGCCGGAATACCCCTCGCGGCGGGCGACGCCCCTCTCGGCAGTATTGTCGGGGTCTTTCTTCTCCTTCGATGTTGTTCTTCTAAATTTTTTTTTTCGATAAGCGGATAAATACGACCCCTTTTTCTCGGGAGATGCGCCACATCCTTGCATCGCCGTACTGTTTCGTCCATGTACGGAGTTCAAAGAAGACATCCTTCCCTGAGGGCAGACCTTCACTCCTTCTCTCCTCCGTTGTTGTTCCTATTAATGGCGGTATGCACCCTTTTCTTCTTCGAAGAAGTGATGGCCGTTAGAGAAAACCTTTTTTCTGACCCTTCCATCCCTTCCCCTTTACCCCCTGGATTTTTTTTGACGAATCGCCGAGTTCTTTGCGGGGAGTATGGATCCTTTTTTTTAGATTCTCCCCATCTTCTTTCCGCCCCCGATCGACGCGACTTTGTTTTCTTCCCCGACAATAATCCGATCGATTTCCTTTTTCCCGCCGCGCTGACCCTTTCGGAGAGCTCCCCCGTAGAGGCATATAGGCTGTTTGAGGAGAGGAGTCACCTTTCCGTCCGCACGTCGCCTTTTTTTCATGATCTTGGTAGAGGAGTTTTTCTACTTTTGCCGAGGCTGATGCGCCTGCTTCTGCAAAGCGTCCGTACTGCTCCCTTCTCTAGAGGAGTCAATGAAGAGGAGGTTGTTATCCTGACCTTCCGGGTGAATTTTTCGCCTGAGAGGCTCTGCGTCTGGTTTCACTTCCAGGATAGCTGAGCCCTTCGGAGCTTTTTTTCTACCCCCTCCCCGGGTGGGTGCCCCTCGATTACTTAACGCTTTTCCTGTAATCCCGGTGTGCCCCTTTTTCTAAACGAGCTCCCGCTGAATTTTTTTTTCTCCTTGCGAGGAGGGTCCGTTAGGCAAGGGAGAGCTCTTCGGGTTTCCTCTTTCCTTCTGCGCGAGCAGAAGAAGTTTTTTTTCCCCTTAGGCCGTTGCCAATCGTTTCCTTGTCGGCGGTTCCTCCCTCGAGTACGCGCTCTCTCCCCCCTCCCCCCCCGAGGAATTGCGGATGCTTTCTTCCATGAGGATGTAGAGGCTTCTTCCAGACGGGATTCTCTTCCGGTCCGTGGGGCTCGGGATGAGCCGGTATTACTTTCCTTTCCCTTTACGAGTTATTACGACAGGTTCTGAGGTCTTTTTCTTGAAGCATTTCTCATGTCTAACTTTCTGACCACATTTTTTCTCCTTTGCGTCGTGCGCCTTTAGTAAATTGAATAGGATTCCGGGCGCCGCCTTTTTTGCCCTACCGGGCCCCCCCGTCAGAAAGCTTTGGGGAAAGACGCTTCCGGTACTGAGATAGCCTCTATTAGCCGTCATTCAGGAGATTCCCTTCCCTTCTTTGCAAGAGAGACAAACTCCGACCCCCCTGCCCCCCATAGCCTCTTTTTTTCCGGCGGCCCACTAGGGATTTCCCCTCCCCTGCCGCCAGAGCGCTCTCCCTGAGACGAGCGCGATGACGCGGCTTCCAACTCCTCTTTCTGTTGATCCTCCGCAGGGGATGGCTTTTTTTTCGGGCGATAGGATTATTTACCTTTAGTAAAGACGGGCGATCTCCCCTTTCCCCACGCTATTCAGGTCCCCTTCTTTTCCTTTTCGGCGCCTGGAAGCGCGCATTCTTCCTGCGGATGCATATATCTCTTTTTCCTCCTCTTTCTATGAGATTCATCGCTGGCCTGACCCCTATTTCTTTATTTTTTTTTTCCAGGGATTGCCACCAGCGGCTAATCCCTCCTCCTCCCGGACGCTCGCGTGAGGGCCCTCCTTCGACAGGCTTACGCCTTTCTTGAATTCTCCCCTTCCTCGCTTCCTTCCTTTCTCCATTCTGGCAGCGGCGTGGAATCTTTTTTTTTCGAGCTCGGCTACGCGTTTTTTTCCCGATCGGCGCCGGGCCTCTTTTTTTTTTTTGTTTTTTTGACCCCAGGTGTTCCGTTTTCCCTTTCTTGGGGTAAGGTTTTTTTTCGGCACGGAGAGGCCTTCCCTTTGGCAGAAGACGGAAGGTCTCTCCACGCTGCGTCGGTCTCTCTTTGGTCCTCGAGTTCCCCCCTTCCCCGAGGATAGGGCTGAAGCCTTTTTTTTGTGCCAGAGCGGCGGCCCCATGCAAGTTCCCTTCGCACGCGCTCGGAGTTTCCCCTGCGGCTCTTTAGACTGGCATCCTCCTCTCCCCGCAGACTTACGCGCTTTTTTGCTCTCAGAGACCCCCTTCCCCCTTCTTTGCCGCCACGCGATCTCCCTTTCCCGAGGGCGCAAGCCGTTTCCCCTTGATCTCCTCTGCCTTCTATGAGCGCAAAGCCTCCGTCGGCTCGGAGGAGGACCCTTTTTTCCTTCCTCTCGAGAAGATTTCTACCGTTACCTTTCTCCTTTCCCCTATTTGCAAAATTTCCCCCCCCCCTTACGTATTCGCTCGACGGTTCCAGCCTGGGGCCTCCCCCTCCTTTTTATCTACCCCCGCGACAGGTCTTTTTTGCCGCCGCGCCTCTCGACCTCTACACACCCCCCCTTCTGTCTTCGCCCTCTGCCTCTTCAACCTTTTTTCAGCGACACCGCCTTTTCACCGGAACGCCGATTTTTTTTCCTCTTTTCTCTTTTCTTCTTCTCGCGACCTGGAACCCTCTTGAACCAGACCCTCCGACGCGCAGGGCGCCTTTCTTCTCTGGCCGTTTTCCTTCTTGCGGTGGCCCTGGGGTCTCGAACCCTCCGATACGCGCAGGACGGAGTCTTTTTCCCAGGGAGCGTGCCTCCAGCCTTTTCTTCCTCTCTCCCGATAATCTTCCCTGCTTAATGAGATTTCCCCGAGCGTAAACGCGATCTCCTTTGAAGATGCTCCGCTTTTTTTCGATTCTCTTTCCGCTTGGTTGCTCTTTTTTATCTAAACCTTTCGGGGGGTCAGACACCCCGCCTCGATCGGTTTTCCCCCTCTCATCCCTCTCCGAGGTGCTTTTCTTTTCTTCTCGCTAAATGGACACCCTTTTATCCATACGCCACGAGCCTCGATGCTGCCACCATCCAGGTTCCTTTCTCCTTTTCCTATACTTCCCTTTAAAGCCTGAACACTCCTTTAGGACGATCCGAGGGCAGCCTATCCCCTTCCCTCCTTTTTTTCTATCTCCCTTGGGTCTTCCGCAGGTTTCTGATGGCTGCTGTTCGCGCCGAAAACCGGTCTCCCCCCAAGTTTTTTCCTGAAAAAACAGGGAGAAGGGGGGCGTCTTCTTTTTTTTCCGAGCCCATAGACTTTTGCGTATGGATCCGCGTCTTTTTCCGTTCGGTGTGTCATCCCCCGCCCCCTCCTGGACTTAGCCCTTTCTTCCCCCTACCAAACTGCCGATCTTTGTGGACCCAGCGCCGGACTCTTCTAGTCGTTTGCTCCTTATCTGATATCGGCCTCTTGGCGAAAGAGCCTTCGATTAAACTGGATTCTTTTCTTACTCCCTCCCTCCCCCATTCTCGGTCGATTTCTTCGAAGTGGCGAGCTCTGAGGACAAGCTTCTCCGTCTCGAGTATTTTCTATAGGTTACTTTTCTTTTTCGTTGTTATCGGACTTCCGAGGAGTGGAAGGCGCCTTCGCGGTCTTTTCCCACTCTTCTTTTAAAGTGTTAGCTAGAGCCCCTTTGCAATAGGAGAGTTTTGTGAAGGGAAGTAGATTTGATTTTTTCTCTGTATCCAGTACACGTTTTTGAAGAGCTATCGGTAGGAGATCGCTCCTCCTTTGTTGTTGAGGTAGAGTCACCCTCTGGCGGAGAGAGACTCAATTTAGTCCCTTTTTTCCTCTGGAGGTGTAGACCCCCCCTCTCCTTGATTGCCCTTGAGAGACACCCCCTATCCCCCCACTATTCCTTCTTTCCCCTTCTGGGCTACGGGTACGGAGGCTTCGAGGAAGTAGCCCCCCCTCTCTCCCTTCCATTCTTGGCTTCTCTTGAGCGGATAGATTCGGCCTGTCACGAAGGGCTTTCCCTTTTTTCTTCGTAGAGTTTCTTCTCTTTTTCGGCTGGTATCCTCCCTCCCCGAAAGAGTCTTCGCAAATCGGTATTGAAGCATCTTCCCCTTGTATTCGCCCCTCTTTCTCGGAGCCATTGAACCTTTTTTTTTTAGGCGCCGCGCTGGAACCTCTAGCAAGAGCTTAGGTTTCCTTTAGGTCCCATCTCCCTTCCTCCTCCGCGTTTTTCCCCCCCGGCGGAAGATAAGGCTTTTTTTTTACAAAGAGCGCCCCCCTCTCCCTCACCCATCCCCAAGAGGCTCGACCGCGGCCCCCATTTCCCACCGCGGAAGGCGTCCCTTTTTGCCCTCCCCCCTTCGCGTTTTGCCTTGTTGTTAGTCCACCTCGGCCGAGGCCCTTTTTTTCTTCTAGAGAGGAAGGTTTTTCGGATGAAGGGCATAGGTTTCCTTCCTGAGTTCATCTTCTCTCCTTTTTCCCCTCGCGCACCCACGAGAGAGGTCCTCCCTTGAAGTAGCAGCGGTTTCCTACCAGCGTAAAGAATCTCGTTTTTGCCCCTCATCCGTTTTTTTTTCTTCTCTCCCGCGTGGTAATGACCCTTTCTTTCTTTCTGCTAACAGGGGATGCAACGATTTCCCCCGGAACGATCGAGTGGGGAGCGGCTTGATTTCCAAAGGGACTTCCTTATTTTCTCTTCCCCTCTTGCCTTCTCCCTGCCGGCTTATCGAAGAACTCCTCCGGAGACGAGGGAAGAGACGTTTGTTCTTTTATCGATGCCGCCCCCTTTTTTTCTCAACGGGATTTTTGTGCTGCCGAGGGGGAAGAGTTGTATTGGGGCAGTCTCCCCTTTCCTAGTATTGCGGTTTTTTTTTTTCCCTCCCCGGCGGACTCTTCCTCCCTTCGCAACGAAGGCGGCCCCCTGACGTAAAGAGGGACTCCTCTTTTTTTCGTCAGATGTGACGCCCGTCCCTTTTCCACCCCCCTTTTTCCTTTTCGCCCGAGGAGGCCTCCAAGGGATACTATCGCACTCCCCTACGTCCCTTCTCTTCTCGCCTATTGCTGACCCTTCCCCCTCCTAACCTGGCGAGAAATTTTCCCCGATCGAGAAGAAGCACTCCTTCGATCCTTCCCCCGCATGTTCATCGAGGCGCCCTCCCCCCCTTCCGCCTGAAGTTCGCCTTTCATGGCGATGATGAGCCAGTTTTTCCCTTCGGAGGAGGACTCCCTCTTTTCCCCCTCCTCAGAACCCCGTCTCTCCCCCTCCCTAAGATGCCCTATCATGACTACGGCGGGCTTTCCTCGCCGCGGGCTTACTTTTTCAACACTGGCCCCCCCCTCCTACCTTTCCTGGGCCGAACGTATCCTTTTTCTTTTTCCCGCGCAGCAGATGTTAGACCTTGGGGCGGGAGATCGTCCGCCTCTTTTTCCCGGTGATGAAAGTTCCCACCACCGCCGGACCTCTCTCGACGTACCAGGAAAGCTCTTCCCCCTCAAGTTGCTCCCCTCTCGACCCCCCCTTTCCCTTTTCCTTTCTGTATGGAAAAAGAAGGAGCTTGTTACCCCCTTCTGTCGAATTCCACTCATAGGACCGTGTCTTCTTCTCCCCCCCAAGCCGCGGCAAGGGTCTCCCCCTCCTCCCTCTTCCTTCGTTATTCTGCCCACCGGACAGTAGCGTGGACTCCCCTCATTCTCTGCTCGCCACGTCGATGCCTTTTTTCTTCTCCTCGAACAAGCTTTTGTCCTTCTTACCGAGACACGTGCAGGCCCCTCCCCTTTTCCGCGGCGCTGGCGCCCTCTCCTTCTCGCAGATTAAGTGAAGCTGCCCTCACGGGGTTGTCCCTACGACCCCCTTCCCCCCCTCTCTTCCATTCTGTCGGGGGGCTTAAGGGATCCCCTGATCGGGGGCGGGGTTTTCTTCCCCTAACGTCTTCGTCTCTTCCCCCCCCTCCCCTGCCGCTAGCTTATTTTTTCTGCTGACACTCTTTTTTTTTGCCATCGCGAACTTCGCCGGGGGTTCCCCCCCCCCCTTTTCGGCGAGAACCCCTGCCTCTCCTCCCGCGGCTCCCCCTTTTCCGGCCAGGAATATCGTTGTTGTTGTTGAGACTTTCATCTCGCTACTCTTCTTTTTTTTTTTCCCTCCTCTCGAACATGGACGTTTTCGAGGATGCCCCCGAGCTTTTTTGAGCTTCGGATTGGAAGATCTCGAGAAACATCCGCCCCCCTTTTTCTTGCGTATGGATAAGCGCCCCGCTTTTACTTTAGCTATCTCTCCCCCCCCTCCCCTCGCGACGGCGCCTTCTTCCCCCCAGAAACTCTCCTTCTAGGGGTGGATTTTCTGCAGTTCAGAGTTTGAGATATGTTTTCCTTCCTTAGGAGGTTTCTCCCGTCCCAGTGCGCCAGAGCAGAAGGTCCTTCCCCTGGAGGGCCTGAAAAGTCGTTCTTTTTTTTTCTGTCTATTTATCTTATTTGCGTCTTCCCTTTCTTCTGCGCGAATGATGTGGATCCCCCTTTCTTTATTTGCGCTCGCCCCGGGATTCTCCGTCCAATCTAGGTCGCCCCTTTTGTCGTTTTGTTTTTCTCTTCCTCTTTGGGAAGAGTTCTTTCATTTCGGCGGCGTTCAAGCATTTTCTTTTCCCCTGGGTATTAAGGTAGCCTTTTTTGTCATAGGTTTCCCCTTTTTTCGAGGATATTTCCTCTTCCCCCCACTTGTTAGGTATTTCTTTTGGTGAGAGGAGATTGTTATTGTCGACCGGATCTCCTTAACAGTAACGGGCGTTTTTTCTTTTTGTGAATCTGCTGAGAGGATTTGTCGCGCTATCTTCTGTAGGAAGGCTCTCTCCTTCGAGGCGAGTTGGTAGACGGAAACCTTTTTTGTTAAGGCTTTTTCTTTCGTCAAAGGAACGACAACTGAAGCCGTATTGCCTCGAGGGATCTTCCTTTTCTCTTCGTTCTTGGTCTGGGCTTTAGAAGCTCTCTTTTAACTCTACGAAGGCTCTTTTCCCCTTTCTTGAGATCATCGCCCTCATTTTTCTTCCGGCTGCAGGGCTTCCTCTTTTCGCTCAGATGTCCTTCTTTTTTTTCTCGGTAATTCATCGAGATGGTCGCCTCTCCTTCTTTCGCCAGTTTAGGATGGGAGCTCCCCTTTCCTCCCCTCATCTTTCATCCTTCCCCCGTGCCCTCATGTAGTTCCACGCTTCGTCTTAGCCCTTCATTCTTCTAGGGAAGCCCTCTTCCCGCTCTGAACCTACCCTTATTAGTCCTTATTGTATTGGTTGGCCCTCTGGTCCCTCTCCTCTCGTGAGGGGACTCCCTCCTTTCTTTTAGGAAGAAGCGAAATTTTTTTCTTCCCCCCTCCTCATCGCCAGCGCTCCCACTCCTCACACCTTCCCCAAGAGAGAGGCTCTCCCCCTCTTACTCGGCAGAACACCTTATTTTCCCCTTTGATTCCCAAGCCACCGGCCGCTTCTCTCCTCTCTCCGCTTCCCCTGCCCGCGGCCGAGGCACACGCCTTTCCTCTTGAGCGGCAGGGATGAGGAGGATTCTCCCTGAGAAGCTTTTGCGTAAAGCCGGGCGTTTCTCTCCTCCAGAAACCGCGAGCTGGTCCCGGCGGCTCGGGACAGTAGCAGATTGCTTTGCCCCATTTGTCCCGCAATCGCTGTTCAGGACCCTTTTTTTTTATAGAGATCTTTCCTCATCCCCCTTTTTTTTGTTGATGAGATGCATACGCTGTTCCTTTCCTTTTTTGCCGCTGGGCGAGATTAAATTTCTCCCACCTCCTCTCCCCGGGACGGACTCGCGTGGGGGCTTCTCTACTTTCTCTCGAACGGATTACGCCCCCTCGGGACTTTCCCAGTAAGGTATATTCATTCCCGTCCTTTCATCATCGCCGCCAGAAAGGGAACTCTTTCCGGCGTCCTATTAGAAGGCCCGCGGTTTCTCCTTTTCCCCATCGGGGGGTTTTTTTTTTGGGGGGTGGGGGAGGCTTTTTTTTTTGGGGGTTTTTCTTTTTTTTTTTTTTAGCACGTCCCCCGGAGCCGGCCGTTTTTTTTTGGCAGCGGGACTCTCCGGTCTATCTTGGGGGCATTTTTTCGTCCGGCTGAGGAGGTTTCCTTTTTTGGAAGTTGTATACGCCGTTTTCTTCCGACGGAGGGCCGGAGTTTTCCCTTGGCATAAGTCTGCTTCCTTCCTTCGAAGACCCCCCCCCCCCCCCCCCCCCCCTCCCCCCCCCCTTTTTGCTGAAGAAGGTGTTCCGGTGCCATATCTTTTCCGCGGGAGGTCCTCGCCTCTAGAAAGCGCTCTGGCCTTTTCTTCTTTTCGGATATTTCTGACTTTCTCTTCTGCAAGAAAGGATCTAAACTGCATACCCTTTTCCCTCGGTCAAGGTCTTTTTCCAGGACCGCAGACGGCCTCCCTTCCTCCCCGGAAGACGGGATCGTCTAAGAAGCGGTGAAATCCGGCAGGAGAATCTCTCCCCTTTTCTTCGCCAGAAGACGACAATTTTTCCCCTTTAGGAGGATATGCTGGTTTCTTTTTGTCGACGAGCCAGCCCCCCCCCTCCCTCCCAGTACAGGCCTCCTCTGTCCCAAACTTCCTAGTCTTAAGCTCTTTTCTTTTCCAGCATGGGGCCTGGTCCTCCCAGCCCCCCTCTCCCCCTTTTTTCCCGACTCTCGGGCCGACGCTCCTTTTTTTTTTTTCGCGCAGCAGATGCCTTCCCTTTTCTCACACCGGCGGGTTTTTCTCTTCGTCGAACCCCTTTTTTACACCGGGATTCTTTTACACAGCCGGCGGTCATTTTCTTCTTTTCGGACAGTCACCGTCCTTTTCCTAAGTCCTTCCCCCGCTCGCTTGATGGGAATACCAGTGGTCTCTTTCCCTTTGTACAAAGCCGCGCGCATTTCCTTCTTTCCTTACGCCGCAGAGAACCCCTCCCCCCCTTTTTCCTCCGAGATGGCAAGCCAGTCCTTTTCCTCAAGACGTTACCGGCGTGGGCCTCCAGCCTCCTTCCTTCTATTCACGAAGCAGCTCCTCCTCTTTTCCCTCTCTTCGAAGGCAGAGCTTCCCCCTCTCCGGTTGAATCCCCCGGTTACGCCTCTCCGCGGCTTATGCAGATTCGCAGAGATCCCCTGGAAGCTCTCTATAAACCTCCGGGCGCCCCACAACATCGATCGGCCATTTTTTTTTTCCGGCGCAGCGATAGGGGGCTGCCTTTTTCGAGCTAACCTTTTTCTTGCCCGGAGTACCGGATACATACTGCCTTTTTTTCGATGATGCCACCCCTTTTTTTCCATTGCATCGCGACTCCTTTCTTTTCCCCCTCTCGTTCCATTTAGCAAAGACGCCCTTTTCGATCAGAGGTCCTCCTTTTTCCTT
>Ga0179593_1534414_pt1 | contig 10469 bp, 15 predicted proteins | sample CZODoug2_1_08_16_FD_185931 | JGI IMG/M metagenome (GOLD analysis project Ga0179593, IMG submission 185931) | Vadose zone soil fungal communities from Angelo Coast Range Reserve, California, USA - CZODoug2_1_08_16fungal (PacBio error correction) | ecosystem: Environmental > Terrestrial > Soil >... | reverse complement strand
CACAGCCCGGCCGGTTTAAACCCTTTTACCGTAACCCTTCACTCCCGGTTCCTTTCTTGGGAGAGTGCCGCCTTCTTTCTGAGTGAACTTTAGAAGCGTTTTCCATTCACGGCGCAAGCAGTAGAAAAGACCGCTGCTCCCTTTTTTTCTCTGACTCCTGCTAGGCACCCATAGTAAATTATTTATGGGGAGACCCAAGGTCTCAAAGTTTTGCCCGCCGCCCTCTAGACGTTCTCCCACCGGCGCATCCAGTCCCTCGTTCTTTTTTTCGGAAGTGGCCCTTTAGTCATTTCCCCAGGGATGACCCAGTTCCCCCATTTTTTTGCCGATGTTCTTACGTCTTAGCACTCCTCTTTCTCCCCCGGTTATATGTAGTCCGACCTACCATTCCACCTATACACGATTATCAAGCCATATTTGTCTCTCGCATGACCTTTTTGGGGACCTTCCATCGTGGATGGAGCGCACTTCCTACGTCAGGTGACCCACTCCCCTCCTCTCTTCAGCCTAGTTTTGTTAGGTTTTTCCACCCTGTTTACCCTTGTCAAAGTGCTGACGCGAATGAGATACTATTTTTTTCCCCCCCCAGTCGCGGGCCTTTAGTGGAAGCGAAAAAGACCGATTGTTATTACCAGTCACACCCGTCCCTTCTAAGGATAGGTCCAACTGTCACGTCTCCTGTACTCCTCTCAGCTGCGTCGAATCTGGCCGAATCGATCGCATTCCCGCATGGTACGTCCTCTCCCTTTAGCCAATTCCAACCATGGAAATCGTCTTGATGGCGGCCACCTTAGTCGGGCCGGCTCTTACATTGATCTACCAGGCCCCGTACATACTGCGTCGGGACAAGCTGCCCCTCTTGTAAGTATAAGGGGAGCTTTTCTTTCTTCCATTTGCAGTCCGAATTCCTTTCTACGCTTCTCCACGACCTGTGGCTGGGATTGGCACGGGGACCTCCGACCTCCAGACCTTATGTGTCTGTATTGACGAAGGGGACCTGCCAGCCTTTTCTCAACTCTCCCTCCGTTCTATCAACGGAACAGCCCCTTCTGGGTTTGCTCAAGAGAGCACTACCCCCATGTCTCGGACCAGAAATTTTCTGTGTATTCTTTTTGATTTTGCGCTCTTTTGTTGGTTGGTGGATGTTCCCCCCATTCCTTTCTGTACTCCGCGAGGTCTCCACCCCCTCTCAATTGGATTTGCTGTGAGCATCCCCCCCCTTTTACGGTTCGGATTTGATCCTCAGCGTTTACGCGGGAGGGGCGGGAATAGGCGAGACCCGCTCCGTGGGGGGAACAGTTTACCGCGACCTCCATACTCTCCCCCCACGCTACCTCCTCCTGTTCATTCCCTCCACTCCCCTCTGCCCTCCCCCCTTTTCCACGTTCAGCTCTGCTCGCTCCCCACCCGACCCATCATCTCGCCCATCTTCCAAAGCATTAGATTTTACTCAGGTCCGCACCCTGACTGCAACGTTTAGCCTTAGCCATCAGGGTGACCCGACGAGATTCCCCGTACGCCCCTTCGTGGGCTTTGTAAGGTCGTCCCCCTCCCTCCTTGCGAAGATCCCGCTCCTCTCTCCCACTCACCCTGACTCCCTCCCCAACGCGAACAGTACGCTACCTCTTCCTCCCATATCGTCGTTTCTCTCCAATCCCCCTTTATACCCACCTTCCCATCACTCGTGGCCTGTCTCTCCCCCCCTCTTCATCCGATACCTCTGGCGCCCACCCATTCCCACACGGCCCCCCCGTCCCGGCCTTCTCTCCTGCACCCCCCCCTCATCAAAGCCCCCTCCATATCGTCATCACCCACTTACTCGCCGCCCCCCATCTTAACAACTCACATACGTCCTTCACTACTGCGCTCTCCTCCACCCTCCCGTTCCTTTCCTCCTATCGCCCTTCCCCTTCCTGCCCCCCCCAACCCGCCCCTCCCATCCCCCACTCACTCCCTACTCCCTCCGACCTCCGCTCTGGCCCTCTTGATCACTCAACCGTTGCAGTGTAGTGTGGAGGGGGCTGGCCCGGACGTTTCACCCATACCCCATCTCCCAATCTCCTTGGCAGCCTAGACCAACTCCCGTTTCAGGCACCACTCATACCATTTTGTGGGGATACCTAACTTCCTCGTGTTGCCCTCCTCTTCCCTCTCACCCCTCCCCCCCCCCTACCGCCAACTCACAACGCCCTCCCCCTCCGCCCCCACTTCTCTCCCCCTTCGCCCCCACGAACCCCCCCGTCTCCCTTAATCACTGTTCTTTCCCAAAACCCTCTTACCAGTAAATCTATCGCCCCCTCCCTCGCTCTCTAACCCCCCCACCCCCTCCACCTCCATTCCCCCCATCCCCCCCCACTCCACCCTCCCCCCCTCTTCCCTTCCCCCCCCCCCCGCACATCCCGCCCCCCACCCCCCACCCCCCGTTCCTCCCCTGTCCCCTTTTCGCCCTATACACACTGATTCTCCCCCTCCCCACCTCCGTCCCTTCCATCATATGCCCCCCACCCCCCCCCCTTGCCAAAATTTCGGACTCTTCGCCTCAATCTTACCTTGACCGAACTGACACCACTTCGACCCCTCTCCCATCCCTCAGTACTACTTTCCATGAGTGGATGTTCCTTTCCCCACTAATCTTCTATTGGGGAACCTTTCGCGGGTTATCGCCCCCCGAAAAACCTTAGCACTGTCTTTGCAGCGTTCGCAGATTACTTGCAGCCTTTTTTTCTTTTTTGGTTTAAAGAAATTAATATCCCACTCATTTTGATGTCTCATACCGTCGGAAGTCCCACTTCCGTTTCCTTTTCGGCTTGCAAAGTTGATCCTGCGTTCCCACTTTCTGCTTCCCGCGCGGGTGAGGGAAGCTTCTTACTCTTGTACAGTAATTCCCCCCACTTGGCTCGACTCTTGAACTTTGGCAACTCACCCCCTCCCTCTCTTTTTTCCATACGGGTTTTTTATGAGCGAGAATGTTGAGTTGCAAATGGCTCAGTCATACGCCCGCTCCCCCCCTCTTTTCCCCCCTTTAGGATTTTTTCCTTGGAGTCACAAACCCAATGGAAGCTTCCCCTGCTTTTTGACGATTGTCTTTCCCATTGGGAGAGTATCCCCCCTCCTTTCGGCCCCTTCCTAACGACCTTGTTCAGGGACTTCTCCTGACAACCCTCGTATTACGTGGTTTAAAACCCCCTTCCCCCTGCCTCTGCCAGGGACGTAGGCTGCGCCTGCATGCCAGTCCCGGTTTTTCTTTTTCCCGTTTTCCCCCCTCCTTCACATCTAGGCGAGACAGTCCACCATGCGGTCGTCTTCCCCTTCTGTGTTTTGGCTAGGTGACCTCTTTTCCCCAAACATGCCATGGCTGAATTCCCCCCCTATGAAGACCAAACCCGTCACCATCCATGATCCCCCCCGGCTGAAGCCCCCTATCTTTCCCTTTTTTGAAGCCTTCTTCTCGTCACCAACTTCAATTACCTCGCCATATCTGACACAAGGGTGACTGCAGCTAGGAGTCTTCTTGTTTTCACCACGGGCCCCCTAACAAAGAGCGTACCAACCTACCTGCATGAGACGTCAACCCGCCTTCTTTTTTGAACCTCTTCTCGTTTCCCCCCCATCCTTATTTGAGATTGCCGCCCCTTCGCTCTTCTTCTATTCCTCCCTGCCTTTTCCTTCCCACCACCTCAAATACATCTCCCCCCCCCATAAAACATAACACACCAGTTTTTTTTTTCCATTTTCTTCATATGACACAGAAGATAGGGGGTTGTTTCCGGCTTCTTCTTCCACACTTTCCCTTTTTTCCTCCTCGAACCTTCTTTTCTTTTAGTCCTTTCCGGTCTCCGCTCGCGTGCCCATCCCCTCCCCCTTTTTCCGTGACCATAAGGTTTCGATGGGTAACTTCCCCCAAAATGCATTTTTCCCTCCCGCGCATTTTTACTTATTGAAATGCCGCTACCGCTTCTTTTCTCTTGCCATCTTATACTCATCATGTCTTTCAGTGTATCGGCTTCCACCCTCCTTCTTTGTGTTGGCTGGCTTATGACCTTTCCGGTTTTTTCCTGGCGCCATATCATTTTCACTTTCGCAGCCATCTTTTTTAGTCGGTTGGCCCCTTCTTTTTCCCAGTCCAGTTATCTCTAATCCGGCCTAATGTTTTTTTTGTTTCGTACGTTATAAGCCTCGCTGTTTTTTACCTTAAAAAGTGACCCACTCCTTTGTTGCATACCCTACGTCCACCGTCCTGAGAGGTTTTGCTTTCCTCTTGGTTCTCCCTTCTGCACGACGTAAATCTCCCTATGTATATTCATCACCCTTGGGGCCGTTGCCTTCACGTAACCCATTCGATTCACGTGAAACACTCGTCTTTGTCGTCCCCCCCCAGCGATTTACGATACTTTTCCTTTCCTTGTTTTTTGAAAACACGCGTTCTGGTTTCCGATCTAAACGCGAACCCCCTTTTCGTCACCCCATGGCAAATAAAAGACCCCTTTTGTCCTGGGCCCCTATTTTCCGATGCCTGAGACTTCCTTTTCAGCAAAACTCCCCCCCTACCTCGAACGCATCTCCTTTGGTGTTTCATCGAAGTCATTTTTTTCCTCTTTTCAAGCACATCTTTTTAGTGGTGGAAAGAGGCGGAAGCTACTTTCTTTTCCCGCCTCCAGGACGGCCTTCCTGCAGAATCCGTTTTTGCGGCCTCAAAAATTTCTTTCGTTCTGCTCTTTTGAACTGAGGAAGCGGTCTTTGGCCTTCTCCGGCCTCCTCTGTGTTTTTCTTTATTGTACCTTTGTGAGTTTCAGTTTCCGGGACATGTTGTTTTCTTGAATCCTGAGTTGCGGTTTACGTTTTCTGTCTCTTTTTGAGGTATTTTTTTTACCCCCCCCTTCCGCTTTTCATTAGGCCTTTCCTTTGAATACACTTCTCGTTCTGTAATCAGTGGTCACGGTCTCCCTCCTTCCGCCCGCTTCTCCCTTGCTTTTACCCATTTTTTTCGTTACACCGGTCATGTATGTTTCTTTCTCGACAAGGGATTCTTTCGTAACTTTTTGAAGTCCCCGTTCCTCGTTGTCGACTTAAAGATTGACGGTGTCTCCAGCGTCCCCGTTGCCTCTGATACTTCGGTCTTTCTTTCTAAATCTTTCCCCATACTTGTACTTTCTGGTCCGAGCGTGCGTTCTAGGTATTCTTCCATAATTTTTTCCCCCCCCCTCACTACTTGATTTTGATAGAAGGAACTTCCTTTTTTATATTTTTCAGAGACGATCCTTTTCGACGGCCAACCTTTCCCTTCCACCCCCCCTTCCTGGCTTGCGCGTACCAGCTTCATATGCACACAATTTTTTTCTTTTTTTTTTTTGGTCTCTCCTCTTTCCCGGTTTTTAATCCATACGCTGTTTTTTTTTCTTTGGAATATCTAATTGAGTTTTTGGGCTGCCCCTCATTTAATCATCATCAGGACCTGGCGCGTCATTTTTTCCTCTCTTCTTTCCCCGGAGGTTTAGGGGATAGGAAGATAAAACTTTGCCCGATACCCGGCCACCTCTTCCATCCCCCCTCGGTTCTCGCCGAGGACTCTCCCTTTGATTTCCCTTTCAGGCTTCTTTTTACAAATGCTCCAATACATATTCCAGCTTCAGTCTCTCGCTCGCCATGGGCCCATGAGGCAGGCACGGTTTTCAAAGTGAGCTCACTCTTTTTTCTTCAGCCCTCTCTCTTATGCCTCTTTTTTTGCAGTTTAAACAGCATTAATCAGCGCACACCTGGGAGCGCTTTTACTCCCCCATCCGGGATAAAGCGAGGCCGGGGTCCATGCTTCCCTTCCCTTTTTTTCCCCTTTTAGCCTTGACACCTCCAGGTTAAGTTTGCGTTTCTGCCTTTTTTTTGGTCTATAATTACAATCCATGTTGAATACGATCGCCCCCGCACCCCCCCGCTCTGTCTGCGCAAAAATGTAACGCTAGTTATCGCAGACCGGGCTTCCTTGTGCCTTCGGTAACTTTTTTCCCCTTCCCACTACGGCGACCTTTCCCCTTACCCCTTTTCATACCTGGTCCCCCCCCTTTTGACTTCTGCCTGTTTCCCTTCCCCCAGTTTCCACGCCGTTTCCTGAAGGTGTCCGCGCTTCCGCGCCCCGACTTTGCACTTTTTTTTCCAACGGGGCTTCCCCAAAATTTTTTTTCCCGGCGCCATTGAGTTGATGCCTGCATTTAAATATTACGTCATTTTTATCTCTTTCTCCTCCCCGGTGAGACAAGTTTTTTTGGACGTCTGCGTGCGGTCCCTCCGCAATTCCTCTCCCCTTTTTTTTCGTAGGTGCCAGCAGTGGAACATTCAATCAATACTCCCGTCTTCCTTTCTTTTTTCAAGAACGCTTGCCCCTTTGCGGCCAGTTGTTTCGTTGTTAATCATGCCCGTTTCATCTTTCCCCACCCAGTCAACAGTGATACACCGGGTTACGTCCCCCCATTTCCGCCCCCTTCTTTCTGGAAAGCTTTCCTTCCCAGAACGGATGCCTTTTCGTTTTTTAGGCGAGCGTGGCCACCCTTTCGCAATCCTTCGGATTTTGGTGCGTGTTGTTTTTTTTTTCTTTCTGTCAGGGTCTTCTTTGCAGTATCACCCTCCGCAGTCGCGGCACCTTAAAGTTCCCTTGTTCCGCTTTCCTTACAAAGAGCAATCGGATGTTTAATTCACTTTCCTTTTAGCCCTCTTTTTTCCTTTATGCCGCCTCGTAAATGTTTTTTGCGTCGCACTTTGTTCTTGGTTTTTTTTATTACGGAACCTTCCCATCCTGACCTCAGTGTCACCGGACTCAACTTCTCCCATTTTTTGACACAAGCACCCCTTCCTTCCCCAGGAAAAACCCCGATTGAGCTTGTTCTTCCTCTTTTGCAGTCTGATTTACCCCCACCTACTGCATCATCTGTCCGCAAAGGGAAGTACCCGGACAGACCCGCTAATCTCACTCCTCTCTCAGGGGGATGGCCTTCGGTAAGTACTCTGCATCCCGGATTCGACCTTGTTTTTGCCTTTGACCCCCGAGATTCCTATCGTACGGTGCTCGCCGCTCGTCTTATGAGTTAATGCTGGGCGGCCACGTAATAATTCTCCTTTGCCCTCCAAAACCTCTTTCCAGAGCCTTTTTCCCCTTCCCCTTCATCCTTCCATGCCTACACACTACTTTCCCGCTTGCTTTTTTTAAGTGTATCTGGTAGGCAGACGTTCTTTGATTCTTTGCAGTCCCACTTTTTCCTTCTTTTCCTACGCCGTCGTTTGATGGCGCCCTACCGACTTTCGTTCTTCACCCTGTATGGCTCCGCATTGCCAAGTTTTCAGTTGCCTCTGATCCCGTTGCTCCTGCGGGACGCCCCTAACGTGATGAGATGGGCTCTGACCTTTCTCCTCTTCTATGCTTCCCCATGGAGCGTCCTCTTTTTTGTCCTGGCTCCTTCATTCACACTCTTCGGTGCAAGCGCAGGACTGGCTTGCCGTGGCCGTGTCCCGCTCCACCCCGCCCCTCTGAGAAACCATTCGTGTCAACTTCCCGATTTTTTATTTTTCCCTCCCTTGTGGACCAGATTCCTTCGGTGCGCGCCTGTCCCCCGTTTATAATTACCTGACTTTCAGATTGTATGCCAACGGGCTGCCATGACTTACAGCTTGGGTCCACTTTGGCCCCTTCCATGACCCCTTCCCCCGCATCAGTCCTAAATGACACTTCCCGTTCCCCCCAATTTCCTTACCAGTGGGGAGCTTTTTTTCCGCACAAGAGGCGCCTTAGCATAATCGAAGTTCCCCCCAACTTCCTCCCATTTTTTAGAGCATCCGCGCCTCCCTTTTTTCGGGCTGCCCTCGCTAGAAATTCTCCTTCGTACTTGCCGGGACCTTCGTCCACTCGCTTACCGCCTTTTGGATCCCCCAGCAGCTTCTCACTGGTGGAATCCTTCTTGGCTCTTCCCCCTTGGACTGCCGTTTTCGTTCTGGTGCCGGAACTATACTGTTCCCTTTTTCCCTTTGGATCAATCTGGAAGGACAAAATGTTCCAGTTTCCGGAATTCGCACCCCTTCCTTCGCCGGTCTTTATCCTTCCAGGCCTTTTTCCAGATATCAAGCGTAGACGTGTTTTTCATACTAAAAGACTCGGTGGCGCGTGAAAGAGGTGTAGCGCATCATCCTGCCGGAAATTCAACTTCCCCGCTGCTTCGTCCCAACGACACCATCCCGGCCCTCGCTACGGGTCCCCTTTTTTTTTTTTTTTTTTGGGGGGTAATGGGAAACAAGACCACTGAATGCTGGCTGTTTTGATCGGCTTTTGCTTCTTTGTCCCAATTTTCTCTTCTGGACAGTGAAGGCCTCTCTTCCTTCCCAGTCACCACCAGTTCCCCGGGGGGGATGAAGAGATCCTTAAACTGTGTCTGACGCTTACAGATCTCCTTTCGCGATTTTTTACGCATATGAGCCTCCCCTCCCCTGGTCTCCTTCTCTTGAAGCCAATAAAAAATGGCTATGAAAGCAAACGGAATTTTTCCTGCGTCCCAGGGACCTGCACGCCTTTCTTGCTTGAAGATATTCTCCTTTTTTTTCCAAGCTTCCGCGGTTACGGTACAATTTATTTTTATAAGTTTATGGGAGGAAGCTAATTTGGCAGTACGAACCCAGCGATTACATTTTTTACTGTTCCATCCCTTTTCGGCACGCAATCTTTATCCCATCGAAAGGTGCCTTTTCCCCCCCCCAAGACGAATTGAGGTTGAGATGACGATTCCAATGCAGACCTTTTTTTTCCCCTCCGCCTTCCTCTCCCCCTGGTACCCTAGCGTGGGTGGCTAAAGCCGTCATCCACTGGCTGCTAAGGGCATTCCTTGTGTTATTTCTTTTTCTGGCGCTATTTGTTATGTTTTGGCGAGGCTACACCGGGCTTCTTTTCTAGCATCCCTTATCTTTGTCTTATGAAAAATTACTATAAGGATTTTTTTCATCCTACCTCTCTTTTATTTCTTGATTTTTTGCGCGTCTTTCGTCTGTATTAGGCTTTGCTCTTTTGATCCCCTCCCCAGCCTTCTTCCCCGTTGTAATATTGCAGGAGTCGCCGCATCTTTGCGGATAGTGCCTTCCAAACTTCTGTTTCATGTTGTCCTCCTTGAGTCTGTTTTCGCTTCTTGACTGGTTGTTTTCGGTTCCATTTACTTCCCAGTCTGTTTCTCCCCCCCCCCCCACTACCCATCCGTGCGATCATCAAATTGAATCTCTCTTCCTTTTGTCTCGCTTCGGCTGACGCCAAGTCAAACCCTTCTGGAGGGGCAATTCGAGGTTTTCCCCTTAAGAGACGTTCCTGGCATTTTACCTTTTCGGTTCCTTCCACTCCCCTCCCCCTTCCTGAGTTGTTCTGTTCTTACCCGAAAATTCGAGCAGTTTTCGCCTGGCCCCCTGAGAATTTGAAATGGGCTTTCACTTCCCCACGCGCGTGTTCCTTACATTTTTAGGCTTGGAAGGTAAAGTCCCCAACACGGGGTGATCGATTTGGTTCCTTTCAGTTTAGTTTTTGGCAAACTTTTGATTTTTCTCTTCCCCTTTCCCCTTTTGTTGTGACGATATCCCTTAGCACCTGGTCCAGTACGGAGACTCTCCAACCCCCCCCTGTTTTCTTCCCTGAAAAATGGAGTCCTTTCCCCCCGAGCGTTGTGCAGTTTCTATACAAATTAAAGGAGCCCCTTTGCACTCCCCGCCCCTCCTCACGCCCATTTGTGGGTTTTGAGGACGTCCATCTGAGCTTTGGATGACCCCCCGAAAACCTTCTTAGCGCTTCTAGAATCGTGAATGCACTCAAGGGTTACTTTTTTTCTTTTTTTGCCTTTCCTCTCCTCAGAATGCCGAACGTGCGATCCAGAAACCCCTGCTTTCTGTCCTATTTCAATTTCTTCTTTCTTTCCCGAGTTGTGTTCCCCACCATGCCCTGGTGGACAATTGATCCCGCCCCCCCCCCCCCCCCCAAGTCTCCGTATAGACTGAAGAAACCACTTCTAGCGCCCTGTTCCTGCTCCCTCTCTTCTTTTTCAAAAACAATGCGCGTTTACTATCTGCAACCTTTTCTGACTGCTATCTTTTTATTGTGCACGAGTTTTCACTGGCCCTCGATATACCAATCAAGCTTAACCGATGAGAGCCGTCCATCCCCTCCGAGAAAAGAAAGTACAGTGAGTATGTCTCATTTTTTATACCGCATTGTAATATTTTATCACACATTCTATCTTTCACCCCTCCTGGGGTACAGCTTTGTTCCAAAAAATATCCGAAAACACAAAAAATACCACAATCATGTCCCCAAAGTTGATTAATGTACTTAGGATATGACTATGGCCCACCCAGATCTATTCTTTTGGGTTATGATTGCACTGAGCGGTTTCAAAAAACCTGTCTTGCATTGTCCTCCCTTGTATTTTTCTTATATTCCCCTTTTCTCCCCAGACCGCAATGTGAAA
>Ga0179593_1495055_pt1 | contig 10469 bp, 12 predicted proteins | sample CZODoug2_1_08_16_FD_185931 | JGI IMG/M metagenome (GOLD analysis project Ga0179593, IMG submission 185931) | Vadose zone soil fungal communities from Angelo Coast Range Reserve, California, USA - CZODoug2_1_08_16fungal (PacBio error correction) | ecosystem: Environmental > Terrestrial > Soil >... | reverse complement strand
TTTTCTCGAGCTCCGGCGCTCTCCTGACTCATGTTCTAAGATGCCCGTCCGAACTCGATTTTAGCCCGCCCCTTCCTTTTGCTTGCCTCTTGGATTCACGCTTTTCGCCTATACCCCTTCTTTTATGTTACCCATCAAGGGAAGTCCCATATCCCGTTCGCGTTGAATCTTCTTGGTGTAGGGCATTTTGCAAGGTATCCAGTGGTGGCCCTTCGGGATTTCTTCTCTGAGTCTGCTGGTTTACTCTTTCTTTTCGCTTCCCACCACGAATCATTCATCTCCCTCCCAGGTTAGGAACTCGCCGCGACTTGCGCGCATGTTACACACCCCCTCCAGTAGACATTCTGTTTTTGGTCTGGATGTTTTAGCGTCAGTCCCCCTCCTCTGACGATACTTAGTTTTGGGTAGTGCGCCATTTTCTCCGGCCTTGAAGTGCGCATGGAACCTCTACTTGTGCTTTCTTTTCCAGAGAAATCGTGTAGTTGTCAGCGCCCTTCTCCCCTCCTAGACTCCGGAGTTCTGCTTTCTTCTTGAGCTGGATTCGTTTTTCGAGCCCCACTTCCCCCCGTACGTTAGGAGCTTGAGATCCCCCTTACACCACACACAAATTCCTTTCAAGAAGCATTTTTGATCTCATCCTCCACTGAAGAAGTTGGGAGAAGGTTTTTTCCCCACGAGGATCGTTTCCGGCTCGTGAGTTTCAGCTCCATGCGAGACTTCATTGGATTTAGTTTTCAGGCCTTAAGTCTAGGAGTGGTCCCTCCCCCCCTTTTTTTTGGTAGTCTCCTATGGCTGCAGCTACCCCCCCTCGGAGGGCTACCCGAAGGGGTCTTCTCTCCCGGAGGCTGCCTGAGTTTACAGGAACTATCCTGGTCGCAATTTTCCTCCATACTGTGTTGAATTGATGTAGCCACACTTTCTAGATGGCGGGCTTTTTCTTGCTGTTGAAAAGCCAGGAAGTGGATATTCTCCCTCCCTCCACCAGTCTTTGTGACTGGGTTCTCGTCCGACAACGAAACGTACCAGGTCGAAGTTCTTTTTCTCTCTGCTTTAACGGGAGAAGGCTTTAAGGTTCTGTTTCCCCCTGTAAATCTGTCACGTCGCCCAGCTGTTTTTTTTCAAGAAGCCGTCTCCCCCTAGAACTTTCGCCCCCCCCCCCCAAGGAAAGACTTTCGCTGCATTCCTTTTTATATTCTTCTCTTTTCTGGAGTTTTGGGACGCCGTTGCAGTCTTCAGCCTCTTTGTCCACGATGTTGTTAGTCCTTACAGCACGTCATCCGCTCTGCTTCCCCCTCCCCGGACGACCCGCTGACGCCTACCCCCAGACTTCCCCCTCTGCCCCCCCGTAAAGTTGGTGTTTTTCCGCCAATGTTATGACCCCCTTCCCGTGTCTAAATGATTGATCTTTCTCCTCAAACCACTCCGTCATGAATCGTCAGTTTCTGGGGCATGAACTTATTGCTTTTTCTCCCAATCTTCCCCCTCTATGGGACATATTTTGAAAATGGTAGCCGCCCTTCCCTTCCGAGGCCCTTCGTTGAGCTGGGTGGCTGCCCCGACGATCGGGCCTCCCATTTGAGTGGCCGATGCCGTGCTACTTTGAAGATACCCCCGTCCCTGACTTTTCCCTTTCGAACACGAAGTGGCGCGGCGAAGAGTTTTACACGCGTTCTCCCAATGGGCCCCGACTCCCCTCCCTCATCCGGGCCCGATCTTTTCTCCTGACCGAAATAGAATTCACCCAGTTTTTTCTTTTCCCCCCTTTATCATGTGCAGCCTGTTACGAAAGCGACCTCATGCTCGGCGTTCCCTTTATTCGGCCACCACCGCTAGCGAACAAGTGAACCTCTAGGGGTTTACCTGGCCTTCTCCCTCATTCCCGGTCGCGAGCGTTGGCGCTTGACCTTACAGCCATTTGTCGTGGTCCCTTCGTCCTTTCAGATTTCTGGTCCCCAAAAAGGGCGGCGTAAGTATCTCCCTCTTGCTGCCGTCGAGACGTAGGAGCGAAGTCCGACCACCCCGAGGCCGAGGATTGTCCGAACAGCCAAGTCCCCCCCCCTTAATTTCCTTTTTTTTGTCAATCCAGCATTCTTCCTTTCTTCTCCCTTAAATTCCCTCTCCGCCCGACTGTCCTCCCTACACCAGGTGTAGGAAGTCAGTTTTATGCACAATAGCCATTACCCCTTCTCTACTTTCCCCCCCCGCCCCCCCCAGTAGTTTTTTAGAAAACCACCTTCTCCCCCCGATACTTCCCTCGCCTGTTCCGGACCATTATAGATGCGTCATAGATATTCATTTCTTTTTCTGGAGTAGGTTCCTCGTCTTACCATCATCTTCTTCGACCCGACGGACAGAAAGAAACACCCCCGATTGCTGGACTGACTACTCTATTTTATATCCATTCTGGATCTTCTTCCCCTCACTTTTATCGACGTCGATGTCCGCCCCCAGGACCCTACGCCCTATTAAGGCATTAAGCAACATTCTGCCCCAATGGTTTTTTTAACCCCTCTTCCCTTAAACCGCCGCCCCTTCATAGAAGAACTCGAGGATCCCGACCTGAAAATTGAGGGTGCCCATTTACAGGGCTTCCCCCCTTCTCCTTCGCCATTTTCTGCGTCAGAATGTTTTTTTTAACTTCTGGCGAATTGCCTTTTTTTGACCCGTTCCGATTCCTGAACGGCCTGCGTCTTTCATGCCGTTTTCCCCGGATACTCCTGACTTTTATGAATGCCTTTTTCTGTCTTTTGAATCGCTGCTCCGGCATAATGAATTTTTCGTTTGCGGATCAGCGAGACCTCCTTTTTCCTAGGTCAAGATTTGAGGTCACACATGGCGCCATGTAATTCTTGGCCTTCTCAGAACAAGCAGCCCCAGTGGCGAGTTTTCTAGCCTCCCTCAGCTTTTCGTCTCTCTGCTTCTTAGGCCAGATGTAAATGCTCGCTTTTACAATTTTCCCCCCCCCCACATCCCGCTTCCCTCCTCTCCTCGATCAGAGTATCTCCCCCTTGCTTGCGGTCTTCTGGAGGAAGAACCGCTCAAAATCTCTCTTTCCTCCTCCGTTTTGCTTTTATTTCTCTCATCTGTGTCATCTGCCCTTTTACCCGGCAGTAAGGAATGAATACTGTCTCTTACGGCATCGGTGACTTCCCTTGACTTCAGTTTTTTTCTAAAGGTTTCTTTTTCCTTCTGGCTCCGTAGGAGTCTCTTATTACCCCTTATCTTGCTTTATGTCTCATTTCGTTCGTCTGTTTTTCCCGATGAAGTCGTGATTGAGAGTTTGTTATGCCCCCGACCTCTTGACCCACCCTTCTACACCCGGCCCCTCTCCCGCCCAGAATCGCTTGTGGAAGTTCGGTCCTGAGTTAACTCTTTTCACACTTCCCCCACTTCCCTCTACTTTCTTTTCCGTAATTGTGGATGTCAATGTCCGTTTTCCGCCCCATCATCGGTTGGTTTTTTTTCTTGATGTTCCTCAAGCCTCTTCCTCTGACTCCTCTCCACCTGCATTCCAGAGTAATTAAGAGATGGGAGACCCCCCGGTTGGCCGTGTTTACCCCCCAGCTTCTATCGGCGTCCCCGTCCCGGCTACGGTGCGTTCTTCTCTTGTTTCCCCTTTTCACATTTTTTCCCTGACGGGTTTAATCCCTAATCGTCGTTGGTCTAGTCCCCTCTAGGAGGCTCTTGCGGGCTTGATTTTTTCTTTCCCATTACAGGGCAATCCTACGCCTCCTTTTTTTTTCCGTTCAATCGCAGTTTTCCCTTGTTTGTTTCTTTTCCTCTCTGGCCGCACCACCGTTCGCCCCTTTTTTCAAAATGGACGAAGCGTTGCTCTCCTCCTACTGGACCTTCTCGTCCTGGCGCGATGATACGTTGTTGACTTTTCCGCCGTTTGGCTCTTTTCCGTTACCGAGCGCTCTTTTCCTTGCTGGATATGTCCTCGACCCTGCGGAAACTTGGCATTTTTTCCTTCTTCCCTTCGGCTTCTTATATGTCTTGCCGCCGCCTCGCTTTTTTGATCCCCCCCCATCTTTCTAATGGCGTGCTGACCGACTCGGCGCTTTAGGCCTTCTTTCTCACTTCTCTCCCCAGTTAGATAGATACTTTCGCCATCACCCCTGATTTTTTTCATTAACGTCCTCCTTTCTTCCCCTGACAGAACTTTCCGGCGGCGATTGATGTCTTCCAATTCTGCTTTCATTCCGTTCTTTTCTCAAGTTCCCCCTTTTTTTTTCTTTGACTGGTTTCGTTTTCTCGCGGGGGGCCGGATCTACTGATCTTTCAGACGCTTGCCTCGCTTTTTCCTTTTTTTCATTCTTTTCCCTCGAGTAAGAGAAGCTCCCACTCCTGGCCCTCGGCCCTCTGCTTTGCGATCAACTCTCCCTCGCCCTTTGATGTCGGGCGCAGTGCTTCTTGTTCTTCTACGCCCTTTCAGTAATTCTTCGCGCCCGCACTCGTGTTCTATTTTCGGTCCTTTCCTGTTCTTTAAAAGTCGGGCCCTTCATTCTTTCTTTCTTGGCCTCCAACTTTACTGTCTCCGCGATCCTCTCCGTCCTGTTGCACAGAGACCCTTTTCTGATCCGTCTTTCCCATTATAGATAATTTTTCATGCCCCCGGTTTCTGCTTCTTTCTTCCGGCGTTGTCTTTCATTTCAATAGCATAATTGAAGAGTGCATTATAGGTTTCTCTCACCTAAATTGCAACCCCCCCCACTCCCCCGTTACCTGGTGAGTGAGAAATGTTCCAAATTCGGAGTTCTGCCTCGTGGGTTTTTTGAAGAAGGGGGGGGGGCGATTCCATTTTCTGACAGGGGGCGTTACTTTCCGCTCCTCGTTTTCTGCCCTTCATTGCTTTGTAACCCTGCGTCGTCCCTCACGCCACATCCCAGATAAGACTCTCCCTCTTTCCCAAGTCCACTTCCGAGCCGGCGGATTTTTGTTGAACTTCTCGATGTCAAATCGGCTTCTTCTCTTGCGCTTCTGAAGGAGGATTTCTTGCCCCCAAGGGCCACCCTCACCCCGCCTCCCCTGTCGGCTCCTTTGTCCGACCGTCTAGTCAAGTATTTGTAGTCTTTCGTGTCTTCGAGCCAATGAAAGCGCTCCGACGCCTCCCCCTTCTGTCTGATGTCTAGCCGAGAGCTGCCTTTCGCTGGTCAATATTAAGACTCTCCCCTTAGTCCCCCCCAGGGTTTTGAAAGAACATAGGAATGCACCCCCCTCCGTCCTGCTGTGTGGAACATGGTAGGCGACATCCCTCGGATAGGAGACCCAAGACTTTGTCAAGCTCCGTGGTCTCTTTTCCCCCAAACGCTTTCCCGACAGTTCTTCTCCCTGTGTAGCACTTCTCCTAAACCGTGCGACAGACGATTTTACCCCCTTTAGAACCCACCTCATACCCTGGAGACTCTCTGGAGCTGTAGCACCATCCGCCCTGACCTTCAACTTGACTTTCTTTTTGTAGAATTGTGGCTGTCTTCGAAACATCTATTCCCCGCGTCTCGGGTGTGTGTTCGCTCCCATCTCCTCCGGCAGTGTGTCTCGACCGCAGCTAAGCCCCCCCTTTCTCACTTTCCTCGAGTTGGTAATATCCTGTCCTGTCTTTGCGCGCTTGAGCTCAGGAAACATTCCCTTTCCTCCGCTCCAAGTAGATGTTAAATAGGTGCGATACTTTTTCGGCTCTTCTCCGAAATACCCTTCTCTCTCGTCTTTCTTTCCGGCCGCCCTACGACCTCCATACAATGTAGGCGTTTTGTTCCCCCCCCCCCCAATTAGTTGAGGGCCTTCGCTTACGCCCTTCCTGCCCGGGTTTCTTACATGGATTTTTTGAACATTTTTTTTTTGTCGAGCACGAAGCAAGATCCCATCCCTGTCAGAGTGAAATCGACGGTTGTCAACCTTAACTATTGCCCCCTTTCCCTTGAACTACACCCCCCCCTCCCAGACGCCCTTTGGTTACGACTCGAGTTCGTCCTGATGGACCCCCTTTTCCTGTGCTCACCCAGCGATGGTAAGGACAGCGGCGCGCCATTGATGACCCTTTACAAGCGGTTCACTGCTGAGCTTCCTTGTCGGTGCTCACATCGTGATGGTCCCCCTTCACCCCAAACGCCAGTTTCCTTTACATGCAAGTGATCCGTCCGGCCCCTCTTCTCTCCTAATATTTTTTTTTTTGAGATTATCCCTTCCCTGGCTATTGAACTCATGTCCATCGTGTCTTTTCGATGAAGGAAATCTTTTCTCCTTCCCCCACCGCCAGGACTCTTCGCGTGCGTGACTTTTTATTTCACTCCTTCTCCCGACGCGTCGCACCATTGTTCGTGAATTTCCCCTCTTTTACGCACTAGTTCTTTTTTCTTCGTATACAAGTTTGCGTCGGACCGTGGCTTTCCCTTTGATTCCGGGATAAGTTGTGCCCCTTATTTACGGCCGCCAGGTAGTTGTTGCCGATGGTTTCTTGCCCCTCAACCTATCCAGTAATTTCTAATTTTTCTCTCTTCCCCTCATCCCTAGGCCTCTCTTTCTCCCCCTTTTTTGTTTTTTCCAAGAGAACATTATTTGGTATGGAGTCGTAGGCTTCCGTAACCTAGAGTGTATTCAGTTCGAAGTCTTATAGATCCTCTCCGCCCCCTACTCTTTTTATCCCCTCTGGACTCCTATTGGTATTTCCCTGACTATTGCAGTGCTCGTTCTGCGCAATCTAGCCCATACTGACATCTCGCGGTGATGTCGGTGCTGCCTTTCTTCGCTTGCGGGTCCCCAGCCAAACTTACCGGATTTCTCAGTCTTCTGCCAACCCCCAACCCTGTCCTCGTGCAGAATTTCTTTAGCTCCGCTACGTCCCCCTCCACTTTTTCGTCCCCAAGCTCTTTTCCTTAGGGGGACCTTTTACATTATCCGCCCGTGCCGTGAGTCTTTTTGGTTTGGCGGATGTTCGCTTGCTGCGTTGCTTACTGCGTGGCGCCATGGGCTCCCAAGGACCTTCCCTAGCGGTTTGGTTTTTTGCTTTCTGTTATGTGGGTGTGTTTGATTGGGTCGCCGTTTTTTGCTCCGTCAACAAGAATTTTGCGCTTTTTCTTTCCTAACATCAGCTTCCCCTCGTCTTTTTTCCCCTTCCCGGATGGTCGGCCCACACATTGATTCTTCGGGCTTGGAGGGTCTTCGATATTTGTCACACTCCCCGCATCGTGCTCTCGCGACCCGCCACCAGCTGGCTTTTAATTCAGAGCGGCCTGGTAGGTCAGGTGCCTCCAATGACCAGCGACCCGTTTCGCCGAAGTTGAGCGTCTGCCTAGGAGCGGCAATGTTGACTGGTTTTAACACTCTTCTTCCTCCTCGTCGTTTGTGGTTTTTTCTTTTTCGGTATACATAGGCTCTTTTCCCACCCAACACCCTCCTCGGTAGAGCGTCTTGGTCAATATCTTCTTGATCTTGTGCTCCAGAAACTTTTGCTCATCTTGGCTGTCTGGGAAGCACCCTCTGTAAGACCGTGACTCGTTGCGCCCTAATGCCCTGTACTGCCTCTTGTCTCGACCTTCGAGGAGGACTGGGGAACTCCATTGGACCTGCTGCCCAGGCTTCTTTTGTTTTGCCCCTCCGGTTTAGTGCCTCCCTCTCCCCACTAGCACCAGCACTGCACTTTTGCATTTTCAGCCCAACGCACGCATGAGCCTCTTCAGGTCCCCTGGACATTTTATTCTGTCGCTACCTTCCTTCAAGCGCGCGGGAGCATCAGTGTCCTGGTCGCCGACCCGTGGCCCTTTCCCTTCTCTTTAGAAGCATTTGGCGGTCACCAGCCCCCGCCGTTCTCGCCCACTACTTGATTCAACCGCCTTTCCCGGACGTGAATCCTTGACATCCCCCTCCAACCGTCTTGGCGCGTTTCGTTTTCTCTGCAACGGCGTTTTTCCCAGCTCACCCGTGACAGCCCGGCTCACTCCCCGACAGCCCTTCCCGCTCCTATCTGGTCTCCTCCTCGATCATATACGTATCTTTTTGACGCTCGTCTCGCGGATTTCCCTCAGGAACAGCCTCACGGCTCCAGAATGTTTAGCTTTTGCAGTATCCTTGATTCTTGGCCACCACAGATCACGAAACCCGTGAAACTTACCGGTTGGTGACTTTTTCGTCCCCCTTCACGGTTGATCCATCGTCGTGGCTTGACCGACAGCCCCGTTATCGCGACGGTCACTTCCCGTTTTCCACTTTTTTTCCCGTATCATCTGCGAAAGATAACCTTTTTTTTTCTTTGCGAGTAGTACTCCCCTTCGCCCTTTCCTAGATTGAGTCTCCTTGCCCCGTCTCTTTTCAGACCGCCAGAACAGACTAGATTTTTGGCGCTCATTCATCAGTTGTCGGCGGCGCAGTTACATGCCGAGAACGTCAATTCAACCATTTACTAATCCCCGACCCTTGCCCGGTGTCTCCGATCGGACCCCCCACATCGACTCCAACACCCCAGCCAGACACGTACCACGTCACCCCACCATCTCCCACCTCACTCCCAGACCACTCACACCACCCCCCCCCACCCCCCCCCCGGACCCCACCTTGGGTCTTTTTTTTCCAGAAAGACAGCACCCAGCCCCCAACTATTCGTAGAGACATACGTCGCCGAAGCAGACTCCCTTAGATGATGCCCTTTTCGCATTCCTTCTTGGTCATTAGTGCTGTCCCTGAACCAGGACGGTGGTTGGGACTTTTTTTTTCCGCGTCACCCAAGACGCCAGCCAAAATCAAACTCCCGATGGGATCCACGATAGCAGTTCCCATTCGGTGGATCCCCCTCCTCCACTCGAGAAGGCCTTTGACCCGCCGCAGAAACGTCCCGAGTCTCCCCCCTTAATCCACCAGCAGGTGGTCCCATGTTTGTGTTTTCTCCCCCCCCCAGCGGACCCCCATCCTCAGATTTGTCCTCTCGCGCCGTGATCTCCCCGTAAGAGGTGTGAACACTACAGTTTATGCCCATCTCCTTCCTCCCCCCTTTCACGTCCGGTATGCATTTTTCTCTTCGTTTCTTTCCCGTTGTCAAGCCCTCCCGCCTCTGATTGTCGGTCCAGAAACTTTAATGCGAACCCCACGGACAGATCATCTTTGAAGTGGCGGTGTATGGTTTGTATTGCGAGCCCACTTCCCTCCCGCCAACTTTTTTTTAATAGGATAAGTACGCGGGCTCTCCTGGTGTTCAATCTCTCGAGGCGCCACCTTGAGCATCACTCCTGCATCGCGTGGCGCCCTAAACTCCGAACGTTGGCTTTTACCATCGCCATCCCTCATTGTTTTTACTTTTGAAGACGTTAAAGATTGACCCTCTAGACGTGGGCCCCACCATGATGCCGTCCTCCCCTTTTTTCATTCCCTCTCCCCCGATAAAGATGCACTTCTATGTCCGTGACGATGGGCCTTTGCGCGTTTTCCAGCATCGGGATTTACTACTCCGAACGTTTCTAGAGATACCGATTCGCTTTTCTTAATAAGACGCTCCATTTTCATGTGTACGGGATTGCCTCGTTCATTCCCTGATCTTCGGCCCCTGGATTTTTTGAAACTCCCCCGGAGAGAGGTTCTTGGCTCCCCCTTCGGTCGTCATTTTCCCTACCCCCCTTCCTCTTCTTTTGAGATGATCCTCCTGCGGTTTTCGCGCCGCTTCTTCTTCGTTTCCATTTCTCCCTTTGGAGATTTTTTTTTTTTTTTTTTTTCCCCCCGCCTTCAACTATAGAAAAATTCTCCTTTCCTCTGACCTCAGATCCTCGAGTATTGGGACCCTTGTGGCGCCGGCAAGATCACCTAGCCCCCTACACCTTTTCTCCCCCCACTCAATATATTTCTGAGTAATCTGTACCGCTGCTGATCTAATCTTTAGGCCGCTTAGGTTGGGTTGGCTGGCCTTCCCTCACGGTCCCCCTTTCCCTCTTACATCCACGCATGACCTCGTCATGCGCAGTCCAGGGATCCCGGGTGCGTTTTTTTTTTTTGCCGTTGTTGCACACCTCGGTTGCAGATCGGGGTCCCTCTCTTTCTTCAGAGAGTGGCTGTTTTGGTTCGTTTTACGCACCACTTCTACTTGGGTGATTTTTCCTTCATCGTCGTCGTGGTCCGTCCTTTGAAATCTTCTGAGGTGAGTTTCCCCCCCTCTCTCTTCTCAGCCCTCATGGAATCCTCTTGGTTCAGTCCATCTGCAGTTGTTGCTTTGTCTTTTCTTTGTGATATCACGCTTCTCCTCAACCACCGGAGGTTTTCGTCCAGAACGACCCCAAAATTGCCCAAGACCTTACTCTTTGAGTTTGCAAAATATATTTCCCCTGTTTATGGCGTCGTCATGTCTTGTATCGTTGAGAATGGTGAATCGTCTGTCTCTTTAAGATCCCCTGATCTTTCTCCTGAGGGAGCTCCATCCGACATCCTGATTCGGTACATTTCTTGTTTTCTTGGATTCTTGCCTTCTTCTTTCTGACCTACCCTGCGGCCAGCAG
>Ga0179593_1478481_pt1 | contig 10469 bp, 17 predicted proteins | sample CZODoug2_1_08_16_FD_185931 | JGI IMG/M metagenome (GOLD analysis project Ga0179593, IMG submission 185931) | Vadose zone soil fungal communities from Angelo Coast Range Reserve, California, USA - CZODoug2_1_08_16fungal (PacBio error correction) | ecosystem: Environmental > Terrestrial > Soil >... | reverse complement strand
GCCTCTTCCCTTCCTCCACACTTAGTCTTACCCCGCGCAAGATAGAAAAGTATCCCCTCCCTACCTCCCCTGCACACGAGGTGTGATTTCTGTTCTTTCTCCCCCCTCCTTCCCTTCTCTCTCACTACCCCCCCCCTTTAACGCCCCCACTCATTCCCCGTTCTCTTCCTCCCCCTTTTCCTCCTGGCTGTTTTTCTCTCTCCCACTCCCCCCCCTTGTCTTCTCTACTCCTTTTCTACCGCCACTCTCCTCCTCGTCTCTATTTGCTTCCTTTCCTCCATTTTCCTTGTTTCTTTTTCGCTTTATCCCCATTACCTTCATTTCCTCCTTTTTCCCTTTCTTCCTCCTACCCTCCCTTCTCCTATCAACTTTTATCCGCTCGCCCCTTCCTCCCTTCATTCCATCCGCTGTTTCCCCTCCCATCCATGTTTCTGTCCTCATTTCCCCTCCTCTCCTCTCTTCTCTTTTTCTTCTCTCCTTTCCTTTTCTTCGTTCGTCTCTCCCCTCCCTCCTCTCCGCATCACTGCCCTCCCCCCCCCACCTCCTTCTTTTCCTCCTATTCCCCTCCCTCTTTCCCTCCCCCCCTTCTTTTTTTCTCCATCCGACCTATATTCCCGCTCTCTTCTCCTTTCCTCTTTCTTCCCCTCCCTCTCCCCTTCCCTCTTTCTTCCCCTCCCCTTTCTGCTTCCATTTTCGCCCTTCCTCTTCCTCAGCTTCTTGCCTCCCCTTTCCTTTTCCCCTCGTCTTCCTTTTCCCCCCCCCCGTTATTTTCCTCCCTCTCTCATCGTTTCTTTTTCCCTTATCTCAGCATTTCTCTCTTTCTTCCCTTTTTTCTCCTCGCCTTCATCCCTTTCTCTACTCCTGCGCCCTCCTTCTCCTCCCTGTATCTCCGTCCTCACCCCCCCTATCTCTCGCCCCTCTCTTCCTCCCTCTTCTGCGTCCTATTTCCACTCTTGTTTTGACCCCACCCCCATTTTTCTCTTCTCTTGCTCTTCCTTTTGTTTTGTTTCGCTTGGTTTCTCCCCTTTTTTCTTCACGCCACCCTCCCCCCTTCTTTCTTTCTCCTCCTCTCCCTCCTTCTCCTTCTCCCTTTTCTCTTACCTTTTGCCTCTTTTTTCCCCCTTTCCCTTTCTCTCTTTTTTTCTTCTTTTCCCTCGCCCTTTTTCTGTCTTTTTGTGTGTGTCTGTTATTTTCTTTCGTCCCTTTCCCTTTCTTGTCTCCCCTTTCCCTGTCTTTTTTCTTCTTTTGACTTCCACTCATTCCTCCCTTCCTTTTTTTCCGTCTTTTTACGCTAGCTCCTTCCTCCCTTCCCCTCTCCCCCCTTCTTTTCTTCTCTCCCCTTTTTCTCCCCACTCTCTCTCCCTCATTCCTCTTCCCTTTTCTCCTTTACCCTCTTGTCCCCCCGTATGCTTCCTCTCCGTTTTTTCTTCCTATTTCCTCCCTTCCCTTTTACCCCTGTCATCGCGGCCCTCATCTGTCTTTTCTTTTCCCCCGCTTTTCCCTCCCCTCTTCTCCACTCTCCCCCCTCTTCTCTTTCTTTCTCCCTCCTCTTTCATCCCTTTCTCTCCTCGTGCCCCCCTCACCTCCTCCTCCTGTCCCTCATTCCCCCTCCTCCGCCTCGTATTTTCTTTCTCCTTCTATTCTTGCGTTCCCCTTTCTTGCGTCGTTATCCCTTCCCTCCCCCCCTTTTCCACTTTCCTTCTTCTCTTTCTTCAGCGCCCTCCTCTCCCCCCACACCCCTCTTCCCCCGCCGTTTTCTTCGCCTCCCTTTCCTGCTACTCTCTTCGCCCTATTTCCTTCTTCTTTCTGTTCCCTCTCTTTTTCTTTTATTACCCCTTTCCTCTCGTCTCCCACCTTCCCTGTCTTCCTTTTGTCCCCTTCACTCCTCCCCCCTCGCTCCCCTCCCTCCCCGCACTCTTCTTTTTTTTTCTTCTTTTCTCGTTTTCCCCTCCTCCCTCTGCGCCCTTCCTTCCTCTTTTTCTCTCTCCTTCTGTTTTATCTTTCTCTTCCCTTTCTTTTTCCCCCCCCCCCTCACCCCCTCCCTCCACTTCATATTATTCTTCCTCTTATTACCCATCCTGTGTTCTCTGTTCCTTCCTTCCCCCCTCTTCTTTGTTTTTTTTTCCTTCTCATTCTCCACCTCCCCCCTTGCCCCGTTGTTTTCCCTCCTCTCTACCTCCCCCTTGACCCCTCTTACCATCTCCCCCTCCCCCCACATTTGCCCCTCTCTTCTCTCCCTCCCACCGCTTTCCTGTTCCTTCCTATGTTTCTCTTCTCCTTTTACCCTTCCTCTCCCCCTTCTAGTCCTTCTCTTCACCTCTTTTTGCCCTTCGCATCTCTAGTTCCATATTCTCTCTCTTCCTTTGCCCCTTCGTCCTTCTTCCCCCTCCTTTCCTTCTGTTTCTCTTCTTTTCCTCCCTTTCCTCTTTCCTTCCTCTTTTTCTTATCTTTTTCTGTTTTTTTTTTTTGGTCCCCTTGGTTCCTTCCCCCTCCACTGTTTGTTTCTCTACTTCCACCTCCCTCTTCCCCGCCCCCCCCCCTTTTTTATCGCCCCTCCTTATTCTCTTTCTCTCTCTTCTCTCTCTTTTTTTTTCCTCCTTCCGACTCCTCTTCCCTCCCATTCCCTTCTCCTTTCTTCGTTCCTTCTGCGTTTTTTCCCCTTTTCTTTCTCCACCACCCCTTCCTATTACTTTGTCGCTCCTTCCCCCCTTTTCCCTCCTTTTTCTTCCTCCCCCTCTCTTTCCCTCTTGCCCCCCTTCCCTCCGGTCCCCCCGTAATTCCTTCTACTATCTACTTTCTTCCTTTCCCCCTGTCCCTTTTTCTCCGCCCCTCCCGTATTCCCGCCTTTTTCCTTCTTATTCTATCTTCCCTACATTGACTTCCCTCCCCCCCCCGCCTTTCTGCACCCTCCCTTCCTTCCTTTTTCTTCCTGCCCTTCTCCTCTCTCTATCTCATTCTCTTTTTCTACACCCCTTCTTTTTTTCTCTTTTCTCCCCAATCCCCTCCTTCCTTTCACCCTTCTTCGCTCCTTCCTCCTCCATCCCTCGTTTCTTTCTTTTCCCTATCCCCTTTACTCTCTACTCCCCTCCCCCTCTGTTCTTATCTCTCCCTCTTTCCTCCTCAGTCTACCCTTCCCTTCACTATTCGTCTCTCTCCATTGGCATTCTCTCCCCCCCTCCCTTCACCGCACCCCTCCCTCTTTGGACGCTCTCGCTGTTCCCCCCCCCCTTTTTCTCCTTTTTGCTCCCTCTATCTCTCTCCTTCCCTTTTCCCCTTCTTTGCCTTTTCCTCCCTCCTTTTTCTCCTCTCCCCTCCCCTTCCTTTTCTTCTTCTTTCCCTCCCGCCGCCCTCCTTAGCCACCTTTTCCCATTTTCCCTCCCTCTTTGTTTTCCTCCCCTTTCCAATTCCCCCTTCTCTCCGTTGCCCCCTTTTTTTTGTTCTTTATCCCCGCCCCTTCTCTCTCCTCTCTCGTATTTATTTCCCCTTTTCACTTTTTTTCTTCTACCTATTCTTCCCCTTCTTCTTTTCTTTTCCCTTCCCCCTTCCTTTCACTCCCCCCCATTCACTTGCCCCTTTATCCTTATGTCTCTTTCTTCGTCACCCCCTTCCCTCTCCTCCATTCCGTTCCTTTTTTCCCCTTTTTTTTTCTGATCTTTTTTCGTTTTCTCATTTTTTGCGCCCCCGTTTTTCTTTCATTTCCTCCCCCCCCCCCCCCCCGCTCTACTTTTTGTCCGTTCCTTTCTCTTCTCTATTCTTTCCCTTTCTTTTTCCTTTCACTCCCCCATTCCTCACTCTTTCTTTTTTTCTGACTCTTTATCCCCTTTCCCCTATCTTTCCCTCTTTTTCCTGTCCCCACTTGCCTTCCCCCCCCTCCCTCCCCTCCCTCCCTGGCCTCTTCTATTTCCCCCCCTCCTTCCCTCCTTCCTTTTTTTTTCGTTTCTTTTCTTCCTCCCCCTTCCCTTCCCTCCCTATCACGCTCCTTCTTTCTCTTTCTCTCCTCTTCCTCCCCCCCCCCAACCTCTCTTACTCCCCTCTTCCTCTCCACCGTTCTCTCCTCTTCTTTTCTCCCCTTTCCCCTCTATCTTCTCCCTTCTCCCTATTACCTTTCCTCTTCCTTTCCTCCCCCTCTCACCTCCCTCCCCTCGTTTCCCCGTCTCTCCTTTCTCCCTCCGCCCCTCGCCCCCCTTTTTTATTCATCCTTTTACCCTCCCTCCCCTTCTCTCCCTTTCCTCCTCTCCCTCTCCGCCCTCCTCGCTCTCTTCCCCTTACCCCTTGCTTTTCATCCTTCCTCTTTTGGATTTTTCCCCCCCCCTCTCGTTCCCCCCCTCCCCTTCTCCTCTCTCTCCTCCGTTTCCTTTTTTTCTTTTCCCTTTCCTATTTTTCCCCCCTTTTCCCCTCCCTACCCCCTCCCTGGCTTATTTTTCTCCCCCTTCACCCCCCCCCCCTTTCCCCTTATTACACACCTTCCCTCCCTTCCTATCTCCCCTTCCCTTTTCTCCCTCTTCTTCTTCTCGCTCTTTTTTCCCTTTCCACTTCCCCCCCCCTCCTCTACCCTCCTTCCTTTTCCCGCCTCTCCCTCCTTTTCTCCTACTTCCCTTTCCCCCTTCCTTATCTTTCCTCCCTCCACTGCTCTCATATCTCGCTTCCGTCTCCCGTCCCCCTCCTTTTTTTTTTTCCCTTCCTTTTCCTTCTCCTCCTTTTCTTTTCTCGCTCTCACTTCTCCTTTCCTCTCTCTTTTGTTGTCTCTTTACTTCTTTTTTCCTCGAAATGTCCACCCCAATGGCTTTCTTTTGCGTCTTAGGTAAAGAACCGCAAATCCACTTCCCCCCCCCCCCCTTCTCGGAGTGAGCCTCTTATTCCCCCCCCCCTATGGAGGTCAACAGAAACCGCCCCTTTTTTCCCATAGCCAGGAGTCATCCGCCTACAGTCGACCGGTCCCGTGTTTCTCTTGATCCCCCCGCTTGAGCCGTGGGTTTTCCGCTACAGCGAATAGGCGAGTAGTTCTGAAGAACCCCCTTCCCTAGTTTCACCACAACCTGCGTGTCCAACCGCTTCCTTATCGTCCGACCTGCCTGATATAAGGTCGAAACCAATCAAGATCCTTGCATTGTCCACAGATACTTCCACTGACTCCCTTCCCCCGATCGACCCCCCTTGTAAGCGAAGTTGAGCTGGTAGGGCATAGTCCTTTTCTCTGGAGTGAACCCTATTCTCCATTACATTTTTCTCCTCCAGTGACCCCTTCCAAAATTTTGGTACCCCCTGGTCCTACATCCCCATCCTTTAATCCTTTCCCCTCCCCTTTCAAACTCCAGACAGGAAGACCTACTCCCTCTGCACCCCAGGCTCATCCCGTCCCGTACTTCCCTCCCCTCCTCAAGAGAGTACCCAATCCCTTCCTTCTAACGAGTTCTGGGAATGTCCTCCAGACCCGTTTGTTTTGACCATTCCCCCCTCCCAAGTTTTTGTGCAGGGACATTCCTATAACGCCTCGTAATAATTAACCCCCTCCCAGCCGCGCGATTTCCCCGGTGCCTTCCCTTTTACCACAAATAACAGCGCGCCCATCACTTTTCCCCGTCCGGAACCGGTCATTTCCGGACTGATGCTTTAACGGTCCTCTTCCTATTTCGATGGCCCTTTCTCCCCGAAGACCCCCCCCTGCAATCGTGATAAAGCTTGGGTAGGCTTCTTTCAAACCATGCCGATATATTCCTTACGAGTCCCCCTGGCTCCGGCTGTGATAATTTGCAATTTCTTTTTCCGTTCTAGGGACGCTCCGGAACCGATCGACCCCTTTCTAATTCCCAGTAAACGGTAGGCGCAAGTGGGCCCACTTGTTAAGCAGTCACCATGCGACGTCAGTTTTTCCTCATCCGGCCATTTGGACTCCTCCTGGCTAAACGTTAACCCAAGAGGCGCAAACAGCCCGCCCCTCACCCTAAAGGAGCGCGTTTCTGATCTTCCTCTTCTTGCGTCATACAATAACCTTTTCCCCCCCCATAATAAGATCGGGTGCTTAAACCGAAGCGTGCCTTTCGGTCGAGGGGGGTGACCTTTATCCTTTTCCTTATTGTCCCCAGCCCGGCCACCCCCCCCCTACGTAGTCGAGGGAATGCCGTATTGTGATCATGACTACGAGCTGGACGTTGGTGACTGACCAAGGTTTCAATCTTTCCCGACATTCCCCAGATCATGTCGAGTCAGCGATCAGAAAAGGTTGTGAAAACCCTGTTTCGTCTCAATCCTGGTCAGGCCTCCCACTTATATGACTCACTTACAAGTCCCTTGTGCACAGGCGGAAAGGTTTTAAGGCTCTGGGGGTAGTTCAAAGATGGCTTCAATGGTCCTTTCTCTCGCCATCTTTTTCCAGGAAGTAGACCCCTCCCTCTCGCCGTTCACGTCAACTCAATTCCACTAGCCAGCCGACAAGGGAAAGAGCAGGTATTTCGCTTACAGATCCTCTCCCGAGTCCGTTCAAGCTCCGGCACTGCCGGTACAGTTCAAGTAAATCCATCTGACAGACGCCTTACGGGAGGCGCCCATGTTTCACCCCTAACGCCCCGATATTCGTTTTTTCTACGGCACCATTTCGCTCCCCTTCCCATGAATACAAAGGCCCTGTTTCCGTTTCATTCACTGACATTGAAGCTTTTCTCAGTTTTTTTGTTTCCACGGTAGATAGACCCCTTCCTTCCTTCATTCCTCCCCTTCCTGCTTTTGAGAACAGCTTCCCCCCCCATCGTCTCCCATAAGAAACCCCTGCTTACGAATTATCTGTAACTGACTCGCGGGGTATAAGGTGATGTTTGATCTTTTCCTCCTCTTTTTTTATGCCTACAGTGAGTCAGCATTTCTGATCGGCCGGTCCCCCCCCATTATCCTATTCCCCCCTCATCCCCCAATTAGATCATATTCTTTTTTTTTTTATGATCTGCGACCTCCTTATTGCGTACTAAAGGAAAGATGTTCTTCCTTTAAACCACCCGTGGACTTCCCGCGCCCCCGCTCACGGCCGATGTGGAAAACACTCTCTTTGATTCTTTTTCGAACTTAGTCTATGTACTTACATATTCCTCCACCCTCCTTTGTTCCCAGGGGGTTGGACTGGGGGGGTAAACCCACTTAGGCCCGCAGCTCCTGAATCAAGTACGAGCCCTCAAGTATTACCATCACCTTCTGTCTCGGAAATTCACTCCGATTCAAGACCAAGATTGAATTTTATGGTTTTGCACGGACCGACCGCTCCTCCCCTTGGTGTCCCCCCGTTTCTCTCCTCCGCCACCCCCTTTTTGTAGCGCGATGACAGTACCTTTCGGGTTGTCGATTATCTAAGGGCATAGGCGATTAAGGCCGCCCCTGTTAGCCTGAATCGGTGAGGGCCGTGGCATGGAGGATCCTGTGAAAGTAGTGCTCCTCTTGTTCCCTTGAATACTAACTCGCGCGCCTTTTCTCCAGCGTCTTTCAGGATTTCCTATTTTCAATAATAATACGTTGTGTTGTTTAGACGAGATCTTCCCTCTCTTGTCCCTGAAACGGTCCCTCTCCGACTTTGGTGAGTCGTCTCCCCGATTGGTACGTCGCTCACGCTTTCCTTTAAGCCTACATGCAAGTTCCTCATACCGCTCCGTATAAAGTGCTCCTTCCCCTAGCCTGCCCTGTGCTTTTTATAATACGTTTCCAATCCAACGCCCTTATTTGTGCAATTCTCTAGTCACCGCTTTTTTCCCCCCGGGCTTCCAGAATTTACCCCTTCCACCCAAGGGAGCGAATTCTTTCGGGCTGGCTTCCTACATGAATTCCCCAAGCTGTCCGTTCCCCTCGGGATTCTGATCGGTCCAAGAAGAGGGTTCAATAGCTGGGACTTCTTGTCCCGTTGAGGCGTATCTGCGGGGAAGAGAACCCTTCCCTTTTTGGTCATTGCTGAATATCTCCTTCATGCCAAGAAGGTGGCTCCCCAGAAGAGTTGGAGCTCGGACGGTCTTATGTCTTCCTTCCTTTGTGTGTGTTTCTTCTCACCCAACTCGTGCCGTTATAAAGCATCGTCTTTGCGCCCTCCCGCAAACGACGCGGACCTATTTCGTCCCCTTTTTCCTCCTCCTTTGAAGGTTTTCCATTTCAAGCTTCCTCCTTGTGCTGCTTGGACACGGGCGTAATCAGCCCAATTCCTCCCTCTACGACCCTACCAATCGAGTCTGTGTCACGATATCTGACATCCCAGAGTTTACTTAGTTGGATTAGGTTTTTCCTCTTTTTTCTCGTTCAGACAGCCGACTTTCTTATGGGCCCCTCCCCCAGGTAATTTTCTATCGGACAGTTTAGTCAACCTGCCTCTTCACAGTTGTTGCCTTAACACGGGCGTCTAACTTCCCCTTGGTATTCATTTTGAAGGACGCCCTGTTGCCGTCGTGAACCTCCCTGCTACTCGACTTTTTGGACAAGATGAGAATACCACCTGTAGGACGCGCGAGTCGATGAGTTTAATTGACTTCCCCTCGAAGTATTTCCTGGCATTGACTCTCTGGCGTCCTGTCCCGTCTAAAGGAGCTTCCCTGGAGGATTTCCTTCCTTTTTTCTGTATGGGAGCGGACACTTTTGACCCTTGTGCTTTCCGTGCGGGATGACTTCATCTGGCACCCCAGCGTGGAGACACCCTCAGACCGGCAACTCACAGGACTGCAAATTGGGCCCCCCTATTTTCCCAAACCAGCATCGCATGTAATTCCCCCTCGTTGGAAAAGATCCTGGACGAGGTGGATCCCAATTTTTTCCCGGACTGGCTCGATGGTTCACCCCCCTTTTAGAGCGCCTTCGAGCCCGCCTTTACTGTAGGGAACTTCACTCTCCCCTGGCGAAACCCCCTTTCAAAGCTCTTCTCTTTCCCCTTCATGCAGGCAATCGACAGCGTGGTGATTTGTCCAATTTTCTGCTCCCCTTCAGATACACGTCATCTACCTGGAGAACCCGCTGTTTCGCTCTCCGATATTTTTCTGTGTGCACGGGTCTTGTTTTCGCCTTCCCCACGGCGCTTCAATTCTAGGACGCCGCTGACGGTCAGGGGAGTGATTGGGATCGTTTTCCTTTTTTGCTTTCTGCTGGAGCCACATGTACGGCTGATCTCTACGTCTCCTTTCCGTCTGAACGAGTTCTTTAATTGACTACGAAGTCAGGGGAGGGAGATGTTATGATCTTTCCCTTGTTACACGATCCCTAGACCCGCGAGTTCTTTCTAGCGCGGGTCTCTTCTTTCCTTTCCTTAGATAGCGGCCTGGTTTAACAATGGTCTTTCCTACCCCACGGATCCTACCGAGTCATTATTTCGCTTGTGTTTGGCGGGTTGGTGGTGGGAGGGATGGAAGTTCTCCCCCACCCCCCCCCCCCCCCCCCCCCCCCCCACCCCCCCCCCCCCCCCCCCCACAACCCCCCCCCCCCCCCCCCCCCCCCCCCCCCCATCCTCCCCCCCACACTACCCCCCCCCCCCCACCACACCCCCCCCACCACCACAACCCCCCCCCCCCCCCCCCCCCCCCCCCCCACCCTTATTCCCCTCACTGAGCTCTTCTGGGCACTAGTTTTAACGGAGTCGCTGAGTCATTCTCCGTAACAGGTCACTTGGTTCTGGAAAGACCTGATGGGCCGCTTCATCTTTGGGATCTTTCCTGGCAATGTCTCGACGAATAGTTGCGTGTGTGTCCGTATGGCATTCTTCTTTTTCGTAGGTCCCGGCATACCGTTTTTACGGTTACCAAGTCTGATTCGTTAATGGAAAATGAAAGGGCTATCGCCTTTCTATTTTGTCACATGAGTGATGTAGTCGTCCTGTACATGTCTTCTTAGAAGGGGGTTTAATTTTTCCGTTTCTCTGAGTCTTTCCTTTTCCCGGCGTTGACTTCTTTTGATACTTATGCTGGGATCTTTGTCCCTTAGATACGTTCATCCGCTTTTTTCTATATTTTGATACTCGGCGTTCATCTTCCGGGCGCAATCCCCTCGTCACCTGACTCGTTAAGGCGATCGGGACTGGTGCGAATATCTTTGGGGCCAATTTCGTTTTTCTTGTTTTACATGACCTTGAGTGGCGTCGATACTAGGCCCATCCAGGTGTCCCACGCATTTTTTTTTTTTTACATTGGGAAATGTTTCCTCGAAGAGAATCAGGAGATTCAGGCTCCTAACCCACTTATCGTTCCGTACTGTCCCCCGTGAAAGGGAGACCGTCAGGAGTCTTCTTTTCCATAGGAGGAGTTTTTATGTTAACCACCCCCCCGCTGTGGGATTTGCATAGGCTCAAGCCTGGTCTTTTTTTTTCGTTCTGGCTGTCAGAAGACCGTAGGCCGTTGGGGTGTTCTTTCATCCTTATTGCTAACCCGAACCGCTGCACTCCTTGCCGGTGTTAATCCACTGCGGCCCATCATGTGTTTATGGTTTTGCTATGTAATACTCCTATGTTTATTCCCGCGTCGAGTTCC
>Ga0179593_1466888_pt1 | contig 10469 bp, 9 predicted proteins | sample CZODoug2_1_08_16_FD_185931 | JGI IMG/M metagenome (GOLD analysis project Ga0179593, IMG submission 185931) | Vadose zone soil fungal communities from Angelo Coast Range Reserve, California, USA - CZODoug2_1_08_16fungal (PacBio error correction) | ecosystem: Environmental > Terrestrial > Soil >... | reverse complement strand
TACAATGTAGTAGCCTCTGTACGTCGGCCCTTAACTCCCCCTTCCCTTTGAGAGGCTCTGTCAGGGATTTGATGGCTGTACCCTGACTGGCAACGAGTTTCATGTCACTGCACCGGCGACTTACTCCTGCTCGCCTGTGCCTTTTTGCGCACATTCGTTTGGCCACCTGCCCCACTTGGCACCGTTTGGGTCGTGGGGCCGCCGCGGGGCCCAGGAGTTTTCTGTCTCGTTGTCCACGCTCCTTGCGTATTACCCTCTTGGCTCTGTTGTCTGATGACCGCCTCTTCACCCGGCGAAACCCCTCTTTCTACGGAATCGTCGGTCTACTGATGACCCTTTTTGCGTACTTTGAATACGACCAACGGTTCTCCTTGCACCGCCTAGAGTCTTTGGTTGCGATGTCTATCTCCCAGCAGGACCGTAGTTGCCATCCGAAGAGTGCCGTCGTGATTTCGCCGCCGCTCACCGACCAGCCCGATGTTTCGACTGTCCATTTTAAAGTTTTTTTTTTTTCTCCCAAAGTTCCCCCATAGACGGAACTTTGAGATACGCCTTCCTCAGAGGTTCTTTCTGCCTCGCCGGAGACCCGAGAGCTTTTGTCGGATGGACTCCCCACGACACGCTCGCAACGCAGGACCAATACCTCACAGTTAGTTAAAAGTGCTTGAGACTTCGCCATGAATTTCATGTTCGGATGAAAACCGCAATCCTCGGGGTCCTTACTTCATTCGGCGAACTTTCCCCGTCGGACCATGACTTTTTCGGCCTGTCGTGATTTACGAACCCCAGAGAAGACGGATCCGCTTCTCCTTCTTTTGGTTCATGTAGCTTCCGTAGACCAAATGTCCCAAGCGGCTGTCTTTCGCGCTTGTCCGTGCCCAGCGCGGCGTCAGTTGAAATCTGTGCGGCTGCCAAGTTTTAGCCCGCTGTCCCCAGCGCAATTTTTATTTTGCGCAGACTTCCTTGAACGTCATGAAGCAGTAGTCGGCGCCCTTCTTTCCCAGCTTCACAGGAGTGGTTCTGGAGTGTGTTCTCCCCTGCTGAGTCGATCCTGGTGCTCTTCTCCCTAGCCGAAGAGAGCTCCTTGCTAAATCGACGCTGCTCCGTTTGAAGCCTCGGCTGTGCTCCCGATGGCCGGTCCGTCCGCTCGAGACCTTTCTCCGCCCGTCCTCCCGCAATTCGCGGGGACGGCCGCGAAAATTTTCTTTTTTGCTTTTCTGCTTCCTGGGCGGCCTCCTTCTGTCTGTTTTTCCTCTTCGTCATCCAATTCCTCTGATCCTCGCCACCTGGAGATTTCCGACGTACTGCACGTACCCCCCTGGTTTGATGGCTATCTCTGCCCCCCGTCCGCCGTTGGGAGGATCTTTTTTAACGCGATCCTCCTGCCGATAGGCTAGGTTCAGGGCGCCTGAGAGCGTCCGCTTTTGCTTCCCGACACTGCTCGGCGTCCTTTGCTCCTCCGCCTTTTTTTCCCCGACTCGAGGAGCCGTGGCCTTCGTGATGATGTTGGGCTATTAGCGTAAAAATGTCGAGCGGGTCTCCTTGCTTCCCGGAAGGGCGTTTCGCGCAGTTTTGACAGGACCCCTGTACTCCCCTCGGGCTCCAGGCATTTCTTTTTGTCCTACAGTGGCTCGACTCGTTATCCTTTGCTTCATGTTGTTTATGATCGTTTAGGGCTTGTCAGTATGCGGGTCTCCTTTGCTTGTCCCCTCGGCATCACGCTCGTGTAGTGCTTTTTCTTAGCGCTCCTTCCTGGTCTGGGCTCGTGCGCTTATTCAAGACGCTGCGCCCCGCTATTAACCGCTCGATCGTTTTCTCCTAGTTCAGGGACTTCGCTTCAAGTCGTTTCCATCCCGAGCTCAACATCTTATACCTTAGCGTGCGCTCTTTTTTTCTTTCTGACCTCCTGGCGCGTTCCCTAGTAGTGTCTACTCGCCGGATTTTTGTATTTGAGATCCTCGTCTCATTCAGCCGCCCCCAGCCCCTTGGGTGAGCTGCCCTCAACGCTTGACCTTGTCGGCCCGACAAGAGAATTCTGAGACGTCTTTTCTACTCGCGCCGTTTTCCTTCAGGTCGCCCTGGCGATAGGGGGTAATTCTTTCTGTTTTATGGTGATCGGGGTAATCAGACTTCTTCCGCTTTCTATACGGCCGCACCTCGAATACTTCTTTTGATTGGTTTGAGAATCATTGGGCTTTGAATCATTCAAAGTAGACTATCAAGGGATTTACTGCCCCTCGGTATGCTCAGAAAATCCTCCGCGAGATTTGTGACCCCAGAGGTAGTGGTGGCGACGGTGTGTCCCCCTCTTTTTCTCGTCCTAGACCCCATGGTACCTGAGCCGGCAAATCGCGGATGCTTTACGCCGCTTCTTTTTTCCCCCTCACGCATACTTTCTTGCTCCTCAGTCGCTTCTTCTTTCAAAGCGACCCGAGTAGATCGTTGTCCACGTCTCATTCTCGGTCTCTTCCGCGGGTATCGGTCTTCTTGATTCGTTATCCTTCACCCTACGTCTTCAAGGTGTACTGGGTGTCCATCTACATTATCTCTCCTAGTTGCTGAGAGAGATCGTATATGTTAAAAAGAGAGGTCTCCCTGGCCCTCTTCTTTTCATTTCAATCCCTACCCCTCTCGCCCCCGCGTAGCGGACGTCCTTCCGGAGGCGGATCGAAACCCCTCCTTCCCTGTTTATTTCCGTTTCGTGGCGGAATTGTTTTTCTTTCACGTTCATTGATGAGGTGGCGCGCCCCTACCTCGGTGCAGAATCGCGCTTGATGCGCCCCCCTTTCTGACCGTAGTTCGATGCTCGCTCCCTTTTTCCTCCATTCTTCGCCACAGCTAGCCGCGTTGGCCCAAAGTCCTGAGGAGTTTCAGGATAATCCCCCTGCTCGTGACGCGCACCTCCCCGTTGGCGATCTACGTGTCGTTATCGCCGGCCCTGGTTTCCTCCTCCCCCTACCACTTTTCGTGATGCGAGTGCGGACCGCGAGCCCCGAGTTTGACTTATTGCCTTTTTTAGCACCAATTCCAGCTCCAGCCCCCTTGTCCCCCCCCCTCATCTCTACCTGGAATCTTTTCTCCGGTTGATCCTCCTCCGCGGGCTCGTCGCTGGATTTTCGATGGCTGGCCTTCCTGCCAACTCATGGTGGGCTTTCCTTTGTCTGATCTCTCCCTACCCGTTGCAGACTCTCGAACTCTCGTTTCCTTCTCTCGGAGGTTAAAGGGCGGGGTTGGGTTTGCCCTGAGCTCAACCGCTCCGTTAGTGATGTTTCGCGATTTCCTGCTTGCCCCTGAGTCCTGACGTTGGCCCCCCTATCTCTTTGGTTCCCCTTCTCTGGGTTCGATGGCATTGTCTCCCGGCTCCCTCTTGCAGCTAGGAACGGTTAGCGCGATTCTCCCCCCTCACCGCGGGATGCCGCTTTGACTTGCAGCCTCACCGTGACCCTGAGCACGCCGCACCCCTTTTCACAGTGATCTCTCCCTGCGACGAGGTGACACGTCTGCCCATCCGAAGCGCCATAGCGCCTGGCTCTGATTTTTCGATTCTCGTCTGCCCGAACCTTTTTTTTTGAACAGTCTTGATGGCCCGGCTTTTAGCAACGGCGCCGTGTTTCTTCATGATTAGCTAGACGGCCAGAGATAATTTCCGTTGCCATGATCCACAGATCTGTCGTCACACGTTTCTCTCGTAGCATTTCACGCCGCTCGTGTTAAGACAGCACGCGGCCTTCTAGTCTCCCCTTCCCGTGGCTTTTCTGGAGTCTCTCTCTGATCAGCCTCGTTTTTTTCCCAGCAACCGCCGCGACTGTGCGATCGAACCGAACGTGTTTTCGCAGTGGTCCCCTTAAGTGCCTCGCCCAGGTGGAGGATGTTTTTCAGAGGTCGTTCTGATGTTTTGACCTAGGGCCCTCTCCTAGTCGTAGCCGGGACCCCACACCCCCCCATGGAAGCTCCCCCCTCCGTTTTTTTTAGCTGCCTTTCACCGCCTGGCTTTGCGAGGACGTCTGCATCAAGGCTCGTAGAAGGCAAAAGGTCCAGGCCCGAGCGCGATGCTTCCCTCGCGCGTCGCGGTCTCCTGCTGGCTCTTCTTGGCTTTGCGGTACGAAGTCGCCCCCCGTTAGGTTTTGCTCAGTTTATTGGCGAGCAAGTAATAAGTTAACCCACGCCGTGTCCCGAGTCCCGACACGGTGCGCACCCCCGGCGTACTGCGTTCATTCCTGAGCAGGCTTTGCACCGACCCCAATGAGGCATCGATTCCCTCCGTGCGAGCTTGCTCTCACAGATGAATGCCTGGAAGATTTTGACACTTACCGCCTTTTTCGCGCCGCGCGTTCCAAAAGTAGCTTGGCAGTTTCCCGTCTCGTACCCACTCACCTCCTCTCTAGTTCTAGTAGACGCGTCGAGCGCGTTCCTACGACTATCAGTTTCACCCTGACATCGGGATGTAGAAGGGGAACGTTTCTCATCTTCTCAAAGTCCCCTTCGTCAGTTAGGTTTGACACGCAGAGCATCCGTCAGCGACTCCAATTTACCAGTCGGCTGACCCCATGCTTTTGAGTTTGTAGGGCGCCTTCTTTTATCGGTTTCTTTTTCGACATCCCCCACACTCCCCGGCCGAGACGGCGTCCATGTCCATTCCATATCTGAATTAGCCCCTTCTCGTCCCCATTCGGACGGCATTATGTCCGAGTTTAGGGTGCCAAGAAACACTTGCCGTTATTCCCTTTCCCCCCTTTTGAAGTTGGTTGCAGCCGCTTAGAATCCCGACTTCTCATAGTAGAGGCGAACTCTCCCTTTCTGATGGTTAGCGCCTCGAACGACTCTTGCGGTTCATTTACCATCTAGAACCGTGTACAAAGAGCAGCCCCTGACTCGAGCAGGGGATAGTCCTTCCCGTTATTCCGACCTTCACTTGCGATACTTCGTGTTTTACGTTTTTGTGACGATGTAAGGCCATCATATACAGAGAACATCCGTAGCCGCGTCCCCGACGGAAACTGATTGTTTCCGCAGCAATCTCTCCCCCCCATTTTTACGCCGCGGCCCCATGGAACGTGGGAAGGTTTTTAGGGTTTCAAGCATTTTTATCAGCGCTCTTTAGTAGCCGTTTTCTTGCAGGGGAATCGTCCCGTTTGGCCCCCTTCCTTCCGACCTCCTTAGAGCCCATCCAGAGTCGCTTAACGGCTTTCCCTGGCCGACGGGCACGCGGGTCTGAGCTTTTTTTTTTGGTCATCTCTCTTTTTCAACCGTTTTTGTGAGATAGAGTCCCCTGGCCTGCGCAGAGTGTCCACGCTTTCAGTTTAAAATAGGCCCCCCTCTAAGCTGCTCTGACCGGAGAGGTCCTCTTCCGTCCCGTTTTGATGATCTAATTCACGACGGCGACTACACCGTTTCTTTTGCTCCGGGTCACCTGGTCCCTTGCCCTTGGGTCCGTAGGTCTTTTGGCAAGTATCTGATTGGATTCAATCGTTGCATCCCCTTGGTGCTGACCGGCTACGTGCTTGTGTGACCCCTCTGGCCGTCATTTTCCACCGCCTGAGCCCACCATCGACTATGCGCCCGAATGAGTATGGGCGATGCAGTACCTTGCCCTTTCGAGTAGTGTCTGTCATCTCTTCTTTTCAACTTGTCTGTAACGTCCAGTCACTAAGATTCTCGATTCCGCTTCTTGCTACCCGCCGGACCTATTGGTCTTGAGCCTTCCGACGGAGTTGTTGCGTCGGATTTCCTCCCGAATGACACAGCTTAACCGAGGTTTTCTCTCGCGTAGTTCTTTTCCCCTCCAACCTGGATTCCAGACCGTTAACGGGGGGCGTATTGACCTTTCTGCCTTATTGGCTGGAGGCCTTCCTGACGCGTCTCCCGGCAGGGTTGGTTTTGATGTTGTTAGTCCCTAAACGCTCGCCACGCTTTCCGTCCCACACGCCACAAGTTCCCCGGGTAGCGCGCACTTACGCGTATTGGCTGCTTTCCCTTTCACAAGAAAGCCGACTGTGGGCCCATTTCCTTCCCCCCTCTTTTCGGCCCGACTTTTTCAAGTTCGTACTTCGGTTTTGTGTGCTGCGTTTGCAATCTCCGACGCTCTTGTGGCTTCGACTGATCTCTATTTGGTTATGGTAAGCGGCGTCGACCTGGTGCCACTCTTTTTGCGGCGCGGCGTTTCGACGTTTTTTCAGTGTAAACTGATAGGAATTACGGACCGGGCGCTCATTATTCGCCCGCTGGGAAATGAGAAAAGTGCCTGCAGCCTTTTCCTGAATTTCTCCGGATGCCGGGCGCACTTTTCTTTGGTTTTTAGAGTGTGTCCCCTCGGTATGCTTCGTCCCGGCTTTTTTTGCGACCCCCGAGTGGTGAGGCCCCGGCCCCGCGGGCCCGAGTTCCTCAAATGTATACGCGACCGCGTAGGGTTGTGAAGACCTCGACGCAGTGCGCTCGGCCGGTTTTGACGGCGATAGAGAGTGGCGACGGACGTGACCTCGACACGATCTTCGGGGACCCGTCGACTGGTGGTTTTTCGCCCAAGTTCTTCTCCATATTGTTTTCTTCGCGCCTAGGTCACGTCAGTAAGCGACCCGGATCAGACGCCCCCCGGTGATGATGGCTACTTCGTGCTCTTACACCAAACGGTGTGCGATCGCCCCGTTGCTCCCCTTTGGGAGACCGTCGTGTTCCAACGCGATTCCTCCTCGTAGCTGACCGGCCACTCGTGAAGGGAGACTCGCTAGCCGCGTTGCCTTCCTTTTCGGGTACGTTAGCTAGCTGTGACTTTTGTTCTTCCCCGTCAAGACCGTGCTTGGCCTTCGTCGCTTTCTGATAAGGGCGGCCTGACGCTCCCTTAAGAAGCTTGAGCCTGGCGGTCTTGTTCGCGTCTTTTCGTTTATTTATGCTCTAGTCCCCCGCCCAGGGTTTTTGGCTGCGCGGCTGGGTTTTTTTCTTGTTTCTACACTTCGTCGCCCGGTCGCGATCGCGGTTGCTCTCGTGGGTAGGTTTGCTCGTTGTGAGCCGGGCTGCTGGCCTGTTCCTAGGCCATCCCGCTAGTTTAAAGGGGCTTATTCCGCGCTTTTGACCCTGACTTTTTCTCCGTGCGATTGATATTTCCGTAGTCCCCGCGCATGTGTCCAACTATAGATCTGGTGGGCCGCTCGTCCGTGGTACTCACTTAATTTGCCGCGTCCATCGCGATCCCCCACCGCCACTTCAGTGGCGCTCGTTCTTGATTTTACAGCCTAGGACCGGTCGAGGACCGTTCTAATTAGACGTCCGGTCTTAAGTTTCTCATGGAGATTTAGGCGTACGACCCCCCAGCCGGGTTGATTTTGATATACGATAATCGCCCTTTCGGCGACAGCGTTAACGAGCTCCTGATCTCCCTCAGCCGCCTGGCGAATACCGGTTGATCGGTTTTGTTCTAGGGGCACGGGGGGCGCTTTTTTGCTTCTGTGTATTTGTTTTCGCATAGTTTTTGCTCGCCGGGCGCACCTATGTTCTTTTCCGTTGCTGCTGCATCCAGGGGCAGTTTTCCGCTCATCGCCCACGGTCTCAGACACGGAGTGTTGCTTCCCCCCCGCTCTGGTGCGACCGTCCCTGAGACGCTGTGGGAACCCTGGCCTGGCGCTTTTTCGGACCGTAGGGGTTTTTACGATCGTACCCTCCTTACTATGGTGTCGAACGGCCGTGGCCATAGAGACGTGGAATCTCTTTTTCTTCTGCCCCCGCAAGTCGGATGATAAAGCCTGCGCTAGACGGCATCTGAACGACGAAGGGAGCTCCGACTGCCGCCTTCGAGTGCCTGCCTGGGTTGTAGAACCTCTGCTTTCGTGTCTCCTTCGTCCTTTCTTCAGTGAAGTTCACTCTGGCTGATGGTCTTTTGTACAGAGAGACTCCTAGTTCCTCCTCTCCGTGGTTTTTTTCTGATCGATCTAGCTGTCCACCGCGTTCGTGAGTTTTTGAGAGTTATCCTAGGAAAGAACTCGAAGAACTGGGGTGTTGTCCAAGAGAAACCGGTCTTCGCGCACGCGTCAGGTCCCTTCCCCTCCTTCTAGACGATCGGCGGTCGCTGTCTTCTTCCCCGGAGCCTTCTTGAGACGCACTGTCGTATGCGTTTTTCTCGGCATCCCTCGGGGCCAATCCATCGCGATGGCCGCTCTTTCCGAACGTAGGTCGATTCTAGCAAGTCGTCCGCCCCCGACTTTCCACCGCGCCGTCCGCCTGTGGGACTCAGAGCCTTAGTTCGGCGCAGCCCAGTCGCGTTTTGTTCTCAGCCCCTTCGTCCGACTTCGAAGTGGCGATGAATCGCTGCCCCTGGATGCTTTTTTTTCAACCCTACACCAGGATGCGAGGGCGGCCGGCGAGATCGTGACGATCGTTCCCTGGCAACAGAGCCAGCGCCCCTAACGTGCCCCCGATCGCCGCGCCGGTTCAGAGGATTCCAGGCCTAGCGTCGTGAAGAGGTTGCTTTGCTTTCTGCCGACAGGTCGAGGGTATTAGGCCGCTCTCACGCGGTTTTGATTTCAGGCCGCGATGATAACATGCTGTCCCTGAAACGGCGGAAGTCGCCGGTAGATTTTTTTGACGTAGTTTGATCTCCCCACGGACATAACACGCTCGTCCCAGATTCAGGTAGACTAGTATCGATGGCCTCGTTTAACGGTCAGTCGAGTCCTGTTTTCCCCTCTTTCTGTCAACCCAGATATCGCTCTTGCTTCTGTCTAGCTGCATTATCCCGCGCAATGTGCTCCCCTTTTCAGGCCAAGCGCTCATCAGCCCCGTGCACCGCTCTTGGCCGAGGACGGCCAGCATCCAATGTCGCCCTTTTGCACTCCCCACAGATCCGAACGCTGATTTTTGATGACCCGGGCTCGAGGTCGAGCCCTAGCCCAGCCGAATAGCCTGTTTTTAACTGGAGCGATGGTCGATCTTAACGTTTTTTCACGACATGCGCTAACGTCGGCCGTAGAGCCGGTCTCCTTCGTACTGTGTCCCGTATTCTCCCCGCACAGAAGATCCACGGCGCCGCTTTCAGTCGGCTCAACAATCCTCGAGTTCCCTTACGCCGAGGAATGTTTTGTCCCCTGACCTCGTTTTCGCGCTCTGCTGCATCCTTTGTTCCTTCGAGCGCAGGAGATATCCTTGTACCGCCCTGTCTCCCCCCCTCTTCGAAGTTGCAGCCTCCTTAACTGCCCCCTTTTTGTTTCGAATCCTGGCCTCGCCCAGTTTGTGTTGATGGATATCGTTTGAGATGATGACGACGATGCGACAGACGCTTATGGAACTGACATGCGACATCGCCCGTCGTTTGCGGGTTTCCGAGTTCCCCACAGGTCTCGTGGTTTTTCTAGTCAGTTTTTCACTGATCACGTTCATTTTGACTGACAAACGGAAGCCCCTCTCACTAGCGCGTATTTTTTTTTTCATATCTCGGTAGACGGTATAAGTTATGGGGAAGTTTTCCTGATTCCGAGACACCCTTCTACGGCGCTACCTTTCCCTGGGCTCTACCAAGTCAGAACCCACGACGTTCGGTCGCGGATACTTCGCCACGGCTTTATGGCTGTGAGATGTGTGAAAGCCCCGGCACGGGTCCAGGGGCTCAGATTGTCTCAAGATGCATGAAAGCTTTTCAAGTACACAAGTCGCGGTACCACAGCGTGTCATTTCGGTCCTCGTACCAGCACCCCAGAGTTCTGAAGAGAATGATCGCGTCGAGCGCGGGCCGCCGATCTTCTTTCATTTCGCCCCCTCGGTGCTGGTCGACGTTTAACCGATCGTCTCCTCCCATTTTTGTGACTGGTTGCCCTCCTCCCCTACTTTCGAAGTAGTCCCCTGAATGGGAATGGTGGGTGTAGGCGAATTTTGGCCCGAGAGTGTCTTTTCCTACAACTCGCCCCCGTTTCCTCGACGGAGTATTTTTTCGGCATCAAGCATCGTGCAGCCGCGCGCTCGACCCGGGTCTTGAGGCTGTCCCCCCGCAGTTGCCGGTCCTCACCTGTCCGGACCTGCGATACATGGGCCGCGGTGGCCTTCTCTTGTCTATACGTTAGCCCTTCGAGGAGCCCCTCCCTACGGTCTGCGTTTTCTCATTATCGCGTCGCCCGCGTTTTTGTCGTGCAGTTTTCTTGACGATGTTTTTTTCTTCCGCTTTATGTGGGCTAGTCAATGGCAGCTCCCCATTCGAGTCGTTAATATAGAGGTGTTCCGGTGACGAGGACTGTCCCGATTGCCAGCACGTAGCTTCCTATTATTCCCCCACGAGGCCGCCAGCAGCTCCTTGAAAGCTCAAGGCCTCCGAACCACACTTGGATTTTCCCGTGTTTCTGGAGACAGTTCTCATTTTTTATCTTGTAGTAGGTTTTTTAGTTGCAATTTAGGTCGTCCCGTCGGGAATGAATCCACATCCCTAAAGGAGTCGCTTTATTGCGTGACTGGACCTTCGTGTGTCATTTCACCACACCGTTCCTCTGAGCATGTTG
>Ga0179593_1458233_pt1 | contig 10469 bp, 8 predicted proteins | sample CZODoug2_1_08_16_FD_185931 | JGI IMG/M metagenome (GOLD analysis project Ga0179593, IMG submission 185931) | Vadose zone soil fungal communities from Angelo Coast Range Reserve, California, USA - CZODoug2_1_08_16fungal (PacBio error correction) | ecosystem: Environmental > Terrestrial > Soil >... | reverse complement strand
TGACATGAGTTTGCCCCCCCCTGATCCCCCGCTTCAAGGTTTTTCTTTTTCCTTTTGCCCCTGACTTCCGAACGTTCGAATGAAGGAGGTTCCCCCGTAGAAATTTTCCGTTTTTATCTTTCCTTGCCCAATATTTTTCCCATTTCAACTTTTCCCCTCCTCCTGCGTTGCGCCACACTCGTTTACAAAAATTTTTCCCATATCAAATTTTCTATGATTGGTTCCTGGCGTTTCCCTCTTTCTGTTTCTAGAGCCATCACAGAACGGAGATCAGCGTTCGTCGTTCCCCGCAGCTTTTCAGGCCTCCGACCTCCTGGCCTCTCTTTTCTCCCGATCGCCTTGAAGACATACCAGCCGTGAATGTGCTGGAGAATCTAGGCTGTCTCGTCCAAGGCCGTCTCAATGTCAAATTTTCCCCCAGAGATTCCTTTTTCTTTTGGGTCCAACAATAGCGGTCTTTGAACGAACCGAGTGGAATGCAACTCCACAAAGACCACTCCTAGTGTTTTTTTGACCCCCCTCGTTCACTTTGTTGTTTTTCCCTTTTTTCATGTAATGAGGTTGTCTGCATGCCATTCGATCTCGTTTAATGGTCCGGGTGGTCCCTATGCTCGTTCTTTGCAGGCCAGGGAACAATGGTCCCCCTTTTAGCCATTACCTTCGACACTTCTCTTCTCCACGTGCGCATTCAGGTTCTGGCAGTTTCCCTCGCCCGCCTTTCCCTATCCGCCCTTCGTGCTGGTCAATCCAGCTTTAACTTCTTTTCTATAAGGTTTGAAGAATCCAGCCCCCTCTTCACCTTTTTGGTAAACATCGCAACTGAAGTTTGATTCCGCCGTAAGTCGTTCCCCTTGCGTTCGTCCCCCCCTCTGCTCCTCGAACAATCGGTCTTTTCTTTACGTTCCGCCTTTTCTCTCAAGTCGAATTGTTGAGAATACTTTTTGGCTACAAACGTTTATCTTCCTTTGCCTAAGTCTGTGTCTGCCTCCCCCGCCCGATGGGTTCCTGGCTCTTCTCTCAAGTCAAGCTTGTCTTACCTCTCTCTGGAGTCCAAGATATCCCTTGTCGCGTACGGAAGTCACTCCGCCATATCCTCCTGATTTCTAGTGATACCTTCGGTCCTTGTCCGACCGTTTACCCCAAAAGCTTCCTTCATGAAGATCATTTACTCTTTTGACTTCTTTTCACTCCTTTAACCCTCACTTCTGGAAGCTCTCCCCAGAGAGGAAACCTTCAAACTTCCCCTCCCACCCCCCCTTCAAACACCCGTTGTTTTCCTCAATCTTCTCCGACTTATGGGTTTTTCCGTGCTATCCTTCCCCACCGGCTTTGTGCCGTTAGGAGTTGCGCCTTGCAGGTATTTTTTCCTACAATCCTTTGGATTCACTCGCTTCTCTTTTGCTGCCCTCGTTCAGGCGTTTCGTTTTGGTCTCCTATCATCCGTCAAACATCACTTGCCTTTCCTTATAGTTCCGTCTGCCTTCGTGTTTTCGCCCTTACTCCTTTTCCTGCCCTGTTTTTTTCGCAATAGGATGAATTGTTCAGCGGTTCTCTTTCACCCCGTGGCACTCCGGCAACCCCCCGATTTCCTTTGGGAGACAGCGGTGAAGGGTTTCTCCCCGTCCTAATCAATCGTTCTCTCCTCTATCTTTCTCTAAATGTACTGAAACGTATTCCGGCCCCGATCCGTTTATGGTGTATGTCGTTTCATGACGGGGGGTCCCAAGAAAGTGTTCTTTCTTTTTTCAGTCCTTGTTTTATCGTCCGCTTCTCATTATTACACTCAACCATCGTCAATTGCCCGTTTTGTCCTTCGTTTTGACCTATATCTTCCCTCTTGCATTCCCCGCGGTGTCTACTTTCCCACCAATATTCCATCAACTTCATATACCTTCTTTCCCCTTATCTTTTTAGTCAGACGAGGATGTCCCTCGACACTTTTCCTTCTCCCGCTCGCGATCTCATATCTTTCCTATAATATTTTGTTTGTGATTCTGTGATCCCCTTGGGTTTACTAATTACGGGACCGTCTCTCAATAGTTCGGGAATTCACCCCCCCTCGGACACTTGCTCCCAATTGGCCCTTCTATGCCAGTTTTACGAATGATGACCAAATGGTCTTTTGCTTGGACTTCCTACCGCTTCGTCACCCTCCCAATTGTAGTGCTATGTCTGACTTTCTTTCTTGTTAGGCTCCGATCAAAACAAAATTTGAGTTCACTCCATAACACTTCCCCTTTCTGTTTTGCCCTTTCTGCAGCACCCCCTACCTCCCCTTTTTAGACATATATTTTTTTCCGTCGGTCGATTCATACAGCTCGATACCGCCTTTATTTTCGATGTCTGAAACAAGTGGACTCTTGGTTTCCCCACCAGTTCGGACTAAGTCCCAGGTTGTTGAAGAGAGGACCATTTGCGAGGAACAGATTCGCAAGTTTCATATGTTGCGTGCACTCCTTTCAAATTTTTTGAATGCAACGCGTTCCTTTTCCCACCCGACGGTTATCCTCGTCCCCGGCCGACTGTGTCTGTTGTCTTTATCGAGCGTCCAACCCGACACTGCCTAAAGTCGCCTTTTCATTCTCCCTTGATCCGCCTAATTGATTAGTAAAAAATTCTGAGGAGCGCCACCCCCCCCTCCCCAAACAAGCCAGTTCCCCAAAGAAGTGTTGAATTATCAACGGCACACCCATTCCCTTGTTGTTTCCCTCCCTCTTCCCTTTTTTTGGTGTTTTGTCTGGGTGTTCCGTTTGCCGGTTTTTTTTCTTTTTGTCCTCTTTGGGTACCTCTATGGGGTAACAAAGCGTTGTGTTCTGAAAAAGCACTATAATGCTAACCTTTCCTGATGCCTGTTTCCACGGTACGGGACCTCACTGCAATTTTCTACACCCATGATATTTCGATCCTAGGTCTTTTCCAGCTTGTCAGATAGGTATGTTCCTCCCTCAGTATTTCGGCTTCCATTTCTCTCCTCTATATTCTGTTTTCCCCCCGCGCTAGGTCCTTGTTTTGTGGCAGCATTTTTCTTTCTTGCCCCTGAACTAATTAATGTTCCTTGACGTTCCCCCGGTTTAGCCGGCGTGCTTTATTTGCCTCAACAATTCGGCTGCCCACATTTTTTTCAGTCGCTCGAAGTGGATGGTTGTCGAGATGTCCTCAGGTTCTTCCCTTGCCTCCCTGATAGGTTCTCCGTTTTTACCCATACCTTCTCCCTATTTTTCTTTTTTTTTGTAACCGAAGCTATCCATATTCCCCAGCTGGCGAACTCGACATCAGCTTTTTTCGTCCATAGTACCGGCGTTGTGTTGGTCCACCTTGCCTTGCGCGACCTTTTCTGGTCGGCGCTGATCGCGGGGGAGAAGGGTTCAGTGCTTGATCTTGTCCTTGCCCTGATCATGCCGCACTGCAAGGCTTCCCGTCAACCGACCAGTACGGCCTCTATCAGCCATCCTTTTTCGTCATAAAATAATGCACCTGGATTACCATTCAAAACCTTCCCAGAAGGTAGCTTTTTTCCTACGGGTCCAATCTTTTTCTTGGTTGTTTTTCTTCGGTTTTTGCGTTTAAAAGAACTTTATGGTTCCCCAAACGCCGGAACCTTGTCTTTCCCATTTTTTTTTTCCGATCCGTAAGCGATGTAGCATATGACAGCGGTGATGTCTCACCGGCTCGGTCAGTCTCTATTTATTTTTCGAATCGCTTGATTGATCGCTTGCTTCCTCCGTGCCCTTTTCTTTGGTGGTTGGCTTTGATTGACCGTTCTGTTTCCTCTTGTCCCCCTGTTTGATTCTCCCCCGAATAGTCGAGCGTCTTCCGGGGTTTTTCTCTCCCCCTTAAATTCTTTTGTTCGGCTGGCCCCCAACTAGTCCATGTTTTCCCCCGACTTTTTTACTTGCCAGAAGTGAGGGCTGGATTGACCCCTTTTCAGATCCGGATTTTGGGTCATTCGTTCCCAGAGTCCGTCTTGTTTAAGTGTCCCCGCAGGGTCTCGTTCCTAGCCTTCTCCCGTTCTCCCCCCCTGCCTTTCCTTACCCTATTTTCCGCAATTAATTCCTTCTTTCCTCCTACTCCGTTTTTTTGTTTCTTTTCCCCGGACCGTTTTTCTCGATCTCTTGCCAGGCTTTTTTTTTATTTTTCTTACCGGTTCGAATGATTTTTAACTCGGCCTTCTCGTTTCCCCTTTACAAGTCGCAGGCCTCTTCAAATGCCCACTAAGGACTCTCCCACCTCTTTTTCACCAGCCAACTTTTTTTTTTTTTGGTGCCTCCTCTGTTTTTCCCCCCCATCCTGATTCTATTTAGCCCGACCCTTGCCTTTGAGCTACCCCTTTGGGTCCTCCTTCGCTCGATATCTGCGTTTTTAGAATCCAACCCGGTCTTTTTTCGACCCAGGTTCTTCTCCCTCCCCTGATTTTTGCTTGGTTCTCGAACTACCTCTCTGCTGCTTGCCATTTGAGAGACCGACGCCGTTGAGCCTCCAGTGTCTTTCATGTTTTTTCTTGCTCACCTCTCTTCTGATCTCGCAGCTCCCGAACGCCCTCTTCCAATTTTTTTCTTTGGCTTACAACATGAGCGGATCACGCCCCGGTCGTTCATGTCCCCCAGCCCCCGCCCCCGTCTACGTCTTTTCCACCCCGCTATCGTCTGTTTTGTTTGCGTTGCCGCAGATCCCTTTTCTGTTTCCGAAATTAGTCTTTTTCCGCGGCATTATTTTCGTTTCCCCTCCGCCCCCTCTTGCCTTCGCTGTTTCTCAGTTTTTTTTCCCTTTGAACAAGAGCTCCGCGACACCCCTGCTCCCCCCCCCGCGCCTCACACGAGCGTTAAGATAATTTCGCGACCGGGTTGCCACTCTCCCCACCGCCTTGTCTCTGTTCCGACACTTGGAAATTAGCAGATAGTCACCTTGTCCCTCGGGTGTAAACCCTTTTCCGGTTAAAAAGTTACCTGCGTTTTTTTTTTCTTCAAACTTGACCCTTCCCTCCTGGTTCAGCGTTCACCGTTCCTTGAGTCCTTCGTAGATTTTCCCTTCACACCTTTCTGTCGTACCGGACGCCCAGTTTTTTTTTGTTTTTTGAAACGTGTTTTTTTTTTTGGGGAAGTCGCCCTGAATTTTTGCGCCCCTCCCTCAGTCGTCTTCACACCGTTTTTTGATACCACGTTCCGGTTCTAAGTCTTTGCTTCCCTCCCTCCCCTCCTCTTGCGTTTACTGGAATCTGAGAGTAACTCCTTTGTTTTTTCCCCTGTCCTTTTTTGCGTCGCTCGCGGTTCGCATTCCTGAAATCTTCGCTAGAGCTGCCGGAATGCGTGCTGGCTTCGTGAGACTTATTGAGTTTTTTTGACGATTTTTAAACCAAAGACAAGAATTCTTGACCCAGTTCATCCATCGTTGCCTTTTATTTTCCTCCCTTTTTCCCCTATATGGACCGTTTCCTTTCACTAGAGGCAAACTTGCCCCTGCCGCCCCCACCCCCTCCACCCCACCCGGCGTCGGTCACGTTACTAGGAAGTCACTGGCTTTTCTTTGAGACCCTCCCCCCGGCTTGTTCTTCTTTTTTTTTTTTTTGATGCCCCGACGCAAGGTCTTTTGGACGCCTCTCTGCGTCCCTCTGAGATTTCTCTTCTCGTTACGAGTTTCCCGTTTTCTACCCTCTAACCTTCCCAATATCCCTGCATTTTTGATAGGGTAATCACGGTGCCCTCGTGTTTCCTTCCATGACCACGCTGTTGTTGATCCTTATATAGTCGCAACCCCTACTTCTTTATCGACGTTGATCAAACCTGGGACGCTTTCTCCCCAAAAAAGATAGTAGTGTTGGGAGACCCCCCGTCCTTGCCGGGTTTTTCGTCTCCCTCACACTTCTTCACTGAGGTTCTCCGACCCGCGTTTTCAATCCTTTCCCAGCGAATCGCCTTTTGGTTCGCGTTTTTTTTGGTGACGGACCTTTGTATTTTCTTGACGATCGCACTCCGTTTTTTTTTTTTTTCGCCTGCTCTCTCTCAGGACCTCCATTTGAAAAATCTAAGTTGTGTTCTGTTTTTTTGATGATTTTTTCGTTCAAGCGGCATTCCCGGCGGTCTTCCTTTTCCCTCCTATAACTACAGATAAGGCAAATTTTTTTTGCCCTTAATTTTTTCCTTCGTCCCTACGTTCTTAGCCATGTTTAGTTTTTTCGCAGAGCTACTTTCTCTTTTTTATTTCATTGTTGTTGTAGAGGATTCCGTTTCCCTTTGCTTCCGCATCCTTCAAGGGTCATTCCTTCGTTCTTGACTAAGGCACAATATTTTTCCCCGTCCTCCATTTGTTCAAGTCTCTTGATAGTTTTATATTTTTTAAGAATCGAACCTCCCGTTCCGACACTTCCTTTACCTACACCGATCTCCCTGACTTCTCCTTGAGATTGTCTCATGTTGATTCTTCCTGCGCTTCTCTCCTATCCCACCCAACCATGTGGGTTTCGAAAAGTAACCTCGGGTCAACTTCTTTCTCAGTGGACTCACCCCCTCTTGCCCCTTTTATCTTTTAGATGGTACTTTTTCTGCTGCCACTAATCTTTCGACTCCCTCCTTGATTCCTGGTTCACACCCGGCCCGCTTTTTTCTACCACCCGTGGGAGTCCCCATTTTTTTGCCGCGGTCCCCTTTCCCTAACAGTTTTTTCCCCTCCTCCTCTCTTTTTGAGAACTCTATTTAACCCACTGATGGACCCCTCGTTTCCTTTAATTACCACACAGCTGTCTAACTTTTTGCCTTGTTTTTATCAACAATTCCCTGAAAGTTTCTTGTTTTCTTGATCGTCGTCGCCCCCCCCCTCCCATGATTATTAGGCCGTCATCTACCGGTCCGCCTCCGCATTTGAGTTTCTTCCCCCAATACCTTGACGGTCTAGGCCCCCTCCCCCAATCCCGTTTAGGGTGAAAGGCCACCATCCAGATGTGTTTCCTATCCTTCCGTCGAATTTGTTTTGGTATTGGGTGGTTTTCGGGGCCTTCCTGTTTGCCTCTTTTTACCCGGCTCTTCTTTTTTTTCAAAGGTATGTTTACTTCCAAGTCTTAATGACTTGTAAGGTTCTACTTCGTGTTTTTCCACTGTCCTTCCTCCCCTAATTCCCTCCCGCTCCAAGACTTCCCTTGAAGCCATCGAGGTATTCTTCATTCCTTCGCCGCGCTTGCGGACGCCTGCAGGTTATCTTTCCTCTCAACGTATTGCGCTCCCCCTTCCTTAGTACATTTTTCAACCATCCGGGAGGGAGACTGTCCGAAAGTTGTATCTTTTGACCCGTCCTACCTTTCCCCCTTTTTTATCAGGCGTATGTATTTTTTGCAAGGTTTATCAACAAAGTACCTTTATTGCTGGCTGTCCTAATTGTTTAATATTTATCTTATCTCTTGTTTTTCCTCTTTTCCCTTTCCACCCGATTAAGAGGTAATCCTTGAGGTTTTTTTTTTTAGCCATGGTTTAACCGAAACCCTTCTATTGGCCGTAGTATTGTAACAGTCTTTTGATTCCATCTTTAACGCTGTCGAATTTTCCCTTCCTAATTTGTATTTATAGGAGTTGGTCAGAGGACCCCCTTCTTGCGTGCTCCCTTATCCTGTGAGTTTTTCTCGTGGTCTGCAGGTGTTGTCCGGATTTTTCTGATCTAGGGGCACAATGATCCTGCGCGACTTCCCTTTAGTCAACGACATTCCTTTGCCCTCTGATACAGAAAGTTTTTTCAACAAACTTTAATGACATTCTTTCTGACCAACGGCCCACCCCTCCATCTATTTGGTAGGGTTTTAGGTTTTTCTTCCAAGACGGGAAAATTGGTTTTTTTTTTTGGGGATTCTTAGTTTGTTTCGTTCAAAGCCCGCATTGGTTCCCCCCCCACAGCCAGATTGTTCCCTCGACTGCCCTTGTCGCGTTAGTCTTCCCAACACGTGCCCCCCTCCTGTCCCTAACATTTGATTTGTCTGACCACGGACTCCTGTTGGTTCGTTGCTATGCCCAGAAGCGCCGTTCCAGTAGATGATTCCCTGGCGGTTTCATCGTCATTAGGTTTTCTCTTCGTCTTGTCTCTTTTTGACGCCCGACTGTTCTAAAACTCCTCATCGCTGAGTCACTTGCCCCAAGGGGATTGATCAAGGGCAATCATTTTTTGTCTTGATGGCTCACTATGCAAGGTTGTCTCCCTTTTTTTTGGAAAGCAGTGTTGGTTTTTGAGTTGAAAATAGGGTTCTATTGCTGTTTTGTCGCTGACATAATCTTCTTGGATTTCTTTCCTGGAACACTCAGGCTAGTTCCCTTTCTCTTTCCGAAACCCCTTGCCCTGCGGTAGTCTCTCTACCTCCTCTTGGCATGTAAATCCCGTTGTTGTGGAGATAGATTTTAAATTGACTTGCGTCCTTTCTCTGTGTTTTTTTTTTTTTTGTTTTCTCTGAAGGTTGTTTTGGCACTGTTTTTAACTAGCTGCTGCGGTTCCCCTTCCCGAAGTTAGCAGGACTCCGTCCCCCAGAATGCACACATCCGTTTCGTTCCCTTAGTTACCCCCTCCCCCCCTCTGTTTCCTCCCCCTTTTAAAACACTCTCGACTCGACAAATCAGTGCCTCATCTTCCCATGTTCAGTTTTTCTTTTCCCCTATTCTGATGTTTATAGAAGAAACTTTTAAGTTAGACAAAGAACTTCTCTCAGCCCTCTTCTGACCTTCTCCCCCGCTTCCGCGTTCATGCCTTCCCTCCCTTTGGAAGGTATGAAATCAGGATCTGTTTGCCGACCGCCATTCATTCTTGAGACACTAGCCTTTTCCCTGATCTTGCAGATTCTCTTTAGACGAGCTTCCTCTTGGTGGTTTTCCCCCCCAATACGGTCGTTTTTTTTTCCCTCCCCCTTACGGGTCGCCACAAAGCCCCCAGCACGATTTTAAAGTCGTTGCCCCCCTTCTGGAGGGGTTTCTCTTTTGGCCGCGTTCATGTCAATGTCTTTTTTTTCCCCTCTACTCTTGCCTGATCCGTCCTTATGGTCGGTTGTCCTAGCCTCTTCCCGGATACTTTGAACCTTTCTAAAAAGTCTACTCCTCCACCCTTCCCCCCCGCAGAGCGACTTTTTACTTTATGCCCTGCTTTTTTTTCCCTCAGCCCCAGAGGGCTGTCCGACAATTTGAGGTTGACAAGCCCCCTAGTCGATTTTGACTCCGGCGTTGACAATTGACATTCCCTCCCGCACCCCACATCCCCTTTTCTTTTACAAAAGTAGACCCATCACCCGGGTTCTCCTACTGCCGCCCGGTACCCTTTGCGGAGGACACCTTATACCAATTTACCCCCTTCTCGGCGTGACTCCGGTACGTACTTTTTCTTCTCCTGCCGGTGAGGACCTTACATTCCCGTCTCCCACAGTTTTCCTGATCATTACCCTGTTTTCCAAGAGGGGATTTTCCCCCGACATCCGCTTATGAGGTTTAAGGCCGATAGAGGTCATCGCAGTGCAGTTATCTTACCGCTCCTGCGGTTTCCAGCCACTGTTTATGATCTTGAAGAACGGCCGCGGATAGCTGCCGGATGCTTTCCCTCTTGTGAGGACTCGGGCGCAGACAGTGAAAAAAAAGCCCTTCCCCTCCTGACAATCTAAGTCCTTTTAACTGGGCTATGATGCAAATTGGTTCCCCTTTGTGCAGAGCATTCCCCTCAGAGTTCCCCCTCCAGGAAGACCAAAACCCTGACCCCCACCCCCGCTTCTTTCTGTTACCCAGACAGTATGTCCTGACCTGTATGTGGGCCGTACTCTTCCCCACTTTTTGGGACGCGTTTTTTGATTTTATTGACTCGCCTCACGTTATTTTGTCCTCCTCCTGTCATGATGCTTCCTGTCCCCGATTACGGGGATCGTTTAGCTAGTGTTTCCTTTTGAGATCTGATCCCTCTCCCAACCCATTGAGGGAAATTGTTCCCTTCGGCTCTGCTCCTTTTCTGGTGCATTCCCTTCCTCACCTTTCTTCATCATTTTTCGTTAGGACGCAAACCTATCTGAATTGGATCAGCTGTGCTACCCCAAGTTCCACGCCCAGGTTCACACCCTGAGTATTTCTCCCTGGTGGGAGACCCTCTTTCCTTTTTTCAGCACGAGCCATCACTCACTTCCTTGACTTCTTTTTTCCTAGACCGCGTCCCCCCCTCGTCTGACGCCCATTATTTTTAAGTCGGTAATGTGTTTTTATGTGGTTTCATTTTGTCCCGGGGTGAAAAGAAATTTTGGTAAGTAGACGCCCCGCCCACCCGTCCTTTTTGCTAGGTTCTATCGTGCAGGTACTTTCCTACATTTCCACAATCTTCCTCCAGTTGCTGCCTATCTGGTTTTGATAGTTCTTTCCACTCCGTCTTCACGGCGGTGGCGTGGTGGACAGAGACTCTTCTATGGTCCCTTGGTTTCATCTTTGTGACTTTTTACGCTGACGCTGATGTTAGTCTCCCTTCTTTCGGTAATCAAGGACTTT
>Ga0179593_1455413_pt1 | contig 10469 bp, 10 predicted proteins | sample CZODoug2_1_08_16_FD_185931 | JGI IMG/M metagenome (GOLD analysis project Ga0179593, IMG submission 185931) | Vadose zone soil fungal communities from Angelo Coast Range Reserve, California, USA - CZODoug2_1_08_16fungal (PacBio error correction) | ecosystem: Environmental > Terrestrial > Soil >... | reverse complement strand
CTCCCGCAATGGCTGTCGCGTTCATCGTAGGCCTGCTCATAGGGATTTATTTTTTTCTTTTCTCACCTGACTTCGGGTGAACCGTCTTTGCGTCCCCCGTCTCCGAGCAGACCGATCTTCCACAGATCGCTTTTCCCGTTCCGGCGATTGAGGTTTCTTATGCCTTTTACGAAGCGTTAGTGTTGGCGCCGGCCAGAGTAGCTGAAACCCCGCAGCGTCGAGTCCGCTCCCACCTTCTCTCTTCAAAATTGGTTATCCCCCCCAATATCTGTCGCAAGCTGCCCTTGCGACATCCTTCCTGAAATCGCGTCCGTGACTTGTCAGATGAGCTAAGTTCAGGCGTAGGCACGGCGCGTGCTTTTGCGGATCACCTTGCTTTCGTGTTCGGTCGTTTCTGGTCTTCTCGCGTTCCATTTACGAACTCCCCCCGCACACGCGACCCTGCCCGTACTCGTACTTTTTCTGTAAATGACGCTTGGGTGGACAGGCTCTTCGAACGATGCAGCCCACCTTAAGAAATTTTTTTTTATGTTGTGACTCCTTGCAGTCTCGTCCTTTTTGCCGATACCTTGGGATAGGGGCCCGGACCGCCTTTTTTCCTCAGTAGGGTTAAATAGAGTTATTTTTTTTTCTCCGACACCAAGTCTGCTCGGCGTCCCCCCCTTTGCATGCCTTTTCTTTCCTGCGCCCATGCTCTTCCTTTGTATAATTGAGTTCTTTAGGCTTTCCCCTATAGGGAAAAATACGTGCCAACATCGAGGGTTTTCAAGTTTCCCTTTGGATTTTACTTGCCATTTGATACGGAAGCTTGTCATCCCCAGAGATTAGACTTCCCAACGGGCAGCTTGCCTCTGCGACGCCTTCTCTTTACGACGAAGTCCGAACGGTCGCCAAAAGGCCTCTTGGCCGACGCGAATTCTATTTGCGGCGAACCCCGCGACTGGTCGTCGGACAACCCTTTTGTGGATTATCTCCCCATCTGAAAGCAATGCCTTCGACCTGCCGCTTTTTTATGATTCCGGTTCGCGATCGGAATTCGATGAAATCCCTAATCTCCTTTTCTTGCCTACTGTCCGCTACATATTCCGCGGATCTTCGGAACTAGTGTTTAGGCGGGGACCAAGCGCGAATCTTTTTTTACCCCCTTCTCCAAAAGATGGTTTCGTCTATCCCTATGGATATCACTTACAACGATACGGTAATCTGGCCAATTTTTCTTTTATCGTCCATCGGCTCCGTTAGGTGACCTCCCCAAAACGCTGCGTGCATCTCGACCCACTCTTTTCCCAGGAATTCCCCTTGATTCTGTCGCACACGCAGCTCTGTGTCGAGACCTACCCGTTGCCCCGAGGAAATGGGTCGCGATACAAACCTTTTTTGTTTTCAGGGAATTTGTCCCCTCTAATCATCCGACAACCTGTTCTGACTGACCGTTTTCTGCCATGACACTCGGCGCCTTAAGGTTATGCCGGTTCTTCTTTACAACTAAGCATACATTACCCGGTGACCCTGGATAAGATCCGGTATTTTTCCTGACGAGCCCCCATGCTTCGATTGTGTATTTTGTTATACTGGTTACAGTCTCCGTAGCCTCTTTTCCTTCGCACTGTAGTAGCGAGGCGACCCCCAGATAGCTCCGCGTTCCCTCTCGATGGATAAAGATTGGTTCGCACAGAACGCATTGTTTTTTACATCCTTAAGGTCCTATCAATCTTCCTTATGGGATGCCTCAAGGATCTCGTCCCGCTCCCCGGTTATAGCTTTTCGCGGGAGCCGGTCATGACTATTCCTTTTCCCTGGCGTCTTTCGCACGGCCCACACACCAACATTCTCCTACTGCGTACCGGGCTTTGCTAGCAGATTAATAAGATCAAGCATTCTTCATTCTGGCCCGACTCAGGTTACCCGCATTTTTTTTTTGTCTGCCAGCCCCCCGATTGGCTGCGCAATTTGTCGATGGAAACAGGGCCGCCTTGGAACACATTTCGGTAAGTTCTCACGGCTTTGGATTCCGACCTAGATCTCGCCAAAACAATCTTTTCCACAAGCGCCACAACTGAGTCCCCCAAAGGGTCCAAGACTCCCCGCGGCTGCGGCTCGCCTAAACTTCCTTTCAAATTCCTTTCAGAAGAAAGTCTGCCCCAGATCCCCCCCCCCTTACTTTCGTCTACTAGGTATTCTCCTCTAGTCCGTGTGAGGGCTCGATGTTCTTGGAGTCTGGGTTTGAGAGCCGCGGTCTTGATTTCTTCCCCATTTGCGCCCAGTCTCCCCCCTTTCTTTTTTCCTGCCAAAAAACAGCTGACGGACCTGTGTTCCTACTCCTCCCTTTACCAAGAGGCCTGCCGCCGCTTCGTCACGCTCAGTGCTGTTCCTTTTGATTTGTTTTGAATGGCTTGTTCTGCGAGCCGCGCAGCGTTTTTTTCAATCGAGCCCGCTTTTTTTCACGAAGTCTTCCGTGCGTCTTCGCTAGCTCCGCCCCGTCCGCATAGGATCTTTCCCTCTTCGAGAGATTGTATTTTTTTTTCTTTCGAAATAGTCGACCTCCGATAGTTTTTCGTTCCATTTTGTTCTCTTCCTTTCTTTTTTGTTGTGAGAGAGATCCCTCACGCCATGGCGCGAGCGCAGACCGTGTGTCTTGATTGCGAGACCCCCCCAAGCTCGCGGCCGACGTTCCTGCTTCGATTATTTTGAGATATAGGGTAGAGGTCCGCGCCGCCGTCTCCGCGCTTGGTTTTTGAAAAACGAAGTTTCGGCTCTGCGCCCAAGGCGTTAGAAGTCAATTTCTTCAAGCTCCTACGTGCTTGCGTCCTTGATACGCCGTCGTGATCTCTTCTGGATTGATTGCAGCGTCTTACCCCGTGATCTTTCATGTGGTGTTGCGCGCATTTCCGTCTTGTCCTTTCAAAGGGGCCTCATTCGGACTGCCTCCAACTGATACGGACCTAAACGGCCGTCACCCTCTTAGCTTGCCGCAATGTCCTATTTCTCTTAATGATGATCAAGCTTATTTGAATTTCTTGTCTTAGTTCCCCCTTTCCTTCTTCCTTCCCCCCGGAAGACGTGGAGGCGGACCCCTTTGTTTACCGTGCTTTGGCCTTTTTGTTAATTTTCTTTTTTCTTGCGGGGGCGAGATTCTTTTTAAAGTCAAGCGATTTTCGAAATTGGAAGCGGTTCAGTCCTTAGTAGTTTCTGTTCCTTCTAAATTGGCGCCATCGTGTGCTGGAATCCTCGACCCCCTTGCGTGGGTGTCCGTTTTGGTATTTGGGCCAATAGTTGCCTCCTTTTCTTTTTCTTGCTATGTAGGGATTTCTGCCATAGGTTTCTCCAAGAGGCGACTTTGGGCCGTCCCGGGATCTATTCCCCCTTGCCGTCTGGGCGGAGTTCTTTATGATCGCCCTTGGAGATGTTTTCTTAGCGAAGTTCGCTCGCCCCTCCTGCGGACTAGATCCTTTTCCTGGTCTGGTATGGCTTGCACCATCGTGCTTTGCGCCCTCGCGGGTCATCCGAAGCCCTTCTCCTCCGTTTGTTTGATCGCGTGAGATGAACCGCCGTCCCGCCTTTGCCGCGTTTTTATGAATAGAAGACGGATCTCAATATGGCTATGTTGTTTCCCGCCATGTTTGGCTCCCCTCGTAGCCCGTTCCGGTTTCTCCCCCTCTCGGCCTTTTTCCGAACTCTGAGTGCAAAGAACCTGATTTTTTTTCCGATTCCTTGGTCCCGACGGTGTTTATCCCTTAAGCGGTGGGTCCGCGATATGCTAAAAGAGTAGCTCCCCTTGCAGTAATCCCCGCACATCTCTTTTTGATTCTCGACGATGGCAGGCCCTGTGGGGCGGGTAAGTTTCCGCCGCTAGGCCAACTGCATAATTGAGGATTTTCCAGCGTGGTCGGCGCCTTCCGCATCTTTTGAATCTGTAATTGCCACCAGGACACCCGAAGCGCCTCAGTTTCCATCAGCCGCCACAGGTTGAGGTCGAGTCGCAGGATTTTTTTTTTCTCGCTTTTGTCCACCCAAGGATTTTTGTTCACTCTTTGGCGCGTTTTCCCGCAGCTTCGCAGTCGCTTGCCGATCCTTCCTTCAATAGTGTTGCTCACAGTCTTTCCCATCCTTTCCAGCTTGCTTCCTTCCGGTCTTTTGAATTCCCGATCGCGGTTCCATGAACTCATGCTACCTCCCCCCTTTAGCGGAAGCTGTAACATCGCTTGTGCTTCGGGTTTCCCGGCCCAAAAAAGGACAGTTTGGGTCGACGCCCAAAGGGTCCGCTGTGTTTCCTCAAGATCGGCGAGTTCGTATACTAACCCTGTGGCCGTCTTGAACGTTTCCTAAGAAATTCCGCGTCGTACGGCCTTCGTCAGTGACGAGCTCCTCGCCTTAGGGTCTTTTTTGTGTCGCCCCCCCATATTCTCTTGTTGATATTTTATACCCCACGCTTCGTATTCAACTTACGAGCACCTTCACTTACGAGATGTTGTAGTATGTTTTCCCCCTCATGCTTGCTCAGGTTCTCCTCCTGAGTTCCCTCCCCCTACTCTTGCTGCCTTAAGGTCTTATAAAAGATGTTTTTAACTTAAGAATTGATGACCCTGGTCGTTTTTTTTAAAACGCGGCAAGAATTGTAAGAATTTGACGACTTTCCATGGCCATTTTTAATTCGACTTTTGAGACCCCCCCCCTGGTATATCCTCCCCCCTACTGGAAAGTGGAGTAAAAAAGACTTCTTGATTTCCGTCCTTAATTTTTCCGGAGGCCTGTCACCCCCTCCGGTAACTGACTCCTAGGACCTTCTGTTCTGATTACTCATGGGCGTTCGTTGGAGTTTCCTCGGATCTACACCGATTTCTCCCTACCCATATCCTCGATCTTTGTCTCGCAAGCTCTACTTCATTCCTCTCCGTCCCTGATGTTTGCTGGACGCTCCGCTCACGTGCCTGTTCTTAATATTCTGGTCGCCCGCACTTTTTTTTCTTGCTGAGCTCTTTCTTGTACCAGTTTGCCTAGATCCTTGCTCTTACTGCCTTTTTTGCCCCAATACTGTTTCAGAAGCCTTTATTTTCCCTTCTCCCCCCACGGATACCTCTTTTTCCTCCTCCGATTGCCAGTCCGCACAAGGCGCCCGAGGCCCCCCTTTCCTTCCTCTGCGCCTTAAGCCATCGAAGGAGTCCAGGCCGTTTCTTGAGCCTTCGTGTCTTGACCAAAGCGGTCTGCCACTCTCTCATGACTAAGTTGAACGCGCCCCTTTTCGACGTATCTTCTTTTACTACATAATCAAGTTCTTTTTTTAGGCGATGCTCAGAATCTGCGCCCTAAGTATCTCTAATGCTATGTTTCAGAGGATTTTTTGTCTCGAACCCCCTCCGGCGTTCACTTGCTTCATTCCCGGCTATGATTCTGAGCCGCAGCGTCCGATTTTCCCTTTTGAGTCCATCGCTTCTTCGGCGGAATTCGAACCGGGCGTCGTTGGATTTAAGTTCGAAACGCTGTCGGGGTTTTGACCCCCCTTCTTTGATCTCCTTCGAGACGACCCTTTCACGATGCGCTTCACCATTCACCCTCTCCTTCCCCGCCCGTGAGGATACTTCCATGCGTGCTAGGAAGCTCTTATGTTCAGTCGATTCAGTTCCTCCATCAGGATTTTTAGCTTTTCTTGATTTCCCGTGTAGAGGCTCCGTCTTTCTTTTCTGGGATTGGGTCTCGGGTTTGCCTACTCCGATTGCCGATACGCCACTCCCAACTCCCCCATTGAGTTTAAGCGCCCGTCGCGCCTTCCTTTGGTCTGTCAATGACCTGGGGCGTTGGCCCTTCTCGTGATAACTCTGCATCCCAACACCCATACAGTGGGCTTGTTTTTGAAGACTGCCGGCATGGGCTTGAAGCCGATGCTCGGCTGCATGGACAGTTCGCAGTAGTCCTTGATTCTCCCCTGTCTTTGAATATTGGCGACGACACAAGGGTTTTGAATTGCGGCGCGAATCGTTGTCCTCCTCCCCTTTCAATTCCCTGGCAGCTGAATCGAGGTTTTGAGAAATATAATTGATTCCAGCTCTGTGACCCCACCTCCGTCCAAGCACAGAGCTTTTTTCCTTCCCGTTGCGGTGCCTTAATTCCCCAGCTTAACCTTGACTCCTTGTTCTATTCACCTCCTCTATCCCGTGAAGAACTAAAGCTCCTGCCGCTGCTCCGCCCGCGAGGTCGACGACCGCCCTCCGGTAGAACCAGGGGGATTTTCTCTCTCCCTCCCCGATCTGCGGCGTTCCCCACGTTTGAGACCTGGATCTTGAAAAACAGTTCTGGTTGGCAGTTCTATACCAATTGAACCATTCTCGACTGCCTGCATTATTGTGATTTCCTTGACTCGATCGAACCTCCTTTCCCCGAAGCCTCCCTATACCCCCTTGAAGACTGTGCGATAACCAGCTTCTCAGCCGCTTTTTCCCGCCTGCTTCTTTTTTTTCCGCGGATTGGACCGTTCTCCCAAAGCGGTGTTCTCCTCTCTTCCCGATCCTCTCCTCTCATTCTCCGATGCAGAAATTACTCCGCTTATCTCTTGTTTCCTTTTTGACTCACCGTGCTACTTTTCCAACACCCTCCTTGTGTCCCAACATTCCGCCCGTATTGCGGGTGGTGTCGCCCTCTTTTTCTTCTTTCCCGCCCCCCCATGCACAGAGCAGTTTTCGCTTCTCCAAACCTTCTCTCTTGTTGACTGGCCCTATTTCTTCCCTCCTACTCTCCCAAAGCCGCGTTGTAACCCCTCGGACCTCTTCTGCTGCCACTCTCCTCCACCTAGGTTCTTGCCCTCCGTTGTTTTGAAATTTTCCGCATGCCTCAACTTCACGTTTCACGCTCGGTTTCCTTTGTATGATTGCCACATCCTCTATTGTGGCGTTCTCCGCTTTCTCCTGATCCTATTCAAGGATTCGCGCTGTTACTTCTCCTCCTTCTCCCCCCCAGCGTAGGTCTGCCGCGTAACGAGTAGGATACCTATATTTCCCCACGCTTGGCCGCAACCCTGAAGGGGCGATCGCGCCCGCTTTCCCTTGCGTAACGGCGTGGACAAATCGACCCATTTCTACCCCTCCCCGCTCTCGACAGGACATTTTGGTCGGAGCTCCATTTAAATTACCCCTCTCGTGCGTATTACCGATGTAGTAAAGTAATTACATGGCTTCCCCCTCTTTTATTTCCCTAGCTCCACGAATTCCCGCGGGGGGCTCGTTGGAACGTAACCCAACCGTCGGATGCACGCATTGGTGAGGTAACATCGCCTCATAGGATAAAATTTTTCGGCAAGGGTTCTCCCGGATCTGGGACTTGCCAGGACTTGCCCCCACAGGGGCCCACCCCCCACCCGCCTTAACACCAGCTTTAGGCACCTGTGGTCCACCAGGTTCTTTCCCTCCGAAATTCTCCGTCCTTGTGCGTCGCGAAGTGCCCTCCATTTCAGTACCCTCCTTTTCCGCTCCCCGATAATCAGTTATCAGGTTTTCCTGCGCCTGCTCGCCGGTTTGACCGGTTATCCACTCTTTTTTCCTATCATGTGAGGTTTTTTATTCCCTTTCTTCCCCATGCAACCATCGAAAGGATAGCACCCCCGATGAAAGTATACTTTTTTTTTGCCTCCCGGTTGCCATTAGAGAAGCACCCGTTTCCGTCAATGCCCGGTTCTTGCTTTTTACTGTTCCCCGTTGTCTCATGGGCGCTACGTTCTAGTTTTGTAGATCTCGCCCGCCTCAGTTCTTCTTGAGTCCTTCAGAACCGGGGATGCTAGCTTGCTAACTCTTTTCCTAACGTCTGCCATGAGCGTTTTGTTTGGTTCGGCGCAAAAGTCTCAGTTCTATCTTGCCATCCCTGCACCCCCTTTTTTTTGCTCTTTCCTTCTTTCCTACCCCCCTTGCTTGTTTTGCTCTCTTTTCCCTTACGCCATGGTCTTTGCGATAGCCCGCCTTCGGCTGGTCACTCTTTCTTGCCCCCCCCCAACCCCTAACTAAAGCGACGTTCTCCTCCCGCTTGCTTCTTTGCTTATCTTTTTACTCAGAATCCATTCCTCCGTCGTCCAAGCGCCCTCTCTCTGAAACCAACTTTTGTCGTTTACGCTGCGTCCCAGACATTAACCTTCCCATTCCCTACTTCCTGGTTTGCTGCGAATTTAGGTCTCCGCCTTTCATTCGTTTCTGCAATAAATTCCTTCTTCCCTCTTTTCGCATTGTCGACCTGGTCTGTTCAACAGGGGGATATCGTACCCTAAGACCGCCGTCTACCCCTCTCTACTCCCCCTCCACCATGAGCCGCACACTAGGATCTGTTAATATGTGATCCACTCTGGTATCTTTTCACATTGGGGGACTTCGTCTTTATGACTGGCATTATTTTTTCAGAAGGTCTGCTCCTGGGGGACACCCTTTTTCCCCAGCTATGGAGTCTTTCCAGTTTGTTTTGTCCCTTGGGCCCCCTTTCCCAGTTCTTTTGTCTTCGCTGATGGGAGAGATCCTGTTGTCCATAGAGGGTCGGTATCACTGGGTAAAGAAGTAAGTGCATCCTCGGGAGAGCTGACTGACCCTTCCATTGAGGGAAGTATGTCGCTGGCCCTCCGGCACCAGCCTTTTGGGAACTTTTTTTTTACGAGGGCATTTCTTGATTTATATCGCCATCTTTCCGTCCTCTCTCGTGACTTTCCAGCAAGCTCTCCGTCCCCCCCTCAGCTTGATCCGGACGGACTCTGTTTTTGGCTGATTGGGCGTCGTTATGATTCCCCGAGTTTCGCTTTAACTGCCATTCCCCACGTGGTTGTTATTTCGTCCCCACGTGTTCTCCATCTCTTTTCGCCAATACTCTGATACCTAAGTTTTATCCTCCTCTGATTCTTTCCAGACGCGCGTTCTAATCGTTCCTCGACATAGAAGCGGCTACGCCCACCCCCTCTAGTCATCTGGGCGTGTGATCCCCATGCTCTCAGAATACGGACGTGCTTATCTCCGATGAGGCGTTTTCCTCCCAAGATAACTTTTAGACGGAATTTGCGTCGGTTTCTTTCCTGACGCAGGTCCTTCCCTAGGGCTTTCGTGATGACTAGATCCTTGGTGTTTCTTTTGTGGGGACAAATTGTTAACTTCCCACAGAGAGACTTTTTCTCTTACCCCCCTTGACTACCTTTGTCACTTTTTGAGGGTAGTGCAAAAAGATTTAGTCCGTCTCCTTCGAATCCCACTCGTGGTCAGTCTCCCCTCTCCTTCCCGCGTTTGCTTTCCGGCGCCCCTTCCTCCCAAGTTACGATGCTCAAGTTCGCCTTCTTGATTCCCCTCTCTTTTCGACTTTGATAGCTCTGACGACCCACCTTTTTGCGACGGGTTTCCAATGAGTTCCTCTACGTCCGCTTGACGAGTCTGACCTTTTTTTTTTTTTTTCTCGCACATTATTCAAAGTAAGAGGTCGGTTCAGGTTCGAATTCCCGCTCTCGTGTCGGATCATCTCAAGACCAGGGGTTCAGTATTCGAGATTTTTTTTAGAATTACCGTTCGCAATTAACCAATATTACTGTTTTTTCATTACGATGGTTCCCTCCTTCTTTCTTTTTCAGTATCCCCCCTACAAAGAGGCGTATTGTCATCCCGGAGGTTTTTTCCTTTTTCTTTGCTAGACAGCGGCATGCGCCGGTTAGGGTGCGTCTCTGAGGGAATCTCAAACGATCCGTTCTTTCTCCCCTTTTCTAGCCTTAACTTGAACCGTGGATAGGCACTTGTTTCAACCTCCGGATTCTCCCGACGCCCGCCCCTTGTTCTTCACCGGCGGCATCTTTTCATTCTGCCGCTCTCGGCATTCGCCGAGTCCTTCTGCAAGCGCACGCCTAGATTTTCTGGAGACTGCGCGACCCTGGCCACTTTTTTCTTTGCTTATGGATCGGTCAGCCCGATGACTTGCACTTTTTTTCTTACCAAACCTTCCTGCTTTCAGGGATGGGATGACCTTCTAAGAGATTTCCCCAACGAAGAATTGAGTTCCCGTCGAGTTCCTTGGGTTCCCCTGGGTCTTTTTCTTCGACTTCCTCCCGACTCGCCCCCTTATCCGACTCCCTGCCGAGTGATAAGACTTCTCTATCAATCTCTGTTCCGACGCTCGTCATTCTTGTCGCGTGATGCGCCTCAACTTCTTCTTTCCGATAACGCCAGTAGTGGTCACTGCCCTCTTGCGGCCTCTCTTTCTTGCTCCCCCCCTGTTGAAATCGCATCCGTCGCGACGCTTACCCATTTTTTTTTTTGTCGTACGATTTTCCCACACGCCTCCCTCTCGGACGACGTCCCTCCGTCCCCCCGTTTTTTGATTCCGTAGATTCCCCAAACCCCCCCCCCCCCCCCCCCCCCCCCTGCCTGCTGCGGCTCAGTCCCCTCTGCCCTTCCCTCTGTTCCCGGCTGCGTTTGTTTTTCCTCTTCCCCCAATCCGACATTGACTGAGCTGCCTCCTCTGATTCGAGGCGTCCT
>Ga0179593_1446381_pt1 | contig 10469 bp, 13 predicted proteins | sample CZODoug2_1_08_16_FD_185931 | JGI IMG/M metagenome (GOLD analysis project Ga0179593, IMG submission 185931) | Vadose zone soil fungal communities from Angelo Coast Range Reserve, California, USA - CZODoug2_1_08_16fungal (PacBio error correction) | ecosystem: Environmental > Terrestrial > Soil >... | reverse complement strand
CTCTTTATAAAAGAGAGGCGGTAACCCTGATCGATTCCGGATTCCGGCTGTTTTCTTTGTTTTCTGTCTTCTTCCGTCCCCGTTGCCCCAGCTTACCCAGGCGGCTCTTTTTTCTTCTGATACAGATCCAACATAGAGGCGACCCCACCCGTTTTTTTTTCCCCGCCTATCGCTCTTTAGGAAGTAGCCGGATAGAACTTCTCGCTCTTCTCCCGCCGGCATTCCGGTGGCGTGTCTTGATGCCCCCCTTTCCCCCCCTTGTAATTTCTGTTAATTTCTTTGCAATGCGATTTTAGGCTTGTTTTTTCCAATCTTCTGCAGGAAATGTCGTCGATTTCTCGTTTAAGCCGTCCCTCCCCCTCCCCCAACTCCCTGCTTCGGTCAGCATTGTTCGATTCTCTTGTCCATTGATGGTGTGGCTCTGCCCCCCAACCATTTCGACGGGTTCCCATCAAGTAGACATGTCCCGGAATCCAGGGAGCCTGTCCCGTTTCTTTTTTACGAAATAGGTTGAGGATTTGTCTTTTTTCGCACTAAATCACCATCACTTGTAACCGACTTTCGTTTTTGACTCTTTTCCTGTGGGATAGTGCGGCTGTTAGGACTTTGAAATGCGAACTTTCCCCCCTTCTTTTTGGCAGCTCCCATTCTTGGAGATGCGCAGGCCTATGGTTTCCTTTCGCCCCCTGTCTCCAGGAGACGTTTCCTCCTCCCTTTTTTTTGTGGTAGCGTTTTTTTTTCCCTTCTAAGGTCGAAATGATAATTTCCCACCGTCTTCAGCCGCCTAATCTTGCGCGCCCCCCCCCTTTATCTCGTCTTCCTCGGATTGATTTTACAGTCCCATTTAGAGTTTTCAACACATAGACCTCGGTCCCGTCCAACTGGTTTCTCCAGGCCCCTGTTTCCCCTGGACGTTCATTTTCCCCTGAACAGCATCGGCCCGAGTAGTTCTCGACCGATTTTTTTTTTTGATCCCCATTTTCTCCTATGGGGCGAGTTCCTTCTTTGAACTTCCCCCAGAGGATTGGGCGGTCGTTCTTCCCGTCTTCTCCCGTTTCCTCTTCAGATTGTCGCGAGGCAACGCCGTTAGCGCGCAGCCATCATCCATTCGTGTCTGGTCTTTTCCGTTTCCCCCCCCTTTTCTTTCTTGCCTCGGCTTTCTCGAAATTCGGCCTCGGCCAGTCCCTTGCCTTCTGACTTTCTCCTCTGACAAGGACGTTTTCCAGCGAGGACAAGAATCTAAGGCGTGCATTCCTGTTGGGAATTTCCTCATTTTTCCCGCTTAACAACTGATTGCTTTCAATTCCTCTCCATCCGCTTCTATAAATACCCATATCAATCCACTCTGAATTTCCCCTTCCCCCTCCCCATTTTTGGAACCTTCCCGGTTGATAGGGTCTTGGTAACCGCTTTTTCGTTATCTGGTGACTGACGTCCGTCCGACGTGCTGTGAGGTCCCCAGACGACGATGACGCACCGCCCCTCTTCTTTTTACTTTCTACTCAGGAGTTTCTTTTTTCAGCCAAGTCACCACGCTCCTAAAGTTGGTCGACCCGTCTTTGTCTCCCATGTCGTTTCTCCTTCCTTCATTCGCCACCCGGACGTGTTTTTCCCCTCGCAGCACGCTGGGTGTTGTTCCCAATCACGCTCCGTTCCTCCTCTACAAGGGTGCCTTCTTTTCTTCCCCCTTCGCGCTGTTGCCCGACAACAAGGGTTATCTTTCTCGTGTACCCCATTCCGCTTCTAAAATTTTTTTTTCATCAATACCAATTGCTTACCCCTTCTGAAAGCACCGCACTATACGCAATCGAGCGCGTCCTCCTCCAATGCGGAGGAGCGACCCTGTTGTCTTGGCTTCCCAAGCAACTACTTTCTTTGGGGCCCCACCGGGATGGAATCTTTCCCTTTGGGGAAAAAGCTCACCTCCCCTCCCATGCTACTTTCCCCCGGATGACCAAATGTCCTTCGTTATGCTGAGTTCTGCGACGTGCTTCACAATTTGAACATCGTTACATAAGGAGTTCGTCGCGTCCGCGGCGGCCTCTTTTGCCAGGCGATCTTTCCCCCTTTCCTCACTATATTCCGTCTTCCCTTTCTCTCCTCTAAAATGTTTCCGGCGCCTGTCGACCCATGATGCCTCCCACATCGAACGCCAACCGTTCCTTCCTTTCTCAAGCGCTCTTCTTCCACATGCACCACTGAAAATCCAGCCTTCCCAGCCTCTCTGAGACAATCTTCCCCTGCAGAAGCTTTTCACAATGTCTTGCTAATCCCTCCGTGCGCGAAGCAGGCGCCTCGCCCTTGCTCTCCATTCTCTCCCTCGCGACCTATGCAGTTCCTCCCGTTTATATAGAAGTCTTATGTTTTCCCCCCGAATGCCTCCCCCCTGAGTTCAAAAGGAGAAGAACCTTTTTTTACACCGCTTATTGTTGTCGAATTCTCTCCATCTGCGCAATCATGGACGTCAGGATACTATGTTTCTCCGATTAAGTTTTGATCTTATCTATATAATTCCTTCCATCCCTTCCCCTTTTTGTTTTTATATCTCTTAACCCCTCCCCTGCATAGGTCTCCTCTCGTTGCTCATGATTTTTCCTGGATTTTTTTCCTTTCCGGTTTTCCCTATCAATTCCGCAACACCCGAGAGGTTACCGACCAGGCGTACGCAAGTTCCCCTTGTAGCGGCCCTTTCTTCCCCCTCTGAAGGACTTCTAGTTTTTGTACGATTTGTTTCCTATCTTCGGAGAAGTGGTGAGTCCCACTTGAATCTCTCCTTCTCGAGAGACCCCCCCTTTATGGAAGACGCCTCGGTCGTCCGAGGCAGTGTAACGTCGGTTTTGTTCGAGTTTTCTAATCTCTTCTTTGTACTTTTTAGTGTGCCTTTTTTCCAGGCGAGAGTCGCCCCTCTTGTCTTTTTAGTTACTGAGGGAGTTGCCTTTGTTCTCTCAGCTTGTCCCGCGGCTCTCTGTCCGCGCGTCTTACCTCCCTTTTCCGTATTCATGTCTTCTTCGACCTTGCTCTTTCTGGACCGACCCGAGCCCCTCCTTTTTCCCTGATTCAGTTCCCCACTGACTCACAGAAAACTAAGCACATCGGATGTTGCCTCGCTTCTCTTCTTATGTACCTTGTCGGCTTTTCCATCAGTGCCTTTTCGAATCCCATTTGTCCCTCTATTATATTTCTAGTGTTTGATCGCACGAATCACGTCCCGTCTCCAGTTGAGTTATCTTTTCTCTCTTTCTTGACGAAGTTCGGTTTATTTTCCCTGCTCGGCCACTTTGTCTTACCTTCCCCTTTCGCTCGTCTTACCCGAGAAGGACAACCCCTTGTTGTCGGGCAACGCCCTGATTCCGACCTCCTCCCCCCCATTGCGATTTTTTCCCTGATTTTTGGGCTTAGCTCCCCACTCTGAGTCCGACATTTTTAACCTTTCTGTTTCTCTCTTAAGTCCTCCCGTCCCCGCCAGGATTTCTCCCGAACTTTCTACCAACTTGTCTTAGAGCGTTCTTTTCTTCCTCCCCCCCTGCCTTTTTCAATCATTCCTTCTCCATCGTACCGGCGGTATTTCTCAGGCACCCTTCGGAAATTTCCTTCAGTCCCCGAGGCCATTCCTCCAATGTCGATTTCCCCCCTCCTATCAACGTGGATAATTCCAAAATCGTGCCGTTGTCCCTATACTCGTGTCTCTGAGACCCGTATTTATAGAAAGCGGCCCCTTGATCCTCCCCCCCCACTTATCATTTCAAGACATATTTTGATTTTCCTCGGGCCGCCCCTGGCGGCCCCTGGCGCAATTAATTTTTATTTTCGTCTCGATCTGTTCTCGCTTGTGTCCAGTCCATGTTATCGTCCTTCTTTCTTTGAAGTCCGGCGACCGAAGTTTGGAATTTTCCGAGACTCCCATCTCCCAGCAGGTCCCCTCTTTTTTTTTCAACTTCCCCACGCATCACCCGACCCTTTTTATGGCTGGCTCGTCGGGTTTTCTCGCTCATCTTGCTTTCTTCCAATTGAGCCTCCCGTTTCCTCCCTTCCGGCCCCCCAACCGCTTCTTGGACCCTCTGTCCGCTATTTGAATAGCACCCATCTTCTCCAAATGGGTAACTCCATAGGTTATTCCCATAATTCGGGCCCCCTATGAGGTTCTTAACTGGAAGGTCCTCCCACGGTTATTTCGACCCTTTCGTGGAGGTCGATGTGTGGGCATCTCCCCGTGGGTTTTCCCTTCCTCAACTCCTTCTCCCCGAGCGCTGATATTTGGGCGCGGACATCCCGGACGCTGACCACGGTTAATTATTTCCGCCCCGGCCCCCGTTAATGATGTCCGGCTAGCATCCCACCACTGGCGGTCCTTCTCGACCCTGAACAGCACAGGGTTTCTTTATTCCGTATCGGTCCGTTTCCTACCCCCCTGCATTGATCGACCCTCCCTTTTTACAATTCTTCCTTTCCCCGCTACAGCCTGCCTCTTCCCGCAATCAGCTTTATCCGCAATTTGCTTCCCCCTTCTTTGGGTCCTTTTGCTTCACTCCCTCCCCCTTAGTTTAAGGATCCGGCCCCCCCCTGGTTTTTCCTTTGAAAATGTAGAAGTGTCGTCTTCTCGCCTTTCTAAATTTTTTTTCCTTTAGCCCCCCATCCTGTGACATCCTATGTTTTTTTGTAGCTCTTGACCCCTTCTACCCGAACATGATGAGTTTTTTTAGGCGCGGCGGCACGGATCATTCCGCCTCCTTGTAGGAATCAGCTTTCATTCCTTATGCATGGAACCCAAAAAAGTCCTATAATTTTCCTTCATGGAACCCGCCGTCCCCTCCCCCTTAACCTTTCTCTGGTGCCTTCCCCGACACTGACCCCCCCCCCGTCTTCATTCCTTAGTCTGATAGATCTCCCTCTCTCCTTGAGGCGAACCGATAGGCGGTAAACCACGGTTTGAGGTGCCTGTCGTCCCCCTCTGTAATCCTTTTTCGATCGCTTGTCACCCACTTCGACCGGTCCTTATCCTTGTCGGCCCTCACCTCCTCCCATCCTTCACAGGCCCCCCTCGTTCGATAATGAACTCCTCGCCTATACCCCTTTTCCCTCCTCTCCGTTTGGTTTTTTTCCTCTTCTCCCGTCCCTGACTTCTTCATAGATCTCTTTTCCGTTGATTCTGGTTTTTTTGCGTTCCTGCTACGGACACGGTGCTCGTTTTGCTCCGGCGATTACGTCCCCCCCCTTCCTCTTTTTCTCTACAGTCCCACCTTCGATTCCTTAACCGTTTTGCTCGACCATTATTCTCCTCCCTGACGCCCGTGAAGAGCGCTATATCTCCGGCCTTCCTTTGTAGTTCCTGGACTGCCCCACCATAAGACACGTTCATTTAGGTTCCCCGTGCGGGTGTTTTAGGAGTTTCAGTGCTTTGTTTGTTTCCACAACCTCGTTCGATGCCCATTCCATTTCGTCGATGGATCCGTCCGCCCGCCCTCACCAAACAATCTCGGTCAGAATGGTGATCCGGGATGCACTGCTTTTTGAATAATTCAAACAACAATTTCGCCCGGAATCCATCCCGTAGACACTTTTTAACTTTAAAACAGGTTGCCGCCCTTTTTTTCCGCGACCTCTGGGTGCGGTTAGTGTCCCTCCCTCCCACCCCTAAACTTTCTTGTTTTTCCCCGATGCCCCCTCCTTTCGATGCTTTTTTGCGGGAGGTATTTTTGACTTTGAAATGACCCCCTTTGACCCCTGCTTGGCTATACCGGCTTTTGGCGATCGGCCGTCTCCGCCTGGCGCTTTGCTTCCCGGAGCGCCTCCTCCTCCACTTTTTTTGTTTTTCTTCATTACGGACCTTCATTAATCTGTACGAAATGTAGAATGACAAGTCTTCCGCCTGTCCCCGACTTCCGCGACCTCACCTTACGGACTGCAGCGGGATATTATTTTCGTCCCGTCCAAGGGAGTTTTCCTTCCACACATAGGCACCTTCACACTCCCATTTTCTTTCTCCCTGCCCCGCGGAATGACGTTATTGACGACATCCGTTGTAACCCGACTTAGGGGCCTCGAACTCTGTCTTCCATGTTCCCAGATACCGGGCGCGTTAAATCCCCCAGATTTTCCAGACTCTCCCGTGTTCCGCCCCCCCTTGTTTTTTAAAGGAATCGCCCTTGTTCCTCCTGCCGATTATTCGAGGACCCTCTCTCCGACATCCCCCCCCCACTTCGCCACCCTTTTTCTTTTTTTGTGTGGTCAGTTGACAACTATTGTCCTGTTTCTTTTTTTCCCTCCCCTTTATTTCTTCGTTCCAATATTTTACTGCAGATTTACCATGGATGCTCCTGAATCGATGACAATGAGTAAAACATAGGAGACCAGACCTCCAAGCGGTTCCCCTCGTTTTCGCATTTTGCCCCAGTTCTTCCAGTAATCCCGAGTGTTTAATGATCCTGGTTCCCTCCACCCTTTTCTATACCCTAACTTCCTATCTTCCCTACCACGATTATATTTTTGCCACGTCACGTTCCCAATTGGGTTGGATTTTTTTTTTTTTTTCTGTTTCAACTCTCTTTTCTTTTTCTTTTAACAACTTACTTGTGTCGTATCCTTCTTATGCATGTCCTTTTAATGGTAAGAATGTGAAGGAGTCCCTCCTACGTTGGAGTCCCATCTCTTGATGTAATTGCGCCTGGTTTTTCTGCCTAACCGAAAACCGCTCTCTCACAATTTTTTTTCGCCATTTTCGTGATTAATCCTGTTTTCTGGGTCGCCAGTCCTGTCGTCAACTGAACGTGGAAAGTTCTTCTCACGCTGTGTTGTTCTCCATCCGCCCGATCAGGGACCTCCTCTTTTTTGATCGCGGTCCCTTGTCCTTCTGTAGCGTGCAGACCCAAAGGGTTCGGCATTCTTTGGTGTACTTCGCTCGCTTTTCCCTAAATCACCCCATTGCCGTAATCTGCGCTTTCCCTCATTTCCTCACTTCTCCCCTTTTTGAGGAGACACCAACTTGGTTAGTCTCCGTTTATTTGGTTTTTCCGATCTCCACCTCTTTCAATATTCACTCTTACAAAGGGATTGCTGCCTCCTGCAGATGTTCCAACGACAAAAGCCCCCATTACATGTATCCTGATCAGCACAAAACTGCTGATATTTGCTTTTTTTTAGGTTTTTTGCTTCCCCCCCTTCACAGATTCTTGACCTAAGGTTTTTTTATCGAGCTCGCGGCGATTCCATGGCTCCTGAAAATACCTCCCTCTTCCGCTTTTCGGTTTCGCTCTCGGACCCCTAGAGGAAGACTTCTACTCTTCTGAGCCACCCATCCTCCCAGTGCCCCCCTTCCACTTTAATAGCTACGCTCTAAGCCCCCAATCCCCCCCCATTCCCACCCCCATTATGCACAGTACTTTTTTCTTCTGAACATCTCCTCAGCGACGTGCCACTCCCCGCGAAGAATATGCCGCGTCCAGAAGGATCTCTTCAGTTCTGCGAGGAACTGCGCAGAAACCCTAGCCGAAGATGCAGATCCCCGGAATCCCCTTGCTCGTGATATATAGGCAAGTGCCCCTCCTGTCCCGGTCCCCTTTCTTGAAACCCCCATTTTCCCCCGCCGGTCCCTTCACTTTTCGCTTGTTGCGGCATCTAGTGCATCCCCGGCCTCCAATTCCTTTCAGCTTGTGAGACTTTGAGTTTATACTCGGACCTTTCTTCTTACCTCCTCTTGATTTGGATCCTATCCGTGATGGGTTTCTCTAGCTTGAACTCCCACATGCATCTGCGCGCCGTGCCCTGTAATTTCCCCCTGATTCCGCCCTGAACTCACTTCAATTAAGCACCCACCTCCTCGCCCTTTACTGACCCGCGGTTCCCTCCTTTGGTTAAATAAGTGGTCGAGGTTCCCTTGTTTTTCGTGTCAAAAGCTTTTTTGCGAAGTATAGATACCGCAGGTGGATCTGAATGAATAGTTCCTTGCTTGTGCGGTCCTCCCCCCTCTAGAACGTTGCTCCGTGCACCTGCTGACCTTCACGATTTTTTCCTATTTTTCAGTTCACGTCTTTACGCTGCCCCCTAGGTGAGAACTTTCTCTTTTTTCCTTTTCCTTGCCTTGTATTTCCCTTTGTCCTTTGTCCTTTTCTTTTTTTCTCGATGCTATTTTCTCCCCTTTTCTCCTTCGATTTTTCCTGCGGCCTCTTGTCGCTCGGACGCATCCCTTCCTACTTTAGTATGTTCGTCCCTGGGTATTACACATTGCCTAGACGCCGGATCCCGACAGAGCCCAATTACTTTTCAACTTATAGTTAACCTTTGTTTTCTTCACCTAGAAGACCCCCTCCCGCCTTCCTCGGCATGTTTTTTGAAGAGATTGATTCCTTTCCCTTTGACTTTTTCTCGTCTTTTTCCCCCCCCTCTTCACCATTCCTTTCTCCAAATTTGTCCCTCACTATTCTTATTGAGTTATTATAGCGGCACCTCAAGTTTTTTGATATCCCATTCTGTCTCCCTTCTATGTACTCCGTCGGTGATTTAGAGCCTTCTATCCTCCCTTGGTGTATCTGCAAACGGAGCGAAAGTCCATTAGAAGGACTAACCCCTTGTTTTCCCCACTCGTCCCGCTGCCCGCCCTACCCCGATAAACCGGTGCGAGGGCTTCATGATCGTGATTATGATAACCCCCCCCCCAAGTCTTGCGTGCATTGGTAAACTGTAAGTTTTGCTGCATGGAATGGACCCTTCGCCCCTGACTGTTTTTTTCTTTTTTTTTCACTCACCTTATTTTTACTTCCCGCTGGCATGCTCTTACCCCCCCCCTTTTGAAGGAGAGTCGTTTTTTTTCTTGTTCAGCCCCAATTCGGCGGCGCAATCAGAGATAAGGCCCCCCTCCCCCCCCTCCGCAGTTCTCACCTCTTCCGGCGGTCTTCCCGATTCCTTATTGACCCCCTCGACTCAGTCCATTCAAATACGACACCCTGTGATTTTACCCTCCCCCATCTTTCTTTTTCCCTTTTCATTCCAAATTTGTCGCGTTCCCCCCCTTTGGCCTCTTTCCTTGTGGATTTTCCCCCTCGATTAGTTATTATTCCCCGGATTTGGGAGAGAAACAATTATTCTTTTGATGAAATGGTGCCCTCCTTTCTTTTACTGCTGTTCAAGCCTGTCTGTTAGCTTTTGAAAAGATTTGCTGCACGCTTTTTTTCTGATCCTTTCTAGTTTTTTTGGTGTTCCTTTTTTCATGTTTTAACTCTTTTTTTCCCTTTTAACGTACGGATCCGACGGCTAATTCCAGAGAATCAGATGCACCTCCCACCCTCTTGGGTCAAACTGTCCCACGAACAACCACAACGAAACTTTGGTATGGCGGGATACGTCTGCCTTTTTCCCCTCCCCCCCTTTCAGCTTCCCTGACCCATGGCCCTGACGGGCAAGGACAGATCCTTCCCAATCCGCTTTTTTTCCCCTTTATGGCGTTTGTCCATCTGCAACCCGCACCAACTTGTTGAATTCAATCTTTAGTTTTAAATACTTCGTTGCCCCCCCCTCTTTATTGTTGTTTTCGTGACAAATTGGCAGAGGATTACACCCTTTTTTTCTGTCGATCAGTTTCTTTGGCAGAGTTCGATGTGGGCCAACGCCTCTTCCTTTGGAGTCGAAATCCTATCCCCCTCGCCCGGACCCTAGTATTCCTTTTCCTCCCTGTCCCTTCTTTACGGCTGAAGAAGTTTCAGGGATAAGTGAGGCCCGTCCATGTTTTCCTGTCTCCCCTAACCCACCAATTTTTTCTTAGGAGCCGTGTCCTTTTCTCCCAGGGGGTAGACACGTCCGTATCGGGCGCATCATTTGATCTCACGCCCTTGTTTCCCCACTGTGTATTTCCAGTAGAAAGCCAGCCCTGATTCCCCGCACTAGACCGACAACCCACCATTCGGTGGACCCCATTTTTGTGCTTTTTGCTTTTTTTTCTCACACGACAGTCCCCTCCGTTGTCAAGACCGCGGGAGAAAGTGGGAAGTTTTTTTTTCACTGCCCATGTAGTGTTTGGAGCCCCGTTGCGTTTTCCCCCTCCATTGTTTTCTCCTCCCTCACGTGCCATCCCCTATGTTACTCATCTGGAAAAGAGACCGCCCCCAAGTTTTCTTTTGGCTAGGAGCCTGGGTTTGAATCCTCGAAGACATTTGTGGCACTGGTACGTCTTCTTTAACCACACAAGCACTTCAAAGAAGTCATGTCAACCACTGACCTTCCCGCCCTTCAATTGTCTTATGGGTGCAGTCCTTTCCCTTCAACCCCCCTTCCTGCCGAGGTCTTTAGCGTTCACGTCTATTCTTTTCCCCCTCCTCCGCCTCTCAGAGATATTAGACAAGGTTGGCCTGACGGTTTGGATCTGCTAAAGCGCGACCTCCTGTGTCCGATCGCTTCTCTAACCTCTCCCCCTTTCCCCGGCACAGGAAACCGAATTCCAGCGGACACAGTCCCCGCCGATCTGATAACTGAACCTTCCCCTT
>Ga0179593_1323463_pt1 | contig 10469 bp, 6 predicted proteins | sample CZODoug2_1_08_16_FD_185931 | JGI IMG/M metagenome (GOLD analysis project Ga0179593, IMG submission 185931) | Vadose zone soil fungal communities from Angelo Coast Range Reserve, California, USA - CZODoug2_1_08_16fungal (PacBio error correction) | ecosystem: Environmental > Terrestrial > Soil >... | reverse complement strand
CTTGCCACCGGTTTTCTTGAACAACCTGAAAACCCCCCCCCCACACCCCAACCAAAAACCACACACCCCCACCAACTGCCCCATCGCGGTATCCTGCCGCTTTTGTGAGGGGTTTTCTCCTTGGAAGTTTCCCCCTGATATCTCCCCTTTTTTTCCGGAGAATCCCCTCACTTTGAGGCACCTTTTTTTTTTTCCCATTGAAGTGAGATTTTTCTGCCCAGGGGAACCCTCTCCGCTCTGACGGATAAGCTTCTGGAACCACTTCGTGTATGTTATTCACTCTCTTGAGTTCCACCGCAGTCGACTTTGTTTTTGCGACCTGTCCATCCTGCTTTGCTCAATCATAGATGTTTCTCACGAGGAGTGGAGTCTATTCTTTGTCCCGCCCTGCTGTTCAGTCGACTCACTTTTTTGAGTGGCTCGGCCAGAGGGTCCCAGCGGCTTCTTTTTGGTCTTACCACCTCTTGGACCGTCCCAGCCGAAGAAACCAAGGCTTCCCTCCTAGTAGGGCTTTTCTCCCTAGGCCTTTAGATAGGTATGTGTCAGGAGGTTACTAAGAAGAGAGAGCCCGGGTTTGACCAATCCCCCCCCCTGTGTCAGCCCCCGCGGGGCAAGCTGCGGAGACTGAGCGAAAGGAAAGCGAACCTCCCGCTTTCGTTGTTTCCCTCCCAGAAGTAGTTGTCGTCCCCTATGCGAGCCTTTCTTCGCGGCTGGCATCCTGGGCCGTGTTCCCTGTGACGTCGTACTTCCGATCCGAGCCCTCTCGCCCTTCCGCCAATTTATCGACCAAAGAAGGTTCCGGGTGCTTCTCTGGTATCTCTCGTCCTTTTGGCAGTTCTTGGCCTGTTCGTTTCTGTCCCTTCGTTCTTGCAAAACTCGTAAGCCGGTGTCATGTTATTGTTTTCTCTCCCCTCCAGCACCCCCAAGTTTCGCTTCGGTCAATTTCCCTGCTTTCACCGTAGCCTTCTCTCTGACGCCTCCTTAAGGGCAGCTGTGTCAATGCCCAACCATCGTAAGTGGCCTGCCCGCACCTTTCTCTGGTTATGATCGGAGCAGTCAAGAGCGCGGTCGAGACGCCTGGCGATGTGGATATTTTTCCTGGTCGTTTACCCGTACCATCGAAAAAGTACGAAAGCTCCTCCTTCCTATCGGGACTCCCCACCCGTTCCCTTCTCCACCTGTTTTTTTCCCAAGTAGTGCCAGCGCGCCCCCCGAATGCTCAGACCAAGGTCTTAAGAGCCCTTTCTTCCGACTCAACATTAGCCATCATCGTATTAGCTTGCGCAGCCCGTTTCATCTTTTCCGCCCCGCCCGCCCCCCCTCCCTCTTCTCCGAAGTTTAGAACTTTTCGTAGACTTCCTTCAGACCTGCCCTTGAGTATTGTCCCTGCACTTTCCCCATCTCTTTGACCCTGGTATACTGGAGGTCTATTTTTTCCTTCCCTCCTCTAAAGGGAGAGACTGATCACTTCTTTTTTCTTTGACTTTTCCTTTTTTTTTCGCCGAAACCGGCCTCGCTTCCCCGTAACCGACCAGCGACCTTCTCCCTCATAATTCATTCTACAGACACTTCACCGTGCCACGCGTTTTCCCCAGCCGGCCGCACACTCGATCTGTTCTCTCTGCCCCTCTTCCAGTGAGGAGTGAATTCGTACCAAAGTGACCGGAAATGAGCCTCCTCCTTCCCACCCATACCCCCCAAGGGAGTTAAAAGGACCTCCTCAATTCCTCCCGTCCCCACCGCGGTCTCTTCCTAGCTGGTTTGGTTTGAGATCCGGACATTGCCCGGTATCGCCTCCTTCTATTATAAGGATGGGTAGCACCTTCTTTTGACCGCTCTCTCGTCTTGCCCCTCAGATTGCTGGTTGTTTACCGTTCCTTCCATGTTGGAGTATCTCTCCGAAGACTTTGCCCCACCCTTCTGTTTCTTTTCCCGCCGCTCTCCGCGGACGCCAGTCTTGGCTCAGTGCACGCCGTCCTCATATTCCGCAAACCTCTTCGGCGATTGCTATTTCATTCCGTCTCGACCCCCCACAGTCCCCACCCCCGCTTTTTTACTCTGTCCCCTCTTGTTTTTTCTTTTTCTGGCGGTATGCCGTGGAAATTTTATTCTTCCCTGTCTTCCCGGCTTTGCCCCCGGCGTCTCTATTGACGGCAAGGGCTGCATTCCCCCACTTCGAACGTGCGCCTGCGCGATCGCGATGCTTTTTTTCGCGGGCGTTCTTGTTCGATGTTTTTTCTTCTCTGAGTCTCAGTTACTGGATTTAGAGTGTCGCGGGGTTGTTCGGTACATAGACCGGCGGAGGTTAGCTCTTGCGGGTTTTTCTTCTTCCATTCTTCAAGAACTCATTCTCGTAGGTTCTCGCCCCGTTTATATTTTGTGGCTGGCATTCCCATCCCGAGACCAGCGTTCCTCTCCCGCTTGCGTTTAAGGGACACCGGCCTCCCCAATCTTCTGCCATAGCGTTTATGAGTCCCTCCTTTTCAAGCTCTTGTGGGTGATTGTGGGGTCTCCCCCCCTTTCCGGACGTCCCAGGCATCTCTCACGATGGGACCCCATCTATTTTCCCCCCTATTAAAGGCGCGATTCTTCGATTCGGTTTTTCGCCCCCCTTCCCTTGTTCTAGGGAGTTATTGGGAGAGTGCACTTTGAACCACTTCTCTTTTTGGTGCCCCTGCCTCAGGTGTTCTCTACTGTTGCTTGGACTCCCCTGACTGGGTTCAACCCCCTGCCTCTCTTCGCGAAGCTTAAGGTTCTCCCTCCTCTGTTGCGCGGCTCCTTGCATTTCCGCGGATTCGAGTCCCCTGAGTTCCCGGTCTCTAGTTTTGAATGACCCTATTCTCTTCGGAGGAGCACAGCTTCCGATTTGAGGAGATGAGCGGCCCTTGTTTCGTCTCATGACCTCGGCACTTGATTTGTGATTGCGTAGACCACCCCACCCCCCCCCCCCGGTAGTGAATTACGTCGGACTTCAGGCATTTTTGTACCGTTTTTTTTTTTTCCGCTGCCCCTCCGACGAACGGTCCAGCGACTAGACCCAGCAGTCCGGTTGCCCGTCTTTCGCCCAATTTGATTGAAAAGTGACCTTTTGTCCATTTAAATTCTTCCTTGCTCACGCTTGGGATCTCGACAGTTACACGTACGTCCTCGGGAACTCCTTATCCCGGCTCGGCCCCTTCAATTCATGAATCCCTGCTCCTCCTAACTTAACCCGGATTCAGTCCAACTGATTCCTTCTTTGCCGGCGTTCTTTTTCCCGATCTGTCGGCAACCCGACTGTTGCTCCTCCCACGGTCCTTGGGTGCCTTACACATGATCATTTTGCAGATCCCCCCCTTTCCTGCCCTCCTTTTTTTTACCCCCGCACCCCCTCCCTGGTCCTATCGCATACGGCCATATTCTTATGCACCCCCCCTGCCCTAAGAGTCTCCTGCGCTATTCCGGCTTGGTGCCTTACGCCCCCCAACAACCGCTGTGGTTTCCCGCGGCCTCTTCAACCCGAAAGCAGGTTGTTTTTTACGGTTCTTCCGGACGCTTGCACGGCTCCCTTCCTAACTTTTTGTCCATCACCTCTCCGGGACCCGAGCCTTGGTTGACCGTTTCTTGTTTAATAGCCGATGCGTCCTGCTTTTTTGCGCAGCGGCAGCTGCTGCACGAGCTTTGTATCCTCGAGTCCTCCTTCATTTTTGTTCGAGGGGCATTCAAACCTGGTCGAATCTTTCTCTGGCAGCGCGGTTTCCCTCTCTCCCCCTCCTGAGCGCCTTTAGGAATTAGATTTCGCCATAGGCTCTCCCTTCAATTTCGTCTTCATCGAGCCCCTCTTCTATGACCGCCACCCGATTCATGGTTTAATTGTTTCTTAATCCTTTTCACCCTTTTTTTTCCCTCCCCTATTTCGTTTTTAAGAACCCTCTTTGGTGTTGTTTAATGCTTCCCTTCTCCCCGTTGCCCAATTTTTTTAGCCCTCTGACAACACTGAACCCCCCCCCCGCGGTTCGTCATGCTTGTGCTCGTGATTCCCTTTGTTGGGGAGCTTTTCTTCATCTTTTTTTAGGCTCCCCTCTCTTCATTCGACCCGCTCGTCGACGTATACTTAGCAGGTAATTCGCCCAGATTGACGAGTCGTGGCCTTTTTTCCTCCGGACCCCCGCGCGATTCGATTGTCCGCCGATTCTCCCCACCCCAACGTCGGTATGGTGAAGCATCGTATATCGGTTGCACGCACAAGTTCGCCCCTCGGCCGTCTTCCCAATCTGTCCTTCTTCTCCTTTTTCTCACGTAGATTGTGGATGCCGGATCCCCCCTAGGCCGTTCCCGTCCCTTTTTCGTCAGCCCTGTCTCGAAGTCACTCCCCTGCCTTCTTCTTGCTTTTTTGCGCATCTTCCTTGGTTTAGTCGTCGTCTCAACCTGCCTGGCGTTTTTCTTCTCACTTCAGCGATCCTTCTTTTTGTGTCCCATAACATGAGCGGATGCGATAGGTTTTGTCCGTTGTTTTTCCCTTTTTTGCAGTTACCCTTTGTGCTGCTCAAACTTCTCGTGTAAAACAGCCCATGTCCCCCTTTTCCTCATCTGTTTTAGTCCCTTTCCCAGTCGGCACCCCGGCCCCATCCTAATCGCTTTTGATCTTTTCCCCCCGAAGCCGGTGGAAGTTCCAGGGGCCTGTGCGGGTTACTGTTTTTTTCCCCCCGAGCGGTGGAATACTAAGGTCCCTTAGTGGACCCCTTGCCGAGCCGAGAAATGCCTCCACGTCCCTTTTGATCTTACCCCAGAGAAGGTTCCCGACCTTATATCTCTTTTCCGGGACCTTCTTTTTCGTCCTTTAGGGTAAATGTTCAGTACGTAAGGAGTCCTTTTTTCAACGGGCTCATCCCCAGCAGGTAGTGTGCTAATGCTTCCTCTCCGGCTCCTCCCCCACAGATTCCTCTCCTTCATGACCTCTGCGTAAATAAATGCCTCAAAGCTCAGAGAGGAAGGAGCTGACCTACTAGATTGGCCCTCCCGGGGTCACTTGGCCTTTCCCCCCACGAGATTCCTCCCTCCCTCACTCTCTCTCGGTCAAGTTCGCTGTATTTTACTCTAGGGATGGCGCGTCCCGCTGCGCGGCCCCCCTAGCCCGCCTTGGATCGTTCTCCAGATTTTCTCGTTTTCCTTTTTTACCTGGCCCCTGCATTCCCCCCACGGACGAAGTGCCTCGCGATAGACTCCACAACTGCGAGGAACCCGACCCCGCCCCGTTGGTTCCCCGTCTTTCTGGGAAGAGCCCCCCCCCTCCTTTAATTTCCGAATTATTTCAGAGAGTTCTCGCCTCCTCTGATAGAGACAGATTTTTCAGTTACGATGCGCTTTTTCCCTCCCCTCGGACTCTCTTTTTTTTTCCTGCTGGTCTGAACAGACTCCCCCCCCCCCCCCCGGCGAGGCGACCGGACTTTTGCTCCCTCCCCCTTAAAAAAGTTCACGTTGCTTCGGAATTCCTGATGTAAGATTTCACTAAGCAGCGCGCTTCCCCTCCCTTCTAGCCTCTGTTGGCCCCTCCTACCTTGTCCTATCGGTGCTCCCACCCATGCGAGAATGAGTTATGATCGCCGCATTCCCCGCCTCCTAAATTGCAGCTCAACGCCGAAATCTCACTGTTCCCGCCCCCCGATCCCCGGCTCAGACCAGCACTGTCCCATACCTTTCTAGAATCCCCTTTTCAGAAACGCCTGAAAACTTGCCCCGTCCCTCAAATCCGGTCCTCGACCGATATCTCCTCTCTTCGGCCGAGTAGTGCTTCAAAAGGCCACCCCTTTTCTTCCCCCCCCTCCCCTACTTCCACAACCGTGCAAGAAAATGTTTTCATTCAAAGGGAAGTCAGTGGAAATCCCTCCCTCCGGGCCCGCGTTTAACTTTATCGGGTTGGATACGGTTCTCTCATCCTCCCCTGTTTTCAACGGCTGGTACGGTCGGCATAGAGCGGTCTGGATTTGGAGCCATTTCAGTCCAACTGAAGGGTCGACTGAGATCGGCTTGCCCCTCTCCCCAAGCGTTCTCTGGGGTTTTTTGGAAAGGTATTAGATCATAAATTACTCCCCCATCCTTTTTGAGAGAGATAAGACCTGGTTTCCCCACCCCCCAACATCAATCTTTTTTGAGATGGCAAGCCGATCTCCTCGTCCCCGTCTAGGGTTTCTTCAGTGCGCCAAAGAATGCGACTGTCCGCAAACGTGAGTAAATAATGGCGGACTTCCCTCACCTGTCCCCCCAACCGAAGTTTTATGTTTTTTGGGCGTCGTGTTTCCCTGGTGCTTCGTTATGTTGAGAACAATTCCCATTCTGGCATTTTTTTTTCTTTTTTCGTTTCCTTGATGTGCCCGTTCTTTTTCCACTCCATCCGAACGTTGCCGCTTCTCTCCTCTATGAGAGTGTTTTTTGCGGATTCCTTCCTTTCCTCGGGGTGCACTTTCAGGCGTTTTGCTGTCTGACGAGATGAAGACTGTTTTCTCTGAAAGTGCTGGAGACCTTAGTGTTTCCGGGGCACCGTGTGCTTTGGGTTTTTTTCACTTTCCGAGCGGCTGTATTTTCGCGCCATTGCGTTCAGTTAGGCTTTAGGCTCCGAACTACCCTTTTTTTCTCGCTGGGTTTCGATTTAGTATCTATTGACCGTCTTCGGACAATTAAATAGACCATCGAGACCTATTTCCTCTCTCTCCTCGTGAACGCTGGGACTCCCTTCCTCTGACCCCACAAGCTATCTTGTTTGAAGAAGAGGGTATACTAAAAGATCTTTTTGACTCTGCCTTATTAGCCATTCGTGGGGGCGTTGATGCGTGGGCTATGTGATTCCCCCCTCAGATCGGCCCTGAGTCCATGAACCTCTGATCCTCTACTGATCTTGTGAGGAGAAGGCTTTTGGTCGATTGTCTTTGATTATTAACCGTTGGCTGATGGATGCTGGCGGACCCTCCCTTTAACCACTTGGGTCGGGGTTCCCGCTCCCTTTTTTTCTTTTATCCTGTTATTTTTTTGTTTGAGAGTGTTTCGTGTCACGATGCGTCCCCCCGCGACAAGCTTGCGAAAATTTCGGTATGTCCCCCTCCAGTTTTTTGGCCGGCTTAAAGCATGATCAGTTCGAGGTTGTTACCACTCTTCTCTTTTTTCTTTTTCATGACCAGCGTTTTATGCCCCCCCCAGATTGACTTAATTCGGCCTCGGGTTACCTTATGCCAAGTCATACTGGCGAGTTAATTTCATGCTGCTTGGTGCAATTTTTGCCTCGACTTTTAAAGAGATCTTGTTGCTTTTTTCGCCGTTCTTCATTTACGGGAGGCAGGACGACCCTTGGCCCGGCGGTACCAGTTTTTACCTTCGTGTGGAGCGAATGCCCCACCCTTTTTTAAGCTTATTACGCCAATCCCACGTCCCGAGCCGCCGTCGCTTTCCAGATTCACGGACCTTTCTTTCCGATACTGTTTGAGTCTTTAACTCTTTCCCTCGTGCTCGAGTCACTACGGCACAGATCTGAACCTTCCTTTGCCTTCATGAAATCCCCCCGCACCTCCCTGGTTCGCGTCTGGATACTTTATTACTTCCCATTCTTCGCCACGGTCAAGCGAGGTGGGCGGCTTGCTGTGGCAGGGATGATGCGCCCGTTCAGAGTGCACGCTGGTCCTTCCAACCGATTTTCAGTGAGCTTCCCCCCTTTACTTTCTCGGTGATAACACCCGAACCTGGACCCTCCTTTTATCCTTGATGCCCACCTTCCATCTTGCGCCCGCCAATTTGTTTGCTGCGCTCGATGCCCTTCCACGGCTTTTTTTTCGCGACTCAACCCCCCCAAAGCCTCATGTGAACCGCTGGTCTCCCCTCCGACGCATGGAGGTTTTGATTCGAGGGCTTGACGTTATTGGCGTTTGGCACCCCCTTCTGATCCCAGCATTGACTTCGTGTTGCAAGCACATCTACGTTGCGAACACTGCTAGCGAGTGCCAAGTGTTCTCATCCGGGCGATGGAGCTGTGTTCTTTTGATAGTGGGATGCCTGTCCATTTTCCCCCCTCTTGTTTTTCTCCTCCGATCGAAGCGGGCGATCCTAGTTTCCCGGGTCTCACCAATTCTTTTCTAAATCGGAATAGGACTTCTCGAGGTTCCTTCTCGAAAGGAGAGTCTTTTTCGCATTTGCCGGTCTCTTTCTCCCTTCTTACCCAACGGCTAGCCCTCCCCTCAACGACTTCTCACGCTCCCGTTCCCCCCCTTCTACTACAAGCGGGGTGGTTTCAGGTGTGGAGTTTTCCTGGCACCTTTTGGGAAACGTCTATATTTTTTACCCCTCCGTGTTTTTTTTGTCTCTCGAGTTTCCCCAGGTTGCCATCACCCACTTCTGCACCCCACCTGGAACCCCCCTTCCCCATCGCCGTTTTTCTATCCAGCGTGCTGTTTTTTGGAAGTGAGTTTCGCGAGGCGTTTTGCCTAGGCCCCGATAATTTTGGCAGGCGGTGAAAAGCTCCTTCTCTTCTTTTGCTTTTGAACGTTCCCACTCGCTCTTTCTAGTCCAGAAGTTAGACCCCTTAAGTGCCCCCGCGGCAAGCTCAATATCGAACGGTGTCAAGGGCTACCCAGCTCGGTATGTCTCGCATCAGGGAAACTATTTTTGCAGCTCCTCCATCCCCTCCGCGACCAACCCCCCCACTGGGTAAAACAAAAACACCCCCACCCCCCCCTGTCAATCATGTATTCGCCGTCGGATTTGCCACGCCGTCCCCGATGGCTTGGGCCCATCTTAAGACCGTCCTACCGCCTCCCCCATCCCCCAAAGCGTCTTCTTTTTTTCCTCCTTACAGCGAGCTGTTTGGGTTCTTCGTTCTCCAATGGAGGGTAGAGCGCCTCCTCCAGCCGCTAGTGGTCGTGGCATCACTATTCCTGTAGCGCTATTCAAATTTTTCTTTCTTTTCCCAGCAGAACGACAGTCCGTAAAAGTGTGTCCGTCATGATCTGCTAAAGCCCCCCCAGCTTTTGCAGCTGCTTTTGCATTTTATGGCCGGGGTCCCCCGTGCCTCCTCCCCGACAGCGATCTTTGCGAACTCTTTGTTCCCCCGCAAGGTACTTCCAGGGGCTCCCCTCTTTCCCCTGTCCGTGGATTTCGAATTTGATTTCGAAGCGGATGCCTAAGAGGTTTCCTTCTACGCTTGTCCTGTTGGAGACTTCCGCCCGATTCGCAGTTAAAATTAGGTCCCCCGTTTCTCCCTTCCTCTGGCTGGTTCCCTGTGGACTCTTCTTGGCCTATTTGTCCTTTCTTCTGTTACATGCGGTACGCCAATCATCGTCAAGCCTTCCTGTCTCGTTTACGTTTTCCATCACCCCTTTTTTCGAGTCAGGAACCTCGTCTCATAATCCCTTTTTACCTCTTCAGCTCCCTTAGCAGTTTAGAGGCCTCCGCAGCCCGGGCAGTCAGAGGCATGCCACCATAGGTTTCCTTCAGCCATTTCCTACTCGAGCTCTTCCCCCCCTCCAGATGCTGATCGGCTTTTTTTGCGAGTCCCCTCCGAGGCTTCGAGACCGACTTTATCGCGCCCTATGTGCCTTTCAGGTCTTTACCTGCGACCCCCTCATAGCACAGGACCGTACATCTTTCCCTTTCCTCTATAGTCCCCTACCAATGCGCGGACCCCAGAACAGCAACTTGGTTTCACCCTTTCCCCGGCTGACCCCCAGAACGCTCGCCCCGGTTTTGACGCGAGTCCCCCCCTAACGCCGCCCATCTTTTTAGTTTCTTTCCCGCTTCTTAGAAGATGTGTTCGCCTGCTGGCCTAGCTTCCTTACTTTTCTCGACCCCCCCTCAACGCACTCGCGCGCCGAACGAGGATAGAAATTGTCGTATGACCTCCTGTGCAAAAAAACCCCAACCCCCACCGGAACTTTTCTTCGATGCAGGATTCCCTCTGGACACGCCAGCGCGTCTCGGAACGTCGGTCTTTTTTTGTTCGTCTTGGATGCTGTCTCGGAGCCTTACGGCCTCCCCGCTTTGATTTTTTTCTTACCCCCCCCAGCCCTATAACTTTTTTTATCCTTTTGCTGCATGGACTGCAATGTCGCGACGCAGTAGCTGCCCCGTTCCCCCCCATCCCTCCATCTCGTAGAACCCGCACTGCCCTTCTTCGGCTGTCCCACCTCCTTTTCAAGTGACGTTTTTTTATGGGACTCGCACCCTTCGATACTAGAGCTGCCCTTTGGACCCCCCCCCCCAAGAAAGTAGGAGTGCTTCCCCTTCCCAACTGTGCCATCCTCCCTTGGCGAAGAAACCGGGAATCCATGATGGTGATGGGCATGAATCCCCCTCCACGACTCCTCCCCAGTTTTTCAGCTTAAACTGTTTGGATCCGTTCGTAGACTGGGATAAGGAGCAAGCTGTTCATTGGTTTCGGAATAGTCGTTTGAGTGGAGCCCTACTTTCCACCTTGCGTTCCGGTCATTGTTGAATATCCGTTTTTGCCCAGG
>Ga0179593_1596651_pt1 | contig 10470 bp, 21 predicted proteins | sample CZODoug2_1_08_16_FD_185931 | JGI IMG/M metagenome (GOLD analysis project Ga0179593, IMG submission 185931) | Vadose zone soil fungal communities from Angelo Coast Range Reserve, California, USA - CZODoug2_1_08_16fungal (PacBio error correction) | ecosystem: Environmental > Terrestrial > Soil >... | reverse complement strand
GTTCGTCCTATCCCTTTCTTTCCCCCTGTACGGTATAGACCCACCTTTCTTTCATTGCGTGCCGCTGGAGGCAAAGTCATGATATTTCTTCCCCCCCCTCTTTTTTTCCGTCCAACAACGGTTATGCACTTTTTCCGACGCATCACCCCCCTATGAGAGAGCCGACCCCGATACGCACTCCTTTCGTCCATTCCCATCAAGGTGTTTTTTCTCCCCCTTTGAATCGAAAGATTGAGCTCCTGCCTCCATCACAAAGCGTTTCTGCGGTGGAGTCAGCCGAATTTTCTTCAAACATTCTACGATTTTCCCTCTTTTTAATAGCGTTAAACTACCCCCCCCTCTGTTTTCCTTGTCACCAGCCGTAATGCCCTCCCAAACTGAAACATGCTCTCCCATTGCCTTTCCTCGACGTGAACATATCTTCTCTCCTTTCCCCATTGCGCCTTGCGCACATTCGAACCTCGCTTTTCCGGCTTGTCGCGGCCACGTCATTCCTCCCTTCGGCAAGCGCCAGCGTATTAGCGTCTTTTGTTTAAAGTCTGAAAATTTTTCAGCACCCAGCTTATTCGCTCCTTTAGACCTTCCCATCTTCTGACCCCACCCTCTGAGAATCTGCCCCCTTTTCTTTGTCAATTTTATCATCCCTGCCCGCGACCGGTGGTGCCTCTCTTTCATCCCATTTTGCAAATCTCAATTTTCCTTCTTTCTGCCCCCCCCCCTCCTTTAGGAAATTTTCATTTTTTTAATTTATGCACGCTTCCACATTTCTTTCCCTTTTTTTTTTTGGGTGACCCCCTCCTTTCTTTCCCCCCCCCTGGTCCCTGGATCTTTCCTCTTCAATACGGTCTTTTTACTGCGATTCCCACAAAAGTGTGGCCCTTGGGTTGTCAACCTCCCCCATTTCTCCTTACGGTAAGCCCTTTCTTTGCTTTTTCGCCCCCTGAGTCCCGTCCCCCCCCCCTCCTGAAAAATTAAAATTTAAGATCACCCCACCACTTGCATTTTTTATCGCGCAATACCCTTTGCATTGAAGTTCATTACGCACTCCCACCCCCTACTCGACAACCATTACTTTCATTAATGCCCTGCCCCCTCTTTCTCCCCCAGGTTGCGTCCTTAGTGGTTCCTCCCCGATCACATACTGAAAACTTTCCCCTCTCCCTTCCCAAAGCTTGAGACCCTCCCCTCCCCCTTATGGCACTTTTTTCGGAGAAAACACCATGCCCCTTTAGCGCTGAAGTCGGCTTCCTTTCCCAGTTTTTCCCCTTTTTTTTTCAGAAACCGTCTGCCTTATTTATACTATTCGGTTTTCCTTTCCCCCCGCGAAAAAACATCGTCCCCCCCCCACAAAACTGCAGGGATACCTTTTTCCAAGTAAGGTCCAGCCTGTCTTGTAGGTCTTTTGTCCTTTTTTTCATGCACCCCATCCAGATCTTTGCACCTCCTGTTTACCAGAGAACGCCAATGGACATTGTTGATGGGCCCCCCTTCTTTCTTGAATGAAGCCTGCCCCTTTTCCTTGATACTTTCCCTTTTTCCCTATATTTCGCAACGATTTGCTAACCCCCTCCCTGGTTTCCCTGCGGCAAGCCCTTCCCACACTACCGGAATAGACACATCCCTCCTTCCCCTTTCTTTCTTTCCCGCAACTGTTTCGCTTCCCCACGCCTTTTTTCTTAAATGATAACCATGCAAGTTCGTCCAAATTCAGGTTTCCCCCAGAAGCGATTAACCAATTTTCCTCCTTTTCGCGACCTTTTCTCCCCTCCCCTTTCTCCCCACCCCCTTTTCTGAATATGGATATAAAGGGTCCTCCGTCCACCCCCCATTGCTTGCCTCCCTTTGTGAGTGATGGCTAGCTCTCTTCCACTTTTCTCCCCCCAAATGTCACTTCCGTTTCTCTCGTCATTGTGTTCCCCCTTTGAAAAGAATTGCTCTTTGCTTCCATCATAAGGGAATTACATCCTTCCTGTGATTGACATGTTTTTCCCCCCACACTTGTAGGTTCTTCCACCTCCCCTTTGAAGTCTTCTCCTCCTGGAAATTGGCAGATGATGCTGCATCCCACTCATTGGCCAATAAAAACTTTTTCTTTTTCTTTAGTGCGATGGTAAACCCCCCTTCATCTGTTGACCAAGATCTGGTTCCTTACGAAAGGGACAATTCCTCCCCTCCTGAACAAGCTTTTTGACCTGACATTGAGGCCCTCCTGTTTATATGGCATTTCTTGTTGTTCTTCCCCCCCTACACGAGCGATGTGCACATACCCCTCTTTTGATTCTTTCTTTGAAATACGGTTCAAAAAATGGGGAACCCCCGTTTTATCTCGCTCGTGACTCCTATCCCCCCCCCCGGGCGTTTGCCCCTCCTCCCCCCCATGATTGCCATGCTTGGGCTTCTTCCTCTTTCGGGAAAAGAGCTTTTTTTTTTTTTTTTTTCAGTATGGATCTGCGCCCCCCTTCCTCTTTTCCCACTCATGTTTAGCAATTTGGATTTTCTGAATTCCCCCTCCCCCCCTTTAGCGCTGCGGGAGAAATCTTTCCCGCTTTTTGACTCACTGGAAATGCGATGTGAGATGGTATGTCCTCGATAATTCCCCTTGGTCATGTTGATCTCCCCCTTCAACCCTTTTTTTGTATCCAATTCCGGCAAAGGAAAAAATCGTCGATTTCCTCTTGCTCAAGGGTTTCGTTTTCAAGGGGGACCACCCCTTTCCCCCTTTTTTCATGCAGGTTTTCCGCCCTCCCGAGGTTTTACCCCCTTCCATGGTAACGGAGGTATTTTGTCACAATTCTTTCCCTTGCCGAGCTGACAACAAGCGGCCCCCCCCCCTCCTTTTAACATTTAGAAGCGTTATTCCCTTCCCCATCCTTTTTGGCAAAAGGTGCTGCCAAGATATTCCCCCTTCGCGGCCTTTTTTTTTATAAAATTGCCACTCCGCTCGTCCCCTTTCCTGCTCTTTTTTTTTAATGCTACCCTGCTTTTTCTCCCCCTCTCTTCTTTTTTCCCCATCATAATTTTGGGCTGAAAAATCTTTTCGTCTTTCAATTCTCTCTGAACAGAAAGTATCATCTTTTTCTGTTCCACGTGAACTTTCTGCCCCTTCCCCCCCTCTTTTTTTGCAAGGGCGCATTGCTGGACTCCGCATTTTACCTTATCCTCTTTTCTTACCCTGATGCGGCTTTTCCTTTTCCTTTCTTTTGCCCGCAGGCTCCCCGTTTCCAAAACTTACCCCCCTTTTTCCGACCGAGACTTTATGACCTCTCCCGCTCGGAGACTTTTTTCCCCCTTCCCAGGAAAGGATATAACCCTTTCTTTTCTTCCTTTTTTCTGGGTTTTTCTTTTCTTCCTCTCCCCCTCAACGGCGCGCCTTATCGTCAACAAAATGGAGGTTGATTTTTTCTTGCGGATAGGGTCCTTCCCTTCTTGATATTGTGCCTGCAGGAGAGGAGACTCTTCTTCTTTCCCCTTCAGTGTAAGAATACTCCCTTATCAAGTCCATATAAGGCTCCTCCTCCCCTTTGTATCGCTGAGGGTTTGTCGACTTCCCTACCTGGTTTCACGGAACGTCCCCCCGTATCTATATATTTCCTCCTCCTCTTTTTCTCTTCTTACGATGGTATAGTCTCCCCCCCCCGGTCTAATGAATCTCCTACCCCTTTAGGGAGCCAGACCACCGTGTCTTCCCCCCCCCCGGCATTCTTCGTACCCTTTTTCCCCCGCGACTGAGGCAAACTCTCCCCTCTCCATCTCCGACAAAGATATTCCCAGCCTAATCGCTCAACGATTGAGCGAAGCCGCATCTCCTCCCCCCCCCGGCGGAATTAATTCATGACGAGCTTGGACCCTCCCCGTCGGGTAAAGCCCGCTTCCCTTCTTTCACAAGGAGTCGGATTTGGTGATACACAGACACATTATCTCTTTCACCTGAACATGCTGCGCCGCCCCCTTTCCTTACTTGGAAATACTTCCCCCCCTCCCCCGGAAGTCCTCAGGATTGTTGGCATCATCCCTCCCCCGTCCATCCCTCCGTTAGGAAGCGCCATTCCTTTTCTTTTGAAGTCCTCCTTTTCCCTCCCCCCCAGTGTCTTTTCCTCCTTTTAGATTGGAAGCAAACGCGTTAGCTTTCGCAGGAGTCCTTTCTCTAAGTTCTTTTTTCCTATGTTCCCCCTTAGCGAGATTTATCCCCTCTGTTTGACCCTGCAAAAGAACCTTCCCCTTGGAAATTTTGAACGCTTTTTCTTGGACATCGATTTTTTCCACTCCCCCCCCTTCCTTTTCTCATTTCTCTTTTACCACAATAAGCCCTTCCCTCTTCTTTGTCACGAAGGATGCCGGACGTCTCTGCAATACGGCCCCTTTCCTGTTTTTAAACTTTTGCCCTTTTGAGATGATAGCGGCAGACAACCTTCTTTTCATTTGCCCTCTTTTCTTCCCGATTTAAAAATACGTTTTTAGCAATCCCCCTTTTTCCCCATTTCTCAGATCAAAACATGCACACTTTCTTTTTATCATATCCTTAGCCCCTTCATCCCTATTCCCCGCAGCGCGACCATTTCATTCCCTGCATCATAAAGCTCCCTTTTAACCTGAGTGGGTAACAGCTCCCTCCCTATCCATAACATGAAACTTCTTCCCCCTTGCCCCCCAAGCTTCTAACTTCTTCCCTCCTTGCTGGAACGCGTGATAGACTTTCCCCCCCCTTCCTTTTTCGTGATTCCGTATAGCGAGAGTTTTTCCATTTTAAGAACCCCCCCCCCACGCCCCTTTTTTTCTTTTCTTTAGTAACTTGAGCAGCCCTCCCCATAGGCACCTCCCCCCCCTGCAGGGACGAACAGGGCATTACGACTTTTCCATCGGCTTGGTCCTTTTTTCAACAATCTCCTCTATCTTGTCCAGAGTTCCCTTTCTCCAGACAACCCCCTCCCCCAATGGACATGGTTGTATCCCCTCTTTCCTGGGAAGTCCTTCCCCTTGACGCGTCATTGTCTTCCCACAACTCACGGGTGCGCTTAATCTTTTTTGTGCAAACACCCTCTCCTGCTAATGACATGATGATTCCTCTTTTTCATCAATGAGTGCCCCTTTCTTCTGCAAAGCTCCCCCCTACCAGCTGAAGTGCGCAACCTCTTCCCGCTACCATTTCCCTCCCCTCCCCCTCCATATTCAAGCAATGGTGGCTTTTTTCCCCCCCCTATCTTCAGATCTCTTCTCTATGGATATCCCTTTCCCCATGGATTGAATATTGTTGGAATCATTTCTTCCGATTTTCCCTCTTCTCACTTTAAAGCTGGTAGATCATTACTCCTTTTTTTTTTCCCTTCTGCCACCCCCCCCTGATGCGCATTGCTGAACATCAGCCCCCCTTTGCTATGCCTTGTTCTTTTTTTCCCCCCCGGTCTTCCTCCTCCTTCCCCGTAGTTGTCTTTTTTCTCACCCCCATTCCGGTAACCTTCTTTTTCTTGATTGATGCATTCCATTATACTTTCCCCCTTTTCCATTGTCCATTTTTTTGTTGTATGCGTGAGATGGTAAACCTTCCCCCTTTCCACAGCTCTGGCCCTCCCTCTCGCCGCAATAAAACGGCCTCCCCCCCCCCTCTTTGAATTTCCTTTCCCCTTAGCCCTTTTTCTATTTTTTCCTTTTCTCTTTTTTTGGCACTTTTTCTTTCACAAATACACAAGGCGTTTTTCAGAACTGTTTCCCCCTTCCCCTCCCCCAAAAACTGGGGACACCCCTTTTAGCCTTCTTTTTCTATTTGGCCCTGGTTCCTTCTCTTGCAGCAATGATGCAATTGCGGTAGTTATTTTCCGTTCCCCGGGAGAGTGAAGAGCTTCCCCCCCTTCTTGAGCAACTTCTTTTATCATATTGCGTTACTCTTCTTCATTGCCAAGAAAAAAAACCCCCTCCCCCCTTCCCCGTGATCCCCCTTTTTTTTTTTTATTGGGTGATTCCCTTAATGTTCTCCCCTTCCTCTCTTCTCTTTTCTTTGCGATAACTTTTGCCATTTTTTTCTCAGTTTGCTGATGGCAAAAAACGTCGGTACTCCTTTTTCTAGGAACTTGATTGTCTTTCTTGGGTCCAGTGACCCCCCCCCCTTGGTCATCGCAGGTAAAAATCCTTTTCCTTTTCTTTCCCGGCATAAGCGTTCCCCCTTTTTCCTTTTTCCCCGTCGTAGTGGTTGTCACCAAAGACTTGTCCTTTTTCCTTTCCTCTGCAACAAGCTTCCCCCCTCCCCCCCTCGTTTTACTTTTCTTTTTTCTATCCCTTTCAAAGCGCGCGAATTGACACTTTTAACTCTTTTCTTCCCCGGGCGCACTTTCTTTTATGAGGCTACCCTCCTTTTTACCCTCTGATTTTTTCCCTCTTTAGCTAGGGCAAGTTGCTCCTCTTTTTAAAACTTCCCTTTTGAAAATTTTTTTCCCCCTGACGCGGCAGACTTCCCCTCTTTTTTTTTTGTATCATCTCCCGATGGTGATGGACGTCCCCCCCGCGAAGCTTTTCTTTCTTTCCCAACCCTCCCCGGACACGTTTAGTGTTCGCAAGTCTCTTGTTTTTTCCTTGTATCTTCTCTGCATTGAGGGCGAAGCTTTTCTTTATAGTCCCAGCCCTTCTTCTTGGTTTGGGATTTTTCTCGTATAAACCCCCCCTCCCCGCACGTTTCCGAACGAGCTTTATTCCTCTGCCTCCCCCTTCCTTCCCCTCGATTCCCCCTCTCCTCCCAAGGAAGTGCACCGCACGAGGTGGTCTCTCCCCCTCGTTCGATTTTTCCCCTTCCATCGCTCCCTGGATCATGGAACTGGAGTTCTTTTTTGTCGGCTATCGAATATCAATGGAGTTTTCTCAGGAGCTTCTCCTCAGACTGTTCAGGCAGTGTACGAATCATTTATCCCCTTGGCGTGTCCTCCCTCCCCTTATTGCTGTACCGGAAGTTTGTCGATCCCCTGTCTTTCTCCCGACACGGACCGGATCGAGACGAGGCCTTCCCCCGTTGTGGGGGTCGAGAGATAACGTTTTTTTCCTTGTCGAAAACATGTCAAAACGGTATCTCCTCCATCTACTTGCTGCAGCTTTTCCTTCTATTCTCCCAAACTGCTCTTCGTACCCCCTTTTGGCGTCCGCGCACTGCAGGCAAAAATTCTCCTCCCGAACCCCCTCTCACCCCAATACACATACAGTTTGGTGACTCCCTTTTGCTTTGAACTCCTTCTCTCTCATCTTTGTTTCACGTTCTTTCCCCTGGCCGCGCTTGGAAAAACTCCTACTTTTCATAGAGTAATACAAATCCGGAAACGGGCAGGAACCAACCCTTTCTTTGGTGATTCCCCTCTTTCCCTTCCCTTAAATGTACCACTCGTCCTCCCTACTCGAAGTGTTTTTCCCGTATTAGACTCCTCCCCCCCTTTTTCGACTTGAGAAAATTCTGCTTTGCAAGGCTTGTCTTTCTCCCCCGAACTCCCCTTTTTTCCCCGGTTCGGCAAGAGGCCTTTCGTTTCCTCTTGAAAGGTCCCCCCCTTCAAAATAATTTTTCCGTCCCCTTCGGCACCTTTTCTATTTTGAAAGCGTTTTTCCCCACATCTGCAAAGGAGACTTGAAGGGCAATCTCAGGTAAGCCGTTCCCGTTTTTCGCGTGGCAGTTTCACCCTTTTTCCTTTTCTTATCAAGGGCTCTTCTTTCCAAAGCATGAACCTCTCTCCCCCTTTTTGTAGACCCTGTTTCCAGCCTCCCTTTTAAGCAAGGTATTTTTTTCCCTACGACGTTACCTTCTTTCCCCCCTTCGATCTGACGGAAAGACTGCAATACGGTTTCTGAACAAACTTTTCTTCCTTTTTTTCTTGAAAAAGGACCATGATCGTTTCCTCCCCCCCTTTTATTTGCCTTCCCCCCCAGTGAGTAAAGACTTTTCTCTGCAAACTTACAAGTTATCCCAACTTGCATTCCCCCTCTCCAAATCTCCATCTTCCCCATTTACGCAATGTAAAGAACCCCCCCCCCAAAACGATTTCCTCTCTCTCTAGTTTTATTGCAGAAAATGTCAGTTTTTTTCCCATATATTACAGGTTGTTTCCTTTTTGGGTAACAGAGATTACCTTTTTCCCGAGATCCATAATTCCCCCCGAACGGCCAACTCTCTTGCTTCGTCTAACGACAGCCCACCTCCTCAGCTGTTATAGCTTCTCCATGCCAATGTGATTTTCGTAAGTCGGTACCTCTCCGGAATTTTCCCCTGTACACATTTTCGCAACTTTTCCTGTCCCCAACACACAAAAAACGCCTTTCCTCCACTAGAATAGGTAGTAACCCTTTCCCCTCGCCCACAAATCGGTTTCCCCACAGGCAGGTTCTCACCTTTTCCCCCAGCTTTTGTCTTGATTTGTAGTTCTTGCTGGTCCTTGCGTTGAACGTGCACAATTCAAGATCTTTGTCCATCCTTTGGTTGACCAGCGAAAGAATTCAGATCCCCCTTTCCCATTTTTTTGTTCCTTTACGGGCATTCAAGCACCCCTTTTCCCCTGATAGCTTTAAACTTCTCTTCTTCCCTATTTTTTCCCACAACTCAAGGGTGCGCTTTTTTGTGCACACACCTACCTTCCTCAGTGTACTTCCCTGATTGGCCCAAAATGCGCATAAAGGAGTTTTTCCTTAATTCTTTCGAAAAATTCTCTACAAGCTGAAATTCTCCCCTTCCATAATAACAAAAGCAGCGATCTATTCAATCAATGTGGCGCCTCCATCTCTATCTTTGCCTCTTCCTCCGTGAGAGAGATCTGGATATCCTTGCAAACCATTGTCTTGCATATTTTTACTCGTTGATGGTAAGCGATGACCATTCCCTCCCACTTTTCAAGTTGTCCCTATCAGTTAAGGGGGCGTTTATTCCTTTTCCAGAAAGAATTTTTCCCGCATGATGAGCATTTTTCCCTCCTTGGCATACGCGGCTTTTCTCGGTAGTGGGTGTCAAACCCGGTCTTTCGTCCCTCTCGTGGTTGGCCATAGGTCTCTATCTTCCCCATTCGGCTTGTCCTTCCCTTCTGATATGAATTCCCTTCCCCTCAGTTGGAAATCAATGATCTGGGTAATGGTTGTGTCTTTCGTCTTCCTTGCAACCGGAATGATCGGGAACTCTTGCCTTGCAACTCTTCCTCAATAAAAGCATGACCAAGCCTTGAAAGGATTTTTCCCATGCCTGTTTGATATGGGTCCTTTTTGGTGGTGCGGGTAGAAAGTAATACGTAGCGATTTTGTTTCCCCCCCTGCTTTATTGCGTTTTCCTTCTTCCCCCAATTGGAAACTTTTCCCTTCTTCTAGACATTGTTCCACTATCACAGTTGTCCTTTTTCCCTCGTGCCGCCATGATGCCATTCTTTTCCGTTCTGGACGATCTGGGCCCCCTTTCTTTTGAAACTTTTCATCTGGATAGGAGCAAATCTTTTACGCAACCTGGAATCCTATTCTCTTCTTGACTGAAAGAAAAAATCATGCAATTTTCCCCCCCTCTTCTGTCAGAATTTGTGGTGGGAGAAATACGTTTGTTTCCTTTTTCTCTTTCCCTTGCCGTAATTGAAATGCTTCTTGCGCGATAAAGAAGGCAAGTTGTTTTCGTTCATCTATGAGTTTTTTTCCCTTCCCACGTAGCCCCTCAATGGGGCGCTGACTTCTTCCCCACTCGTAGATGGCTGACCTTTTTTTTTTGTCCAGTTTTCAAGGTCCCCCACTCACCCTTTGTAACGCAGGTACCCTCTCCCTCCTCTTCCGGCGGCCCTCTGCTAACGGCGTAGTGGTTTTTTCCCCCTCCTCCTTGCTTTACCGAAGGAAGAGCTGCACACGTCCTCAATGTCACCTCCCCCCCTTGTCCTTTGATTTTGACGTCTTCCCAATGATAACCTCCTTTTTTCCAAAAGTGATGCCAAGATATGACCCCACCCTTTCTGGAAACGGAAATTAGTTCTCCTCTTAAACTTGCCCTGTCTCCTCTCTATTTTTTCAGCGAACGCTTTGCTGCCCTTCCTCCTTTCTAGACTATCATTTCCTCAGGATGAATGTGCAACCCTTTTTCGCTTTAAAATACGCTGGAATACTCTTTTTTCTCCTCTCCAAGAAGATGGTTGCTTCCTTGCGCTTTTTTTTTCCAATACAAGACTTGCAAACCGATTCTGTCGAAGGTTCTCCTTCCCTTTTTCTCTCTGTCCAATCGAGTAACTGCAGTGAGTTTTCTCTTTCTCCCCTTTAGGGATCTTCCTCTCCTTGCTGCATTACGTGCTGGGTATCCCCCCCCTTTTTTTTCCGGGAACGTTTCCTACCTTTTTATCATGAAACAGCGTGACAGCTCTTCCCCCCCCAAGAGCTCTGAATTGGCTCTACACCTTTTTCCCGCCGGTTATTTGTATCAGTGAGGAGGAGAATCAATCTTTTTCCCCCTGGTATCCCCCCTTCTCGCCCCCCTGATGTGATGGACGTCCCCTTTTCTTG
>Ga0179593_1352031_pt1 | contig 10470 bp, 5 predicted proteins | sample CZODoug2_1_08_16_FD_185931 | JGI IMG/M metagenome (GOLD analysis project Ga0179593, IMG submission 185931) | Vadose zone soil fungal communities from Angelo Coast Range Reserve, California, USA - CZODoug2_1_08_16fungal (PacBio error correction) | ecosystem: Environmental > Terrestrial > Soil >... | reverse complement strand
GTGGACCTGTCATTCTTTCTATTTCTCGCTCCTTACTGTTAAGCCACGCATTCGCATAGTTATTCGGCTTTTGGCCCCTTTTGACTCGCCCGCCTTGGCTTCTCTTCATCCCCTTTCCCCCTCGCTTTTGGAGTTTTCCGGATGGACGCACCTCCCTAACTTTGTATATTCCCCTGCTGTGTCCCGCGAAACGGCATTTGGAGGTTCGTTGAGTTGTTCTTCATCTGCCTCGGGCTATTTTTCGCTTTTCCCATTTCGTCTCCGTGTTGCCTGTAACATTAGGACCAATCCGGTATCGAGTTGGATCGGGTTTTTGTTTTTTTTTTTTTTTTTTTTTTTTTTTATTTTGCGATTCGCTTTCGTCCCCTAACATCACGGACCTTGTCGTCCCACCTCGCGTATTGATCGACCACCGTTTTTTCCCCCTTCTCCCCCGTTCTGGAACTCGAGCCCTGTCTCCTCCTGATCCAGCAATCCATGCCAGACTGAGTAGTCCTTCAAATTTTCCTTTTACCCACGCCTCGTTGCCGTGCAGGGCTCCGTTGTATGCTCCTTTTTTTTTTTTTCGCTTGAATTTCGGCCTCGTCGGCACGCCGCCAGATAGCCCCTGCGGTTCTGGCCCGGTCAATCCTGTTTCCCTGAGCGAAGGCTTTCCCGAAAAACGGCGCGTCCAGCTCCCCTTCCTCTCGCCCTACCTATTGTCGAAGTCAATCGCGGGTTTCGATTCGTCCTGTCTTTTGTCCCCTAGTGGTCTCCCCACCACCCCCCTTTCAAGATTTGGGCCCCCGGCTTCAATTTTTTCTTCTTATCATCTTCCCAGCGCTTTCAGACTATCGATTCCTTTGCTTAGACCCCTTATGAGGTCCATGGACCCTCCATCCTATTCTCCCCTTTCTTTTATGACATCCAACTTTGCTTCTGCCTTCGACATCTTGGACATGAACTTATTCCCCCTTAGCGAGGTAGTGCGTTTTCTGAAGAGTCTTTTTGTCCCGCCTTGTGTTATTGTTCTGTCTTACCTCAACTCTGCTATTTTTTCCATCTGCCTTCTTGGACGGCCCGGGATGGGATTCGACTTCAGGATATCGCCTCTCTTCCCAAGTGATTGCTCAGGCTTCCCACTCTTTTATTCAGGATTTCCTGTGTTTCTTCGCTTTTTTTTCAGGGGACGGTGTCCGCTCGGGTCGCTTCGCGGCCGCGCGAGGCCGGAAATCGACGTCAGGATTTCAGCCTTTTTTTTTTGTCTCTTCATAGTTTAGACTGTACCAGCGCGACTGCCCTTCCCTTCGCTTTCCTTCGTGCAGACATGTCCCAGCCTTGGGGTCGTCTTGGCTTCTCCCCCCCTTCGTCCGATGGCCTTTTGCCCTCATTTCCCCCTTTCAATACTCCCCTGGCTATTGCATATTTTTTCCAGAATTTCATCCTTTTGTGCTTTTACGATTCCCATCTCGGGAGCGTGGTAATCATTTTGTTCCCGCCTTTTGCGATTAAGTCGAATTGTTGCCGTCATACTCCTTTCCGTACGCGCTCCCCCTTTCTTCTCCTGGGGCCGGAACGCGGTTCCCCTTTTAAACGTCCCGCGCCGCAGTGTGAGCCGGAGTTTGAACTTTTTGTCAATTGGTTTTTCGTAGGATTACGCCCATCACCCCTTCCTATCCCGAGGTGTGCCCCCCCAGATCCCTTTTATAGCGAAGAAACTTCCCCATGTTTTCATGTCAAGGAAAAGGGCACGGAGAGCCTGGGAATGGCGTCTCTTTCAGTGCTGAAAGTTTTTCGTCTTATGCCCTACTTCCCCTTCCCCCCCCTCGTCGTCCCCTAGGAGTGTTTATCGTGCATGTGCTCCTCCTCCGACGACTCTCGACATCCTTAGTCTGCGATAGGTCGTTACACTGACGCGCGCCTTTCCGTTTTTGGTAGCCGGCATGGTCCCTCTAACAGGTCTTGCGTGGCCAGCGCACGGCTGATGCCGACTGCGGGTCCGCAATTCGAATTCGATTACGAAATCCTTTCTTGCTTGATAGTTTTTTCTCCTTTTTCCCCCCTCCTCCAGTTGTTGTGATCTCTCTCCCTAACCCCTCCCTGTGATCACATCTTCCGTATTTTTGGGCCTGTGACCCTTGTGAGCCTGCCACTGGTGCATTAAGCAGTGCCCCGCTGGCGCGCACGGGGAGCGGGGTCCTTGATCCTTTCTTTTTGCAAGTCCTGTTCATGTTTCCTTCGATATCTCGCGAATCTGTCGGCGCTTGTCGTCCTACCGACTCGGACCCCTGCGAAACGACTGCAAGACACTTCCATGACCCTCCTTCTTCCGGTGGCCCCCGTTTGCCACCTATAGCGATCCGCGCCCTGTCGCTTACAGCTGAACAGTTTGTTCGGGTTTTTACGGCCGTTTACGCCTTGGTCCCCCCCTTCCCTTGACCGGTGTCTTTTCTTATCCCATAATAACCTTAAATTGTCGGGACTGCTTCTTGCCTACTCAAAGCCCCCCCACTTCTTCCCTGGTGAAGCTTCCCCCTGTCCTTTCCGTTGTTGCGTATACCTTTGTTCGTATGCGAAGTCGATTCCAGTTTGTCCCTCCTTGGGGCTGTTCAAGCACTCTGTGTCGCAATCGGCCGTCACTCCCTGAAAGTCCCTTCTTCCTGGTATGATCTGTCCTCCCTCTTCAGAGTTGCGCCCCCATTCTGCATTCCTCGCCGCCGTTGGTTTTTTGAGGTGCTGGCTTGGGACGCAACTTTGCAGATAATGCGGCCCATCGAGGCCAGGCGTACGGTACTGAAACCGCGCCACGTCCTGGGCGGAGACGCTGTTCGTGCAACTCTTAGGCCTTCTGGCGCTTTGGGGATTTCCCAGTACGTGGACTCTTTACCCCTCTATTCCTTCCCCTCTGCGTCCTTCCTTCTTCAAGATTTCCCTTCCCCGGCTCCTGCCGACCATCGCGGCGCCCTTCCCTTCTCTCCCCCAGAAACCGAACGTAGTTGCATTTTCGCGGGGCGATTGTTTTACTGCCCCCTCAAGGCCCCTCTTGTCGTCTCAGAACCTCCGCGTCGTGCGTCAAGCGGGCAGTTTCCGGAACCCTCAGATGGACGAGCCCGCTTTCTCCCCCCTGAACCCGGTCAGGCGATACCACCCAGATCTCGCCGTCTTTAGACCGACACCCCGGACTCGATTCACAATCCTTTCCCCAGTCCGCGATGTCAGACGGAGGCTCATTCTTTATTTTCGAGCTATGTTCAGCTCCAGATGTTCCATCCGCCACGAGAGCGACTGGATCTCCAATATCTCTATGCTCGGGCCCTTAAGATCTCTGACCAGCTCCAACGTTGCGCACAAAGCGTCCCTTTTTTGACGTAGACACTCTTCCTCTAAAAGGAACTAATAGTCGCTACCTTTCTTTCCTGCAGCAACCTCTTCCGACCCCTTTTTTGGAATGAAGATCTTTGTCCCAGCCTTCTAGATTTTTTCTTCTGCAAGACCCTCTCTTCCCATCATCTGAGAGGAATCGGACTAACTTTCCAATTTTGCGGGATCATTTCGAGGGGCAGGAGACATGTGAGACATCGGAACTTCGCGGCCATCCCAGCCCCCTACCCCATACTTCTCTCCCGTCCGATGCAGAACCTGGAAGTAGGGTGGTCAGGACCAAATTGTTTACCTCAACCCACGCAGTCCTTGGAATTTCGCCGGTCGTACTGTCGTGCCCTCATTCCCGGCCCCCCAGACCCCCGTGCGACCCTCTTCCTTTGAGTCGCACCTGTTGACGTGATTTTGTCCTCTCCCTCGAATACGGAACTCCCGCCTGCTCTCCCGTTTGTTTCCTTACGGTTATTTTGCGGCCTGGAAAAGATCGCCCTCGCCTTGCAGTATGGGTCCGAGCCTGTGTCCAGCAACCGGCTCCCCCTTTGGCCCAACTGCACATCCTCCTTTAGTCGGGTTTGACCCCGGCTCCCGCGGTCGGTTTTTTGCGCGCTCGGTCGCGGACCTTTAAGATCTTCCCGTCTTAGGGTTTTTGCTTTGAAGGTAGCAGGGAAGCCGGGCTTCTCCCAAGAGCGCGTTAAAGGACCCGTCAAGTATATGTGTGTCCTTTTTACCGGCCTGAGAAGAAGAATTTCGTGGGGTGCTTTGGAACTTTCTCTATTTTACCCGTTGTTTGATCGCTGAGACCCAACTGTCCCTTTTCCCTCTTCCCGCGTAAAGCGACACTCGTCCCCCCTCGAGATTTTTGGCACCTTCGGCCCTTTCGCGCCTGTTCTTTCCATTCCCTTAGAACTTCCTGTCCCCATGCCCCTTTGAATTACGGAAGATCTTGAATTTCTTGATCGATTTTACAAACAGATCAAGTTTCGTGTCTCCCTCTGATGTCGCATGCACTGAATCGGCTGCAGTCGTTTTATTCCTGTGTTTTCCCCCGATGTCCTTCGTTTCCCCAGGTACTGTGGATGCCGACTTTCGTCACTTCTCCCCCCCTCTAACCGGCTGACCTCCATCGGCGCGGGGCTGGGATGTTTCTTATTCGCCCGGTGCGTTGTTTCCATTCGGTCCAGGCGTATCCACCTTGATGATCGGTCCCACTTTTTCCGGATAGAACTCTTTTGAAATCTCCCCTCCTCCTGGCTTCTCCCTAGACCCTCCCTTTGCCCTTTCCGGACACTGCTTCTGCTTTTCTGTCGTTTCTGCAGGACGTTTAACTAGCCTGATGGGAGAGTTGCCGCGCCTCGTCTTCGCACGCCGGTCCGGCGACCACGAACTGGTTTGGTTTAAATCGATTTCCCGAGTCCGACACGGGCCCTGACCAACCGCCCGTCCTTCACTGCCCGCCTTCAGCTGTTCCGCTTTTTGCCAAGGTACTTGGTACGATTTCCCCTTTTTGGATAGTGTCGGTTTGTCCAACACCTTGACGCTTGGCGTTTTTACTGTTTTATTGTCTTTTCTTATTTTCTTCCTTGGTAAGTACGGATCGTATGCTGTTCCCGTCGCATTCTGTCTTTCCCGCCCATCATTTGAGATTCTTGTTCCATCGCCGCCCTCTTTCGCATTTTAATTGAATTTTCAATGCGTCGTGATCGTTTTCTTTTTTTCCTAGCAGGCTCTTTTTTATCTATTCCCCCCTGTCTTTTGTACCATTTCCCTGCTTTGCCGCTCTCCCTGCTTCGACCTTGAAGGAGCCTTCCCGTTTCAGGGCCAGCAGATGCCTCTTGCCCACTCCTGTCCATCTCGCTCTTCCCCCTGTTTCTTTCTTTGGGAGCCGCTTTGATTCTTCTGGCCCTTGCGCCGTCACGTGCCGGACCATTCCTTCATCTGGATTTCCGGCGGAATCTTGTTGAGTCCCCAGTCTTTAATGTTCCCGCAGCTCCCCTATGTCCCGATTAATGCGTTCCTGGCTACTTTTAATTCTCTCGAGAGTTCATTTGTATTCGCCTCGATGAGCAGGCTTGAGAAATTTTGCGGTCCCTGTCCCCCCAGCACTTCTTTTTCCAGTCTCCCCTTCCATTTTTTCCCCTTTCTTGCATTGGTTGTGAACCTCTTTACGTAACTCTCTGGAGCCTTGGGCTTCCCTCCCCTTGTCCATTTTTTTTGCCCAGCCGGACTGCACTGTGCTTCCATTGCCGCGTCGAGGCCTTCGACTTTTTTTGCCCTGAATAAACGGGCTCCCTGTGAGTTCCCACTCCCTCACCCGTCATCGTGTTTACCGGGCAACGTTTGTCCATCAGGTTGCTCTTCGTTTCCGCTAGCTAAAACGTGAAGTCCTCACGATTTGGAATTCTAGATGTTTTCCTTCCCTGAAGACACGGTAAAGGCTGTCCCCCGGCGTCCCGGGCAGGCCACTTAGCCGTCCCGTGTACTTTGACGCGACCGCTCTTCTCTCGTTTCCAGGTTCCCCTGCCACCATTCGGGCGATGGGTAACACTGCTTACCTTTTTTCGCGCCCATTTCTCTCCTTCGGGTACCCTTAACGCGACAGATTTTGGATGAAGTTTCTTACTGCCCTCCCCGCTACTGAATTGATCAGTCGACCGCCCCCCGAGAAAACTCTTTCTTTGCCGCGCACTAAGGTTTTTCTTTTAAGCATTTCTTGGCTCCCCCGATGAGCTCTACCCTTTACCATTATTTCTTTCGCTCGTTTCTTATCTCCCTTTCTCTCTTTTTTTGGCTCGTACTCCTTTTGCTGACAAGTTTCCAATACGGTTACTTTGTGCTATGGAGGTGAGCGCCTTGAAGTGCACGTACCCTTTCGGGGCCATCCTTTCTGTCTCCAGACTTTTTTTCTTTTGGGGCCTGCGGCGACCTACTGCTCAAAGCCGCTGATGTCCTTGAGGACAATTCTTCTGACGCTTGCCGCTCTTCTTTTCGTTCCAAGCAGTCCCTCTGTTCCCCCAGGAAACCAAATTTTCCTGAGTTAAGTGAATGCCGACGGATGGCGGCTAAAACATCCTAGATCTGAATTGCGAGTTTTTTTTTGGCAGCGCAGTTTCACAGGGAGATCCCTTGGGCCTCCTCCCTTCTGGAAGGTGCCATCTTCCCCACTTTTCCCCCTTGTTTCTAGGCCAACATCTAAAGTTTTAACCCTCGGGGATTACTGCCTTTTTCTTTTTCCCTATCCCCATTCCCCCCCCCCCACTCATTTTCTTTTCAGTGCTCCAGCTGTTCCTCCGTCCAGTTTTTTCTCCACTGGTGCCCAGCTGTTTCAGCTGCTCTCGATAAGGCGCCTTCCCCCTCCTTTCGCCCCTTCATGAGGAGGCAAGCACATTTGATCCGTCCCACGGGCCCAAGATGTCTTCCGTTTTCGCCCTCTTTTTGTAAGCTTTGCCAGTTTTTCTGACCTTCTAAATTGAAGATTGCATTCCTTACCGTGAGGTGCTGTTGGGGACGCACGTGCGAATTTCATGCGCCTCGGTGGGCATCTGCGTACCCGGGTCCGCATAACCCCTCGGGGCTTAGCTTCCCTTGGAACGCGTCCCCCGATGTTCATGTTTTGCGATGTTTGCGGTTGCCTCTGTTATTGAGTCTCACAGAATATTTCCCTCCCCGATCGGACGTCGGTCCGGTCCTCTATGACTGGCTGCGTCCTGTCCCCTACGCCCCTTCGCGTCTCCTTCCCTGTTGACCTGCAGGAAGGCCAATCTCGATCTTCTTTTGGGCAAGCCCGTCTTTCTCTTTGCTTGTCTTGCTCGAAGGTGCGGTTCTACTCCTGGGCGTAAAATGGCTCGCTGTCGGATCTTCTGATTTTGAACTAGCCAGCTTCACTACCTGACCCTTCAGGCGCTACGTTCGGCGAGGTCCTCCAAACTCCCGCCTCGACTCATACCAAGCCAGTCAATGTCCTCCAAGCCATGTTCGCCTTCGGTGAAAGCGATGGCCCAAGTCCAATCTGTCGCCCCAGGTTTAAGCTTCTTTCCTAATTTAAACGTGTTTTTTTTTCCCTGTTGAGACTTTTTTGCAAGATAACCAGACCTCCGAACCCACACTCCCCTCATGTGTTGCCCACAATATGCCTCGCAAAAGTGGTTTCCGGTCCCTCCACAGTAAATTCGAGTGCCCTTTCAACGTGTCACACCTGAAGGACGATCCGTGCGTTCCGCCGTTTTTCCCGTCCCGACCCCTCGCTCGGCATTTTTCTTGCGCCACCTGCAAGTTCTTGCGCCCCCTTTTCGGCGGCGGTGTACGAGCAGAACCCCTCGGCCTGCAGCCACCTAATCGGCTCTCTCCTGCCAAGATCCTTTGCAGCCCTTCCTCCTGCGGCTGTCAGGAAATTTTTTTGACGACCGACGCATGATTTTCGCGGCCAGTCGTCGCTTGCTGGGTCTCGACCTGACGAACCACAACACGGTAATTCGAGGTTGGATTCCGCCTTCTTCCTTTTCTTTTCGGCGCACGCGAACGTTTGCCCCTTCCCGCGTCTTTTACCGGAGGATTGTCATGGTTATCGGGCTACCATGAGGACCTGCCAATCTCTCCATCTACAAGCAGTCCTGGTCCCGCCCGCATTGAAGGAACCCAACGTCTCCGGACCTCCCTTCACTCCCGCTTGTGTTCGCGACATCATTTTTCCGTGAGTTTGGGTGCGTGCAGAGCTTTTTTGGTTTCTGTTTTCTTTTGTAGTTCTTTACTGTATTTTTTCTACTTTTTTTTTTTCTATTTCTTTTTTGGTTCTTTTTTTTGTTTTGTTGGTGGGGTTTTGTTTTGTGGTGTTATTTTTTTATTATTTGGTGTGAAGGTCTAGGACGCCATTGGGATGCGACGTACCCATCCTTCTCGGACTCCCCCTAATCTTCGACATCCGGTGTGCGAAGGTTACCCCCCATTCTCCCTCTGAACATTTGGAACCAATTTCCCCTCCATCTGTTTTTGTTTATCTCTGCTTTCCCTCCCCCCCCCTGATTTTCCTCTCTGATGACAGTATAGTTCCCCCGTTGCTAGTGTTTATTTATTCTGGTTCTGACCTCGAGTTTCTTCGATTGGGCTTCCCTTCTCGTTCCCCCCCCCCCCAGCCAAAGCCCCTTTCCCACGAGATCTGAATACGAGCGTCACCCCAAACCCAACACCACCGTCCCACCCCAGCGCTTCCTATTCCCTCCTCTCCCCCCCCCTGACTCCAGTCTGGTGCTTCCTTCCTTTTTCCCCCTATCCAGGTACAAGGTTTACTGGCGAGTGGCGATATTCGAGGTACCGTCACCTGGTAGACAATCCATCCTGGAGCGGGGCGTGCGTATGTTAGGTCTTTCTCTTGTTCGCCGAAGACAATAACGTCCGTACCCGTTTAGTACTCCACCTGTTGATCTTTGACCCAACGTGTTGTTATGTTCCCCCTCGGACCCTGTTTAAATCGAAGCAGGATAGCCCTCCCTGGAAATCCATGCCTTTTTTGATTCGTCGGAGTGAACCCCTTTTTTCGTCCCAAGATTTTATGTTTCAGGTATTATGGCCGCCCTCATTTTCTTTGATGAGATGCGCTGTGAATTCGGCCTAGTTTCTCTTAAGACCCCAGGCTAATGCGAACTCATTGGGTTGTGGTCCCTGGATTGGACGATAGTTGTGAAGTCAAAGGATAGGAGCAGAGCCCAGTTCTGGTTTCCTCTTGGCTTACTTGGCTTCACTTCCTTCCTCTTCTTTCCTTGAACTTTTCGTTCAATAGTGGTCGCCCCCAACCCGACCGCTTTGCGAGTTGTTGATGCTATATCTTACAATTTGAAGCATTAGCAAGCTTATACTAATTGAAAGAAGTTCGCGTACTTCTACATTTTCCCTTTTCTTCATCTTCAATAGCCTGTCGATTCCTTCCTTCCGACCTCGGGGATTTTACCTCTTTCTCTGTAGGCGTTTAGTAGTCAATTTCCTCCGCTATTTTGTAGATTGAGGCTCAGGTACTCCTTTCCGCGTCTCCTTCTGGCCTTTGAAGAGCCCCTCGTCTTTCCTTCCCACCTGGAGTACCCACTCCCCTAGTTCCCACTCCTGATTCTACTGGCCTCTTTTTTTTCCTCCATCTCGTAATTTCCTGTTTTTGATCAGGATTCTTGAGTGTTTTCGGCGTCGGCCCGTTTGCGTCCCCCGATTTCCTTGCCCGCCTTCCCTTCTTTCCTGCGGTAATCTTTTTTCTTTCCCCTTAATTGGAAAGCCAGCCTTTCGAGCCTGGTCCTTAATTTTTTATGCGGAAGAAATGGCAACCGCAAGATTTGTCTTTGTTTTCGGCCTACGTATTCAACGGCTGGCTCCCTCTAGCAGGACTGATGTCAGCACCGTTTGAGTAAAACTCCTGAACAGCCCCACCATTGCCTGTGGAAAATTAGACTTCTTCCTGAATCGCAACCGTGGCCTGTTATCCTCACGGCCGGTCTCCTTCCTTTTGCGCGCTTTTTTGCGCGACAAGAAGAATGTTCTCCAGCTCATTCGACTTACGAAGCCTCTCTTCCGTCCTTAGGTTGTTTTTAAGACTCACATGCGTCTATACATCCCTTACAACCAAGTTCAGCACCTCCCCTACTTGGCCTCCCCCTGAGGACGTCTCCATTTTCCTGGGGTCTTAGTTAGCGATCGCCATAAAGGCCTCCCCCCCTCGTGGTGACCAGATCACTGTGAGTCTTGGGCCGTGATTAAGTTACCCTTTCAATGCCCGGGTCTAAAGATCCCTTCGCACCGAGCGATCCCGCTCTGGCCGCTGCACTCGCACCCCCGGGTTCTTGCATTTCAAGAAAAATTCCGGCTAGTGTTTTGGTTTTTTTTTTTTTTTTTTTTTTTTTTTTTTTAGGCTAATTTTTAGTGTGCAGTTACCTTTTTTTTTTTTTCCGCTCTTCGACGCCTGCCGACAGTTTTCTGCTTCGATGAATGGTCGCATTCACATCGCCTGCGGCCCAATGGATCGTGGATCCAGACTTTCAGGCCAGGTTGGGAATGCTCACGGCTTTTCCGAGTACCCCCTGGCGTGTCCTTCACCTTAGAGACCTCACCCCAAATGAATTGGTATTGATGAGCGTTATT
>Ga0179593_1775464_pt1 | contig 10471 bp, 12 predicted proteins | sample CZODoug2_1_08_16_FD_185931 | JGI IMG/M metagenome (GOLD analysis project Ga0179593, IMG submission 185931) | Vadose zone soil fungal communities from Angelo Coast Range Reserve, California, USA - CZODoug2_1_08_16fungal (PacBio error correction) | ecosystem: Environmental > Terrestrial > Soil >... | reverse complement strand
AGGCTGGCCGCTCGTATGACACCAGCCAGCGACAAGTCTTCACCTGGCGGAGTCGGCGCCAGCGGCCGCAACTCCGTACCACTCAGGGTGCGGGATTTACGCCATCGATCACCGCCCAGCAAGTCGGATCCGCGGATCGAACCAATCCGCCAGCAGACACCCGCCCCGAAGAGCCGAGTCAGCTACGCGACGGCGTCGAAGACGCTTGGGTGTGGCGCGGCTGTTGAGCCCTTCGTCGGATAACGTCCCCTAGTCCCGGGCTTGCCCTCGAGGCAGGCCGGCGTGGGCGGGAAATGTCGAAGAGATTTGTGGCCGGACCTTGAGTGCGACCGCAACCGTATACGTACACAGCATTCGTACTACTCGCGGAGCCGGCGACGGCGAAACGTGTTCGAGGGGAACCGTGGTGACTCAGACGCAGAGCGGCGGCGCGGCGGAAAGCGCGATGAACGCCCAGCGCCTGAACAGGTCTGGACTGAAGCGGCCTGGGTTCGTACCTCACGGGAGCGGTTTGGCACGAAGGCGTCGGTGCCATGAGACTTCGCGGACAGCAGATCTCAGCATCACGGCGCGTTATCGAAGGCCTTCGGTAATTTGCCATGAAAACGTCGCCGTCACGATGCGCAGCAGAAACACCACTGGAGCCGATCGACAGCGACGCCGACGAGGACGTCCCGCCGGGCGGGGCTCGTTCTTCTCAGACCCTCCGGCCGCACCTCGGGCAGGCCAGAGGGAGGGATCCGGCGAAAGGCATTCGCTAGCAAAAGGAAGACGCGCACATGGATGCTCAGGTCCTTCAACTATCAGCGGCAGCTTCTCAAGGAGAGTCAGCCGAAAGGCCTGTGAAGATGCTGCCGTACCGACAGGGCATCTATTCGCGGTGCAGTGGTGCGACGAGGGCGGAGAGAACAACCCCCTCCAATCACCACGCACACGTGGATGGATTTGGTCGTTCTGACGGACGGGCGCGCTTCTACACGACCGAGGACGAGCTCGTGGCAGAGTGCGGTCCGCATCGAGGGAGGTGCTATAAAGAGGGAGTACCCGTACTGGTTCGAGAGCAGCGGCGAGGACGAACTCGAGATGCATGCAGTCGAGGCGTCCGAATGCATGCGCAAGCGAAATCGACCGGGCTCGATCACGCTCACGCAGAAAGAGTGGATGAAATTTCGTCACCTAGACGCGCCCGGAGTAGACCACTAACTGACCGCACACGGATACACGGAGCTACATCGTGGCGGAGTGACGAGCAATCGAACGGGTGCTGAGGTGCTGGCGGAGATGCCTGTCCGCCTCGGGGCCCGGTTTTTTTTTGTTTCAATTACTCTTAATGCGCCGTCCGTCTCAACCCGGTTTGATGGAGATGGAGCGGCGGAGATATGTCTGTTCCATGACAACGGAGAGAGGCAGCGGACCGATATGGCCCGATTGGCTACGCGGAGATGTCCGGGCGCCCCGGCTGTGCGCGGCCCAAGTGTCGGTGCATAAACCTCGCGGCGGTTGACGCGACGCGCATCTCGCGCACGAGCCTTGATCAGCGCTGATGGGGTGGCGGGCATCCCCATGCTGAAGTTCAGGCGCGTTTACCAAGAGGTCGTGACGGACCGCTTTGAACAGGTCACGAAGTTCTAAGCGCCGTGGATCACGACGCGATTCCCGGATATGATCCGCAGGCGTTCCGATCGGCCACGACCGGACTGCCCCGGACCCGTTTCACCTCCAGTCAAGGGGAACGGGTAGATCGACTTTGAGTCAGGGCCCAAATGGAGCCGATCGTCGTATGAGCGGTTCTATAGAGTTTACGCCCTCTTCCGCCCCACGACGCGGAAGACGCGGACGTCGCCGCGGCGCTGGCCCAATTGCCGCGACCAGACCCGGTGATCGCCGTCGTGCGGTGCGCAGAATTGTCGGGGGACGGCGCTGAGGTAATCCGCGTGGTGCTGCACTGAGATCCCAGCTGGCAAACCTCGCTGAACGGTAAGCAACTCGTGCCGGTCGACCCACCCGATTGGTCGGTGGTGGTAGGCAGATAATCCCGCGAGAGAGCCAACAAGGTGGTGGCGGCAGCGACCTCCGTGTGCTTGTGGGACGAAACGCGCGGAATGGTCACGGGGTTATGGACCTTCCACAGCCGGGACCAGGGTCGTGCAGTCCGACATCAAGATGATAACAAAGGGCACATTTGACAATTACCAGCTAGCGGCGGCGGTGAACGGGCGACGAAAAAGAACGCGCAACGGCTGCTGGAGATGAACGTTGACAGCCGCGCCGGCGCGGGGCGAGTGGATGACAGGTGAACGTATCTGGCGGAGTGGCGCGATGAGCACAGTCCGCTGATCGTGTTGAGGAAAGACCCCCAATCCGTAAAGGAGAGGTTGGCCCAGCGAGCTCAGTCGCCTGGTCCCGAAGAATGCAGCAGTCGTGGTGGATACCGGCAATGAGGGTGTCTGGATGGGCGGCATTAACATTAGACGTGAGCTCGCCCGAGCAGGACTACATCGCAGCGGTGGGCAAGGGATGGATTCCGGCGGGACTCGGCCGTTGGAAGTGAGGAAGCACCTGACCGCCCCTGTGTGGTGTTCACGGGCGACGCGGGGATGTGGTTCAACCTCGCCACCGAGATTGAGACCGCCGTCCCGTTGGAAGAGCAACACCCATCACCGTGGGAACAATAACAGCGGCGGCCAGTAGACGCGTAACGGCTACGACCAGGTGTATGAGGGCCAGGGGCTGGAGCGGGAGAGGGAGCTGTGGGCCTTTAGTGAGTCGACGAAAGAACATACTCGGACACACGTGGCTCCCAGGGCGTTTTAACCACCGTTGTAGTTGGTTCATTGCTCGGTCCTTCCGCAAAGAAGAGCAGGTAAACAAGGATTGATGAGGACTCGCTTCAGATGTTCTGTATTATTGACCCCTAAAGAAGATTAAGGCCTGGAGTCGCTAGCATGCAGCAGGTACGACAAACGGGCCAGGGTTGCTATCCCCCGCCAATCAACTGAACACCGCGAATGCTAAAGCCAGAAGGGGGTGGGCGAGGCCCTCCTGGCTACGCTGTACTCATTTCCCGGCATAATCATAACGATTGAGGCGTTTTGAGGTTCAGGATCGTACACTGCTATGTCTACAGGGAGATATGATTCACGACAACCCGCATTCGTCCGGGAGGGCGGTTTTGGTGTATGGCAACGTACTGGCGTTTGTAATCCTCTCGCTCTTCGTGCCCTCGGCGCAGGCACAATCGAAGGCGCCGCAAACCAAGTCCACAAGTGCACGAGCATGACGGAAATGCTGTTGTGATCGATGGATCAGTTTCGAGTACGCGATCTCGATTACAGGCGTGGGACATTCCAAGTGCCGTGCTGGAAATGGACTCAAAGAGTTTTCACCGGAGTTTTGGGTGAAGTTCAGAGTTTCTAAAAATCGATCATTTGATTCAGCGCCACGCCACACATCACCTCAAGTTTCACATTCGCTTCGCGTAGTGGACAATTGGGCCAACACGTACTGGCCGGCGTTCCCGAGGCGCGGCCGTGGGCGGCAAATGGCGACGCATCTTTGCCCATAGTGATTGGGATGAAAAAGCAGGCAGACATCAAGCCCGGACAATCATCTTGGGATTTGCGAATTATTATATCGGCGATTTCGTTGATGGAATCACCGAGCTAAATCTTCTGGAAACACCATCAACAGACGGTAAGAACTACTACTTCGATCGTTAAACTATGGAGCGGGCACTGATCTCTTGAGATTCAACAGAACTGGATAGTCACAGCGTCAAGTCACAGTCGTTACGGAGGTGATGACCGCGCCCAAACGGAATGCCGTACAAGATGAAGCTCGGCTCTTTTGCATTGCCTGTACGCGCGGTGGTTTCTCTTGCGGGCGGGCAAAAATCTCAGCGGTTTTCGTACCAAAAACTGCCCTCATTTGGATACCGACCACCCGACGAACCGCGTGTCGAAAACCAATCTCCGAGGCTCAAGTCGCGCACTAGAGAAACGTCTTCACGCCCATTGCAAATCCAGCAAACCCAAAAGTCCTGCGTCTCGCCACTAGGCTGATACAACCACATCGTAGGCAGTAGGATTCGAAGCCAACGCTGCATCCTGCCGGACTTCCCAGCCCGCCCCGAGGTACACGCAAGGAGGTCTACAATGCCGATCACCAAGGAGTTCACAATCCGCCGGAAGACCAGCCTGGAACGCTTGGGAAGCTGTGCCAGGCTCTCGCCGATAGAACGTCAACATTCTCGCGTTCATCGTTACCTTGCTGAGAAAGGCAAGAGTTCGATTCATATAGGTTGACATCACACCGCGGCCAAAAGCGGTTTCGCGCAACAACGCGAGCTACACAGAGACCGAGGTCGCGCACGTGAAGCTGGCGCACCGTCCGGAGAGTTGGGCACGCGCCGCACGCGTCGGGCGACGCGGGACGCCAAACATCAACTAGGGCTACTGGGCGGACCGAGGCGGTGACGAATGCGTCGATCCTGATCTTCGGCGTCGCGGAGGAGGGAAGAGCGAAGGTCTTGACGCTGGCTGCCGCTGCCGCCGCGGCGATTAATACCGAACCCAGATGTCGGCCCCGCGGCGTCGAGCTTTGTCTTTCGATCACCGGACGCTGCGATGTGATCAGGCGGGTTTGCTCCCCGCGGTAGGCCAGCGAATAAGCGGGATTGTATTCAGACAGCGATCCTTGATGGGACAAGATCTCGGATAAGGGGTAAGGATCCGGTTGTGCGCCCAGCTCGCAGGGGCAGTTTGCCGTAGAGGAGATGTTTCTGTAACCGCGGGTTATGGGTGTTGGGAGAGGCATGGTCTTCCCCTTTTATTGTGACCTACTCCGAAACATACAAATTCCCGTCGGGCGGAGGTATTCGGTGAGCCATCGGCGGATGGAAGGAGTTGCGTCGAGGAGCACCAGGCCGGTCAAATAGAATAGCTTCGACCAATGCTTGCAGTTGCGATTCCGCGAATGGGTGTGTGGACGGAGGAGGGCCCGGCGTGACTCATTCGAGTACCTATGCTCGGCCCTGCAGTAAGAAATTCTCAATCGTGTTGACTCTTGCGGAACATGAAAAGGACAAGTGAGGGGGGGGGGGGGGGGGGGGGGGGGGGGGGGTAATGCCCAAAGGGCGCCAGAACGAACGTCGAACAGCAAGGGCAGCATTTTCGCCACTACGTCAAGAAGAGCTGAGCTGCGCGAAAAATGATGCCCATTGCTGTTCGATTTAGTGCTGGCGCACTTTGGGGCATTTCACTGACCCTTTTCATGTTTCCGCCACAAGAGTCAAAACGATTTCGAGAATTTTTACGCAGGCCGAACATAGTAATCCGTAAGAGTCACGGCGCCCTCCTCCGGCCACAACACCATTCGCGGCATCGCAACTGCAGCATTGGTCGAAGCTATCTCATTGACCGGCCTGTGATCCGGGAAGCAACACTTGCACCGCCGATGGCTCACCGAATACCTCGGACCGACGGGATTTGTAGGTTAGGAGTAGGTCTACAATCATAAAAGGGGAAGAAAATGCCTATCCCAAAACCCATAGACCCGGCGGGTAACAGAAATCATCTCCTCGACGGCAAAACTGCCCGGCGGCTGGGGAGCAACACACTGATCAATTAAAACTTTACGAGATCCTTGCCCATCAAGGAGCGGCTGGTGAGAGTACATAACGGCTTAGTCGCTGCATACCGCGGGTGAGGAAAACGCCTGAGTCACATCGGCCCGCGTCGGTAGATCGAAAGAGCAAAGCTCGACGCCGCGGGCGGCCCGACATCTGGGTTGTATTATTAAGTCGCCGCGGCGGAAGCGGCAGCCAGCCAGCTCAAGGGGACCTCGCGGCCTTCCCTGCCTCCGCGACGCCGAAGATCAGGATCGAAGATTTCGTCACCGCCTCGGTCCCGCCAGTAGCACGTAGTTGATGTTGATTCACGCGTCGCCCAGACGCGATGCGGGCGTAGCAAACTTCCCGGAACGGTGCCGCCAGCTTTCAAGTGCGCGACATCGGTCTCTGTGTAATCTGCGCTGTTGTTGATCGAGAACGCTTGGGCCGTGTTGTGATTGTCCCAAAAAGAGATGAATCGAATCTTGCCTTTCTCAGAAGGGAACGATTGAAACGCGAGAAGGTTGACGTTCTGATCGGCGGAGAGCCTGGCCCACGCTTCCCAAGCGTTCCAGGCTTGTCTTCTGGCGGCGGTGAACTCCTGGTGATCGCATGGTAGGAACATCCTTGCGGTGTACTCCGGGGCGGGCTGGGAAGTTCCGGACGAGATGACGCGTTGGCTCGAATCCTATCCTACGTGTGTATTTTGTGGGTTGTATCAAAGCTATTGGCGGAATGCAGGACGTTTGGGTTTGCTGGAATAGCAATGGGCGTGAAGTCGTTCGCTATGTGCGCGACTTGAGCCTAGGAGGATGTTTCGCACGCGGTTGGGTCGGGTGTCGGTCCTCCAATCGAAGGTCGATTCTTTGGTACGAACCGCGCAGATTTTGCCCGCCCGAAAAGAGAAACCCCAGCGCGTACCGCAATGCAAAAGAGACGAGTTCATTGACGGCTTCCGGTGGCGCGGCCACACCTCGTAACGATTTGACTTGCAGCTTGTTGAACGATCCCGTTCTGGTTGATCCTGCAAGAGATCAGTGCGCCGCTCCAAGGTTTACGATTCCGAAAGTAGTAGTCTACCGTGTGAATTGGTTTGTTACCCAGATAGATGTGTAGCTCGGCTGGTGTTCCATCAACGGAAATCGACGATATGAATAATTCGCAAATCCCAAGATGATTGGCAGGGCTTGTAGTCTGCCTGCTTTATCCAATAAGCATATGGGCAAAGATGCGTACTGAAAGTTGCCGCCCACGTACGCGGCCACTAGGGACGCACTGGAGACAGTACGTGTTTGAACCAATGTCCCACTACTCCGAAGCGAATTGAAAACTTGAGGCTGATGTAGGTGGGCGCTGATGAATCAAATGATCGTATTTATTGAGAATCTGAACTTCACCAAATACGTCCGGTGGAAAAAAACTCTTTGAGTCACTTCCAGCACGGACTTGGATTTCCACACGCAGTATAATCGAATGATCGCGTACCTCGAAACTGTCCATCGAGCACAAACAGCATTTCGCATGATCGTGAAATGTGGATTGGTTGCGGCGACTTCGATTGTGCCTGCGCGGGGCACGGAAGAGGAGAGGATACAAAAACGCCAGTAAACTTTGACATACACGAAAACCGCCTCCCGACGATGGGGGTGTAGGAATCATAGCTCCCTGTAGAGATTAGCCGGTACTCTCCTGAACATCCAAACGCCTCAATCGTTATGATTATGCGGGGAAATGAGTACAGCGTCGCAGGAGGCGTCCGACCATCCCTTTGGGGATTTAAGCATTCCGGGTGTTCAGTTGATTGGCGGGGGAGGGGGATAGCAACCCTGCCAGTTTGCCTCCGTACTGCGGAATGCTACGACTCCCAGGGCATTAATCTTTTTTAGGGGGTCAAATAGATACAGAACATCTGAAAGCGAGTCCTCATCAAATCAGGTGTTTACCTGCTCTTCTGCGCGACGGACCGGAGCAGCAATGAACCAACTAACAACGTGGGTAAAAACCTCTGAGGGACTGGCCCACGTGTGTCCGAGTATGATTCTTTCGTCGACTCAACTAAAGGCCCACAGCTCCCTCCTCCCGCTCCAGCCCCTGGTCCTAAACACATGGTATAGCCGTTACGGATTGACTGCCGCCGCTGTGTATTGTTCACCACGGTGGATGGTGGTGACTTCCCAACGGACGGCCCTCGCCTATTCGTTGCGTAAGGTGTCCGCGGGGTCTCAATCTCGGCGAGGTGATACCAATCCCCGGTCGCAGTGCACACAACACAGGGCGGTTCAGGTGCTCCAGCACGTCAAGGCCGAGTCCCGCCGGGGAATGCCAAGCCCAGGTGCCTCACAGCTGCGGATTTGTAGCATCTCGGGCGCGAGCTCCCGTCGAAGTAGCCGCCCATCCAGACACCCGCCATGGACGGTATCCACACGACTTGCTGCATTCTTGAGGACCAGGCGAATGAGCTACGCTGGCACACCGCTCCGGGACGGATGGGGCGTACTCCGAACGATCAGCGGACCGTGGCATCGACGCCACTCCGCGCAGATACCGTGCACCTGTTCTTCCAGCCACTCGCCACGCGCCGGCGAGAGGCATGTAACGTTCAGCTCCAGCAGCCGTTCTGCAGCGTTACGTTTGCGTCGCCGTTCACCGCCGCGCGAGGGGGGTAATTGCGCCCCGAGGTTAGCAGCGTCGATGTCGATCTGCACGACCAGGGTCCCGGGCTGTGGAAAGGGTCCAACCCCCGTGACCATGCCGCGGTTTCGTTCCCACAAAAGCACCACGAGGGTCGCTGCCGCCACACATTGTTGGCCTCTCGCGGGGAGTAGCTGACTACTCACCCACGAACCGACAGCGGGTGGGTCGCCCGGCAGAGTGCTTATAGCTCAGCAGGTTGCCAGATGGGTATCCAGTTGCCTCAGCGCAACGTCCGGATATACCTCAGCCGCGGCCCCCGACCTTGGGCCACCGCCGACGACGAGCCCCGGGCGCTGGGCTGCGGCAAGTTGGGCCAGCGCCGCGGCGGACGTCAGCGTCGTCCGGGCGGGGCGAAAGGCGGAACGCGAGAGAAAACCCCGCGCATCGACGATCGGCTCCATGGGCCCTGACTCAGAGTTCGATCTGACCCTCGTTCATCCGAAACTGGAGGTTGAACGGTCCGGGGCAGCCGGTCGTGGCCGATGGAAACCGCCTGGGCGGATCATATCCGGGAGGAAGCGCGTAAACGTGATCAACGGTCGCGTTGAACTTCGTGACGTTCAAAGGCGGGACGTCACGACCTATTGGTAAACGCGCACTGAATTCAGCATGGGATTTGCCGCCCCCGTCAGCGCGATCACAGGCGAGTGCTGCGAGATTGCGGTCGCGCAGACCGGCCGCGATGGTTGAGTGCACCGACCACTTGGGCCGCTGCAAGCCGGGGCGCCCGGAAACACTCCTCGCGTAGCAATCGGCCACATATAGGCCGCTGCCCTTCTCTCCGGGTGCAATGGACCCGGACAAATATTCGTCCGCCGCTCCCACTCCATCCAACCGGAGGTTGAAGACGGACGGGACCATGAGGAAGTGAGTGACGCCAGTCCGTAGGCGGAAGCCATCTCCGCCAGCACTCAGCACCCGTTCGATTGCTCGGCGACTCGCCCACTATGTAGTTCCTTTTCGTGGCTGCGGTCAGTTAGTGGTCTACTCCGGGCGCGTCTGGTTGCCCAATCATCACTCTTTCTGCGGGGTGATTCGACCGGTTCGGAGTTCGGTGGCCAATAGCGATATCGGAAGCCTCGAATGACAGGATCTCGAGTTCGTCCGTCGCGCTGATCTCGAAAACATACGGGGGACTCCCTCGGGATGAGCACTCCCTCGAGCGGACCGCACTCTGCCCCGAGTCGGCGTCGGTGTGTAGAAGCGCGCCCGGCGGACAGTGAACGAAACATAATCCCCCACGTGTGCGTGTGAGTGGAGGTTGTTCTATCCGCTCCTCGCGCACCAACGTGCAGCGAGCATGCCATGTGGTACGGGCAAGCATCTTCACGGCTTCGGCTGACTCTCCTTGAGAGACTGGCCCAGCTGTAGTTGAGACCGAGCATCATGTGGCAGTCTTCCTTTGTAGCGAATGCCTTTCGCCGGAGATCCCTCCCGACGCGCTGACCGAGGTGCGGCCGTGAGTGGGCTGAGAAGACGAGCCCCAGCCCGGCGGGACGCTCCCTCGTCGGCGTCTCTTGTCGATCGCTCCTCCAGGGGTGTTCTGCTGCGGAATCGTACGGCGACGTTCATGGCAAATGACCGGAGGCCTTCGATGAACGGAAGCCGTGAATGCTGAGAGCTGCTGGTCCAGCGAAGTACATCATGGACACCGACCGCCGTCGTGCCAACGCTCACAGTGAGGAAAAGAACCAGGCCCGAATTCAGGTCAGAAACTCGTCAGGCGTGGCGTCAGCGCGGCTTTCCGCGCGCCGCGCTCTGCGGTTGAGTCACCCGGTTCCCTCGAACCGTTCGCCCGGCTCCGCGCATTACGATGACTGTTGAACGTATCCGGTTGCCGAGTCGCTACTCAAGGTCCGGCACAAATCTCTTCGACATTTACCGCACAGCCGGCCTGCTCGAGGGCAGCCCGGGCCGGGGGACGTGATCGACGAGGGCGTCACAGACGCGCCACCTCAGGTCTTCGACGCCGATCGGCGTAGCCTGACGCGGCTCCTTCCGGGACGGGGGCGGCGGCGGATGGGTTCGATCCGGGATCGAGACTTGCTGGCGGTGGATCGATGGCAGTAAACCGCACCCTGAGTGGGGGTAGCGGAGTTGCGGCGCTGGCGCCGACCCGCAAGGGGAAGAATTGTTCGCGGGCTGGTGCGCAGTACGAGCGGCCAGACT
>Ga0179593_1719302_pt1 | contig 10471 bp, 13 predicted proteins | sample CZODoug2_1_08_16_FD_185931 | JGI IMG/M metagenome (GOLD analysis project Ga0179593, IMG submission 185931) | Vadose zone soil fungal communities from Angelo Coast Range Reserve, California, USA - CZODoug2_1_08_16fungal (PacBio error correction) | ecosystem: Environmental > Terrestrial > Soil >... | reverse complement strand
TTTTCCTCACTGCCCTCCTTTTTCCTTATTTGCAGGCAGTTGGACTTCTTTTTTTCGCTGGGGAACTGTGTTGCAATTGAACAAAAAAAACCCTTGCCCATTTTGTGGTGAACCTGTTTTTTTTCTGGAAGAATTTTTTCCCTTTTTGTCTTTCTGCGTTTCACCCTTTTTTCATATCCCCATTCCTTGGTCAAGGTTGCGAAAAACTGTCCACGTCTGGAAATGCGTCCAAGGACCCAGGCAACGGCTATCCTTCCGTAGTAGGCAAGAGATAGCATCTGGATTTCCACCCCTTTTCTTGAGGGCGGAGTGGCTTTCTGCTGGGCTGGTAGCGCCCGTTGGCGAACAAGGTTCCTCCTTCTTTTTATAGGATTAGTGTCGCGCTTTTTTCGTAACCGCCTCAGCCCTCTTCCCTTATTCGCGGCCATTGGTCCCGCTTCTCTTCTTCAGCTCTCTGGGTTTCTTCCAGTTTTGGTGTTCGCTCAGCCTCAATTTCTTTTTTTCCAGGGATAGGGAGGAATTAAATTTTTTTTTTTTTTTTTTTTTCCCAGTGCATGTTGGCCCCTTTGAAGTCTCCCTTTTTTTCCCACACGGCGTGTTTTTTTTGAGTAGGAAAAAGCGGCAGCCGTTTTCCGTCCTCCATTGTCTTTTTTCTTACGTTTCGCGTGTATTCCTTGCCGTGCTTTTTCCGCTGCCCGGGTCCTTTCCTTCAATGGGTCTTTTCTTTCGGGAGCAGACACCAAAGAACGTTTTGCCCCTTCTTTGCCCCCAAAAAGAAAAGGAGGCTTTTGTCCCTTTTTCAGTGTCCTCTCCGACCCCCCTTTCCTTTCTTTGGGTACGGGGCGCATCTTTTCTACCTTCTCCCCGACGCAGGTGAGTGCTTTTTTTGGTCCCATGCCTCCCCTTTTTCCCAAGAATACGAAAAGCTTTTTTTTTCGCCATTCCCTTTTTCCAAACTTTTTCCCCTCCTTTGCCCGCCGCGGAAGCGACTTTTGAGCTTTTCAACCCCTTCCCCTTTTTTTAAAGAGTGCTTTGGATTTGTTGGGACCACCAAAGTTTTCCCCTGGGCGACGCCCCCCCTTTACCCCTCCCCCAAGCGACCCCCCTCCTAAGTTTTTTTTGTTCCACGGATCCCCGGGTGGACCACGGAATTCGAACTCGTTCCCCGGCTTTTTCAAGTTTTTTCCCCTCTTTTTGAGTTTGCGGTGTTTTTTTTCCCCCTGAGTACTTCAAGGTTACGTGCCCTTGTATTTTTGGCGAGTTCCATATGCTGACCCCCGCCGGGGCCATAGTTTTTTTCTTTCCTATTTTTTTGCCCATTGTGAGGGATTAAAACGGCGTCCCCCTCCCCCTAGTTTGGTTCACGGTTTTTAGTTTTTTTTTTCTGCGAGATTTTTGCCGGCGCTTGCGAGACAAGGACCGCGGTTTCGTCTCTCCTCCTGACCCCCCAACTTTAGCGCAAATGTGGCCTTTTTTTTTTTTTTTTCTTGTTTTTGAACGCGCTTGTCCCCCAAATTCTTCCTTCCCCTTTCTTTTCCGCGGACTACATTTGTTTTTCCAATCCCAAAAAGCTACGGCTTGAAGCAGTTCGTTCAACAGGGCCCTACTTGAAAATGGTTATGGTCCCAGACTGTGCTTGCGGTTTTCCCCCACTTCCCCCTTCCCCAAGCGGGCAGTCCGATCTTTTGCTTGCCGAATTCTGGACTTGATTTGTAACGCCCTCTGCCTTTCCCCTTTTCTTGGGATGTGTCCCTCGCCGTTTTCTGGGACTCTCTCTGAATACCCCACCTGGGAACGATACAAGGTGCTACAGACCTTTCCAGGTTTCCCGTTTGCTGTGTGGTAAACCGATTGTCAAAATTTTTCAAGTTGTCTGCCTTTCCTACGGGCCGGTGGCACTTACCACTTCTCGGGGAGACAGGCGGGGCGGTGTCCTTTTGCTACGCTGCACCTGTTAGCGAACTGGTCTGGTTGAGTTTTTCCCCAAATCCTGGGTGCCCCTTGCTGTGCTCTTTATCTGAGTTTCGAGATGAACCCCCCAAACTGAAGGCCGAATTTCCCTTTTCTCCACCCCCCAAAGCTCGTTGGGCCATGGCCGTTCTCGATCTTGACACTCCGAGCAGTGTCCTGAAACGAGAACTTTCCCCCCCCCCCCTATCGAAGTTTCAGGCCCATTTTCCTTGGATTGGGCCCCCTTTTCTCCCCCAACGGTGGTGGCCCTTGGTAAGGGTCCGAACCCCCCTCCACAGAAAATAACAAGGTCTCCCGCTCATTAACTCCTCATCCCTCCCCCCTTTTAGACCCGGCGGACCCCTTTTAAACGGGGAGTGGACACCCCCCCCCCTGCCCCCCATGAGGGAGGATTGCTTTTGATTGCTGTGACGTTTCTCAAATTCCCCCCCCTCAAAGGGCGTTCCCCCGGTAGATACCTTCGGCGACTGTGACCCTTGAGAAGGGACTCGTTATTTTTGGGCTCCTGGACCCCCTTTCTTCTCCCTCACAATAACTGGTAACCTTTTCATCTCTCTCTTTTCAAGTTTTCCCTCAAAGTTGGTTTTTTGTAGATCTTTAAGTTCGTTAAATTGGATCTGATCCCCCCCTTTTTTTTTCTCTTCTTTCCCCTCTTCCCCCCTTGCCCTGCTCCCTCTCCCCGGTCACGCGGGCGGTCCTAGTATTCTACCTGGCGGCCTGTCTTTTCGCCTCCTCCCAAGCTCAAGTCAATATCCAGCAATCCCTTTGGCGTTGTCCTGCCCCGTCCCAAAATAGGTAGACGTTTCTTTCGATCCCTTTTTTCATGGAGCGGTGGTCATCCCCCGCCGTGGTTATTTCTGTGCGGGTCTGTCCCCTTTTTTCCCCTCTGCACACCACGGTTGTCGGCAACCCCCCCTCACCTTTTTTTGTGCTTCAATCCTCCCCTCACCAACTCGATTAGGTTGTTTAACCCCTCTTTTTAGGGTCTGGGGCTCTTCTTTTAATGTTTTTTAACTTGTCCTCCACGATTTTTTTTTTTCCACCTCAAGTTCAAGGTCCTTCTGGATTGCGGGCCTGACTGCATTTCCCTTTCTTCTCTCCCCCTCCGAGCTCTCGGTGCCCAAGGTTTAATGCGGAACTACTCCCCTTCCAAATCGAAGGTTCCTCTTTTCCTCTCCCCCCCTCGCGCCGCGTCCCTTGGGGTCTCCTCGGAATTGGTAATTCCCCGGGCCGTTTCTAAAGGCAAGAGCTTTCCCTTTTTCCCCCCCCTTTTCGATCGTTCGTTTTTTCCCCCCCAGGCCAGTGGTCGACCTTACCTTTCAGGTAGTACCCTTGCCCTTGTAATCCGTCCCCCCTTTTTTTCTCCCCTGTGAAGAGATCAATTACCTTTTCCCCCACCGGACGCATCCTAAGATTCCACTTTTTTTTTTGGTTACAAAATCGTCCCTTTTCCCCAGGGGCGGGTTCCGTTCACCGCTTTCAGTCCGAGATGTTGCATTTCTTTTCCGCCTCCCCCCCACCCCCCTTCCCCTTTGAAAGTAAGTCCCCCCCCTAAGCCGGCCTTTCAACCTTCGGATTTGTCCCGGCAATGTCGTCAGTCTTTTTCCCCCTCCATTCTCCTCACGCGCCGTCCCTTTTCCAAAATACGTCACATGTGCGCGAAATCTTTTCCGCGTCGATCCTGTCCTTCTTTTCCTCCTCCCTCTGCAATTCCCGTGGGCATTCACGTCCCCACTTGAGCAGCCGTGTAATAGATAGCGACCGAGTTCCCCCCCCCCCTATTTTTTCTCGGAAAGTCCTTTCCGCCACCCGTTCCCCCCCCGATCTTTTTTTTTTTCAGATTCTTCAAACTGCTCATGGAATTTCCTTTTGCACGTTCATTTAAAGTTCCCAGTACACCGCTCCCAAAAAAAAACTGTACGCGGTCTTCCTTCCCCTCCCGTTGCATGATCATTTTTCTGATTTTTAACGGTGGTGTTTGTAAGCTCCTCTCCCCGTGGGAACTACTGACCCCACCTTCCATTTCTTCTTTTTTTTCCTTTTCACGGGCCGTTTTTTCCTTCCCTTTTTTTTCAAAAAGTACGTTAAATACCAAATTTTTTGCCGCTCTGCGGGCTGCTTATCTCTTGATAACCCTTAGCGTTCGTTGGTCGTGAAAAAATGAACGGTGGCAAGCATTGCCAAGCAAAATCCGTCTTGCGGCTCCATTTATCGGCAGTCTCCCGCGTGACCTCCCACTTTTCCTTCGCTCCGCGCAAACCTACCCTTCAATGGGGAAGTCTACTTGTTGTGGCTCCCCCCCTGGCAGATTATTTTTCGTTAACTTTCCGCATCATCCCCCCCCCCCCCCCTTTTTCATTCAGGTCTTCCCCGCAACGCAGACTACCTGCCGTTTTCCAACCCCCCCCCCCTTATCCACAGCACAATGGCTTTTTTCCTGGCGGCTTGTCCCCTTATACTCCAACACACCCGTTTCATCCAGTGGGAACGTCGAAACCTGCTTTTAGCCGCCCCCCCCCCCCCCGGCAAAGGCCTTCTTTTCCAACCCACCCTCCAAATCTCCTTTCTTTGATTGAGGTTCGTCGGAGTGTTTTCACCACCCACTTTTCGACACCCCCCCATTCCTTCCTGAACGAGATAGTTTTCTTCCCCATTGAACCGCTGAATTTAAGCGCGAGATTCCGCGGTTTTCGGATGGACTGGACCACCACCCCTTTTTGCACGAATCCTAGAAAAACTTTTTGCTTCCTTGTGCTGCGTTTTTTTTGCGGTTCCCCCCCTCCCCCCTCCTTGCAGGCCCGTCTCAATGAAAAAAGCGGGCCTCTGTGTTTTTTTTTTCCCGCAGATAGAGCAAAGTCAATGTCTTTTCTTCGCGCCCTAGTTCCCCTTTCGGCCCTTTTGCCGCAGTTTCAGCTTGTCCTTCCCTTTTCGCACAAACAGTGCAAGTTTTTGGAAACCCCCTGGAGGTCCAAACCGCTCATGACAAGCAGCCTCGCCCCCCCCCTACCCTTCCTCTTTTTAAAATAAATTCCAACCCGTTTCCGCAAGGGTTGTTTTCCGTGTTTCCTTTTACAGCCAAACCCGGCTTTTCACTTTTTCCCAAGAGAGTCCACTTCTACACCTGCGCAAAGGCCCCTTGAGTCCTTTTTTTTTTCCTTTCCTTTCTTTTCCTACTTCAGTTGTTGTTGTTTTCTCTCTTGTCTTTTTTTTCGCCGCTCGCAGGGATTTGGTTTTTTTGGTCCGCGCTTTTTCATTCCCTCTGTTGGACTTTTTCTGCCAGGGAAAAAAAATTGCCCATTTTGGCCCTGTTTGGATTTATCACGCTTTTCCAACACGCATGTTAGATTTCTTTTTTCTTTCATTTGCACCTTCTTGTTCCCCCCCCTTTTTCAACCGGGGTTGGAGCCCTTTGGGGCTTGGAAAGATGGAAAGCGGCAAGGACCACCCCATTGCTCCACATGTGTGCTCTTCCCTTTTGAGGGGTCGTTTAGGGAGACTCTCATTTATGTGCCTCACCCTTCTTTTTCCTGAGAGGGAGCATTGGCAACATCTTGCGGGGTAGGGAGACCGGATGGGGTCACTTTTGCAAGTTTCTCCTTCCATTAGGATTTAGTGAGAGTTTCCAAGGCCCTCCCGAGTGGGATCCCTCGCTATCAGTTTTTTCCTTTTAAGGGCTCATTTGTTTCCTGGATTTATGATAGTCTTATTTTTCTCACTTTGGTGGACAACTTCCCATCTTGTGTCCTTCCTTTTAGTGATGGTCATTCAACTTTTTTTTTTTTTGGTTCTCATAGTGTTGAAAGTTTGGGGGCGGTTCGCAATTTACTCTGGCTTTCCCTCCAAAGGGAGGTGTTTGGCATTATCCCCCCTATTTGGGAAGCCCTTTTTGATGTGGATGCTTCCTTTGGGAGTGTAGTATGCGGTTTGTCCCGCTCTGATTCCTCCCCCTTTTTTGGAAGAAAATGCGGGTTTTTCTCTTTCGGCAAGAACCCCAAAAAGGATTTTTTGTGTTCCATTGGAGGTTGCTCCCCCCCCCGCAGGAGACTAAAGCACAATTTTTTTCCTTTTCTGAGTTCCCTTGACCCCTTTTCTTTGTTTTTTTTTTAAGGGCGAATCTTTTTTTCTAACCAGTCGCCAGGGCCCCAGCTTTTGTTTCAACTTTCCGTTTTCCTGTCGGTTCAGAACCTCTGCCCTTCCATCGACGAAATTTATTCCCCCCCCCCCCCCATCACGGGGCCCGCCTTTCTCCGGTTTGGAGCGTCCCCCCAAAAATTTCCCCGGTTGGGGGACTTTTTTTGAGTTTTCAAACCTGGCCCCCCCCCCCTTTCCCCCTGAAACTCGAATCTATTGTGTCTGAAATCAAACGTGTTGGTTCCATTCATTTCCCGGGTTTCTTCCCCCTTTTGACCACCCTTCAATACGGGCGTTGAAAAAATGACCTGCCCCCCTCTTTGAAGCTGGATCCTGTCTCTTACGTTCCCCCTTTAACCCCTTTTCAAGGACGTTTGTCTTGCATTCATGATGCGGATTTGAGAAACGCCTTATCAACCCCCCCGTTCTTTACTTCCTTGTACCTTTCTTTGAGAAACGCGTCCTATTATTTGTCCCCCCGTTTTCGATTCTTTGACTATTCTCTTTCTCTTGCCGGCGCTGCTTCCCCCGGGCGTCCCCCCCCCTTGATTCCCAAGCGGGAAAAATTTTTTTTTCCATGGTGAAGTTGGCGGGTGATTTGTCCGCTTAGGGGCGGGGCCCCAAACGGGTCCTTTTTGTGTAGGAGATGGGACCCCCTGAGCCCCCTTCAACTACGGATTGAAGGCCTTTTTCCACAGGGAACTACTCTCATCCTGGCCCCCTTGTAGGATTGCCTTCTGGAGGATACACTCCTCGTGCATGTCACCCTTCCCCGATACCGCTTCCCCCACAATTGGTACGATTTTGTAACCAGGTCAACGAGGTTGAGGAATCTGTTCTTATGGAGGCGGTGGTTTTTCTTCTGGAATACTCTTCCCACCTTTTCCCCTTTTGGCTTAACGACATGGAAAAAGTTTCTTCCGGATGATGTTTTGTCAACCCCTCCTGCTAGACCTCTTCCTCTTTTCAAGGTTGAAGGAGCTGAATCTACTGGCCCTTTTGACCCCCTTTACTCGGAGGAGTCTCCTTCTTTGCTTTTTTTAATCGTTTTTTCCCTTTTAGCGACTGCGACAGTTAAAGGAGGGGTGAGGTCTTTTTCCAATTCCTGGGGAAACTGTCTCCTCTTCTGAGACGCCCCCCCCCACCCCTTCCCCCTTCATCCTGACACTTTGAGTTGTTTTTACCAGCTAGTTTCCTGTCTCCCCCCTTCTTTTTTTTTCCACAAAATCTTCTGTAGCAGGACCAGACCCCGCGAGGTAACTATCGAGTTGTTTCTTTTTTCCCCTGGAGGAACATCGTTCTCAGCGGCCCCCCCATTGTTTTTTTTTTTTTTTTTCCCCACGTTGGTGGCCCTGCTTGGAATTTTTTCCTCAAAAACGAACCATTTAAATACCAGGCTGTTTCTTTACCACTCCCCCCTTTCCCCTCCCCCTCTCGGGATTGTCAAAGCTACAAGGAATTGCGCAAATATTTTTTCTTTGGCGGCAGTGGGTACCCTTTTCCAACGGGTCAGTGTCTTGATTCTTTTTAGGAAATTGGGTCTCAATCCAAGCAAGCGACCAGGTTCGATACTTTCCTTGAAGCATGGAATCCTCGGCGGGCAGTTTTCTGGTCCCCCCTCTTTTTTTAAAGAAGCTGGGGGCCTTTTGTATTTCCTATAAAATCACTTGACCTAAATATCTTCCTTTTCTCTTTTCCTTTCCGGTTGTTTGTTGTTGATTTTCCTCTATATAGTTCCTTCCCTCTTTCCCCCTTTGCAGCTTCTTTCCCAAAACTCTGTACCATAGGCGGGAACCTGATCAAGTCGCGGTAACCCTTTTTTGAAGAGTCTCTGAACTGGGGCAGGCGCTTCGTGCTTTTCGCCCCCCACAAGACCATCCTCAATTCCCCCCCCCGGGAATTGCCCTTTTTTGTTTTTACCCCACGTTTTTTTTTCCTTTCTTTTTTTTTTCTGTTATTGACTCTTCGCCTAACTTGAGATGAGGTACGTAACATGAGCGGTTCCTCTCCCACAAGCTGGTTTATTTTTCTGTTTTAGGGTCGGCCCTTCCAGCCTGGCCACCACGTCCGAAACATCTCCGTTCTTTTCTCCCCTCAAATCGAACCTCACAAAAAAAACTTGCTATTTTTTGACGAACTCGCCCCCCGTCCTTGTCAGCTTTTCACAGAATGATTCCCTGGCCAATTTCCCCACGTGCTTTTTTTTTCCCCCCACTCACAGGATTTGATTTCTCTGTTCCCCCTCCTTCTCCTCCCCCCCCCAGATAATCGCGAGACGGTCCCCCCAGGATTCGGACGAAACTCCCTTTTTCCCTTCACTCAGCCTTCCCCTCTTTTCCCACTTTTCAGCGTATCCACAAGAACCCGCCGGCGTGTTCCTTTCGACAATTCTTTCCGTCCACAGGGCCCGTCAGCTCCCTTTTTTCGCCACCCATTCGTTGAAATATTTGTTTGTGACACCCAGCAGGCACCTTACCTTCCTTTTCCGCCTTGTAAAATGACTTTTCGGTATTTTCTTTTTTTCCCCGGGCTCTTTTTTTCCCCCCGAAAAAAACCGCTTCTTCCCCAACATACAGATGAAATTGGTTCTTTTTGCTGGTTAAAAAAACTTCTTTCTTCAAGACTTCCCCCCTTTTTAAATTCACCCTGAATGAGGTATCCCCCCCCTCTTTCCTTTCATGATCCCCACCATACGGTTCCAATGTACTTTTTGTGTAAGAAGACGGACAGTTCTTGAATTCCCCAACTGTAACGGGACTCTTTTTCGGTCCATCAATTTTTGTCCCGGGCCTGCACCCAAAGCTCTCTCCGAAAAATACTTAAAATTTTTTCGAACCTTTTCCCCTATTTTTTCGAAGGTATTTTTACTTCAGCCCTCCCTGTAAACACAACTTCCACTTCTCGAATAGGCCCCCTGAACGCTTTCGCCGTGGACACCTCTCGCTACGCTCCCCCTCCGTTCCTCGTTGACCCCCCCTTAAGAACGCTTTTTTTTTTTTCAAACTTATTTCCGCAGTTTCCCCCCCCCACTCCTTCATGGATTAATTTTTTCTCCTTCCTTGACCAAACCCCTCCCGCCCCCACCCCGAACGTTTCTTTGGTAACCTTATACAAATTCTTCACGGCTGTGATGATCATTTTCGCCAGAATTTCTGGCGTCTCCCGCCGATCAGGACCTTCCTTCAACAACCCCTTAGATCCCTACACACACCCAGACTTCGAGTTTTCGGTGTCGCGTCGCCACACCCTCTTTCCCAGTTTTTTCTCCCACGCTTTCCCCCCCCTTTGGTACCCCCTTTTTTTTTTTTTTCAAAGGAGGATTTTGCGGAATCTTCCCTATTGATTTTACCCCCTTGAATTTAGTCGATGCTTTTCTCTTCCTTGGACCCCCCCCCCTTCTTGCCGAATTTCAAGCACTTTCTTCGCGGGAGTGCCTGTTTACTTGCGCCCTTGTCAAGGCTCCCCCCTGTTTTTCTTAAAAAAAGGACACTTCACTTGCTGAGTTTATCCTTGTTTTTTCCTTTGGCCCTCTTTCCTTTTTTTTTCTTTTCCCGCCAAAACTTCTCCGAAATTTCCACTCCCCGTTTGTTGAAGGCCCAGTCAGAAAGAACCGGTTCCCCCTCCCCCGCCATCCCCCGGCCGCAAACGTACCCTCCCTCCCCAATGGATGTCCCGGCACAGCGGCGGTTCCTTCTCTCCAAACACCGCCTTTTTTTCCCCTCCGCTACCCCCCCCTAAAAGTTTCCCCCCCCCCCAACTGGCCGAACCCACCACCCCCCCTTTTCCTTGGCCAATCAAAGGAAGCCATGGCGTGGCCCCCAGCATTGGAGTGGTCTTTGGAGCGTTGCACCAAACCCCCCCCCGAGATAGACCCCTTGGACCCCCCCTTTTTTGAATAAAAAAACGTTAGGTCGCGACTCTCCCGAGGTTGGATCCTTGCCCCCAAACTCTTTCGGACAAATTCTTCCCTTGATGCTGCCCAAGCATGTCTCCCTCACCCCCTCCAGCCTTTGTCAAAGTGCCGCCTTTTCCACTCACACAGCGGATCCGTGTGAAAGTTCCCTCAGATCACTATCGTCCTCCCCTCCTCTTTTTATTCTGAGTATGCAGTGAGGCCTTGGTCACCTGCTTTTTCCAGCTTTGCTTCGCACAATTCCCGAGTGCTTCCTTACCAAACCCCCTGTGCAATGACAGGCATCACCCTTTCCCCCCCCCGAAAACACATCGAAACGCTTCCATCGTCATCCATCTGCGTCCGCAATGGGCATTTTTTCCCCTTTTCTTTGCTGCAACATCTGGCCTTTCCAAGGCGCGGGACAATCCTTCCCCCCTTCCCCGAAACGCTGCTGAGAGGCGTCATTGTGCTATA
>Ga0179593_1671626_pt1 | contig 10471 bp, 14 predicted proteins | sample CZODoug2_1_08_16_FD_185931 | JGI IMG/M metagenome (GOLD analysis project Ga0179593, IMG submission 185931) | Vadose zone soil fungal communities from Angelo Coast Range Reserve, California, USA - CZODoug2_1_08_16fungal (PacBio error correction) | ecosystem: Environmental > Terrestrial > Soil >... | reverse complement strand
GGTGCGAGATTTTTCCTTTTCCTTCTTGCGTGAACTTCCCACCGCGGGTCCCTTCTTCTGGGCCTCTTCTCTTGATTTTTTTCAGGCCCGTCCGAATCCCCCCTTTTCCTCACATGCGACTTTGGTTGAAAATTTCCTCTTTTTTTCTCGTAGATTTTCCTCACATAGTTCCCTGAACCTCTTTGTGACCACACCGTTCCTCTGCCTAGGGACCCTCCCCCCCCCAAAAGATAAGTCCACTTCCCCCCATGAAAATGTGGAGTATTTTTTTTTCCCTTTCCCCTTTCTTAGAGATCCGCGGTTCTCTTTAATTTATTCTCTGCTCCCCCCACTCTTATCGCCCGGAATGGGAACATTTCCTTGCCCCGGTTGCGCCATTTTTTCTCCCGGGTTTCCGGCGGAGAGTAAGGAGCAAGTTTTTCCTCCTGGAGGCTTCGTAATTGCACCTGTGTCCCCGGCCCCCCCCATCTTCGCTTGACGCCTCCTTTCATTTTCAGGCGGAGTATCATAAACCACACATCCTTCCCTTCCTCTACAGCTTTCCGGAGGAACCCTTTCTCTCGTCTTTATGACCGTGTAATTTTCCCCGTATACCCTCTTTGTTTTCCGAGATTTTTACGTCCTGGCAGCGTTTCTGTACTTGAGCTTCTTTATCCTCCTCTTTGCCGCGAGTTGTCTCCCACCGTCCTCCCCCTCTCGACCCTTCTTTTCTCGTCCCCGTCCCCCTTCTTTCCCTTTCGAAAAGGTGAGACCCCTCTCTTGGTCCAGCCGCCATTCCTTTACTTTCTTCCAACTTTCTCTCCCCCTTCCAATTGAAACTAGAAGCATTGGCGACACACAAATCTTTTTTCCTCTTCCCTCCAGTCGCTCCCTTTTTGCTCCCCCCGCTTCTCCCTTCTTCTCCCCCACCCTTCCTTTTTCTAGGCTTAAATCTGAGGTTGGAAGGAACGTCTGTCGGAACGATGAGAATCTTTTCCCTCCCGTGCTCGTACTCCTCCCCCCCGCCGTCCCCCTCGTCCTCTTTTTTTCCCAGTTTTTCCCCCCCTCCCCTCTGCAAGCCCGATGCCTTGGTGATGATTAAGGGCACTTTTTCTAATGCGCCCCCAGTTTCTTTTGGCATCATCTTCTTCCACCTCCACTTGGAAAGGTTTTCCCCCCACCATTCCGCGTTCTCCTGTCCCCTTCTTCCCCCTTGGTTTATCTCCTTCGACTGATAAGCCCCCTTCGAAGGCTCTTTTCCCTTCGCCCCCCCCCCGCACTCCCCCCCCCCCCCCCGACTACCTTTCTTGAGCAGTCTTTGAGAGTTGCTTATTCCTACGGTTTAAGGTTGGAAGTTCCTTTCTCTCTTGCCAAGCGCCCTGTAGCTTCCCCCCTCCCTCCCCTTAGCTTTTCTTCTGGTCCTTGAGTTCCACCTCTGACCCCATTTTCTCCTCTGGTAATTGGGCTGTTGGCCCAATAGCAACTCTTGTGTGAATTCGCTGATTCTTTTCCCCCCTTTAACTCTCCTATGCGCCAGCCCTTTTTGCGCTGCTACGAGCAACGTTCTTTCCCCCCTTCACTTGATTTTCTTTCCCCCTCTGCCCCCTTCTATTGGTCCTTCTGAGTCGGGTGGTCAAAAAGACCTGCTCTGGCGGAGAAAATATCTCTTTCCCCTTCCCGTGTTGTTGTTGATTTCCCAAATTTTTTCTTTTCCCTTACCCCCAACCCCCCTTTTTGAAAGCACCACCGTTAAGGAAAAACTTTTTTTTCTATCAAGTGAACTAAGTGATCTGTTTTTTCGTCCGGTTCCACCTTTTGTTTTTTCTTCTCCCGATGCACGTTCCAGTTTTTCTGAGCAGGTTGGAAACAACCTTTCCTCTCTCTCAGAAGTCCCACCAGATTTTTCTTCCACCTTCAGCCAATGTTTTCTGTGGCCTCTTTTTCTGTTTCCCAACAAAGACATCGAGCCCCCCACGTCTCAAACCAACCTTTCCTTCCGGTGCTGTTCTTTTCACAAGCTCTCCCAGGGGCCCCGCCCCCTGTCCACCTAAGAACGCTCCCCTGGAATCTCCCCCCTGCCCTTCTGGAATATCCCCCCCTTCCCAATTGGTGTCATTTTAAGTTGGACTCTTTTCTCCCTCACTATCGCGAGAAGAGACAGGCCCAGCGGCGGACAGACCTGGCCTCCTTTTTCCCTCCCTGTCCTGCAGGGTCTGGTCTCCTCCAGGCCCTCCCTTCGAGGGTCAGCCATTTTGAAGTAGAAAGTGACCCCCCCCCCTTTATGAAATTCCTCCCCCCCTTTTTTTCAGGCTTTTCGATCGAGTCCCGCCGCACTTGAGACAACTCGAGCGCCGATAGAAGTCGGCCCGAGACCCTTTCCCGAGGTATTTCCTGTACCATCTGTTCAGCTCTCCTCTTCCTCTTTTCTTGGCGCAAGAATCCTCCCTGGTGGGGCTAATCGTTTCTCCCCTTGAGCCCCCGACCTCCTGATGTCTCTCCCCCTTGGTTCTCCCCCTTTCCGCTACTGCCCGGTCTGATTCTTCTCCCTTCCCCAACAACATGTACCCGGGCCCCAGTATTTTTTTTTCCTCCGCGCTTCTATCCGTTGGAGAGATGACTCGGACCCTCCCCCCCTTTTGCGTACCCTAACTCTTCTTCAAATTTTTCCCAGTCGATAGCGGCAACTCGGATTCTCCAGCTCAAGTACGCTACGTCAGACGAGGTCCCCCACTATTTTTTTCACACTCTTCTTTCCTCCCGGCGTCCCAGCTTTCCCTGCTACAGAGAGCCGCTTCTTTCCCCCTCCGAGTCAATTCCTCCTTCTTTCCCCGCCGCATGGGCTTTTTCCGGCTTTGGGTGGTTCGTTTTTTCTTTCTTGAGCTGCCTTGCTACATATCCCCCTATCAGTGTTGAAAATAGATAAGGACCCTTTTTGCAATTACGACTCTCCTTTTTCCCTCCCCCGCTAAGCCCCTCCCTTGCGAAAACTTCCTCCGGCTTAAGTAACTCCTTGTTCACTTCGGGATTCTGTTCTAGGGTCCTCCTTCCTTTTTTTCCTCTTCCCCCTCCATCGACCTACTTCAGTAAAGGAGGATTTAAGTTTCCTTCAGTGGCATGAGTTTCCCTTGTGGGTTTCTCCTGTCGACGAATCATCCCTCCCCCCTTCTGTCATTCATTTCCCGTAATTTCCACATAGGTCTTTTCACTTTTTTCTTCACGATAGAAACCATCGTGTCCCCTTACGAAGAGTCGAATTTGATCAACACGGTTTTTCGTTCGGATGGTCCCCTCGTCGCCTTTTCTTCTCCCTCTTTGGTTCCCCGGTTTTTTATTAAACGTATCGGAATCCCCATTGATCTAGAACCATCTTTCTCCAATCCTCCTAAGTTTTTCTTTCTCTGATTCTTTTTTTTCTCCTTGATCCGGATTTCCTTCCCACAAACTTCCCTCCCTCTAAGAACCAGCCTTCAGGGGCTTGTTTCTTCGGGCGCTCGTAGAGACTGAAGGATTACTTTTCTTTTCCCTTCGAACGTCCCGTGGGACCCGTTTTGGTTTCCCCCTTTCCACTTTTTAGAATCCCTCCGTTTCCTCCCCCTTGAGGCAAGCAGTTCCTGTTCTGAATGGGTTCGTTGAAAAGGAACTTTTTCCCCTGATTCGTCGGCCCTCCCCCCCTTCCCCCCCAACCTCCTTCTTTTGAACTTTTCCCTAGATCCCTCGTTTTCCCATATTGCCCGGGAAGTACTTCGACTAGAAAGGCATCTTGATACCCCCCTCCCTCATCGATCGAACTTCCTTGACACCCTTTTTCTCCCTTCCACCTTTTTCTCCTCGGAGCTTTTTTTTTCAGATGGCTTCCTCCCCATTGGAAGGGCTTCACTTCCCCATGGGAATTAGACAGCTTCCCCCCACTGGCATCCTTCAGACTCCTTCAGTTCGACTTTCATCCCCCCCCCCCCCCCCCTTTAAAAGCAGTCCAGTCGCCATGCTGGGGACGAGAATTTCCTTCTCTTAGCGAGCGGCTCCTGGTAGTTCTTTTTCTTTCCCTTTGGTTAATTCCCGCAGAGAGGTCTGTACCCTCTCCTTCGTGCTATAGACCTTCTGACTTCCTCCCCGGTCCTCCCTTTTTGGCTTCTATCCGAGCGGCATGGTTCCAGACGTTCTTCCGCCCCAAAATTTCCCGCGCCTTCACCTTGTGAAGCAAGGTTGTTTGACAATTTCGAAGCCTTCTTCCCTCCCTCGGATTCCCTCTGCGCTTTTTTTTCCCCTTCTGATGCCTTTTTTTCGCCATCAGCCCCTGACTGGGGTCTCGGGGAGAGGAAGAGGATCTCCTGACCGAGCGGGATCTAACTACTGGCTCTCCCCCCTTTTTTTCATTTTTTCGAGTTTTCACTTTGCCTTCTCCTCAGCTCGGAAGCCCTGCATTACCTGTCTGGATTCCCTGCCATGATGTTTTTACCCGTCTCCTTCACCCTTTTCCTTTGCTGGCGACAAATGCGCTCCTTCACAGGTAACCATCGCCCGGTAGGCGCGCGTCTCTTTTTCAGCGATCTTCTCCCCTTTTTCGCTCGAGACGACCAATTTTCTAATTTGAAAGCGTTAATTTCATTGGCGAAGACCTTTCTTTTTGCTTGAGATTCTTTTTTTCACGACGGCTTTTCCTTCCTCTACCCCGCGTACATCGATTCATGCCGCCTTCCAATGGAGACGGTGCTTTTCTGTATTGAGTTCGGATACTGAAATTCTTTCGCCCCTTGCAGGTTTCCACTTCTCTCAGGTTTTTTCTTTTCGGGAGCTGCTTCAAAAGTGAATCGGTCCCAGCTATAGCGAGCCATCAAACACACCCCTTTCTCTTTCTGGGCTTCCCTCGTGCGAACTTCCTTCCCCAGGCAATGTTTGCATGGGATTTTCACTCCTTACGTTTAATGATGGATTTCTTCCCTGACCTGCTCGTAAGGCGCCCACCCTGTTTGTGTTTTGAGCGTCCTCACTTTTTTACGATTAAGGTATCCCCCCCCCAGAATAAATCCCTTTTGTCCAGAACCCGGCCACATTGCCGTGTCTCATTAAGTGCTACTTCTTCGGAGGCCGCCTTTCCCCAAAGGGTATGGGGGTTCTGCTCCCAGATGCGTTTCCAGTTGACCTCTTTTTTTGCAACTTTGCCCTTCTATCCTCCCCCTTTTCAGGTTGTTGCGCCTCCATTTGACCAGTTCCCTCCTTCCGAAACTGGTTTTTTTTTTTTGCTTTTAAGGATCCCCCCTCGCCCCCTCCAACCCCCCCCCCCTCCTCTGACCCACCATCAGCTGCCCCCCTTTCCCCTTAACCGTCGATCCCTCCCCAGGCGCAACAGAATCTCCTTTCGAAGTGTCCTTTTTTCCGTCCCCGATTTTTCTCTCAGCTCGACTGTCTGGGACGCGTACGCCTCCCGTTGCGTTTTATCGCGATCTTCTTCGGCCGACTGGCTCTGATTTCCATGCCTGTTCTTTGGACTACTCCCTTCCCCCCCGATTTGATGCCTTTTCATGCTTGACCTTCTTGTCCCCCGTTCCATGCATTTCTGGTCGCGCCTTTCCCCCCCCACGCAACTTGAGGGACAACCTTTTCGCATGCATAGATTTTTTTTTTTTTTTTTTTTTTTTTTTTTTTTTTTTTTTTTTTTTTTTTTTTTTTTTCTCTCTCGGAGTTGCTCGCTTTTTTTTTTTCCCCTCGACACTCCTGTCGTTCATGCGCACTTTTTTCCTTCGCGATCCTTCTTCTCTTGCAGGCGCCTACTCCTCGGTGGGGCTACATAGGGTCCTTTTCCCGCCCCCAGACTCTTGCGTCTATCGTCATTTTTCTTTTCCCTTCTAAGCTGTTCACCTTTAGATGGGAGGAGGGCTTTTTTTCAGGGCTCCATTGTCCTCCCCTCTGTTTTTTTATTTTTTCCCCTTTTCCCCGTTTTCGATTCGGAGAGGGCTGCCTCCGTGACCCCCTTCTCCTTACACCTCCTTTCAAACAAGCGGTTCTCCGCGGAACTTCGGATTCTATCTTTTCAAGTACATGACGCTTCTTGTCAGACCCCTTCTTTTCTGAAAAAACCTCTCTACTCAGGGCATCTACCTGGACAGTCCCCGCCGAGTGTCTTTTTTTCCGGCACGCCGCATGGTTTCCCTCCTTCGTGTGTAAAGGCTTTGTGTTGTTTCGAGATCTACGAAATTTCTTAATGCTTTTTCCCACATCAAGGATGTGGGTTATCGCCCCCTTTTTTTTCCAGTACTCCCTTACCAAGATTTTTCCCCTTCTGACCACTTGGCTACAGGTCTTTTCCCCGCCCTTTGCTCCTCAACCTGCGTCATCCTCCTTTTTTTTTCTTCGGTGTTTTTTCCTTAAGCCTTCTAGATCTCGACAGTCTTTCCGCGGCCCTTATGAACGTTACCAAGAAAGGGCACACCCGATCTTTTGGGTTGGACTTACCCTTTTCTTTTACGAATCAGATATCCTTCAACGATTGTGAATGTCACTCCCCCCTGGTTCCCCCGGAAAACTGATTCTTTCCAAAAATGATGGCCCCCCTTCCAATTTCAACCACGACGATGTTTTAAGATTCCGGTATTTTTTTTTTCCCCGGACACAGCCCATCCCTCGAAGAGCGCCCCTCGGCCTCCTCCAGCACTGTTTTTTACCCCTTTTTGTTATTCCCCGCCGCAGGACTAAGGCCCTTCACTCTCGGTTTCCTCCCAGTTTTTTTTTTTTTCTTTTTTCTCCTGACTTGTTCTTATTCCTTCTGCTTAAAAAAACGCAAACGCCGTCCTTCAACGGGTCGAACAAAGAATTTTTTTCCTTTTTAGGGGCTCCGGGGTTTCCCTCCGACCTTCTATTTACAGTTTTGAAACATCTCTTTCCCTGGACCCGCTTGTTATAGGGAGAATACATCAGTGTGAATTCCGGTTCTGGCAGAATTTCTGGGTGGATCCCTCGGTTTCTTACTGATTCGTCGGCTCTTCCAAACCCACTAAGTTCCTCACATTTTTTTTTTTTTACGGTACATACCCCTTTCTTAGAGATCCGCCGGTTTCCTCTAAATTTACGATTTCCGCTATTGATCCCCCACCCCCCCGAAGAAGACCCCAGGTGCCACATCTTCAAGTGACCGCAATTCTATCGGCTTCTCTCCTTTCAGCGACTTTCCTTTTCGTTAATTGCACACCCCCTTTCACTTAGCGATGTGACAACCTGGCCCCCCCTCTTCTTTGATGTGATAGTTTCCGAAAGGCACTTGGGCAAGGCGGAGCATCACCCAAATTCTGTCCATCCTTAGGCCGAGATATCTTCTCGCGGAGGAGATTCCCCTTCTCAGTTTTATTCACTTTCCGTATAAAGAGTTTTTGGTCCCCCGATATTTCGGCTCTTTCCTTTTTTTTGTACTTGAGCCTTCGTGCAATCCAGAAGTGCCGCCTCCTCCCTCCGACCTGTTGTCCAGCAAGTTCTTGAAGCTTGATCCCTCTGCTTCTACTCCCGACGTCTTTCCCCCTCTTTCTCCCACGGTGAGAAGAGCTCCCCCCCTTACTGGGCCGGTTCTGCACTTTTCTGCACTTGACTCCTCCCCTCCTTCTTCAAGGGATAATATGCGGCCTTTTTTTTTTCCAATATGCGCGTTGGGCACTCTCCAGTCCCGCTCGGCAGAGCCCCCAAACCCCCCCAAACCACCAACTTGTTCGTTCTTCCTCTCTCCCTATGGTAGCCACACCTGGGAGGCGGCTCTAGAGTAAGAGGCTTGCGGGCTGTCCTCCCCCTTTTTACCGCTACCGCTTTTCGTACTTCTAGCACTCCTTTTTGAGCGAGTTGTATCCCTTTTTTTTCCTGCCGGACCTCCAGATCTGTCAAGCCTTTCGAATCGGCAATGCTTTTTTTTTTCGTAGAATTCAAAAGCGCAATGTCTCTGTGCTGATTCCAAAGACCCCCTGAGCATAAGGACTTTTTTCACCATCGAAATTCCGCGCTTCTAGCGATAATCACCTCTTGCTTCTCTTTTTCCCCCCCGTCTCTCTTTTGATAAGACAAATTCGCCCCTTACCCAGTTCTTGCCCATTGGCGCCTCCGGCCGTTGTGCTCTGATCGTGCTTCTTTCTCTCTCGTTGGAAAAGTACTTCTGATAGAGGACAAGCGCACTTTGTCTTTCTTTTTTTTCTCAAGTTTGCGTTTTCTTTTCTAGTTTGGTTCCCTGAAAACTCGCCCCAGTTTTCGAGTTTGGTCATGTTCAATCCCTTTATATGCTGTTTTTTTTGCTGTGGTTTTTTGGTCCAACCGTGCTTGGTCAACTGGGAGCCGAGAGCTCAAAGACGTTTGGAGAGGGAGGAGCACAACACCCCCACATCCCAACCCACCCACACCCCTCAAACCCACGACAAACAAACACCCCTCCAATCCCAACCACCACCCCCACCAAAACACCAAAACAACACCGCGCCCCCCCAACACCCCCCCCCCCCCCCCCCCCCCCCCCCCCCCCCCCCCCCCCCAACCCCCCCCCCCCCCCCCCCCCCCCCCCCCCCCCCCCCCCCCCCCCTTCCAATTTCGAGCTCCCCCCTTGCCTGAAAACGATTTGCTGCGTCCTTTTAATTCTTGAGTGGTTACCTGCCCCTCCCGGACGGAGACCCCCTTCTCCTCTTTGTTGTTGTTTCCTTTGGTCTCGCCTACTTGTACGATCATTCAGTGTTTTCAACCCCCTCCTCCCTCTTCCTCCGCAAGTCATCGTTCGTTCTCCCCTTTGAAGGGGTCTATCCCTGTGAATCCTTCCCCTAAGTTGATTTCCCTCTCCTCCCTTCTGTGGGGGCTGGCTCGTCTATACTTTCCCTTGACGCGGTTGGACCAAAATATCCGCTCCCCGCAGCAGACGTTCCCACAGTCCCCCTCTTTTTGATATCTTGAGAAACCCCCCCATGAACATAATCTTCCTCCTCCCCTGGTGGACAGATTTTTCCGGTTCCCTCCCCAGAGACATTTCCCCAAAAATTGAAGGCGGCGTCTCCATCCCCCAGATAGTTTTTTTGCCAAGAGTCCCTCAAATCCCTCTCCCACGCTAAGCATCTCCCCTTGATGCGAGTGTTTCCCCCAATTTGGGAAGTACGTTCCCTTCCCCTTTATTCAAATTCCCTTTTTCTTCGAAGTCTGGTTACTCCCCGCCCGTTTGCGTCTCTTTGCTCCGGACAGAGAGGAAGACTTACCTGTCCATTCCTTTACTCATCCTTCCCCCGCCCCTCCTCCTTTCGGAGAAGCTTTTGAATTAGTGACCTCATGAAGCTGCCCTCCCCCAAAAGGTATGAAGGAGGGCTTGCTTCCGACTCCGAGCAGGTCCAGAAAGAACCTTCTCTCCTCCTCGAGAAGGTCCCCTCAGTAGAGTGATAGACGGCTTTAGATCAATTTATCGGTTATTTCTTCCCTAAAGAATCGTTCATTCTTCCTAGAAGAGCTCTCCCCCCCCTTCCCCTTGGGTCTCCTTTCGAGCGGTCTCCCCCGCCCTTCCCGAGCAGACTGATTGCTAAAGCTATTTTTTTGCGCCAAGCGTTCCTCTAAGATTTTGTAAATTTAGAGGAGGTTTTTCCCCTCACTTTGCTCAATCCCCCTTCCCCTTATTTTTTTTTTTTCGTACAGAGCTTATCACGTTTCGATTACCGTCCCGTCTGCCTCTTCCCCTTTTACGATGTGCTTCACTCTTCGCCCCCGTGCGAAAGTTGTAAATGTCAAGCGCTTCAACAGAAGCTTCCTGGGATTTTCCTAGAGATTCTCACGCTGCCTCTCCTCCCCCGAAGCCCCCTTCTAGCACTTGACAACAACGTATAATTCTGCCCGATACCTTTACAACTGATCAGAGCGCCTTGATCAGGTCAATATTCTCCCTCCCAGATGGGGAACGTTCCTTGTACCTTTTTGTGGTGTATTTGCTCCTTGCAAGAGAGACCTTGCTTTCGGACAAGCTGTATTCTGGTTCCCCTCTTCCCAATTGCTTTTAGCAATTACAAATCTTTCCGCCATTTCGACCCCGTGCCTGCTACGCGCCGGCCGAGGACCGCACTTTATTGCTCCCTTTTCCACTGAAGATGTTCACCTTTTCCTCTAGTGCTTAGGTTGTGCCCTTGTGTCAGAATGCCTTTTTCTCCGAAGTAATTCAGCGGCCACCCCCCCAACCGCGGGATCTCGATTTTTTTCCCGTCCCTCCTTTTGTGCCTGATTGCGTTGGGTTTTTCCTTACTGTGTCCTTCTGTTCGTTGTCGATCAATCCTCCCACGATGTTGCCTCACCCCATCAGGTTACCAGGAACTGGCACCCTATGTATTCAATTTTTCTTCCACACTCCCCTTTTCCCTTCCTTCTTTGATCACCACGGTCCATTTTTCCCCCCAGTTCGGATGGATGGACCCTTCCAAAGCCCCTTAATCTAGAGCGCCCCTCCTTCGACTGAAGGCTTGGTTCACCCCTCCTTCTTTTGCGTTTGTTTATTCTGAAACCTCCGCCTCTT
>Ga0179593_1589747_pt1 | contig 10471 bp, 13 predicted proteins | sample CZODoug2_1_08_16_FD_185931 | JGI IMG/M metagenome (GOLD analysis project Ga0179593, IMG submission 185931) | Vadose zone soil fungal communities from Angelo Coast Range Reserve, California, USA - CZODoug2_1_08_16fungal (PacBio error correction) | ecosystem: Environmental > Terrestrial > Soil >... | reverse complement strand
CTTTCTTTTTCTTTCGCGATGCTGTCTGGTCTGCTGGGATGTAGGCGTGTCTCCTTTCCACTCCCCTTTCCCCCCCTTAATACTGAGCGAATGCCTCTCTTTCTTCCCGACGTGAAACTAACTTCTCCCCCCCCCTCCCCCTCTCAGGATGACGTGGAGTTTTTGAGGTGGTTCCAATAAGCCGTTTTTCCTGCAGAGTCAAAACTCCTCTTCCTCCTCGGGCAGGCCCTCCGGAAGATAGTTTTTTTTTTCCCTCTGCAACTCGTTTTTCCGGAGTAGTGTCGTCCTTTCTTGCCATCAGCCAGCAGGTCTTGCGTTTTCTCCGGCAGTTAATTCACCCTGTTTTTTTGAAAATCAGGGTGAGGAGTTTTGCTTTCTCGGCGTGACCTCTCTTTTTCCTAGCCCGCATGACATTCTTTCCCTGGCGAACGCTGTTTTTTTTCCAAACGTAAGGACCTTTTTCCTCAAAACGTCCCGGTTGCGCCTTTTTCTCACATTGCGGTTTTTTTCCCCGTCCGTTTTTTTTCCCTCGCTTGGAGGTGAGTGCGGTCTTCCTCTCCCCCCCCTTTTTCTCTTCCCTTTGCCGCCAACTCCCTCTTGATCTTCTGAGCATCGTGGGCTTCTCGGACCGGAAATTCTTTTCCTTCGAGGCGCGGCGGTTCTCCTTCCTTGGAAGGAGTGTTTGAATCATGAGGAGAAGACTTTCTTTTTCTCCTTGGAAAGAGGTTTTTTCCCTTACCTGGAATTACCCTTTATGAGGTTGTTGAGAATGTTCCCCCTTGAATATTTCCTCTTCTCTTTTGTGAGAAGTAATCTTCACAAATGAACTAAGACCCCGGAGAGGATCTCCCCCCCCCCCCACAAAAGAAGACCCCAAGGGAGTCGTGAGGAGTTTGGTTTGGGTTAGATGTGTTTCCCGCATTTTCGTCGGCTTCTTTTTGTAAGCCGGCCGAAGGCGCCCTTTCCCCGTTCGGGGAGTTTCCGTTGTTTGCCCTGATATCGGACGCAGCTTTTTTTTCCTCAGTTCCCCTTCGTGATGAAACCCCTCCTCCGTTCTGAGAATTAAAGGCTTCCCCTTTGTTCTTGTCTCGGGGGCGCGCCGTAGTAATCCCTTTTTTTCTTTCGGGCGCCGAGCAGGGAGTCTTTTTTCTCCCCCTAAGCTTTCTAGAGCGATTCCCTCTTCCAGAAAAGGTATCCCCTTTTTGAAATAGGCTGTCTCTTTGTCGGATTTCAATTCCCCCAGCGGGGCAATTTCTCTTTCTCAACGCCAGAATTCCATTTCCCGAGGTGACGGTTGCGTCACTTCCCGTGAAGGATTTTTTTTTTCTTGGCAGGTGAGTACAGGGCTGCACCGTTTCTCACAAGGAGGCATCCCCTCGCCTAAGTTTCCTGTAGGAAGAGAGAAGCTAGGACCTTCAAATGCCTGTAGCTCTTGCGCTTTGCGTTTAGACCCCTCCTCTCCTGTTAAGTGTGATGAAGCGGCCCCCCCCGTAGCACGAAGGAGTGATCAACCTTCCTTTTATGGTGTTTTTTTCCTACGAGGATTTTTCCCGGAAACAAGGTCGGCAGCTTTTCCTTCAGAGTTTTCCTTGGCGTCGGTGATTTTCCCCCCTTCCCTTCTCGCTCTTTTACTAATTTTTTTGAGAGAGATCGTCCTTTGTTGAAGAAAATCCCTCCCCCCCTCCCGAAATTCTCCCCTTTTTTTCCCGCGCAAGGACTTTGTTATTTTTTTTTTCTTAAATAATAGTCGTGGAACCTTTTCCCTCCGCCCGGGGGCTTTTCTTCCCTTCCCCTAGCCTGGAGGAATGCACAACTTGAGACCGGCGCGAATCGCTTCTCGATGGGCTTTCCTTTCTCTCTGAAGAAGCTGAATGTTGCGTTTTCGGAGAAGTCAAGAAAGGTAATTCCATTCCTCCCTCCCCCTCCGGCGGTCGCTCCTTTTCTTCTTTAGGGTCGTGCGAATGGCGAAGCCCTTTTTTTTCCACCTAATGCGTTTTTCCCTGACACACATTGTCTCCCCTCGACAGATTCCCCCCTTGCTGCCTTTTTTTCCCGTCTCAATAATATTTTTAAGATGCGTTTCCCGACGAAGAAGACTTTTTCCCCCCCTTCTCCTAGAAGAAGCAAGTGCTTCCCTACGGAGAAAATTTTGTTTCAGCAGAATTCGGTTCCAAAGGAGAGAAACCTTCCTTATCCCTCACGAGGATTTTTTTAAGAGGTGGTCACTTCTTCCCTTCTTTTCCCGCTGACATTCCCCTAGAGAATGAATTTTCCCGAGTTCCACCTTTTCTCCGGAAAAGGAGCTGCTGTTTTTGAAACGATGACCCCTTCCTATCTCCCACGTGACACCGCTTTTCCCTCATTCATTGAAATTGTGGGCTCTTTTTTTTTTCTCATAATCGCCGTGCTTTCGGATGGTTCAAAATTGGACCCAAGCTGACCCTTTCCACAACACCCTTTTCCTTCCAAGATTCCTCATTTCAAGAGTGTCTCCAGCTCAACAAAGACTCCTTTCCTTCCTCCGAAGTCCGCCGCTTTTCCCTTCTTCCTCGGAGGAGACTCAAGAGGAGCTTGCTCAAGGGAAGACGTCTTTGGCAGAGCAAACCTCTAGCAAGCTCCCCCGTCTTTTTGGGGGGTGTTTTTTTCCCGGCTTTATTTTCTTCTTTTTCCCCGACAAGCCTGTTCAACTAAGTTTCTTTTTTTCTTTTGTGGTCTCGTAATAGACAAGCCTCCCCCCTCCCCCCCATCGCGCCCTTTTTTCCTGGAAGGTCTATAATCTTGTTCGGAGGCGCAACCCCCTTTTTTTCTTTGTACAAAAAGTGGCGCAGGTCTCCCTTCCTCCGGTGCGCGATCTTTTTTCTCCTCTTTTCTGACGAGAATCCGGAGTTCCACGAGAGGCTTCACCTCCTTCGCTGGAGCTGGCAAAGAGGTCCCCTCACAATGATTTCACGCCGACCTGCTTTCCCTTTCCCCTTTTAGCACCGCGCAAGAACTTTTGATTGTCCCTTTTTTCCACGACGCCGACATGCCCCACTTTTTTCTTTTTAAGATGGTCTTGCAGAAAACTTTTTTTTTTTTCCCTTCCCCCCAGAATTCTCCGCCTGGTTTTGGAAACGTGCCGTTTTTTTTTTTTTCTTTTGCAAAAAGGCACGTCCCTTTTTCTCCTGAATGTGAAGGATTCAATGTTAGTTTGACGTCCTTTTCCTCACGGAGATACGTCGAATTCGCTCATTCCCTTTCTCTCGGACAACGAAAGGGGTTTTCCTTCTCCTCCCCCTCGCATACATAACAGGGCCTCACCAGCAATAGCCTACCATCTGTTCCTTTTTTCCTCCTAAATCCGTTGTGTTTTTCTCTCTAGTGATGCGCCGATGGATTTTCCCTTTCAGGGGCGGATTCCCGGGGTTCGGAAGACTTCCCTTTCCTTCTCCACAGTCATCCTGAGCGGCATTTTTTTTTCTCCTTTATTAAAGCGCGTGATTTTTTTCCCCTAAAAGGGCTCTCATCTTTTTTTTCTTTACTTGGGTGGGGAGGTTTTTGCACCCCCTCCCCCCCTTTTTCTCCCCCGACGAGCAACCTTTCGTCACAACGGCCATGCTCCTTGCAGGCCCAGTCCTTTTTTTTTCTGCAAGGACAATCTCCTCGAAATTGGGCATTCCCTTCTTTTCTTCGCCAAGAGTGAACATCTTCAGTTTTTTTGTCCTCCGGCAAGTTCATTTTTCCCTCCCGTCTGCGCTGGAAATCAGTTTAGTTTGCCCTTGGCCAGCTCGTCTCTCCTTTTTTGCAGCAGCTCTTTGATCCTCTCATTTCTTGATATTATAGGACGCCATCCCCTTTTTCCCCCGATAGAGTAAACCGGCTTGCCTCCCCCTTTCTTCGAAACGTTTTGCACTGCCCCCCCTTTTCCTTTTGCGAATCAGAAAGGATCGTTGAGTTCTCTTCACCGGAGCAGCTTGCGGTCCTTTTCCTTTTTGTTTTCGTAGTACGGACACCTCTCCCCTTTCCGTTTCCCGCCACTCCATATCAGTTCAACAGTTGGTTCCGGAGTAATTCTCTCCTGCGTAATCCCGCCCTCACAGTCACGTATTTCCTGGCGCGGAGAGGGGTTGCTTCTTTCTTGGGAAGGAGGACAGGAGCAACGTTCTTTCCTCTCGCAGGAGAGCGCATGGCCAGGGCTGCTTCCTTTTCTTCCCCCCCCTGGCTGGAGGATGTTCTTGCAACTCCCTGCTCTTGAATCTTACAGACTTTTTTTTCTTTTTTGTGCCGAAGTCTTTTTCCCCCCCCCAATTGAACCCGCCGCGATCACCCTTTCGAGGATGCCAAACACCCCAATGGCGTCCTGCATGCTGTCTCTTTTTTCTTTTTCCTTCTTCTGAATGGTAAGAGTGTCCGCCTGTCCCCCAGAAAGAGCCTTGGCCGGCTTTCTTTTTCTCTTTTCATTGAAGGTGCCTTCCTACTTATGCTTTTTTCTTCTTCGCCGGTAACAAACGAGGTCTTCCCCCCTTTTCTTTCTGGCTTTAATTAAAGATCTCTTGGTCAAATCTTCTTTTTATCTGACGGTTCCTCCCCTTTTCCTTCATCACGTTTCTTCTGAGGGAAGAATATCCGGTCTTCCCCCCTTCATCTTCAGTGTTTTTTCCGTAGTAAGAAGGTCCTACAGCCACTCCCTCCTGAGGGGAAATCTTTCTGCGAGCACGTTTTTTATGATACCCTTTCTTTATTTCAAGACTTTCCCATTTTTCTTCAATTAGAAAGACCTCATTTCTCGGTAATGAGAGAAAGTCCGTGCTCGGAAGGATTTTTCTCTCTTTCCTTTATAAGGACACGCCATTACAGATCACATAGCTAGAATTATTCCTAGCCCCTACCTGACATATTCCCTTCCTATCCGTCGAAGGTATACTCCTCTCCTAGGTGATCGGACCTTTCTAAGGCTCGCTCTTTTTGACTTTCCCCTTTCCAAGAAGTTATTTTTTTCCAAGGTCGGCGCTTTTTTTCTTCTTCGGACTTGTTCGTCTTCTTTTCTGAACTATCCGCAGCAGATCCCCCCTCCTCAGTTGTGTGTTGAGCTCTATTCAGCTGCGTCCTTCTGTGTCCAGCCCCACCCGAAGAAAACTCAGATTCGTCCTAATTTCCACGACAGACCCTGGTTTCCCCCCCCTCCTCGTAAAATAAGAGAGTTTAAACTCTGAAGGGGGCGGGGTTTTCTTCTCCTGGGACCCTGACCCTTCAATCGCGGAGCCCTCCTCTCCCCCAATCGAAAGAAGTTATGTGACTTTCCTCAGGAGAGTGAAGTACTCCTTTCGGTCGGAGCTATCGAATGCTTTCCTCCTCCAAGGTCCTTCCCTTCCTTCCCGAACAATAAGGCCCCTTAGTATGTTCTTTCGGAGTGAGAATGCCTCCCCCTTTCCCTTCAGGGAATAATGCTTTTCTCTTCCAAAACATGGCCTCTCCAGATTTCTAATAGGCTTTTTTTCCCCCCGTCGGACTCCTCCTGCCTTTTTCTTTTCGGGGCGACTCTCTCTTTTCCCCCTCTCGGCGCCTCTCCTCCCTTTGCTGGAGTGACTAAGGTCGCCACCTCTCAAGGCGGGGACCAATTATTTCTCCTTCCTTAGCCGCACGTTTTTTCCTCTTTTGTTTTCAGAAATACGCCCTTTTTTCCCCCGAGTCACGCTTCCCCCTTCCCTTCCTCGATAAGGCCCCCTTTTTGACAAGATGAACCCCCACCTCTCCCCTTTTGCTGCCGGCGGACACTTCTGAAAAATTAGACTCCCAAAAGGCCGTCTTTTCCCCCATAGAAATCTCTTCTATTGTGAGAACGCGGGTTTTTTCTCCTTTCGTCCGTGATCGGCTCTTTTTTTTGACAATTTGGTACTTCCTGCGACAAAAAAAATCTTTCCCCTCCTTCATTTAAAGCAGGCTTTTTTTTTTGCAGATAAAAAGCCCCTTTTTCCCCATTTCTCCTTCCGTCGAGAAAGGACAGGTTTTTTTTAGAAGAAGAGGCAGGTGCTCCTTCTTTTCTTAAAAAAGGGTTGGGGGACCCCCTCTCGCAAAACGTTCCCCGACGAGCTTCTTCAGGTCGCTTTATGGGGACTTCACTCCGATCCCGCCCGCACGGTTGACCTATCCCTTTGCACTGGAGATGCTCTTTCGTTATACGACAAGCCCTGTCCCCCTCCTTCTCCTCAGCCCGGGTGACGAGTCTGGCCTGAGCCCCCCTTTTTTTTTCGCCGTTCTTTTTTTCCGCAAACCGTTCGCATGTTTCTTCCCCACCTGGGCAGGTCCTGCCTTTTTTTCTTGAAGCAGGTCCCGCTGACATTCCCCTAGGCGTCCGAGTCCCTTATGGGATATTTCATCACCTTCTTCTTCCCTCGAGGAGTTTTCTCTTTCCCCAATTGCAAACGAATCACTTGAGGCCTCCCCCCCTACTTGATTGCGATGGTTACTTTTCCTTCGAACCGCGCACCGCCTTTCTTCTGTCACGCTGGCGACCCTGACGCCGAAACCTCCCCCCAAGGCGATTTTTTTTTTCTTTGCAGAAAACCGGCGGCGGTCTGGACTGCTTTCCCCTTCTCCCCCTCTCTGCGTGGTGTTGCTGACAACCCCTTTGTTTGCGAAGGCTTAGGTTCCCCGGCAGCCCCTCCCAACCCCCTTTCTTAAGTGAAGGCCCCTGTTTTTTCCCTCTTTCCTCCTTGACGATAAGTCGCATTAGATCTGATGGATTTGTAGAAGCTGGAAACAGCCCTTCGGGAAGGCTCTTTCCTTCAGAAGAAATCATTTTCTCCCTGCAATCATCGCATCACATCTTGGCCTCCTTTTTCTTTTTCATTCCCTCCTCCGGTGTTGTTGTTTGATCTTTTCTTCGCCCGAGGGATTTCTCCGGGAAGGGAGGATTACCGTTGAGGTCGTTTCGGAAGAATTAACCGCCCTTCTTTTTTTCCTTTCCCAAGTCATCCTTCTCTCAATTCGACTGACTCTCCCTTCGTGAAAAAAAATGATCTTTCCCCCATTCAACCTTATGAAGTTGGTTGGGAGGTGGCCTCCCCTCAGCAGTAGAAGTAGCTCCTTTCCTCTCCCCAAGAAGCGCGGCTCAGCGGGCCTTCCTGACCGGACCCCCCGTCAGGGTTTTATTTTTCACCAACGTCTTCAAACTCGCCATTCCGTTTTTCTTGAGTAGTGGGAGTCGCCATCTTTACCTTCCTCCCAGCAGGTCGGTGCCTCTTTTCTCCTTCAGTTAATCCAGTCTTCAGGTAGGCCCTATTTCAATAAGGGTGCTTTTCTTTCCCTTTGGACAGATCCCAGTCCCCTCTTCTTTCAGCGCTCGTGGCTGAATGCCCCCCTCTCCCCCCCTAATTGATATTACTCTTGACTCCTCCTTTTCTAAAAGATTTCCTTCCCCTGATTGACTCACAAATTAAGGACCTTCCAAGTTTTTCCCTCCCCCCTCAAGGTTTTTCCTTGAAAGGACCTTCCTTTTCCGGTAGAATGACTCTTCCACCGGGATCGGCTTTTTTGGGTAGCCCTTTTTCTTTTCTTCTTCCGAGACCAAGAGCTCCCCTTTCCTCCACTAAAGTATAAGCGTAAATTTTCTGCGCATCGTGGGGCCTTTCCCCCTCCGCGACCGGACCTTCTGGGTGCTCCTTTTCCTTTGGTGAGAGCACCCAGTTCCCGTCTGCCGGTCTTTTATGGAGGCAGCACTCTTCTTTTCTCTCCCTTCCCGGGAGGAGGACGGCCGGCTTCTCCCTTCTTTTTTTTTTTCGCTGAAGAACTTTCTCCGTGTTTTCCCTTTCTGAAGCGAGAGCTTTTTTCCTGCCACAACTTGAACTCTCCCTTTCCCGGGAGATGAGAACACCCTTTCTATCAAACACATGGCGTCTTCTTTTCCGATGGGGGAAGCCGTTTTTTTTTTCCGGTCTGCGTGTCCAGAAGTTCCGTTATTGGCCGGCGTTTTTTTTTTCCTGCAAGGGGCATGATTTCTCGGCCTTTCTTTCGAGCGTGACCTCCTCCCCCCCCTCGTCTTTTTGAAAAAAAAAGCCAGTCAGTCCTCCCCTCTTCCTTGGTCAAAGAATTGATGCGGCGGACCTTTCCTTTTACTCCAAGCACGTGCTTCTGCTGCTCTTTTCTTTCTTTCTTCGTCGTGAAGCCCCCCGCCTTCCCCTCTCGAGGAGGAGTACACTTCCGCACACTTTTCTCTTGAAATCGGCGAGAGCCATTTTTTTCTTTTCTCCAAGGATATTTCCCGACTCTTTTTCTCCTTCTCACGAGAAATCAGCGGGCTTTCCTACAAAAAAAAGAGTAACCTTCCTTCTTTTTCAGGGAAGCTTGGCATGGATGACCTTTTTCCCTTCCCCCCTCCTCCTCAAGACGCCTCAGGAAGCTTCGAATTCTTCCCCCCCTTCCAAGATAATTATTCAAGAGGCCTGATTGCCCTCCTTTTTTTCCTGGTGATAAGGGCCTCCATTCTTCTCCCCTCTCCCCCTTCGGGAGGTAACGTTACCGCTTTTTTCTTTCCTCTTCGTGGGAGGCCACCGGTCGGATCGTTTTTTTCGCCTCTTCTCCTTGGCGTCGGGAGGGAGTCCCCTTAAGTCTATTGATTTCCCCTCCCTTTTTTTTTTTTTTTTTTTCTTTTGTGTAGGAAAATAAACGACGCCAAGGCTCTTCTCGAAGGGAACCGCGCCCCCTCAATTTTTTTTCCTCCAAAAGAAGCGTTTCTTTTCAAGGTACTACAGCCGGGGCTCCCCCCTGTCTTCTTCTCGACTGGAGGCCCTGATCACCTCCCTTTCCCTCCTTTAGAAAGGTCGAGGACTTTCAGTAATGGTCTTCCCTTGGTCATAGGCGCGGATGAATGAATCCTCTTCAGGCGCTGCCCTCCTTCTGCCGCCTTTTTTTTTCCCCCCCTTTCATCCAGGCCAAAGCTGGAAAACCTTTCCTTTTCTAATGACCGCCGCTGATGCTTTTTTTCTTTTACTCCCCATTGAACGGCGGGAAATAATTCTTCTCCTCTTCCCAACAATGTCGTTTCCCCTATTTCAACGAAGGCTCTAGGCCTTAAAGAGGACTCCTCTTTTTTTTTGCCGCTGAGGGGCGACGACGAATCCCCTTCTCTTCGATAGCATTAACTTCCGTGCTGGATTAATCTTCGCACACCCCCTCTCCATAAAGGCGGGGACCCCTTCCTTTCCTTATCCGAACGGCGGACTTTTTCCTCCCTCGGTGGTCACCTTCTGTCACGCGAAAGTCCTTCCACGCATAAGGCAACTGTCACTCCCCCCGATGAAAACTCCCCCCTGCCCAGCGCTGCTTCCCTGCGGCCTTCCCCTTCAGCCGACAAAGGCCCGGACCTCTCAGCATGCAGGACGCCTTGGGTCGTCTTTTTGATCATCCCGCTTTTCTCTGAGGAGGGTTAAAGTTTTGAACAACTCCTGAAGGAGCAAAAAAACTTCTTCCGGAAGATTCAAGCAGGCGCCTCCTCTTTCTGAAGCTACACATCCTCCCCCCTCCTTCCGGAAGTCAGGACAACGATTCTTTCCACGGAGGAGGCTCTCTTAAGGTGAATACTTCAGTACAAAAGTTCTCGCTCCACCAAGAGAAGCTATATCCCCCTCCCGTAGAGGAGGAGGATCCCCTCTTCTTCTCAGGACAGCCTGCTAACGCTCTGGTTCGGCAACTGGAGATTGAGGGTCCTCGCAACCCCCCCCCCCCCCCCCCCCACACCCCCCCCCCCCCCCCCCCCCCCACCCCCCCCCCCCCCCCCCACAAAACCCAACCCCCCCCCCCCCCCCCCCCCCCCCCAACCCCCCCCCCCCCCCCCCATATAAAGACAGACCGGCTCACCACCCTCCCTCCTCTCCGGGTGGCTTCAGGATCCTCTCCCAATTTTTCGCCGTTCTTTTTCCCCCAGTTCGCTGGTGCCCCTCCCCCCCCCCCCGGGGGGAAGGTATGAATTTGTCTTCCTCTTTTCGTCCTACTTTTCGGCACTGATGGCTTGAGTCATAATGGCTTCCTCTTTCTACAAAACGCCTCTTCCCCCCCCATGATGGCGCTGGAGCTTTTTCCCCTTGCAAACTAATCACCCTTGATTTCTTCCTCCTGATTGAGATGTGGGATTCATGCAGACGTTCCCTCCTCCCCCACAGACCTGCTTCTTTTTTCCCGCTGGGGAGGATATCCTCCTCACCTCCCCAATTTTTTTCTGGCTTGAGATGGTCTTGCCTGACCAAATTTTTTTTGCATGACCGAATGCGCTCCTTTCTGGGACCGCTGCCCGTGCCCTCGTTCTCCTTTCTTAGGGGTGCCCACGTCCTTTCTCCCCCACCCAAGTAATCCTTTACTGCCCTTTTCTTTCGCGCGCGTATAACGTAGCCTTCCCTTCCGGATGAACGTGTAGACTCTTTCCAGTCCATGGAGGGGAAGGGGACGCGCCTCCCCCCCTTGACTTCTCCAATGACCGGAAGACCTCCCCCCAGAGGTG
>Ga0179593_1484314_pt1 | contig 10471 bp, 9 predicted proteins | sample CZODoug2_1_08_16_FD_185931 | JGI IMG/M metagenome (GOLD analysis project Ga0179593, IMG submission 185931) | Vadose zone soil fungal communities from Angelo Coast Range Reserve, California, USA - CZODoug2_1_08_16fungal (PacBio error correction) | ecosystem: Environmental > Terrestrial > Soil >... | reverse complement strand
TCCCAAACCACTTTGCTTTTCAATTTCCCGAACCGACCTCTTTTTTCCTTCTTTTTTTTCTTTTACCCTGTAAATATTTTAACCTTGAAAAAATACTCCTTCCCCTCGGGTTCCGCTGTTTCCTTTTACTTTCCCCCACGTTGAACGTGGGCTGGATACACCTCTGGTCAAAAATCCTTTCTGCGTTTTGCGAGTTTTTTCTTTCTTCCTCTCCTTCCTTTATGTCCTTTTCTGTGCGGTCACTCCTGTACGAAATCCTTCGGTTCAGTGCCCAATCCCCCCCCCTCGAGGCTTCCCCTCTTTTTCCTTCGGGGAGTCTTTTCCGTCTGGATTTCTTCGCTAATTTTTCCCTTTTTTTTGACTGGGTCATGACTGCTCCAGAACTCTCCTCGCGGAATAAACCCCATGTCGGCAGAGACTGGGTACGTTTTTGTCTTTTTTCCCCCCTTTTTAGGAGGGCCAGTTTATTTGAAAAAACCCCCTTTGCGAGGTTTCACTTTGAAGAGCTAGTCTGTCTTCAAGAGCCCACCGAGTGGCCCTCCCCCCCCCCCCTCCTCTTCATTGTCCACCGAAGATGTCCCTCGGAGCATCAAGGACCCTGGGCGCTCGTGCCACCATCCCCGTGCCCCCAACTTTCAGTTACCTTTCCCCCAGTTCTTCTTTATCTTTTTGTAATCTATCCCACCAGGAGAGTTTCCCAGCGCATTGTAGACATTCATTTCTTGTCTTTTTTCTGTGTCGAGGTCAACGGCTCCTCTTTGTACCTGGCGTATCATTTTTCTCCCTCGAATCTCTCCCAGGATACTTGCCTGAAAGGCGTCGCGTAACTGCGGATGGAAAGGGCCGGTGTTCATCGTTCAGGCGTCTTTTTCTCCCCCCCCTGCCTCGCTTCCGTAGTTAAAGTTAGGTGGCCCTTGGACGCGGTCAAGGACGTTGTTGGTGGGTCAGCAATTGTCGAGTTTCGTTCACCCTGATCCTTCTGGTTTTTGGGTTTGTGGAGTGTTTGTTGTTCCCGTCTTTCCTTTTTTTTTCGTGAGGAACGCGTTTTGCGATTTGGTCCCGTTAACCTTCTCTTGTATCACCAACCCCCCCTTGCTCCTCCTTTCCATTTCGTGCTCTTAGGTGCTGATACGCTTTTTCTCTTTGCCCTTTTTCGTTTGCCCTTCACCTATCCCTTCCCAAACTTTTCTTCCCAGCTCCTAAAGTAGTATTTTTGTCACTCGTCTTCCACACTCCAAGGTCCTTTTCTCCGCTTTCTTTTTTTGCTCTCCTATTGATCAGCCTGATATTGAGGGGTACCCCGATAATTCCTTTGCTCCCTTTTCTTCTTACGCCGCGCGCTTTTTTGATTCCTCTCCCTGTAATTGATCTGCTCCTCTTTTTTGTGTTTCTCTTTCTTTCTTTTGACTCCCCGTTTTTCTGCTGAACCCCCCCCCCCTTTACCCTTTTTTTGCCCCGGGATGGCCTCGCGCTTCGCAAAGTCCTGTTCCCCAATGAGCCTCACCTCACACTTTCATCAATCCCAGTTCGGGTACTCTCCTCTTCCTTGTCCGCCCTGTTTTTCCAAGGAAACTAGTCGCGCTTCGCCCGGTTGGCAAAGATGTGTCCCGCAACAGAGCCGGAGCTCAACTCCTGCCCGAGTCCTTTTGGGTTTGCGCCCCTCTTTTTTCTTTTCCCCCCTCTTCGAGCAAAATTCCTTTTTTCGGTCGTTCCACGAAATCGGGGAGAGACTCCATTGGTCCCTCTTCTTTCTCATCTACGGGGCACCTGACAGCACGTTTTTCCCCCGATGGCTTACACCCATTCCCCTCCCCCCTTTTTCCTTTACCCCACAAGACGTTAGTAACTTCCGAGTCCAGTTTAGGGTGTTTTCAATATTCGTTCCTTTCTTTTCCCCTCAACTGGACATCGTTCGTGTGGCTCGCTCAAAAAGCGGGGTCGTGACCAAGGAGTCGGGAAAAGAGGGGCCGAGGGTGAACTGTAAGTCGCGACTCCGTCTTGCAGGCTGGGATTTAATACGAGATAGTATTCAAAAGCAGCCACCTTTGGCTCGAGGTTTGGTGGCTTAATGATTTGTTCCCTGAATAGCCCTGTTCGAATTCCTACCCCCCCCCAACTCCTCTGAGACGGAATAGCACTCCTTGTTTTTTTGTCCCTCAAACCCTCTTTGTCCCCGCTGTTCCCTTTTCCCCACTTTTCCCCTGCTTGGCAAAAGATTCGAGAATGCCCCGCCACTTCGAAACGGCTCGGTTCTTTTCAATGTTACACCCCTTTTTGTCTACCACTTCCCTTTAAGTCGTAAAGAGATCCCGGCCGCTGAATCAAATACTCCCTCTTCCTCATTTGGCCGGCCCCTGGAGCCTGGGGTGGCGTCAGCTCAGGTGTCAGTTTCCTTTCCCCTTATTTTGTTCGGCTCCTTCTTTTTTCCCCCCGGATCCCCTTTCTTTTTCCCTTTACATGGAGTATAATCGACTGGACGGTCGTCGTTTCCCGAATGTCCAGGGCACGACCCTAACTTCCCAAATGCTTTCCAGTACGATTTGTCCCTTCTAAACCCCTGCCAGCCCCCCACTACATTCCATTGTGACAAACTAATTTTTGTTCATTTCCCCAGTCCACGCCTGATCTCCTCGCCAGTACAGTTGTTTCAAACGGCCGCCCCCCCGTGGCCTTGGCCTATAAAACGAAATGGATTTCGAGGCGATTTTTTAATGGCTGGCTAGTTTTGCCCCTTCTCGATTCCTTTTTCTAAAGCAATTCATCGACTCTTCTCTCCTTTTGAGTATTCGTGGAGTGTAGTTTAGCGTTATCGCATCAAGCAAAGCTTCCATTCCTTCTTTTCCCAGTCCCGTGCCGGCTTACCCTTTTCAAAACTTCCCCTCATATCTTCCCTGAACGATGACCGTTTAGATTAGCTCAGTCCCCAATGGCCCCCTTTTATTCTGAAAGCTTTTTACCCCGGATAGTAAGGGACGAAACCCTGCCACCAAACTTAGGAATTTCGGCCCGCTTTTCCTTCCCCCCAATGTAGGTCTGAGTTTTTCCTTTTCTGCCCAAAAACCGTCCCCCCCGGTTAACCAAGGAGGAAGTCAACTCTTCAATCGACAATTTTAACTCCCCCCCATCCTTTTCCTGCCCCGGCCCATTTCCACTTAAGAAATCTGCAAGATGCTTGAGCAGGACTCTAGACCATTTCTGATTTATTGGGCTTGCCCTTCCTACTTCAAAGAGCTTTCGTTTTCAAAAAAGGAAATGGACTGAGGTCCCATCGGGGGCTCTACAGTTTTTGTTCTTTATTCGTTCTCTTACAGGAAATGGGAGCAAAAGTGTGCAGCCCCCCCCCCCCCCGCTACATCTTGGGTGTTTGATCCGACCCCTTTTCCGCTCCCAGACAGCGTCTTTTCTACCTATCCAGAACATCACGCCGGTAGTCGTCATATTGAGCAGGGCCTTTTTGAGGCCAGGCATACCCTCCCCTTTGTTTTCCTAACCCCCCCCCTTCTGACATCTACCAGATGTAGACCCAAGTTGGCCGATAAATGGTTTTTTTTTTCTTTTTTGTCCGACACCCCAAGGCACCCTCCTTCCTTTGTTTTTGTTTTTCCCAAGAGGTCCCCCAAGGGCTGCTGGAACCGGGTCTCCCTCCCCCCCCCACGCCTTTAAAACACTTTTTGAAGGGCTTTGATCGAGATTCAAATCTTCGGAACATATTGGAAAGTGTTGGTGTCGCATAAAGCGTGGTCCACCTCTCCGACCCCCCACCAACCAATTCTTTTCCCACCATTTCTCTTATTCGGAAGGAGAGAAGAGATGGTCAGCTTCCAGGTGTTCGGATCACATCTCTGGCGTGGATTTCCCTTTGTGCGCCTTTTTCATATTCACGCAGCCCCCCTTGTATATTCCCTAATTACCCTTCCCAAGGGCGAGCGGTTCCAACCCGTCCGTCGCTTTTCCCTATGCTGCTGGCTCCCAATACCTTCCATAGTGAAAAGTTTGCCGCGAGATTTTTATGTTTTTTTTTTCCCCTCTTACCGTCCGCGGGTAGGAGTTAACATTGGGCCACCTTTTTCGCTAATCCGATTTTTCCTTTTCGGAATGGTTTTGCGACCTTCCCCTAAGCAACCTTTAAACAGTGTCGCAAGGTCCATTGTCCTTTCCCTTTTCCCCCTTTTTCTCCTCTTCTCATTTTGTGAGGGTGGTGCAGATTTAAGACAGGGTACAGCTCAAGCCTGACCTTGTCCCCCTTTGGGAAATGGAGCTAATTTCACTAGTATTTATCGCGCTCTTTTTTCCCCCCTTCCGGTTTCATTATTTTCGCCTTGGGCATCCTGCCCAAATCTTCTCTTCCTCCTGTTTAAAAATCCCTCGGAGCACGCCACCCCCGATGCCGAAAGCATCGCTATGCCCCCGAGTCTTGTTCTTTTTCGGTAAGCCATTGTCCCCCTCCCCTTTTTCCTCCCCTTTTCAATACGCATGAATAGACTTTCCTTCATTTTCCGTAATGGTCTTAGGTTGGTTTTTGACGAGAGCTAACTCCTTTTCTTTCCAGTACTTTGTTTGTCACCCGCGGGAAAGTGGGATGGGTGCAGGAATTTCTCTCCCATATCCTTTTTTCATTCCTTTTTTCCCTCGCCCTTGCCGCCCAGTGTGGCCAGTCTCAGTAGATGCCCGAATCCATCGCGGCAGGTCCAAAAAATCATGTTAATGACAAGACTTCATCTTCTGGACCCTGGAAATTTTTAAACGCTTTTCCCTCTGTCACCGGAGGAACCTGCTCATGCGCGGCGTCCTCCCCTGTGCCACACGCTTTGCTCTCGTTTTGCTCGTGTTCTACTCCCTTTCCCGTGCGAAGCCCCCATTACCTCCGCCCTGTTCGGCGTTGCAGCAACCGCCTTTTTTTGTCGTCTGCCTTGAAATTTAGGCGGTGGCTCTCGCAATTTGCCCCCCCCTTCATGCGAAACCCCAAGTAACTGCCCGTCTGATTTGAGGGACCCACCCATCCTTGGTCGATACTCGCTGCTCTCACGATTCACGGCCTGAACCTCCGCCGTTAAACGTTGCTTTTTCTTACCCAACACCCAAGGCCGCCCGCCGGGTGGCTTCTTGTTATGACGCGTCGATCCCAACCTGCGTTTGGCTTGACGGGTTTGTGGTTGCGGCCCCGCTTTCCCCTTAAAGTCCGCCGCCCTGGTCCTGTTGAGCGGGGAGAATGCCCCAAACCGCTTTCTTTGTCGCGCCCCGAATACAGATTTTGAACGAACCAGCCCCTATTCACTTCTATTGGAAGTAAGCTCCTACTCTTCTTAAGTTTTCCACTCTTTTTTGTCCCCAGTTCCAATCTGGGGTTAAAACACCCCCACCTGATGGTCCGTTTAAAATCTTGCGGTGTCATGACCGTAAGGCACGGATGTCTTTCGTTCCTCCTTTTTGACTATTTTTTTTCTTTGAGAGCATCAGACTTTACATAGCATCGGAATCTCGCATTTGACCCCCTCCCACTTCTGTCGGATTCCTTGTTCTTGCTTCCCTCGGGTGGGTATTGGCTTGGGCCAGGCGGCGACGCGCGCTCTTTCTCCTGGCAACGGCAACTTTCCCTCCTCTTCGTCAGCCTAGGCGCTTTCCCGAGTTTTTTTCTTTTTGGCTCCTCGGCCCCCTCCGCTGACAATCGGGCTCTTTCATGACTGGCTCCCTTCTTCCATCAAACCCAAAAACGCTCGCTCAATTCTTACGAGTAGCTGATCGAGAAGCTCCTCATTTCCGCCCCATTCTTTCATATATCCCAGGTTTCGGCGGAGCCCATGAGTTTAGCATATTCCTTGGTACGCGCCCGTTGCCTCTGCCCACATTCGTTCCGTCTGGACGCATAATTTATTCAGGGGAAGCGTGGTTTTTTAATACTTTCTCTCCACCGTACCAGACAGGACTTATAATCATGGTAACGGCGTCTTTTTTCTCTTGTTTTCATCGGCCCGACTTTACCACAACCCCACCACCCTTCGGTGTTCCCCGCTGAAGACGTTGACCCCTTCCCCCTTTTTCTACTCTTCCCGCATTCGCCAATTGCTGACCAGCCCCCCCCCCCCCCCCATGCGTTAGCCACCCCCTCACTTTTTCGGAATTGGAGCGGTGCTGGTCCCTTCCCCGTCTAACTTTGGCAAAACCGGCTTCGCATCCTCTTTTTCTCGAAGCCTTTTGCCTCTGACAAGGTTCTCCCTGCCAGGTACCCTCCGACTTACGCGAACTTTAGATCCGTCAAGTTGGCCTCGGGAGGCCCCAAACTTTGCCACCCCCCTCAACACCTCTCTTCTCCAATGTGGTTGCTCCCCCTTTAGGCTGCCCAATTGATATGCCAAGCGACTGTCGGCCGGGTTTACCCTTGAAAGTGGTTGTTGGGCTTTCGAACTGTTCTATTTCCCCTTCCCTTCCTCCAACCTCAGGCGTTACCCCCTGGTCTCGAGGTGTTCGGGTTTTTTCAGCCGCCTACTGCCTTGGCACGTACTTAGTCCCTCTTTCCCTTGAGAGTTTGCCCTCATTTCATGCTCATGGGCAGCCGTTCCCCCTAGTTGCTCGCCTTGAAAAGAAACAGTTTTCCCTTTGTGATTACTCTGCAGTTCCTTCGGTCGGCATCTCCTGGAGCTAGCCCGCTATCCGGCAGGGACTGCTTCCTCCGGCTTGATTCCGCACCCTTTTCCCGCCCGTCGGACTTGGATTTTTTCGTGTGCACTCTTCAGTCTTTCGTTTCATTTGACATTCTAAAATCCTGTGCCTTCGTCATCTCAATGCCCCCCCCAAAAACGCATGCAAGTTTTGGGAAGCGCCCAACCCCCCGTTGGGAAGTTGTCCTTCGCGCCTTCCCGCATTTTACTTCTTCCGGCGTGGTGTTTGTTTCCCCCATAACCTAAATACCCCCCCCCATCTTTCTCGGCATGCCAATTTTAGACCAATTTATACTTCTCCCCCTACTCTTGTTGCGGAGATTTTCCCCCACTCCCTTTCTGATTGGCCCAGTTTTCGAGACTCGGTGGGTGTGTTTCTTTCTGTTTGATTTGTCACTGTACAACCACAACTTTGCCCCAGAATCCCTTTATTCACTTCTCCCCATGGTTTACTGGACGTTCCCCTTTTCCACATTCCCTATTATCAAGTACCACTCAGGGACCCAAAAAGACGTCATGCTTTTTTCGGAGGAGGAATTCCTACTTCCACGTGAAGAATGTCTCTTCCCCTCAGATGAGACATGACAAACGTAAAATCCTTCCCTAGTTCACAAGCCCCCCGAGAGGTTTAACTGAATAGTTTTTTCTCCCTTGGCCCCCGGAAGCCGATGGAGGGATTTCGCACGTAGGAAGGGTCCCAGCCCCCTCCTCCTCCCGCCTCTAATCCCGATTGACTGTAGGCAAAGTGTCTCGTGACTGTTTTGTCCCTCGAGTCGGTTGCTGAGATTTTGAAAACCCTGTCCGAGGTTGCATCGCACGACACCTTTTTTCAGAGCCTCAGTGCTGAATCAACACCGATCCCACCATCTTTTGTTAGAAACTTTGCTTTTCCTCGCTCCAGGCACTTTTTTTTCCCCCGGCGCGCACAGCGGGTTAACACTTTTTCGGAACCTTCCCGCTTTGGCCCCTGCTCATTTTTTAATCGGAACCAGAATGGGGATTTACAAATTCATCTCTTCTGTTTTCGTTGGGGCTCTGTTGGCCCGACAAATTAGCCTCCGATTTTCATAGAGGATTTTTTTTTGACACGTCGAATTCCGTTTGATTTCACCAAGAAGAAAAGTAGCCTCTAGAAACCAATGCCCCTTCTTTCCCCCCCTAGTTTTTTTTTTGGTAGAACGTCGTCAGGCGGATTTCGGACACCCTTTCCAATTAATTAAACCAGATCCCGGTTTTTTTTGGACGTTAATTGGTGGGGCTGTGGTCAGGGACAACCTTTTTAGAGGGCTCCCGATCGTCGTTTCTTTTGGTGTGGTTTGGTTTTTCCGTCTCCTTTGGTCTTCTAACGAGGGTTGTTCCTAGTAGGTGCCGTGGGTTGGTCACTACCCTGCCTGTCGCGGGACTCTGTCCAAAACAATTGACAGTTTTTTTTCCTTCCGTTCGTTGCTGAGTAGATGAAGGGTAGTGGATGTTTCCCGTCTTCCCTTTCCCCCTTCTACTTGAGGAGACGGATGGTTGTGGCCCCCTACCGGCGCCAGCAGGTGAATTTCTGAATTCGCCTAGGCAGTGGGGATGAATTTTTTCCTTCCCTCTGCGAGAGACTTCTGGGGCAGTAGACTGAATGGGCCTCTCGGGTGACCCCAGGCTCCTTGTAGCAATTGACTGGTTGGCAGTCCCTTCTCAACTAGTATCTGCAACCTTTTTTTTCCAGGCGATTGTTCCTCGGACGAGTTCGGCACACAATTTTCGAACTCTTTTCCCGTCCAAACGTCCCACCCCCCCCCTTTCGTCCGTGGTGCCCGTTGCTTGCTTTTCCCGGCAGAACACATCGCCTCGCGCTTCGCCGTTGGCACTCCAGCAAATTTCCCTAGGTCCCCACGCCATTTCCTCCGTCCGCCCTTTTTCCCGACGTGGTCCCTGCGCAACGCGTTAGTTGTCGAGATCTTTGCTTTCGTCAATTCCCTCGCGTGGATGTTTTTTCAAAGCGTCTGCTCTCTGACCGAGAAGACCGAACCTTTCGATAACCGGACATACTTTGGTCCAAATTCTCCAGGCCCGCCAACCATTTTTGTGGCCGACATCTTTTTTCGCCGGCTCGAACACGCCTGAGATCCTCTTTGTCTTTCCCTTTTTGAGGAATAGCGGCCCCTAATCCCCTTTGATGTCAAAGTCGATCCTCCGGTCTTGCACTCGTACACGTCTGCAATTCTTCTCGCTTAGATCCCGACATCAATACAGCGACGCAGGCTTTTTATTTTCCTCCGAGCTCGACAGTCCCTCCCCCCGGCTTGGTTGATTAAGCCAAAAATCCTTTTTCTTGGTCTTTATCCCGCAGGTGTTAAACCCCCCCCCCCGCTTGGATCTTTGATGGAAACTTGGTTTCTGACGTCTGTCCTTCCCTCGCCATTGAAGTGTTGCCGTGGAAAAGTTTCAAGGAAGCTGCCCAACCGTAATTCCTCGACCGCCTCCCGTCAGCAAATCAGAAAAAAGCCACCTCGGTTTGTTCCTGCTTCCTTGATTGGCTCACGTTCGCATGATCGACCAATCGATGCAGCAAACCCGAACGCTGGGCCCCTTCCTCGCGCTTTGAGTCAATAGGGCGCGGTTTTCCTTCAAGCGTTCGTAGCGTTTCCTGCGTTAAAACCCCTTCAACCTTTTGTCCCCGACTTTGCTCCTTTGGGGGACTGCTGTTTTTCCCCCCCCTCATGGCTCTACTAGGACTGAGCCGGGGCGGCCCCCTTTTTCCCCAAAGTTGGGCTCAACCGGTACAATGACCACATGAGGAGCAGCCATGCTCTGACATTTCCCCGGCGATCCCACCCGCCCCCCCCTCCTTTCAACACACTAACCGCAACGGTATGCCTCCTGGCCAGCGTCCCGTTTTCCCCCCCCCCCCGAACGCCCGCCTTCCCCCGTGATTGCCCTGATTAAAAAGCCCTTCTGCATTTCGATCATGCCCCCCCTCATGCCTAACACGCTTGCGCGATTCTTTTCCCCCCGCCATTCCCCCCTCATTTGCACCCGGATTGCTGCGTTTCGTCGGCGGTTGGCCTAGTATTTTTCCATCCAGTCACCAACGTCCGCTTTTCCCGATGGCTTCCCTCTCTTCTGGACAAAACAGACACCCCACTATCTTGTCTGGATGCCTCGTCGACTAGTCTCCAAACAAGGAACCCCCCCTTTTCTTCCGCCCTTTACTTGTCTCGCGCCAAATCCCCCCCAAGCAACCCCCCCTCGCCCCTTCCCAAGCTTTACATTCATTCAAGTTGAGTGCCTTGGCGCGTTTGGTTCCCGTTCTGAGCAAACCAGTCAGCAGCATGAGTTCTCTCCCAAAAGCTTCATCCAGACCAAATGGTTCCCTTCCCCCGCTCCCGCCAAGTATGAGAAGATTGAACCATGCCGAATGCCACTTAGCTCGCCGGCAGAACCCAATTAGGGCCCGGTCTTTGCGCCCACAGAATCTTTTTCCTCTTCCTTCGTTTTTTCTTAAAACGCTTCGGAAGAGTAATAGCACGGACCCAGGGTTTGCTCCTGGTGTTTCTCGATAAAGACATGTTCAATGGAAAATGCCCCTCCCTCCCTCATGGTGCCAAGAGTTATGCGACCACATTAACAGCCTCTGCTTTCCTCTACAGACTCCCCGCCGGTGGGATGGCCATGGTTTTGCGTGTGGCTTCCCCTTTTTTCGAAAACGTCCGAACACCCCCCCCCCCCTTCCCCAATATTGTTCATTTGACCTGCTCTTCCTCCCAGTTTTGCCTATGTCGGCGGATTTTTTGGGCTACGCCAACGTTCAGCACCCGGGCGACCCTTAT
>Ga0179593_1443027_pt1 | contig 10471 bp, 16 predicted proteins | sample CZODoug2_1_08_16_FD_185931 | JGI IMG/M metagenome (GOLD analysis project Ga0179593, IMG submission 185931) | Vadose zone soil fungal communities from Angelo Coast Range Reserve, California, USA - CZODoug2_1_08_16fungal (PacBio error correction) | ecosystem: Environmental > Terrestrial > Soil >... | reverse complement strand
TCGACTTTTCCCCTGACTCAGCTTTTACGTTCTTCCTGATTCGATGGTCCACACTCCGTGTTTACTCGTCCCCTTGCCCGCCCTCTTTTTCACCCACTTCCTTTACCCTGGTCATGCATCTTTTTTGCCCTGACCCTCCTTGGCAGAATTTCCGACAATTTTTGCTTCAGTTCTTCCGGCCTGTCGTTTCCCCTCCCCCTCTTCTTTTTCTTCCCCCGTGTTAAGGATACACTCTTCTCATTTTCCTTCCCCCAAACCTTTATGTCCCCAAGTGAAAGTCATGTTTACTTTTAGTTTTTTTCCCCTTCTTTCCCCCCTATCACTTTCCCCCAACGTTGGTCAGGAAGGATCACCGTCCGAGATTCGACCCCTCCCACCGCGTACTTCGGTGATCTCCCCTCGGACCTGAAATAGATGAATACCGGTCTCCCCTTCTTCTTTTGTCCTTTCCTCTTTTACTCTGTTAAGTCCTCTTGTTGCGACCTCCCTGGCGGCCCTTGGCCCCCCTTGTTTCAGACCCCGCTTTGCCTTCTTTTTTTTTTTTTTGGCCCCCCATTTACCGCTACGTTTTCTACGCGTCTAACCCCCTCCTTCTACCCTTTTGATTCCCCTAGCCTTGTTCGAAGTCGTTAATTCCCTTTCGTCTTTGCCAGATCCGTGCACATGGCCCCTCTTCCTTTCCCCTGGTCATCGTCTTTGTTTTGAGTTTCTTTTTTAACAGTGTCCTTTCGGGAGGTGTTCCATGTTTCCTTTTTCGCTTTCGGTCAACCAGGAATTTTTTGGTCCCACCCCCCTCCCCCCCCTTCCATTTTATGTGTGGGCTTTTGGTTTCCATTTGCCCCCATTTGCATCCTCTTTTCGGTGGCTTTCGAATAGATCTCAAACTTGACGAAGATCCTGGTGTCCCCCCTGTCCTTTTGTCAGCCGGGACACATTTTTCCCCCTTTCCTAAACTGAGCGTTCCCCCATTCCCCTGTTGAAATTCGTTTTATTTTTCCCCCCGCGAAACCGGCTTCCCCCTCAACCTGTTTCCCCCTTTCTTCGTTGCCTCTTCAGGCGGCGTCCCTGCCCGTTTTTACCCAGTCGGGATCTCCCTTTTTTTTCTCCCCCCCCCCCCCTAGCCACGTGCGCTTCGTCTTAGGATATCGACTGACTGGCTTGTTCTTTGGGGTTGTTTCTTTTTCGTTCTTGGAATTTTCCCGTTTTTCATTTCCTCTATGCCACGTTCCCTGTTTTAGACCCTTTCCCCCGTTTGACCGTGTAGGCCAGCGGTCCAGGATGTTCGTGCCCGATTTTTTCTTCCCCGGTTCCTAACCGAGTTTAGAGATTTTTCGGTTTGTTGCCTTCCACCCCTCTTCTGTCCCCCTTCCCAGCGAAAATTTTTCTTTTCTCCTTGGCTTTTGCTACCCCCCCTCTTTGGTCATCCACGACCTCTTCCTTTTTTCCGAACTCTAACCACCCCCCCCCCTTTTTTTTTCCCATGACTGCAAAAGTTGGTCGTGATTTTAAGTCACCCTGACGAGATCTGCTTTTTTTTCCGTAGTGGATGGTCCTATTCCCCCCAGATGACCTTTTCCCCCACTTTTTTTCCCCCCCCGTGCCGTTGGACTTTCCATCTTTTTCGGTGGCCTTTGCCTTCCCTTATCCTGTGCATTGGAGGTCCTCTATGTTTTTTTTTCCCCCACTTGGCAAATACCCCCTCTTTTATCGCTTTCTTTCGGTTCTCCGTTCCTTCTCGCGGCACCCGGGTCCCTGGACGGATCTGGGCCTTTTTCTCCCCCGACCATGTAGAGGCCGTAAGCGCCGTCCCTTTACTTGTTGCTGGGATCTTTCGCAAAAGTACCTCTGTCCCCCTCCCCCCTCCCAGTTGCCCTTCCCCCCCCCCCCAACTTTATCTGCCCACCGTCTTGGTGTCTCCCTTCTTTTCCTATGCCCCCCTCCAGGACAACCTCCCCCCAAATGGTCGGTTCTGAATACCGGTGCTTCTACAGTTTTACCTTTCCCTAGTTTTCCCCCACCCCCGAGTCAGTTTTCGTTTTTTGCGTTATTCGATTCCCTCCCCCCAATTAACCCTCTGCCACACTCCCCCCCCCCCCCCCCCCCTGTCCTGGCTTTCCTTCTTATTATAGTTGTTTGCCATTTTTTCGGTGGCCCAATTGGTCTCCTCCCCTTCCCAAAACCACCCTTGTTTATTTGTCCTCGGGGGGCATGCTTGTGGTCGTGTTGCCCTTTTTTTAGTAATTCCCTCCTCAGCCCCCCCCTGCCCGTTTCTCCCCCTCTTCGTTTCTTCGGTCTCTCCCTGCCACACGCTCCCCCGCGTACGTTAAGTTTTGCCTCTCAATTGTAGCCCCCTGTACATTTTTTTTCTGTGATTTATGACAACAATTGTTTAAGATTACTTTTGCGCCCCCCCTGACCCGCCGACGGTCCGTCCCACTTTTCGGGTGTCAGTGTATCTTTTTTCTTCCCCCCCGGTCATCGTTTTTCTCATCTTTTCTAGTTTAGGCGGCCTTTTTGTCTGTTGAGCACACGGTGTCCTGTTTCCGGTGTGGGCGTCAGATGCTTCCTTTTCTGTTCGAACAATCTTTGAACCCTCTCACCCCCACCCGGCCATCTCTTGTTCAAATCTTTTCCTGTTGTTGTTTTCACCTTCAGGAGGTCTTTTCCTGTTGCGACCACCGGTTATCCGACGCGCCGTTGCTTTCTTTTCTTTGACTTGATTATTGAGCTGTTTCTTCACGGTCCCCTGGTGGTGACTCTTTCCATTTCGCTTGACCTGCGTCCACACGTGCCTGGAGCCAGATGTGCTTCGTGCTTAAAACTCCACCGAAGTTTATGCTTCATTTGATCTGGTTTTTGATATAGTCCCTTCCCTCCCTGTGAGTTCCACGGTGCTAGTTCCGTAATGCTGCATGCCTTTACTGATGCGTTAGTCGGACGCCGTGCGACCTTGTTTTTTTTTTCCCAGGAGAATTTTCGCGGCCTTTCTCCTCGGTTCGTTTCCTTCTTCTAGCCCCGATTCTCTCTTCGCTGATGGTGTGCGCACCCCTCGTGACTTTTCTGTCTCTTTTTGGGGCTTCTCCCCCCTCCCACGCTCGTTGTTTTCCTTTCCCCCCCCTTTTTTCCTCTTTTTTTTTCCCCCAAGTCTTTGTTTGCGATCCTGCAACCGTAACCCGTTCCCTCTCTGCCAAGGGTACTCCCGCGTGTTCCCATGTTCACCCCCCTGTTCTCGCGTGATATAGAGATTTTCTCTTTTCCACTCCCCTGATCCAGTTGTGCCCCCGGTTAAGTTTGCCGTTTTGCTCCCCTTTCCGGCCCCCCCCTTTGGTCACCACGTGTCCTTTTCTGGCCCCCCCCCTTGTGACCCCTTCCGTTTTGCTCTCCACCCCCTTCTGTCCTATGGTGTCATGAGACTTGAAGGACCCCCCTCTATCCTGTTGAGTTCACAGCGGGTCGACTATGTTTTCTCCCGACCCCTGTGCTCTTTCTTTGCTTGGTTTTTGTTTTTCCAACCACCGCGTTTTCTTATTTGTCCACCTCCTGAGTACCCCACCCCCGGTTTTACAGTATTCCACATACCCCCCCCCCGGCGCATAGACGCTGAGGAGGGTGCACCCTTTTATTTTTTTCTCTGGACAGATTCCCCTTTCCCCCCGTTTTTGTGCGAACGTAAACTTTGTTCTTTTACTGTTTTTCCCACACCACATTCTTCCCACCCCCTTGTTCGGCGTTCCATCCCTGCTTCCTTCTGGTCCCTCCTTCTCCTTTCTTTTCTACTTCCTCCGTGTTGTTTTTTCTCTGAGTGTTGTGGATGGTGTACTTTCTTTTACCTTCCGGTCCCCTGTTTTTTTTTGAGACTCACAAAGACATGTTTGTTGTGGACTGATTGCCCGTTTTTTTTACGTTTCCCTTCGGTCCCCTCACCTTGTACTTACTCGTCTTACCCAGGCGTTCGGCCCCATCCTTCTCGTGAACACCTGGTTTGTTTGACCTTTTCCCTCTTGTTTTTGTTCTCCCACCAACCCCCCGGTTTCCCGAATGCCCCCTTTTTTTCGTCTGTCTCCTCTTTCTCCCCGTTGCCAACCGCCTTTGTCTTTTCCCCCCCTTTGGTGTCTTCTCATTTGGACCCCGTTTATTTTTTCTGGGTTGATTTTTGTAAAGCCCCCACGTCCGTCCCCTTCCCTTTTTTTTACATCGTCCGTCCTTTTTCTCTTTGCCTTCCCGGGAGCGTTTCTTTCGCGTCCACACTGTTTGAAGGGACGCCCTGGTTTTTTTCCCTTTTAACCCAGTTACACCTACACATCTCTATATTTTCGTCATTTTCTCGGTTGTTCCACATTTTTTAGCGGTCTTCCCTTGGCTTATTTCCCCGGGTACGTTGGTCTCTTCCCGTTCAAAATCACTGGGGGGTTCTTTGAACCCCTTTTTTATGAAAATGTTTGAACCACTAGATTTTGGTCTTTTGCGGAGAGCACCCCCCTCCTAACTTCGTGGACCAGGTTTTCTTTTTCTGAACATCCTGCCCCTGGCGATAACTTCTCAGAGGTCTGCTAGTCCCCCATCGATTCCGCTTGCTTTTATCCTCCCTTTTCATTCAGCTGCAGCTTTTTTCTCCCGTCTTTTTACGAATCAGGTCCTTTTCCCCCCGGGAACTCCCCCCCAAGGCTGTTTCTCTGTTAATGCTCCCAAAACCGGTCGGGTCCGAAGGGACTCTATCTTTCCTTCCTCTTCGTGTGCCCCCCGTGCAGTTGAAGTTCCTACAGCAACACGAGCTACCTATACCTTACCTAGCAATTTCCTATCTCCTTTCCCAAGGGCCCCCCCGCCTTTCTGTTGTTATCAGTGCGAATGCCAAGGTGCCGGCCTCCTCCCTTTCGTTTCTTTTCGGCCATTTCACCCAAGCGCCGTTTTTTTTCCCCTTTGACTCTTACAGGACCTTTACTTTTCCGCCTCATTCCCTTTCCTTTAATAGCAGTTTCGAGTCTCTGGCGTTGTGCCACCGCTCATTTTAAAAACCCCCCCCCCACCCCTTCAATTTCGAATTTCCTCCTTGTCCTTTTATCGGTTCTGTTCTGGTTTTCTCCCCTCCCCCACTCGTTCCTCTGTTACCCCCCACCCCTTTTTTTCAAAAAACACTTTTTCACCCCCATTTTTACCCCGGCCCGGCCGCTTAGATCGCCAATTTTTTTTGATTATTACCCTAATTGGAGTGACCGTCTTCCCCCCTCGTTACCGGCCTCGGCCGCAACTTAATCCGCCAACACTTAAATCCCTGGTTTTGCGCTTGACGTCGGCCAACCCTTCCGTACCCGTCTGCTTTTTTCCCGGCACTCCTCCCCTTTCAAGGATTACCCTCCTTATTTTTGATCGTTTCCTGGGGTTAGTAATGAATTCTGATTTTGGCCCTGCAACGAACACACTTTGATCGACTGTCCCACCTCTGTCATCCCAAAGTCTTTTCCCCCGTCATTCGCACCTGCTGACACGGGGCATTGCAGAGCTGATCACCCCTCCCAAAGCGCCCATTTTTTAACCCCGTTTTGAGGCTTACCCTTTGACTGCGGGCTCGCTTGACGAGCCAGCTCCCTTTCTCATGTGTCGCCCGAGGCGTTTACACTACAAAAATTTTGCGGAACCCCCCCCCTGAGTGAGTTTCGTATCAACAGTCAACCGCCTTGCTTTAGTGAGTATCGTAGTTCACTTTTTCCAGGGCCCGCCCCCCCATGCCACCGAGGGCCACGAAGGCTTTTTTTTGAATCCCCAACAATGGAATGTTTTTTCTTCTTTATTCCCCCAATTGGACAGTGGTTTTTTTGCCGCGTTTTTTCTGGTCCCTCCCAACACGTCGTCCCCCCCAGTGGCGGCGCTTCGCGCCTTTTCCTAACTAATCCTTTTTTCGGCCGTTGAACGACCCCTTATCCCCTTGTTTGCTTTTTCGCGTAGCTTAAGGTTACCCTTCCCCCCCTTCATGCAGCGCCTCCCCCTATGTTGGTTTCCCGTCACCTCCCATGACGCCCCCCCTGGTCCCTGGGGCTTTTGTTGATGGAGAATTCATGCCCCCCTCTTTCCTTTTTTCACTGTTCCTTTTTGCGTTGAAGTGACCCCCCCCCAACAAGTCAGACGTTCTTCGGATCTTGAAAGCCACATCTTCTGCCCAACGATCAGCACCTCGATCTTTCAATGTCTTAGTTTTCCCCCCCCCACCTCTCTTTTCCAACCTGGATTCCCCCTTTAGGGGTGGCTTTTTGTTCACTTCTGACCCGTGCCCACCACTTCGGTCTTGGCAAATGGAACTTGTTTTGACCCCAATCCGCCGTTTTGGTTAGGTTTCGGGCCCCTGTTCTTTCCACCACCAATTGACCAGAGTTCTTTCTGGGTATCCTTGTCGACCGCCGACAATTCTCCGACCTGCTGTTTAGAACTTTGAAAGCCCCTCCCAGTTTTTTTTTTCCCGCGCACGAGGTTGCCCCACACACATACGCAGTTGTGTCGATTGCAGTTCGTGGTTTTCGCTATTTTTTCCCGTTGCGCTCTAGGCTGACTCAAATGGCTTCCCCCAGCCATTCCGCGCCCCCAAAGCCCCGGTTTCTCCCACCGATCTTTCCCTCCCGTTTTTGCCTTTTTTTTTCATTTTCCGTTTCTTCGTTGGTTGTGACCACACCCCAACCCAGCCTTTCTTCCCTCCCCTGATCGCCGCCCGCCTACATCGGACCCGAGGGTACGTTATGGCCACCCGGTTTTCTCCCCTATCACACGCTGATTTTTGACCCGGTGGTAGTGTTTAGAAATAAACCTCAATTTCCTTGTGATTCGTCTCCCCTTTGATTGGGTCCCCCCTTTTTTGTGTCGCCGGGACCTTTCCCCCAACCCTTTTTTCGACTTTCCTTTTTTCCCCCTTGCAAGTAGTTCGTTCTCACTGAGGAGTCCACGCCGAACAGCCTTCTTTCTTTTTTCAGTTGTTTTGGCCGTTTGGCCCCTTTACACCCCGTTCCAATTGCTTTTAGTTTTTCACACCCCCAATTTTTTTTGGTTGGCACCTCACCCTGTCTTTGACACAATGAAATGGGTTCCCCCCTTAGTTGATTTTCTTTAGTGGCCCCTATTTGTCCTTTCCCCCCCATCTTTCCCACCCTTTTTTTGAACTAAGGCTTCCCCTTGAAATCCTTTCCCAACCCTGGGAATTGTTTTTTTTTCCCCCTCGATAATTTGTGATTGATTAGACCCCCCTCCTGTTTCATACCCTCTTTTTTTTTACGTTCTTTGCCAGGAAGCGTTGTCGTTCTGGTGACTGAGTTTCCTAATTCTAAAAACCCTCCGTTTTATCGACCGTCTGTCATGTTCTGGCCACAACACCAGGATTCCGTATAATAGTCCTTCCCACCCCCGTTTACCGGGCCGCACCCCCTTTTGGGGTTTGCACAGCCGCTCCTTGTGGTTTTCCCACTTTTGTCTGAACATAAAACAAATTCCCCCAATCTGCCTGGTTTTGCTCTGTCCACAGCTGGGCTTCCTTTGGTCTCCCTTTTCAGTGTTTTAGTTTCTGGCGAATCTCTTTTTGGACGGCTCCAGCCGTTTGTTGGTGAAAACCACCCTTTCTCTGGTTTAAAAAAAAGGACTTTTCAGTCAGTGTGTTTTGTTTTCCCCACCTTTTCCCGGTTCCCCCTGCCTTACAGAGGGACACTTAAATCGTTCGCGGTGTTACTTTTTTCACCAAGCCCGGTTTCCTATCCTTTATTTTTTTCTGCCGTCAACTTGGCCGATTTGTCCCCCACATATCATCCTTTTTAGTTTTTTTTGTAGGGCTTTTTCACCGCCTTTCCGATTCCCTCAGATTGTTAGCTCTCTGCCCTCGTTCCTGACCCCCTTTTTTTGGCCTTATTCGTCGTATCCTTCTTCTTTTCCTCCGTTGTTTTGTTTGTTTTTCTCTTTCACGTTTGGCCATTCCTCCTTCTTCGTGTTTGCTTGTCCACACTCTCTGAGTTTCCCCCAATCTTGTTCGCCGCTGTTTCACCCCCCTTACCCCACCCCTTTTTCTTTCCCTTTTTGGTCGGCGTTTACCAGTTTGGCAAGTAGCGATAGTGTCCTGTCGTTACCTTTCCCAACGCGTTTCTATTCCGTTCACTTTCCCTTTCCTCCTGGAAAAAACTTCGAACCCCCCCAGGTTGACCCGCAACCACGTTCCTCCCCTACCTTCCCTTTTTACTTTTGCACTTTTTCCCCCAAAAGTGTTTTTTGGTCTTCACGGGAATTTCCGTCAGCGATGCCAACATCTCCCCCCCTTTTTTGAGTCTGATCTCTGCCACAACTTTGACCAGCCAATACGATGTTCTTATACTCAGTCTTTTTGCCTTCCTTTATTAGGAACTCTGCCTCCCCAAGTCTCGTTCTACCTGCCATTGTCCCGCCCCGTAAACGTGGATTCCTCCCGATTTGAGACGTGAGCGTTCCTGTTGGCCTAAATCCCCCCCGTTTTATACTTCTTACCCGACACTCTTTCCCCCCCCCCCGGATTCAGAGGGGGCCTTTTGTTCCTGAAGGCAAGTTTCCCCCCAAGCATTTTGTGTCCCGTCTCATTTTCCTTTTCAATTGCCCGCTCCTGGTTTTTTTTCCTTGTTTGCCTCTTGCCTTTCCCCCACAGGTTCACTCCTTTGGCCCACTGTAGGTTTCTATAACTTTTCCGTCCACCCCAGGAATTTTTTGGTTTTGACCCCCCACCCTTTCAACCCATTTGTTGTGGTGATTTCCCCGTGGCAACACTGTTTTTAGAAGTGGACCCCCTGCGCCTCGTTCTTTTCTCTCCCCTTTGAAGATCATTTTTTTTTGACAGTATTTGAAGCCGGCGGACAATTGGCCCCCCAGGATCGGTTTCTTTTTTTTCATTGAAATCCTTCATTAGTTTCAACGTGCCTCCCCCCCCCCCCCCCCAAAACCGTGTCATTCGACCCAACCTTTTCCATACGCTAGTGCCGATTGAGGCGTTATCCTTTATACGTTTAAGAGGTGCGCTGGTTGGCTTACAAAACCGCGCAACCTCCCCCTGATTGGCCTTTCTTTCTCTAGTTCGAACGGGCGGTGGCTTGCGCTGGGCTGTCCCTTTTCACAGTCATTCCCGTCTATGCACGTTCGTTTCCCTCCGTTTTCCGCAGAGGCCTCCCGCCAACCGCTTCTTCTTCTTTTCGGCTTTTTTTGGATTTCAGCTCTCCTCGATTGTCGCGGGTACTGAACCCCCTTGCTAAACTCCCTCTTTCTTGCCCGGAGGGCTTCCCCTCTTGGTCCTTTTTCCCAAACGGACTGGCCGGGGTTACGTCACTTTCACCCCCCCTTCTTTTTCCTGGCACCCCCTTGGCTTTGTGAAGGTCCTCCCGGGACCCTTTTCTCTTTTCATAGTCTGCAGCCTGGTTATTTCTGTCCTCTTTTACCCATGCTTACTTGCCTCTACTTTTTCCTTCGAGTGGCATGACATTTCTCATTCCGCCCCTTTGTCCTTTCGTTCTGCAGGGTTGACTTTTCCCATTTTCCCCCCCCCCCCTTGCTTGACTTTCTTCTTGTAGGGCTTTTTTTTTTTTCTGAAACCCCTGGGACTGGTCGGTCGTTCTCCTCAACCAGTAGAGGCTCCGAAGTCTCCCTCCCCTGGGCCTTTTTACGTTTTTTTTTGCTTTTCCGGTCCCCCTTTTCCCTTTTGTTTCTTTTTCCCGCCAATTTAATCTTGCACCCCCACTCCCTCTGCAAGTCCTCTTTTTTGCTTCTTCTCCCTATCCGTACCCCTTTTTGTCCCCCCCCCCTTTTTCTTTTTCTCCTCCCTCTTTTCAGCCTTTAACTTTTCCTTCGTTTTCCCACACAAGACTGCGATGTTCTTGGTTTTTGTTACGCCGATCACAGTCAAGACTTGCAACCGTTCCAATTTCCTTTTCTCCTCTTGCCCTTTCTCGGTGAGGACTGGTCCGATTTTTTTCTTTTTCAAACCCTTTTTTCTTGCCCTAGGGGGGCACCGAGTTTTTCCCTTTGATTGCCTGAAGAATCCTCACCCCCCGTCCCTATTTCACCACCTCTTCCTTTTTTTTCTCCCTTTTCTCTTTCTTGAAAACCTCTCGTTTTGTTCGTCAGGTTTGAAGTGACAGCTCCTCTCCAACCTCGAGTGTTCCAATTGTTTCATTCCTATTACCTTTTGCTACGACCCGTCCCTCCCTTGTCCCCTTGAATGTTAGGTACTTTCTCAATTTTTGATTTGCCCTCACCTTATGGCTCCTTTTATGCTGTTGTCCCGGCAGTGTTACAGTTGAAGCGTTTGCGGTGTTGGTGTCCGATTGATTTTTTATATGGTTAGGGAAAACCCCCTGCCTTATTTGCACCCACCCAGCTCTTCTCAACTTCATTTCGTTTGGTTTTTTTTTTTTCCCCACGGCGATTTGAACGCTCTTACCTGCCTAAGATGAGTTCCTTTTTGTCCTTTTTGGATGTGCTTGCGACAGTT
>Ga0179593_1349098_pt1 | contig 10471 bp, 13 predicted proteins | sample CZODoug2_1_08_16_FD_185931 | JGI IMG/M metagenome (GOLD analysis project Ga0179593, IMG submission 185931) | Vadose zone soil fungal communities from Angelo Coast Range Reserve, California, USA - CZODoug2_1_08_16fungal (PacBio error correction) | ecosystem: Environmental > Terrestrial > Soil >... | reverse complement strand
CAATACTCGTCCTATGGCCCTCGGCTTGTTTCTCCCTTGTGACGAACTCTCCCCAAACCCAACAAGATTCTGCCGGCGTCGTTTCCTATAGAATCGCGCGACCGTGGCCACTGCCTGTATCGCCTGTCTTTGTTTTCCCCCCATAAAACCCCCTCCCCCTTCACGCTTGCTCTTTGCCCGCGGCCCCCTAGCTTGACAGAGGTTCCCCACCAATCCTTCGTCTTCTTTTGCATCCTTTACGCTCTTCGGCCACCGTTTGATCGACGTCGTCTACACCCCCACCCCCGATTTTTCATGCCCACGGGCTTTCGCTTCCGGTCTCCCTTTCGAAAGATGCGTTTTTAGCAACCCACTTTCCTGATTTTCATTTTTGGTCTGGCTTGGGTTAGATTCTTTGGACTCCGCCCCCTATCCCGGAGGCCCTCAGAGCTGGTCTTTCGACAATAAGCCGCGCGAAGGTCTGCATTTATTGGCCCAAACCTAAGTGGAGACCCCTGCCTCACGCATCCATTTGAGATTTCCTATGGTTGCAGTGTTTTGATGAAATGAAACCAGAGTGTCGTTGCTCGTTGCCTGACCCCCCTCAAGAACGTTTTCCTTTCTTTCTCGTACCCCGCATGCAAGGTTGGTCCGCATACGTCCCTTTGCGGGCTCTTTGATGCCTGCACCGTCCTCCTCGGTCCTCGGCAGGTCGAAGCAGTGGCCCCTCGAGCCAGCACTGCGAACCCATCGCTCTGTGTGACCCCCTCATTAGATGGTGCTAAACTCTAGAGCTCCTTTTTCGCGTCCCTTTGTCTACTAATTTCTGAACCACGCCTCCCCCCGGTCGCGTTGCACTGGACTAGCCCCCTGGTATAAACGCTCGATTTTCGTATCTCTTCCTCCCCACCTTGGAGTCAAGTTTGCTTGAGAAATGGTGTTGTACCTCATGTATCCCCTGAAGAAACGAGGCGCTCCATATTTCCTCCCCATTGGGTGCCTTAGTTCTTCACAATCATATAGAAATTTCGCCGCTTTAGTCTGCCTCCTAGGCAAAGCCCCTGGCTTCTTTGATGGGCTCGAACTCTCCTCTACTAATTCGTTCTCTCCAATCCTGCTTCCAAAGGTTCCCATAGTCGAACTCCCCTCCAGATCGTTGGGTATGAAGGGCTCCCTCTCTTGCGCACTCCCCTCCGGCTTCTGAAGAAAGATATACGCGTCATCGCGGCAATAAGGCCGATGGGCAGCCCCTTCCTCAAGTCCTCGTCACGCCTTTTCCTTTTTTTCTTGTTAGTAGAAGGACTGATTTTTGACCGCCGCTTCAAGGTAATAGACGCCCCCTTTTGTAGGCCCTTGCTCGACAACCTCCTTCGCCGCCGCCCATCCCCTTCGGTGCTGTTGACCCGGTTGGTAGGCTTGGTGTCTCTCTCTTTCTAATCATATTTTTTGTTTCGATAGATGAACCAGCTCGTTTTCAAAGCATGCCCCCAGCACGACGTTTCAAGAGTTTAGGTCCTCTTTCAGAGTTTGTTTTCCGTCCCGATGGCCGTAAATGCTCTATTGCATTCGGAACTCAGCCCTTCCCCTTCCAGACCCGATACCGCACGGCAGGGGTTGCTCCATCTAGTGCCCCTCCGTTCGCCGAGACCCCTCCGTTCATCTCGTGTGAATCCCTATTACCCCCCCTGGGGCGGTTGAAGCTAGCCTTGTTTCCCAGGAATAAGCCCTTCTCTCTTTTAGTTTCCTCCTTTTTGAGAACGATGTCCATGGAATCCAGACTTGTGTTAGTCTCTCCAGTACGCGCCACCGGCTGCCCTCCCCCCGGCGCAGTCTGCAGTCCTTCGAAGATGATTTTCGGGCTGCACGCCGACGCGCATCCTTGTCTTGCCGTTGCGGTCCTCCTAATCCTTTTTTTCACGCCCTTTTTCCTTCAAACCCTTGACGATCCCTTGCTGGGTGTCCATTGACGAGTTGTACGACAACGGCACCCGTTCTTCTCTTTCCTCCCCGTATAGAGACTTTTTTTTGCACCCATACAGAAACCGCTTGCGGCTGCGCTTCTTCTCCGGCGTCTCATCTTGATTGCTCGCGAGGTTATCCCCTAGATATCCCTTTTGTCCACCTGAACTTCTCTTTTGAAATGCGGCTTCCCCGACGGCCGCCACTGCCCCATTATCCGTCATGAAGACTCTTTGTCCTTACACCAGTTTCGCCTCCTAAATGCTGCCCCTGCAACGCACAGGCCTTATCCTCTTTTAAACGCGGTCCGGTCCTTGCCGAACCCGAAGAGAATTTCTCATGTGACGTTTGCCAACGTCTCCCCCACCTCTTTTTCGATGTCGCGCCCACGTCACGACTCTTTCGGGCGGCGGCCGGCGACGTGTGCCGGTGTCCTCAATCCTCTCCGCCCGCTATTTCGCGTATCGTGTTCATCACTTTCGGGGCCCCCGCTTGCTCTTTCGTTTATCCACCTCCCTCTCGAACAAGCCTTGACTTCGTCACTCAAAGTAGTTCCAACTTTTTTGAGCCCCCGCCTGATGTCTCAGTAGCTCTTCCTTTCTCGGAAAGCTTGTGATTTCAGGTCCCATAGGTGTTTTTTTGTGCCGCCGTCCGCTTTAGTCTCGTCCATTCCCTCTCTCCTTTTATTTGTTTTCCCCGCGGCTTAAGGGTCAGCGAATAAACTCCGCCTCCGCTCATTTGCCGTCGTGAGTTTACCCCCGGCCCTTCTCTCCCGCCTTTTTCACGCCGTCGCTCCTTTTTTTGCGATCTCCGCTGAGTTTCTCTCCGGCTATGCGAATGGTGGCGCCCGTTCGCGAATCATAGCTGTCGGATCTCGTCCCTTCCTGGTCCTTCTTTTTGGTCGCATCGGGCCCCCGTTTTGCACAGATGCGGCCTGCGCTCTCAGTGGGACTTCACCGGCCCGCCACACGCCACGTTTCTTTCTGCTTTCCTTTTCTGCCCCCTCCCGGATTATTCGCCGAAGGTTTTCTTTTCCCCCGAGGCTTCTATGTTTGATTGTGGGTGAAGTCTAAACACCAACAACGCCGTGCTTCGCGGAACACCTTCCCTCCATGGCCCGCTCGGTCCTCCTTCCCTTTTCCCATGGGCAGCACGTCCAGGCGCCGGGGTACGCCACCCTACCCCCGGAAGTTTCCCCGAAAATGACGGCTATTTTCCCGTTGTGAAGTCCTTTTTGCCGATTTCCAAAACTTCCCCTCGCGGGCGCCCGGACCTGCGGACCCGCGCGGCCTCCGCCCCGTTGTTTCCTCTTCCGACGTTGGTACATCACGGCTTGGACTCAAGCCCCGTGCTCCGTGTCTTGTTCCCCCACGACGCCATCGCATCTCTATCCCCCTTTCTCTTTTCCACTTGTCCTCTCTTTACCCGTTTCGGGGTGGTGCACGCGTTTTGCGTGTTTTCCGTTCTTCTGCAGAGCCTCGCCCGCTTCCCTATTTCTCCTCCTTTCTCAGATCCCTTCTTATTGCCACCCCAGATTGCGGCGATGCCCCTTGGATGCCGCTCTCCCCTGCAAGGTCCCCGGGTTCTATTTTGTTTCTAGGTCTCTCCCAGTTACGACAGCCACGGTGCTCCTTGTAAAACTGCCAAGAGCCCCCTCCCTGACCTATTTTCTTAGTCTTATCGTCCGTCACCTGCGCCACGCTGCCATTTCAAGGTCTCATGCCTGCCTTTGGGGCTGGTCATTCTCCGGTCCCAATCTCCATTGAACTCGCCACCTTCGGCCACCCACCCAGCCGATTTCCCTCGGCTGTGCCATGATCTAAGCTCCGGCTCTTTGTCCGCCCCTTTTCTCCTATAAGCTTCCCCTCTCCTCGAGAGCATAGGCCCTTTAGAAACTTGATTGTCTCTCCCTTTAGGAGAGAGGGGCATACCATAGGACGTGCACTCATTCGGGGCGGATCCCGCCTCTGAGCTGCTAGACCGCCTTTGCCTTCGTTTCCCCTTTGATCCGAAGAGCAACGGCCTTATCGGCGGGCTGTACCTCCATCATGATTGAGGCTCGCATCCCTTTCTTTTTGGTCCCTTCCCTCCTCGCTTTTACTCCCCGTTGTGTTGGCGGATGGCCGTGATCCAACTTTTTCCTTCATCGTGCTCCCCCTCTCTCCCCGTTGTTCACTCCTCCCATGTTTTGCGGGCTCTTTCTGAAGTCTTACGACCCTGTATTTCACCTCCTTTCTCGCATCGCGTTTTATCTCTGCGCCCCCCAACAATCTTTTTCCCTGCCTCTTTTTCTTCCCTGAGTTCAAGTTAGCGACTTCTCAGCATTTCCCCGGTTTTGCTCAGCGCGCAATACACTTGCTCTCGTCTCTTCAGGGTATATGATCCCTTTTGTGACCTCCCCCCTCTCCGCCCCCCATCTAGCATGTTGTCTGCGAATACCTAAGCGTAATCTTTTGATTTTGTTTGATTTGGCCGAGCCTCTGTTTTTCCCTTCTCAATCGTCAGCCAGCCCCTACCGGGCAATCCCTGCCTTGACGTGCCCCTGCCTTACGACTAGACGTCCGGCCTTCCGACACCGTATTCTCAAGGTTAGGTTTTCACCCGAAGGAGCACGGTGATCGCTACCTTCTACGGTATACTCAACCCGCATATCGCCTCTCGATACTTGAGCTCTTAGTAGCGCACCCGCCATCTCGCCCCCATTTTCGAAGATCATTTTCTCTGCAACTGTTATTGACCCTGTTCTTTTGCTCCGGCGCTATAAGCACTTCCTATTCCCACACCTTTCACCCCCGCGAGAGAATCGCTTCAACTCTTTTGAAACATCTACCGTTCTCTCTTCTCTTATAGTCGTTAGTTGGGGGGGACCCTTCCGTCAGTTTTTTTTTGGTCTGATGGCCGCCTTTCAAGTACCCACGCTTCCTCCGTCCCCCGTTGTCTTCTCCCTTCGCTTTAGCTTGAAGTTCAGAATTGCCATGCTTCCCCTGACTGTTTCTACCCACGCCCTCACGTACTCCCCGAAAGTTCCTTTAGCCGACCTACTTTGTCCGATGTGATTGAATATGCTGATTCCATGGCGTTGATCTGCTGGGTTGGCGATTCGCCTTCTTTTGGAGCTCCCCCCTCCCGGCAGCCCAAATCGACCACCATTGCCGGCGCCTCCCTGCCTGCACGTTGCGCGGCATACCGGCCATCGACTTTCTTGGCGTTTTAGAGCTTTCCTCCATTCGAGCTTTTAGAGTGGTTCCCCTGCTTGGCTTTGTCCGGACAATGATGTTTCCTATCGGAAATCTACCTCTCGAACGGGCATCCCACATTATACAGGAGCTTCTCCGCTTGTTGCGGTCAGATCTTCGCTTGCTCTCCCGGATGGCCACTCCTCTCCTCGTTGCACAGCAAGAACGAAATAACTTCTTGATTAAGTCGGCCCCTGATTTCCGTCCCTTCCTTCCCTCCAGAGCCCCCCCCACCCCCCCAACCATTTCAGATGCGTCATCCTTTCGACGGAGGCCGTTTTTCGACCGGCTTCCCCCCACACCGATTTTGTTTGCTGCCCCCATTCAGCCTCCAGGACGGTTCGCCCGTGACGGTTTGGCCCCCATTTTTATCCTTTCCGGACATTGAGTCGGGATAGCTTTTTTCCCTCCCCGTGGACGGACCCTGCTTCCACTGCTCGTCCCTCCTCTGGTCCTACTCACGTCGCACTTTTGGGTTAGCGGCTCTGTCTTTTACTTTCCACCGACCGCGTTTCCCCCGTTGCCGCACTCCTCGGCGACCGGGGCTTTTGCGTCGACCCCCCTCTACCCTCTTCTGCCCCTTGCACGTCATCTCTAACGTCTCTCCGGCTTACGCACCGTTTCTTGTGCCATCCGATTTCACTGGAATTGTCCCTTTTTTTGCCCCCCCGGGACTTTGATTTCCTCCCCTGGACCTCGTTCATTCGAGGAGCCACTTTACCGTGGCGAAAACCCCCGTCGGCCGGCCCCTTGTCCCAGCGCGAGGTGTGCCTCTCTCGTTGGAACCGACCATTTAGCGAGTTCTCCAAAAGATTCTTTTTCCCCTCCTCGTGGAGACGAGGAGACCTTCTCCGTTTCCAAGAGTGTCTTTGCGTGGGTTCTCCCATAACCGGTCCCAGAGAACTCCTAGTTAAGTTGTTCTTACGCGGATTTCACTTGAGCGTCCCCAAGCCTCGGCGGGTTTTTACTTTTCCTGTGCGCTTATCTACCGTCCAATGATCGAGTGCGCGCTAGGAGCCGAAATCTTGGGGACCCCGGGCGGCAAATTCCCCCCCGGCTGTGCCTGCCCTTTCGCGACGTGCAAGCCGGTTTGTCTACTCTCTCTTCGCGTCCGAATTCGTGCTGTCTACAGGCTGCATAGGTGCGCCCCTCTCGTCGGCATCCTCCACAGAGGAGGTCTATGACGGGATACGTCCGCCTTCTCCTCACTCTCCATTCCTTCCCCACCGCAATCCGACGCCCGGTTCAGCGGCCAAATGTCGGTTTTACTCCCTCTGTAGCCAACCTACTTCCTCCCGTTGCCGAAGTATGGGGTCGTCTCCGTCTTAGGCATCTTTCACTTTTTTCTTTATTCCTTTCTACTCACTTTTGAATTATTCCCCCTTATGAAAACCGCCCTCGCCTCCCCCGACGCGTCCCCTTTTTCTTTTGAGCCCGCGGTTCTGGTTTTCATTTCTTTTTTCCTCCTTTGTTTTTTTGCTAGACTCCCCCACTTACCTCCGAACCGTGCCCCCATACAGTTGCCGTTCTCGGCTAGGTCTTTTGGCTTTTGCCGTCCCCCTGGCAAAACGTTCGTCTTTCCGTAGCGGCCCGCCCGTCGCCGCTTGACGCCCCCGATCCCGAGGGCGTCCGTCCATTCTGAGTTTCTCCCTCGTACGCCGCTGTGACTTAGCTTCCCCGTGGCGAATTTTCGTGAGACCCCAGCGATCGCTCCCTTCATAGCTCATGAGCTTTCCCGCCTTCCCCGATGGACCTTTCTCCTGATGCCTCAACAGGAGGTTTTCCCTTTGAGCTTCATCGAGAACGCAGAGCACCAGAGGACCAGCGGAGAAGGAGATGCATGAGAGAGATGCCGATTCGGGATTTGAATTTTGCAGGGGTACCACAGATGGAGTTGCTGAGGAGAGAGCATGCCGTCCAAGGTTCTTTTAATAACTAACTTCCAGTCCCCCCCTTGCAGCTGATGACTTCACGAGGGTTTGTCCTTTTAAGCGACGTCTTCAAACTTCCACGCGTCTTTCGTTACCGTTATCCGAGGCCCCCTCCCCCTTTTTTGGGTGGGGAGCCCGTCCCCTTTTAGGTCGCTCTTCCTCGGCGTTCCCAGAGGATTTCTCTCTCGCGTGTTCTCCCAGCGATAGTATCGTTACACTGCGTTTGTTTTGGCGCACTTTCGGCGCCCGACTCCTTCGTTATACGGCTACTAAGACTGCCCTGACTGCGTCCCCCCCCCATTGTTTCCATATCCAATTGATGCCCTACCCGCAATGTCCCCTTACTTCGGTCGACCACCCCTTCCCGGCTGCGTTTCCGACGCGATGCAGAGGCGTTGATTCGATGTTTTCCCCTTCTCACGTAACTATGGGTAAGGTGCGTTCCCCGTCCTTTTTTTCATCGCCGATGTTGCGGCGACGGCACTCGCTTCTTTTGCGGTAAGACTCCCCGAATACCAGTTTTCGTGTCGCTGAGTTAACAGCCCCCCCCCTTCTCGTTCCGGACGCGTGGCTCTTTCTTGCCGTCACCTCTATCGTTTTGAACCCCCCCCCACCTAGCCCTAAGCTGACCCCCGTCAGGTCTCATGAAAATTGCCTGTGAACCCATTTCTTTTTCTTCGACTTCTCCAGGCCTGCTATTAACTTGTGCAGAGTCCCCCCCCTCGTGGTGCCCTCGACGTCGATCCCTGCCTACTCTTCCCCTCAGGAACGCAGCTTCCGGTTCGGAATGTTCTTTTTTTGATCGTCAGGAACGGCATACTAAGTCGCAAATTCAGGTGCCGCGTTCTGTTGCGGACCCTTACAGTCTCCCTTTGCCCTAGTCGCCATGGTATCCTACGCCGTCAAGTCTCCGCGCGCTTGATCATTTTTTGCGTACAAGTGAGCACTCCATTACGTCTAGGGTCTTTTGTAATTTAGCATCGGGTTTTCCACTCCCCTGCCGGTGGAAGAATCTCGCGGCCCCCATTTTTCTCAATTGTTCCTCGATTTTGTTTCCCCCCGTTCGCGAACACGTCCGTCCAACGCGATGGATTACCCCTCCAGTTTCCCAGCTCCGAGCTTTGAGTTCCGACCTGATCGAAGGGGTCTGGCTTTTAACCTACCCCCCCGCCTCTCTCCTCTCAAATCTCGTCCTTCCGTTCAGATCTCGTGCCAGTCGCCATGGGCAGCCTCCCTTTTCCGCGGGAAAGTCACAATTTTTTCCAACGGCAGTCTCGGATAACCTTGCTTCGATGTACGGCGTTGGGATTGCGTGGTTCCGATCCCCCCAAGGCCACTTTTTCCCTGTGCTGCGCCGGCGTCCCCGGTGTCTCAAGGAGGCCGCTCCGAATCCCTCCCGTTTGCCGTTTCCCCTTCTGTTCCTTCACCTGCGCCAGCCCGTCCACAAAACTGACCCAGGCTTCCCCGTTTTGTGACCCCCAACGTCGCACGCCGACGATTACCTTTTTTTTCTATCCAGTTTAGATGTAAAAGTGGGCATCGTGCTATGGGCCGGTTTCCGGTTTTGACGCTTATTCGCTTGCCTCCAGACCCGCTTCAAATCTCTCACTCTCGCCTTTTCTACCTTACTTTCTTCGAACCTGCAGAGGAAATATGCCTTTCCAATTTCATTGCGTGGGCCCCTTTGCTTCCGTTCTTCCCAGGTACGACCAGCACCCGTCTTGGCTTTCCCAGGTCAGCGCCTCTCCCGTATAAATCCTTTTTGAGTCGGCCGGTCCTTAAACCAGTCGGCCGATTTCAAGCCGCGCCTCATTGCCTCCGTTTTTTTCGCTTGAGCGGCCACCCCCTTCTCTCGGAGGAACTCGAAATCCTCCTCCACCCCAAAGTAAGTAGATTTTCCCGTGCGTCGTCCCCCTGCTACAGAGCCAGAATATTTCCTTTGAGCGTCCAGGCTCCGCCCACTGCTCCTTAGACGCCCCGCGCACGAAGAGACACATTTATTGGCTCTTTCTTTTCCCCCGGGCAGCGGGCCGGGACTTTTCGAGTCCTTTCTCTCCTCTTCCACAGTTTGTAGAGCCAGTTGTTTTTTTTTGGATTGCGTAAGGCGGTTCCACTTACTAGCTCTATCCTCCTGAAGCCCGGCCTTTTTTTTTCCATTTCTCGACTCTCCCAAGGACTTCCTATGAGTTCCCCATGGCAATGGCTCCTGATGAGACGCTTGATGCTATGGGTTTCCCCCTCTCCCTCTCCTCTTTGTTGTTTTGAGAGCTTTCTGGACACCCTGCGCTCACTCTAAGGCCCGTCTCCGGTGGCCCGACCCTCCTTTCTGTCGGCCGGGGTTTTCTGAGCACGACCTGGAAAAACGCATTAGATCTTCTCTCCTCTCTGAGTCTTTTTTAGGATTGATCGCCTGCGTCCCGTCCATCGCCCGTTCTTTCTCTGCTCTAATTCGCACCCCCGGACTTTTTTTTACGTCGCAGCGCGCCCTCTCCTTGAGCTTCATAAATTTTTCGTATTTTAGGCGTCTTCTCGGGTTTCGGATCATGGGACCCTCCGCCCCCCTCGAGCCGGGAGCGACTCCTTTTCCCTATAACTTCTGATCGTGGGTGTGATTGTACCCCCTTCTTGAACTGTTGCGTCATGTGACAGCTGCCCCTTTCCCTTTCCTCTGTTTTCCGGCTTTAGTCGTTTTTTCGTTCTGATTAAGAAGCTTCCGCCCCTTCTGATTCCTTATTCGCTTGACGGTGACCCGCCCGGAGCAAGGGTGTCGTCGTAATTTACGCTCCCTAAACTCAGATCGCCGCTCCCCGTGACCATTCTCTGAGTAGGAGCTCCATCAATTCACTGCTCCATCTGTACTCCTGAATTATTATAGGCCCTTGCTATGAAGCCTTGCGTCGGGCTTTTTCTCTGATGACTCAATCTGCAAAACCTCTGTAGCATCCTTCCCACTTCTTTGTACACAAGGGATTCTTCTACTCTGTATCGGATCTTGCGCGGACGTTTGTTCCACCCAACAACGGAAGCCCGTTTTTCCTGTGGGAATCTTTCCTCCTTTACTTAACCAAGTAGTAATCGTCCACGTGGTGATTCACGCGCGTGCGCCTTTTTTTCCTGAAGCATGACGCAGGCCGCTTGCACTCTCAGTGGAATTGTTGTGATACCTTGTCCACGGTCACAACCAACGCCGTTCATCTCAACTTCTTTTATCTCCCAAATTCCGTTTGTCAGATTTTTCCTCCCCTTCTTGAATGAACATTAGACGGCTTACTTATCTGTCCCTTAGATAACTTTCTAGTTCTGAGGGTTTGAGTCTCTCCTGCAGACAAATCTCCACTGGAAGGACCCTACATCGCCATCTGCCCC
>Ga0179593_1348228_pt1 | contig 10471 bp, 12 predicted proteins | sample CZODoug2_1_08_16_FD_185931 | JGI IMG/M metagenome (GOLD analysis project Ga0179593, IMG submission 185931) | Vadose zone soil fungal communities from Angelo Coast Range Reserve, California, USA - CZODoug2_1_08_16fungal (PacBio error correction) | ecosystem: Environmental > Terrestrial > Soil >... | reverse complement strand
GGAGGGCCCCGGTTCTCATTTATCGAAGATCTCTACTCCTCCAGCTCTGGGGCACGAACATCGATCCCCCATTCGTGCCCGCGCCCGTTCCTTCTTTTGATACTTACCGACTCGTTCATCTGCCTCCCCTCAGTGCCCAACCTCGCGACGGTTACCCCTTCTGGCGGGCCGTGTCTGTTTTCCTCTCGCGCCGGTTGACGCGGTCTAGCTTGGTCTTTGGTTTGGCTTCTGGGCTTTTCTTAAATTTCTGTCCAGTCAATGCCGTGCTTTCCCCACGACGTCTAAACGTTCCGAAGTTCTGTTTTTTGCACAAGCATCTTATCCGGCAATCCCCCCTCCCTCCACCAAAGGTATCCGGAAGGTTTTTTTCGCCGTGGTCCGTTCCTGCTCGTTGGGCCCACTAGGCGGATGCTTGTGGTTTTCCACTCCCGTTTGTGCTCCGCCAGGTGTCCTGTGCCCTCGAACAACGGCCAGTCCCCCCAAACCTTTCCTTACCATTTACCACGTTCCCCACTCGCGTTTTCTCTTCACCTGGGCTCCCACCCCCACTGAACATCCCCCCTTTCCGGCCCATGGCAGATCCTCTTGACCCTGCCCTGGCTCGATCCAGTTGGAACCCCCCGTTTGGGATCCACGTTGCCGTCTGACCCACACCTCTTTCTGTCATGCCTCTTCCCGAAAAGAGATACTCACTCTCCCACCTGCCACCCGTTTGAATTTGTCCGCCGAGACATACACCTCCTTGCTCACGCTTCGGGTTTTCTGTACGGGGGGTGGGACCGCCTTAGGGCGATCCCCCCCATCCTCCGCTATCCCCAGCGAGCTATGTTATCCTGTCAAGTTGGATGCATTTCCCTTTTCTTGCGAAGCGCTTCCTCGTCTAAGGCGAGTTCACAGTTTTGGTTTCCTGGTCGAAATAGGCAGATTCCCCCTGAGCCCTTTTCGCTTGGCCGGTTCCATATAAGGCATTCTGGTTTTTCCGCTGCCTGTTATTTTAGGAACGGCATTTCCGGGTATTTCTTCGTCCGCTTTTGACTGTACCGCTTCTGTGTCTGTTAATTTTGGCGATTGGTGACCCTTGCACCCGCTACGCCGACATGCCCCTTTGATGATGGCCTGCTCTCTCTTTTCTGTCATTGTCAGCCGTGAGTTGCCGCATCCGTTTCGAATGTGATCAACTTTTCTGAATCGCGCATCGATGCTAAGCCGGACCATCGAACGTCTTCCGTTCCGACCTTTTATCTTCCTGAGTTATATTCTTTGCCCCCAGAACATTCGGTTGGGTGCGGGCTGCGATTTGTCGGGGTTACCGATGGTTCGTGTTGGAGGCGGTTTTTGGTTCGTGTGTCGGTTCTGGCCTCTTATCTTTTGCCGCAGATGTCGTGTTGACAGGCTGTTCGGGCTCGTGAGTGAAGACCAGTTGCGCATGTTTTGTCTGTGACTTCCCTCTGGGTATGGGACCCGTTTTTAGGACCTCCTCCGTGTAACATGTACAGTGCGGTGGACGTGGCCGCCGTGCCTGGGTTTTCTGTTATTGGCTGGGCCTGATTATTTTTGGCTTTTTCTGGTGAGCCTCCTTCCATTGGCGGCTCTGTGGTTGACTGTTCGTCCATGGTCGGCGTGATCCTTCGAAGGGGTGCTACGTGTTGGCTATCCCTTCCTCTACTGCTGGGCCATTCGTCTTTTTTTCGCACTTGCTTGTCTTTTCCAGGCTCCACTGAGTCCTTCGGCAATCTATGGCCTTGTCGCAACCATGCTTTCCTGATCCGGTCTGCACAGGCAGTTTTCTGGAGTATTTTGAAAATCTTGTTTTTTTTAGGCGTCGGCAACGTGAATTTCCCCTGGATTACGAACCCCAGTGTAATTTTTGTTTGTTCTGGAGTGGTGTTAGCGGTTGTTTCCTGCCTGGTTCACCCTAATGCGGCTTGTCCGACCTCCTCATCCCGGTCTGTCGGAAGAATGTCCCAAAGACTATAATTGAAGGTGTCGGGGTTTTGTTGTCCCCTCCGGCAGAGTCGGTCTTCTCTTTTGGCTCACCGGTTTGGTTTTATCCTCCAATACTTCCTGGAATCGGCTGGTTGGCGCCTATGCTGGTCGCAGTTTTAGCCGCCGTTCTTTCCTCTTGCCACCCGCTATTTTTCGATCCGGATCGGTCTTTTTTCCCCCATCTCACGGGCGCCCCCTTAGTGTTAGTGGTCCGCCGGATGTTCTTCACCGTCGCTTGTTCCCTCGCGCGTTTGGCTTCGGCTTGGTAAAAGGACATTTTTGTTTTTCTTTTCTTTTTTTCGACGCCCCGGGCCGTGAGAACTCTCTTGGGAACTCGTTCCAGTCGGGGACACCGCGAGTATGCACCCGATCACGCTTGATCAATTTAGGGACTTTCCTTACACGTAGGCGTCTGACTCCTAGGCCGGGCCAAACCTCGGAGCTACGTTAGGATTCTTCCTTTAACCCCCTCGCGCCCAGACCATACTCGTTTTGTTGTTGTTGGAGATCTCTTTGTCGGGCTTTGTTCTTCGAATGCCGCTCTGTTTGGCCCCCCCGATGTGATTTGGACTTGCCGTTTTCAGTTCATACTGTGGAATTTGTCGCTCCGGTGTTATGCCAACTCTTTCTGCCTCACCTGCGAGGACAGCCCGAGTCAGCTGACTGGCCCGGTCGGCGTTCGAACAGCCGCATTTTCTTGTTTTCGTTTATTAAAGTTTTTCCGCCTCCGAATTTCTGGTTCCGCCTCTGTTCCCGGGGCGTGCCCCACCCTTAAGGTTTCCCCGACGATGAGCTGTTGCTCCAACCCCCCTTTGCCGGATCGCACCTTGGCCTCACCGCGTGCGGATTTCCTACCAGAGATTAGATCTTCAACCCATCCACGATCAGTCCGTTTTATGATCGGCCCCATAGCCAACGTTGTTTCCCAACTCAGGTCCCCTTGGCGTGTCCCCGCACCCCCTCCCGCTGATATGGGTATATAACGCCCTTAGGGATGCCTTTTTTCCGGACAGGAGGTACGTTGATGACCAGCGCGAACTCGGACATCGAAACTTACACGAATCCCCCCCCGACCACCGGGTTTCGTCATCGCCGGCTTTGGCCGAACCTTTTAAACTTGTGGCCTTAACTGGCCGGTGTCTCCCAGATAGACCCCTCCCCTACAGTGCTCTTGAATACCACTCAATACTGGACAAGACCCGGCCGTCTCACTACACCTCCTACCAGCCCAGCAGTACACGCGCTTGTTGCCAACTTCGCCGCCGGATCGCTCGCCATGGATCCACTCTCTCCCCCCCCCCCATGCAGTCCTCCTTTTGCTACCACCCCCACCGCGACCTTTGACCCCACGTCCAGCGTAACATTGTCGCCGGCGGCAAACCCCTCCCCTATCGTTACTGGCAAAGTCCTCCTATGTTCCTGTCCCTTTCCTCCCCCCTCCAGTTGTGCCACATACGGCCGCTGCGACGGTGCTCACCATACCATTTCGGCCCGACCGACGCGGTCAACAACGGGATTTCTTATGATGCTAGGTCATCCTAACCCCGACGAATACCATGACCAATACAATGCCTTTCAACAACCCCCCTTGTCCCGGGGGAACCCCTTTCCGCATTTGCCAAACGAACGTTCGGGGGGCATATCCGCCGAGATGCGGAACTTAGCAGAGACTTTTCCGCTTTCTGGGGCTTCCCGCCTTTTGTTTCTGAGTTTTAGTTTTCCGGAAGACACCATTCTCCCCTTGATTGGGCGAATGCGTTCTCCTTTCCGCCACTCAGAGGCCGGCATCGGTGCCAGGGCCCTGGTGGTTGTTTTTTTTCAAGGTAACTCGCCTACTACGCTTCCCGGCAACCGAGGTAGCGCTCCCTCTCCCTCACAGTTTGCTTTACACTTTTACCTAGGAGAGCCGACTCCCCCCCCCCCCCCAAACCCGCCCCCAACACCAACCTCCCCCACCCCACACCCACACCCGCCACACCCACCCCCAAAACCACCAAACCCCCCGCCCTCCCCAACACACCCCCCCCCCACCAACCCCCCCCCCCCCCCCACACCCACACCAACCCCCACCCCCTCCCCCCCCCCCAAAAACCCCCAACCCACCCCACCCACAAACCACCCCAACCCCCCACCCCCCTCCACACCCCCCCCAAAAAACCACCCACCCCCCCCCCCCCCCCCCCACCAACACACACCCAACCCCAACCAAACAATCAACACAAACACCCCCCCCCCACCCCCCCAACCCTCCGCCCACAGACCCACCACCAACCCCCATCCCACCCACACAACACAACCACCCCAAAACAACAACCCACCCAGAACACACCCCCAAACCCCCCCCCCCGCCCCCACCCCCCCAACCCCCACAAACCACCACCCACCCACCACCACCCCCACAACCCCACCCCCCCACACACACACCCACCACACTGGGGCCCCCCCCGACCAACACCACAAGACCACACCACCCCACCCCCCCCAACCACCAACCCAAAAAACCAACAAACATACCACCACAAGGTTTTTTCAAAAATCACCCCCCCATCCCCCCTCCCCCCACACACACCACCACCCACACATCCAAGGGACCCCACATCGCCCCGCCACCCCCCCCCCCCCCGCACCCCACACGACACACCACCCACACACGTCCGCCTCCACCGCCAACCCCAACCCCCACCACACCAAACCCCCCACCCACCCCACCCACACACCCCCAAAACCACCCCCCCCCCTTCCCCCCCACACCACAACCCCACACCCACACCCCCCCCCACCCCCCTCCCCCCCCACCACCCCCCCCCCCCCCCCCCCCCGTCCCCCCCCCCCAAAACCCCCAACACCCCATTCCCCTCCCCCCCCTCCCCCACCCCCCCCCCCCCACCCACCCCCACCACCACCCCCCCCCCCCCAACCCAAACCAACACCCCCCCCCCCCCCCCCCCCGCCCCCTCCCCCCCCCCCCCGCCCCCCCCAACAACCCCCCCCCGCCCCCCCCCCCCCCCCCCCCCCCCCCCACCCACCCCCCACACCCCCCCCACATCCCCCACCCCCCCCCCCCCCCCCCCCCCCCAACCCCGTCCCCCCCCCCCCCCCGCCCCCCGAACTGCCGCTGCCTCTGGGAAAGGATGCCAGCTCTTGACAGAAAACGATGGCTAAGCTTTTGACCAACATCCCTCAGAGGCGTTCTTCTCCCTCTCATCAGACCGGGTCCCCCTTTGCTTAAGCTATGACGAAGGGCGGGGCGGCCCTTTTCAAATGGGGCCATTTCCTAACGTGACCCGTTCCTTAAGACCTCGTATCCCCCTAATCGCGTGTTTCCCTTTTTCTTGTGAGAGATTCAGTGTGGTGTTGAGCTGGATAGCTTTGGTTTGTCATTCCTGCCGATGACCTCATTTTTCTTCAGGTCCCTTATGCGTTACCTATTCTCCCCCCCCGGAATTTTCGCCAGCACTTATATTATGTTTCGCCGCAAGCGGTGTTTGACTCCCCAGGTGGTCGGTGCCCTTAGTGCGATTTTACATTGCGACCAGGTGGGTAAGGCTTCTGCTTTCCTCTCTTTAGAATCTTTTTCTTTTCACTCTGGTACGTTAAGTGGGGCAACCCTCTTCAGCCATGATCACCCTCCCGGTCCCCCCGGTCTGGGTGGTGGATCGTACTTGGTTTTTTAAGAGTTTGTCTTTTCTCCTCAGAATTCCGGTCCTCTTTGTCGGGTGCGCTCGGCGTTAGAATCTGTTCATATACCAGCCTCAGGCGCGACGAGGATCAGCGCTCGGATACCTTATTTTGGAAACTCGTCCCAGGAAAAGGATGCGGGTCGTCTCCATCCGTTGTTTGTTTTGACGCAGAGATGTCTCGGATTTGCGGTTCAGTATCGAGTCGCGTCCCCTAGACGTCCCGGTTTAACTTCTCTTGGGGATGAGTCTTTCTCACGATCCGTTCCCCAGTATCCTACTCTTTCCCCCCCCTCCTCCTGTGTTGAGAGATTATTGCGGGCCCAAATGTGCTATACGTTATCTCCCGACTCCACCACGAGCGCTGCCCCCGGTGAAAACCGAAACATCGCTCATTCGTCCTTTTTTTCGTCTTCCAACCCCCTTCGACTGACCCGCATCCGATGACATTCCTCACATTACACAAATCGATTCCGAGTCACGGACCAACCGACATTTAGGGGTTATCTTTTCTCAGGACCCATTTTTTCTCCTGTTTCATTCGCGGATCCCGCGCTCTGGGATTCTCTGTGTGGACGTCCCGGGGGCCAAACCGAATTGCTAAACCTTTGACCCCGCATTTCTGTGTCTTGCTTGCCCAGATCCTGATTTGCAAATCACCCACGCCCCCCCACCACACGCTCGACGTAGTCCTTGTCAGTAGCTAGGTTGGGCCAACACCGGCGGATGCCCCTCCAGAGTGGCACTTGACCTGATATTCTTTGTAAGGGAATAAACCCGGCAAGTCCCAAGTGTGTGGTGTCCAATGGGACGTCGGATTTCCGGGCCAGGACAATTTTTGTTTCAGCCCCCTATCAAAACCATCCCCCGCTAGCAAGGACGTTTATCTCTTAGGGCTCAATGCGTCTTCGATTAAATCTTGTTGTACCCAGATGGCTGCCAAGGGTGTTTTTTTGTCCCCTGCTCACCTGGTTGCTGGGCAATGTCTTTTTCTTTGAGCCCCCCTCAGGTCTATTCCCCTGCCATTTCCGCGGCAAACGTCAATGCGATCCTCACTCTCCCACTGAACAATCCAGGATTAGACGCATCTAACCGTCTATCCCCACGTGCTCCTCTGGACCCACTCGAGGTGACAGTATGTGACGTGGTCCGCGTGTAGGTTTCATTTAGGTCTGAAGAACAGATAAACGAGATCGCTTTTTATATTCCTGCCCACTTTTGCCTGGGGTTGGCGCCACTTTTTCTCTCTGTTGGAGGTTGAGGTTTCAAGCGCGGCTGGTTGGTCGCCATCGTTTCCGATTGGCTTTAATAAGGTACAAGGGTAATGTTGCCCGATTTTCTGTTCTTACACGCAGTACCTTGTGCCGTGTCGCCTGGGTCCTGCACGTCCGCTGACCGCGTGTGGGGCCAGAGTAGTATGCTCTTGTTACACCCGCTACAGCATACCCCTGACCCTTTGAACCGGGGCGGGTTATGACGACGACAGCGAGTTCATCTCCCTCATTTTTTCGCCCGATTTCTGCTATGGTGAGCCGATCCCCCTAATCGTCCCCTCTTGTCCTCGCGCTAAGCCCAGGAAATCCGTCTTTGTCCGCACTTCGAGGCGGTCTTATATAGGCCCCAGCCCTTGTCGTTTGGTTCTGTGTCTGCTTTGCCGGTCACGTTCAGCGATTTGTGGGTTGGATGGTTACAGGTGTTTTTTGGGTTTTTTTGATTCGGCCTTTGTTCGGCGCATCGGGGCAAGACCTGTGTGGTTTGACCGCGGCGGTTTGCCGATGTGGCCTGAGTTTGGAAGATGTGTGGTTGCAGACGTCTGGACTTCCATGGATGGACCGGGGGTCATTATCAGGACCCTCCCCTCTTCCACGATTATCAATTTCTGGTGGCGTTGGATGGTTCTTACGGTATGGCCGCGATTGGGTCCTTTCCGTCGCGGTGGTGGTGACCTTCTAATTGCGTTACAGTGGTGGCTGAGTTTTTCCGGCGTCGTGAGTCCCGCTCTAGGGTGCTTCGGCAGTCTGCTTGTTTTGTTTTTTTTTCGGAGGGCTTTCGACACGGCCGGAGGTCTTCGCCTGGCGACCTGCGAGAGTATTCGACTTAGGTCCCCTTGCTCCTGTGTAGTCCGGTTAGGCGGAATCTCTTTTGTCAGCAAAGTTGTTTTTGTTCGGCGTTCGGCCATCGCCATTCTCGCCTTAAAAAAAAGGCTGGAAGTGGTTTTTATCGAGGCGTGGAGCTTTGCTATGTAAGGCTAGTTTCTATTTTCATCCACTACTTGCCCTTCCTGGGTGTCGATTCCCTGCCCGGCTTGTTTTTTAATTTAAACATCTCAGGGGATACGGGAGGGCCGGTACCCGTCTTCTTTGGTTCTAGTTTATTAAAGTTGGGTCGTGTCTCCAGCAACAACTCCTGTCTCTTATGTGTTAACGATCTGGTTGTGGTTGAAGCCGGCCCGGCGCGTTCCGGTGTTATTTCTTCTCAGGAGGTTGCGAAAGGATTTTTTCCCCCTCTCCATTTCGAGTTTTTCCGCGTAGCGGTGGTGTCTTTTTTTCCCCTCCCGCGCTGAATGCTGCACCTCCCCCCCTGCGATTCGTATTGCGTCTGTGTCAACGTAGCGAAGCTCTTTTTCGCTGGTGCCGGATGCTTTTACGCCGTCCGGTTGATTCTTTCTCTCCTTTCCTCGGTTTCGTTCAGATGTGGATGCACTCGATTTCCCCTTATTCTCAGCTTTGTCGGTACAAGCTCCGTTTCCAGAGGGTACCCCCCCCTGCTCTTGACTCCCCCTTCTTTTAATGACCCCTTTTCTCCTCATCTCTATTGTGTCCCTCCGTTGGTGTTCGCTTCCATGGCTTTGCGTCCTTAGGAATGGTCCTGTAATGTTCATCTTTTCGCGGTTTTGCCGTGTTCCTCCTGCTGGACCATGGCTTTCACGGTCTTCCCCTTTTCAGTCGTTTTTTCCTCTTCTCCCTTTCCCACTCTGAAAGTCGTCCCTCCCGATTCGGTCATCATGATTTCGGTGGCGTCTGACACAAGCCGCCCATCGCCGACAGAGCTTTCGTTGAGCCCCCTACGCCTCCCCGTCAGGTCCTTTCAGACTTTCAGAATACTTTCGTCTCCCTTTTCCCCCCAGCCAGTACTTAGCGATTAGTTTGATCCCCCAGCGCCGGATCGCCACATGCTTTGCCCACGTGACCCCCAACGATTTTCCTTAGGAGGACCCGATCTCCATGATATTTTTCCCCCCCACCCCCCATTCGCCTTGATCCGGCGCGCACACCGGTTTCGAGACCACTCTGTCACGGCCCCCTTCGGCGTTTCACTTCCCCTTTTACCTCCGCAGGTTTTGTATTCCTATACGACTGGGATTTTCTGTCGACACGCTTACATGTCTTTCTCCCGGGACACCACCCCCCTATAGGTATCAAAAGCCTCTTACCACGAACTCAAGCCCCCTTTGACCTGTGTTCATTTTCGTGCCGAACCGCAACCTTCTTCGCCACTGCTCCGGTTTCCGAAAGCTCCGACCCCTACCATTTCTCACTTCTCTACTCTGCTTCACTGAAACCCGCCGCACCCAACCGACTCGCCTCGGTCGACGCGGCCGCACCCCTCGATAGAGGATTTGACATGTTCCCCTCTCCCCCCGACAGCCCCCCTTTCTGTTTCTCCCCACCCTCTTACGGACTCATCGCGGCACGTCAAACCATCCCGCCTTGTACGGCCGCATACGGTATCCCCTCTTCGATTGGTCCTGCTACCCTGACCGCTCCCTCCGGATGCTTCATTGAAGGCCGCGATGCCACTGGGGCTTAAACAAAGACCTCTAATTTCCCGGCCCGAAGCCGCGGTAAACGACCCTTTTTTGGAACCCTCGCTGCGAACATCCGCCGCCTCACTAAATCAGAATCCCTCGCCACCCACCAGAATAGGTTACCCCCGACAGGGCAAGCACTTTTCCGCCCCCACCCGACGGGGCTGGTTGCTATTCTCCTCTAGAAGGCGGTTCCCGCAGTGCGTTGATGTCCTGGGCTTCCGCATCTAGCGTCTTGGACCAGACCGGTTTTCTGCTCCCTTGTTGTTCTCGAAACGGTATTAGTCTACAACTGAGTTCCTTTCATATGACTTGCAACGAACCCCCCGGGTCCCTTCCAGCAGTTCCGTGCAAGGCCATGGTGCTTGCTTTCGGTACCCAGTTACACCTCGTCAATCCCTTCTTCCTTTTCACCCAAGTACAGAGTAGAGGCGATTCCGTACGCAAACCTTGGTCCTCTGGTACCCCAAGTTCCCTCGCCGGACCGCACCCTTTGGACCTGATGCCTTATGAAGCACGCCTCGCGACTCCTGGGGGTAAAAAGCCGCTTTCCCCCTTACCCTAGGAGATCTCCCCCAGAAACCACCGCATTGAGCCCATGTGCGGTACTCCCCGCATCGCTGGGATCGATGAGGGTGTTTCCCGCAGCCCATGGCGGTACCCCCTTTTTTTCCCGGTCGAAGTTCCCCTCCACATGTGTGCATCGAACTGTCAGCGTTCTGAGCTAATTCTGGGTGTCAGGTGGTAGGGTCGTTGAGGACGCTTATGCGGTTGCCAGAGTCCTGTGACTATTAACCGTGTTTTTCGGTCACTTTTCCCCCATGATGTCTTAATCCATTTCGTAAATTAGGGCGGTCAGACTTGATTATGTCTACCTAAGTGTTTGGCTTTGACCTTGTTCCACGGTTCGGTCCTGTTCTTGTGGACGCACATGGATCCCAGTTGGACCCGCGGTGATAGGCTCCGCCCCCCTTTGACGACATTTTGTTCCCCCCGGTCC
>Ga0179593_1809447_pt1 | contig 10472 bp, 17 predicted proteins | sample CZODoug2_1_08_16_FD_185931 | JGI IMG/M metagenome (GOLD analysis project Ga0179593, IMG submission 185931) | Vadose zone soil fungal communities from Angelo Coast Range Reserve, California, USA - CZODoug2_1_08_16fungal (PacBio error correction) | ecosystem: Environmental > Terrestrial > Soil >... | reverse complement strand
AACCCCTCTACTGACAGGAGAAAAGTCACACCGCTAGAGTGATCACCCCATGTTTTTCCGATGGCCCCCCTTTTGGTTTCACCTTTCCCTCCCAGGGATAACAGGAACCCCCTAGTCTTTCCACCTATGCAAGAGATTGAACATACCCCTAACTTCCCTTTTTTCTGAATTTCCCCTTTCTTGTTGCCCCACCTCCTTCCTAACACCCCCCTCCTCTTGAAGAGGAAATCCTGAGCCCCTGTGGCTGGACGCGCCAATACCAACATGCCCACTTTTTGATCTCTTTCTTTTCCACTGAAAACAAAGAAGTCCCTTTAAAGACAGGATTTTTCCTTTTCCAAATGATCAAACCACAATTAAGGATACCAATAGTACCCATCACAGACTTTCCAATCTCCTTTCTTCCAGCCTTTTCCCTGGACAGCTCTCCAAACCCCTTTGCGGTTGTTAAGTTTTGATTCGCCCTCATTTCCCACCTGCCCAATTAACGATGGTCAATCCCCCTTATGGCCTCCCCCTCTACATGCCTGAGGAAATCTACCACCCCCCCCTTTCCCTGGTCTCCTAGAACTAACCACCGTTTGGGGACCCACTTCTCTCCACTTGTATATCCTAACAGACAAACCCCCCTTCCCCCTTTAAGACAGATGTTTCAAGATTTTCTTTTCCCAAAGAATCCTGTAAAAATTTTTTTGGAAAAAATTGCGTGCTCTCTAAGTCGACGTTACACCAACCGATGGTTCTACCAGTCTGTTCTTACAAATTCCCCCCCCTTTTCTCCCCCCCCCTCCACCTTTCTTTCCCCCTGAGATAAAGGGAATCGTATTCCCCTTTCCCAAATCTTCCCTAATACTACCGTTTTGTCGATTTACCCCTTCCATGTCATAACTTCCCCCTCCCTTGAAAAGAGCGGTTTCTCTTCTTTTTGATTTTTTTGTGTTTTACTTTTCTTGTAGACACAAACCCCGTTTGATTTGGTCTGATGATTTGTCTTCTCTTCTATCACAGTTTGGGGCCTTTCTACCGTCTTTCTCAGAACTTGTCTTTCTTCCCCTATTTTCCTTTCTCGTCCCGTTAAGGATGTTCTGCTTTGATCTTTCCCCTTTCTCCAGTGTTACACCATGTTTGCCCAACTTGTATTCCACCCCACTTTTCTTCTTTTTCTCTTCAATTTCCCCCCTTCATAGTGGGACCTTCAGTCCTTTTTTTCCCCCCTCATCATTTATGGACAAGTTCCTTGTCGATGTATTGCCAACCCTATCTCGATCTTTTGAGTATCTCTTTCCCCTTTTTGACTTCCCCTTTCTGGAGCACAGGAGATGTGTTCCCTTTCCTTTGCCTTTGTCTGATGTAATCTCAAATCTTTGGCTAATTGTGATTGTTTTGGTTACTACCCCCCCACCCTTCAGACCCCCCATTCCTTTCTTTCCCTCGTGATCAGGAAAAGAAGATAACAGTTTTCTTTCACTTTTATTGGTTTACACCGGTTTTTCTCTGTCGCTTTCCTCCTCCTTTTTGGTGTATTTTTCCGGCTTTGGTAACCCTAAAGACATGACCATCCATAGTATCTGACTTCAGATCCTGATTTGCTAATTCCAAGTTTGCTGTCCTTTTTCTCCTCTTGGCCAATTAGTACTCTTTTTGACCCACCCAAGGTTTTGGTGCCGTGTGTCCCTTATTGCCGCTGCATTCCTCCTTCCGTTTCTTTGTTTTTTTCCATTGCCACCTTGTCACTCTTTTCGGAGTCTTCTTTCCCGAGAATTGTTGTTTGTTCCCCGATTACCATGGTGTTGTCGGAGTCCTTTTCCCCTTTTTCATTCGACTTTTTTTTTTACGACCCCCATCCCTGTCATTTAGTTACTTCAAAAAAAGTGTCGTTTTTGTGGGGTGCTTCGTAACCCCTCAGCTTCTTTTTCTTTTCCATTTACAGGGTCTTCAGCTGTTCGGTATATAGCCCTGCTCACTGCCCTAACCCACTTACCAAATTTTGTCTTCCCGCGAGAACCCTCCCCCCATTGTGTTCTCTTAGGCTACACTCTTTTGACGTTATTTCTCCACCCCAAACCCCTTACCCAATTCCATCTTGTCTCCCCCCCCCCCCCCCTCCCTTTAACTATACACCAACCTACCCTTTGTTTCAGCCACTAATGCGCACCACTGTGACCTTTTGTTTGTCCTATACCAGAAGACCCATGCCCATATTCTTGCCTTTGCACATTCCCATTTTTCCAACCAATGGGTTTCCAAATGCACCTTCCCTTTAAGCCCCTCTTCGAGCACTTACCTTCCCAGTCCTAATTTTTTGATTAACCTTGCGTCGCATCTCCCTTACATACCCGTTTTCTCTCATATCAGTCACTTCCACGCCCACACGACCAGGACCTTTAATATTATTACTTGTCCCCTAGTAGTGTATACTATTTCCCCCGACACCCCCTTTTCCTTTTTGATAGGCCACCTAACCTTCCCCCATTCCAAAGAAAAGGTGACCCCCCTCCCCCCCATTCACAGATACAGTACATGTTTCCGCCCCCGTGGTTCTTATGAGACTTCACCTTTTCCACTGACCTGCTCTTTAACTCCCTTTTCCTATTAATTCCCAAATCAGACCCCCCACTACCACTCCATTTTTTTTACGATGTCCTCCCCCTGTACCCCCTTCCTTTTGATTTTTTTCTCCCCCCCCCCCCAACATGAAAGGAGGTTTGTGTGTGTATGAGAGTCCCCTTTTGTCCACCCCCTTCCCAATCTACTTCTACTCCGTTTTTTTTTTTTTTTTTCCCCCCCCTAATTTCCTTTTGAAGTTCCAAAAAGTACACCTAATTTTTAACTCTTCCCTTCTTTGGGATGTTAAGATTTACGCTTTCGTTGCCCTCTTTTTGGAACCATCCCCCTTTTGAATCCCCCCCCTTTCCCCCCTCCTTATATAAGAAGAAGAAGTTTTTTTGCGATGGCTTATTTTCCAATACTCCCCTGAGACTTGTCAACACACACCCATTGCAAACCCCCCTTGGAAAACTTGCATTCCTTCCCCCATTTCCCCATGGCGGAACTTCTTCCTGATTTTTTTCTTTCCATCCCCTGCTTAGGTGGCAAAGGACGATCAGCCTTTCCCCTGTTACTCCTTTCGGCGGTGCCCAAAACCCCACCCCTTCTTCTTTTTTCCCCAATTCCACTGATTTCTTTTCTTAATTTTCCTCTCCCTTTCGGTCAACTTCTAAGCTTTTCTGTCAGTCCCCAGCCCCCCCTTTTTCCCCCTCTTCCCTGGATTGTGAAATAAAAAATTCTTTTTCCGATTTATGTAACTTTTTTAATGCAACCTTATCATCAAACCCTTTACGAGTGTTTTTTTTTTGCCAAACCCTGTAATACAATCTCCCCTTTAATGATTAACGCCCCAAGTCTTTTCACATACAGAATGAGTCTGTGCAGCTTTTGAAACTTCTCCCGCATGAATTTCCATCTTGACCGCAACATGCGCCGCACACAACCTTTTTTATTAATGCTTACGCCAGTCTTTTTTCTTCACTCTTTGTGGGAACAGTGATATCCTGGGGTAAGTTTTCTACACTGCCAAGTGTCGCTTCTGGTGTTGTTTTATGTTAGAGCACCCTGAACCATTCCATCGGTCTACTACCTGTTGTTTTAGGATGCAGGTCTGTTCTTGTGCTGGTCTACAATCATTACCAAGTTTTTTTTTGTGATAGGAAGTCCCCCCCCCCCCTGGACTTCCCTAAACAAAAAAACTGGGGTGTTTGTCAGGTTTCTCGATGACTCCCCCCCTTTTTCTTTCTACTGTGGAAAGATCTATTTTTCTCCCCCCCTCCCCCCCCCCAAGTCATTAACCCTTACCTTCCATTCGCCCATTACCCCCCCCCATCATATCTCTCGGTTGCGGTCACCCGCCATTCAAAACAGGGTCACGTTTGTCCTACGCTACTCTTGTTGCCCTGCGCTTTTCCCCAGCACGATGTAACCGCCCTTGTCTACGCAGCCTTGAACCCCCCCCCTTGTTTGTGTGTTTGGTGCTCATTCCACCCATTTCCAAAACCCCAATACCCCCCCATGATGCCCCTTTTGCCTTCAAACCCATAGCGAATGGGCAGTGCATAGGTCCCTTCCCTTGGTAATGGAAATTAGTACTTAATTCCAAAGGAGGAAAGTCCCGCGTTTTCCGGATCTGACCCATCAGATACATACCATTGTTTTTCGTTTGATTTGAGGTGCACCTCCTGAAACAAACCGAATGAGGAGTCCCTCGAGGCAACGCTTTTGGCTTGATGCCCCCCCCCCCCTTCACTACCTGTTTTTGCATATCAGGTTTCCGCATCAAAAACTTCCGGCGGTGGTAGGAGTACCCCCTGCCATCCAAATCCCTAGTAAATCATCCCCTGCAAAGCTTTTCCAAATTCTCTAATAGAAGGGAGATTCTTTTCCCCCTGTCCCCCTCTCTCCTCAACCCTCAATGAGCGGTGGCTTCTCAGACTTTTCTCCAGATGGACCTCCTTTAAAGAGATTTCCCCCTAGGGAAGTGATGCACGCACTCTACATTTTTTAATAGAACCAGAAAATGCGTGGCAAGGTTTGCCAAGGGGAAACACTTTTGCATCTTTCCAAGCAGAACCGAGCTTAACATCCCAGTACACTGCTTTATGGAACAGAAGGCTGTCAACGAGCCCTTCCCTTTCCGCGAGAAGAGAACTTTCCACCCTCCTTCCCCCCCAGGATGAGTTAGAAGGATAGTTCTTTCCCAATGCCTCAGACCTCAAGGCTTCCAACCTCTATGCCGTACTTCTCCTAACTGGGCTTCAAAAATCTCTCTACCCCTGTTCTTGTTTGAGATTTTTCAACTCCTAGTACTTGTCTGTTATCTTCTTTTCGGTCTATTGTGCCCCTTAGAAATAATCTTATCCCCTTTTTCTCTATTTACGTCTCTTCTATCTTTGGTAGAGTTTGTTTCCACTTTGTTCATTGATCTTTTATACATTTGTGTACGCTTCCCCTTCCTTTTGTTCCCTTTGATAAGAAACGTTATCTCTTTTTTTACCCCCCCTTTTCCCCCACTTGTGTAGTCCCCATTTGTTTTATTTCCCCCTGTCATTTTGGCCATTGAATCCTTCCGGCTTTCCTCTCTTGGGCATCTTCCCCGTCGTACGAACTTCCTTCTCACCCACCACAACTTCCCCCCTCTCTTCATGTGTTGAGTAGATGGAAGGTTTTCGACTTCCCACTTCTTGTTATTACTTTTGAATCCTCTCCTATTTTTTCATTGGTGATTTTAATACACAATCACTTCTTTTTTTAAGAATGTATTTATTTTTATCTTTCCCATTTTCTTCACTGAGTTTCCTGTGTTAGGGGAGATCCCAACCACGTTCCTTGACTTCCCCATTAATATTGTCTGCATGTTTCAACTACCCCCATTACAAATTCCAAAAGGCTGTGGATCCGCTTCTTTTTTATTTTTCCCAGCACAGGTCTAGGGAACAGAAGAGTGGGTCCGCCCCTCCTCTCTCCCCCTCCTCCTCTGTTTGTCCCTGCCATTATTTTTCCCCGCCCCCCCAATGAAAGGTTTAACCATGGGGTCTCTGTGTCATTCTTACTATGGGGTGTCACCCTTGGCCCCTTGGGTATAGTTTTCAATTTTTTCCTTTTTGTGCATGAGCTCTTCTCCTTATGAATTTTTTTAATATTTACGTGTTGTCTTTCCCATCCAGTCATGGCACACAAGCTAATCCCCCCCCCCCCCCAAGGTAAGGTGTGTTGTTTGTTTCTTACATCACCCAGATTCCTTTGATGTTGATTTACAGGGTTACTGTTGGCTTCCATTCCGGTTGATCCCTAGAAAAATAGGATAGACTATTTTTTTTACCACCGGTATAACGGCAACAAGGGTCAGCTTCGCCAAAACTTTCCACCCCAGTTGTTTATCTTTCCCGACTTAACCAAAGAGGGGTGGAGTTCTCTTCCCCCCCACAAACCACCCCTCCGATTTGTCCCCTCCCCCCAGAACGCAATCGTGCAGCGACCCCCCATGTTTAGTTCCCCAAAAGTTCATGCTCCCCCCTTGATATTAAATGGTGTGACTCCAGAATGAACCTGCCTTTCGAAATTGTCCTTTGCATTGTCTCAAAGAAACTATCCCCGTTTCTGGATCTGACAGGGACATTACAAATTTTTCCTCGTAATGGGAAATGACATTCCCTTGATTCGTAGGACGCTATTGGCAAAGACTGCAACTCCACCAAATGGTATGTAATACTTTTTGCCTTTTCGATTAGTTTTTTTCCTTACCCTTCTTACCGCCCCCCCTTCTGTACTGGGACATTATCCACTGCAAAAACGAACAGGACCCCTACTTTCCCCCCCACACCCTTTTTTATGTCACAGCTCCCTTTTTTTTGCACCGACCGTTTGCGGAGCCTCTTTCCCGTCAAAGAAGATTTTCACCCCCGTTTTATTAATTTACACCTCACTTCCTCCCCCCCAACATCTATGGCCACGCCGACCCGTGCTGGTTTTTTATCACCCCCCGAAGGGGGGAGAGAGTCCCCTTAAACCAAAGTCGACGTAAGTAAGGTCAAAACCTTCGCCCCATTTCCCTTTCAATCCTCCAATTTCTCACATTTTCTCCGGCATTTTTCAAAGTATGAGTTGAAGGGTCTTTCCCCCTTTTTCATATTCAGGGGGGAAAAGAAGTCTTTTCCACACGACGCCCCCCCTATACTCCCTCCGTTTGTGTTCGATATAATATCCACACTTTTAATATATGACAACACAAACCCTCCGTGGAACCTCGCAAGTCACTCTACCTTTCCGTTTGGAAATAATGTTTGAATAGTTCATCAAATGGCTTGGTGCTAGGTAAGCTCCCTTTCCTTTTTCATTCTCATAGTATGCTGTGAAAAACCAAAAACTTATTTTCTGCTCTCCCCCTTTCTTCGTTCCGGCATGGCCCCTGAACTTCACCCCTTAATTCCCTTTTAACAAGTTTCTTTCCCTTCTTGCCACCATGTGTGCTTCACCATATTCATGTAGAGTTTTTTACCCCCCCCCCAACCCCCCCAATGTGGCTTTTTTTCTTAGTTTTCAATGGCACTTGGATCACCCATCCAAGAGGAGTTTTCTGTGTACCCCCATTACTGTAACAAAATAAAAAGATCGTCTAAAAGATTACATCAAACCCTTTCCTTGAGCTTGTCCCTATACACTCCTTTCACACCGGCAGGTTCAGGCATGTGCCCCGTTTCTTTACTGAATCCACCACCCCCATCTTTCCGACCTGGTATTACTTAAACCGAGATGTGAAAAAACCCCATTTGGTTGGTAAATGTGAGAAAATGGCACCCTTTTTCCGCCAGATCAGTTTGCATTTTAGATCATTCCCCACATGGGTCCTGAGAATAAGGTTGGTTTTTTCCTTTCGATTCCGGAGGGTTATCTGGTAAATCGGAATGCTTGTCTAGTCCGTACTAACCAAATTATGGGGTTGACCCCCCCATGGGTTTGTTCCCTTTTGTTTAGCAGGTACCCCCTTTTTGGCCATAAGGGTTCAGATATCTTTGGCTACCGAACTCAAGTCTTACAACTATCCCTTACAACATCCTATGAGCGCTGTGTTCATACAGCACCCCCAACTTTTACTACTACTCTTGTTTGCCCTGCTGTTTTTCCCTTGCACACAGATTCATCTTTCCCCCCCCCCGACCTTCTACGTTTCCTCTCTTAAAAAACACTTGTAGCCCCACCAAAACCACGCTTTTTCACATTTTTCAAATACCCCCCCCCCTTTATTCACTTTGCACCGGAACCCCTTTTCAGTCACAAAAAACTTACCCTTTTTAAGTTCCAGGGTCATTTCCCTGTTTTCTTTTTTCTACTATTCCCCAAAACCTGGGGACCAGCCACTTTCATGCCTGATCTGAAATCAGGCCTACATCCACGTTTTTTTATGGCCTTTTGGATGGGGTTGCAACCACTCCCGAGCTTGAACCCCCTCAGGCATTCCTTTTCTGCATAAAAAATGCCCCCCTTTTTTCCCCCTCGTTTTTCATAGCCCCCCCGCCCCATCTGACTTAAGTGGTCATGGTAGTACCCCCAAATGCTACCCCATAAAGAGTCCCCCTCATGAAAGAAAAGGACTTTACCCTTTCAGAACCCTTTGCGAGGAAACTTTTAGTCCACAAACCGAAGATTTTGCCTCAGCCTTCCAGACTGGACCATTTTTCCTCATTTTCCAAGAATGGTACCCTGTCTTATTTTACGACCACCCTACATGGCTCTAATGAGCAAAGAATAGGACTAGACCTACCCCCAATGCCAATTTCACTGCATCACTGGTCCTTTATGAACCTCTCCCCCTCTGCTTATTTTCATTAGATTTTGGACCCGTATCCAATTTTTACTGGAACCGTCAATGCTTCAAACCAAACCTGGGACGATAGAAGCTCTCACCCCCGGATCGTGAAGTCAAGGAGATTTTCCCCCCACTTTCCATGATTTCCCCCCCAAGGAGCCTAAGCTATTAACGAATTTGATAGTATTCATTTCGTTTTGATTCTCCTCTTTTCTCTACTACGTTGTGTTGTTTCTCTCTTTCTTATTTAAGAAGTAGGAAATGATCTGTATAGCTGTTTTCTTTCCCCCCTGTAAGGGTTTTTTCTGGGGTCGAGTTAAAATAACCTTTTCTAAAGGCTTGATTGTGTGACGTCTCCCGGCCCTTTTTTCCCACTTTTGTACAGTACCTTTCTTTGACGGTCCCCCCTTCTGTTAACTTCTTTCAGATTTTCATTTTAGATAGGTTGATTAAGTTCCCATGTTGTTCCAAGCCCATTTTTGGTAGGTTTTACCCTTCAATTTCCTCTCCCATTACTTTTTTCCGGTCCTTTGCGCTTACGTGTTGCCGTTTCCATCTTTGAGAGCAAATTCCACTTTGACTTTTTTTTCCATTTTTCCTATGCCCTGATATGTTTTCCACTTCCTCCCCTTTTTGCTTGCATTTTTTTCATGATGTACTCTTGTATTTGTATAATGCTACATTTTCCCCCCCCACTACTGTCTTTAAGCCCCTTCTGTTTCCAACAGCTTGGTGACTTGTTATGTTCTCCCTCACCGATGGGCCTTTGATTTCATTTTTTCTTTTTAAGGGGGTTTTCCCATAACTTAACATGAAAGACCAACACTTTTCTCTGGATTTTCTCTTTTAAGAATTTATTTGTATCCCGTGATGGTCCCTGTCTTTGGAAATTTGTACTTCTGAACCCTTGCGTTAAATTTTCCTCCCCCCTCTCTTTTGTGGATCCTCGGAATCTTGTTTTCAGGCAGTGGCATCGGTTTAGTTTTCTCCCGCTTTTTGGTGCCTGTGCTACCCCCCCTTTTTTGTTTCTTATTTTACTTTGATTTCTACTGTTTTGCCGACAGTCCTGGCCCAGAGTAGGTCTAAAAAAAGTTTTTTACCTTTGGTCGGGGTCATGCGTTGGGCGTTAGAGTATATAACACGAGAATAGGATGGTTATTATCAAGTAAGTCTTCCTGTCAGGAGAGGGATAACTGTCTTCCTGCCACCCCCGTTCTATTCCTTTCTCCTCCTGAGCCCCTCCCCAACCCCCCCCGGTGTTAAGGTATTCACCATAGTTGTTAGCCGTCCCAACCACCCTTACCTCCCACTCCCACCAAAACCCCCTTTCCTAGCACACACCCCCCACACTGCAAGTTTTTTTTGCATGGGTGTTTTGTGATATCCATGTGTAAAGAACACAAAAAACTGTCCTCCTCCCCCCCCCTATTCCCTTTTCTAACATTGCCACCCCTGACCTCCCACCACCTCCTCTCTATTAGCTGACCCCCGTACAGGACATAAATTTTTTTTTCTTCCATCGGTTCCTTGGGCCATTTACCTTGCATGTTTCGAAGATGCGTTCTTCTATTCCCCCACTTTCCCACCATTTTTTTCAACTGGTATGAATCCCCTTTCACAGCCTTCTTTTTTATCCAGTCATGTTGACCCCTCTTTTCTATGGATCTGAAATGCTCCCTTGACCTTGACCCCAATTTAACATTATCAAGCAGACAACCGCCTTTTTTCTTTTACCATTTCATGTTGGAACCCCCCCCCCAAGGGTAATGTGAGCCTTACACCCCCCCTTTGCCAAGAGTTGACACCCCCTTAACCTTCCTGATATATTAAACTTTCCCTTTCCATTCCCCACCCGAGCTGGCCCCCGTCCCACGAAGTTTTGATGTTTTTCCCCAACTGTGAGGGAGAGAGACTTCACTTTTTTTCCCCCCCAACGTAAAAGTCATTCCCCTCAGTTCACCACTCATCCCCTTGAGGGTTTTCAACTAGACGGACCATCACCCCCTTTTTCTTCCCCTACTTTCTGAATGCAGTCCCCACAACCTTCATGAGTTGACTCTCTGTTTGTGTTGTCCCCTTTTTATTCAGGGTTTGGTCCCATCCGTATTGACCATGA
>Ga0179593_1794137_pt1 | contig 10472 bp, 12 predicted proteins | sample CZODoug2_1_08_16_FD_185931 | JGI IMG/M metagenome (GOLD analysis project Ga0179593, IMG submission 185931) | Vadose zone soil fungal communities from Angelo Coast Range Reserve, California, USA - CZODoug2_1_08_16fungal (PacBio error correction) | ecosystem: Environmental > Terrestrial > Soil >... | reverse complement strand
TTTCTGCCCTTCTTTTTTTCTATGATTTTTTGAGGAGTTTTCCCTCGACATCTCTTTTTCTCAATAGGGAGTCCTTTGGTCAAAAGCGTGAAACACACAACCCCAGTATGTTTTTCTTTTCACCCCTGCGGTTTCGAGATGCTCGCCTAAATCGATCTTTTTTTTTTCGGATCTTAGAGGGATATTTTGGAGTATTTTTTGTCCCTCACTCCCGAGTTTCCTCCGTGAGCGTAGTCGTAGTCCTCTCTCTTTAATCTCCCTGTTCTTTCCGACAGCCTGGTAGAGTTCCTTGCCACGAATCCCTTTTGTCAGTTTCCTTTCTTGCCCTATTTCTTTTTTTTCGATTCGTATTTCTCCCCAAAAAGGTTCATTATATAGTTGAGAGATTTCACTGTTCCAAAGTCCCCGACTCCTTTTAGGCCTAGCCCATCTCCTTGAGATCTTTTCACTCACTTTTTTCCGCTGATGTTTTTTCAATTTCCTTTTCTCTCTCGAACTTTCTTTTTTGTTATTGCTTCCCCCTTCCGATTTTGCCTCCGGCGGCGCTCTTTATGCCTTTCAAGTTTTTTCCCCCTTTCCCCACCCTCAGTAAAATTTTTTCTTCCAATCTTTTAGTAACCATCTTCTATCAAGCGGCGTGCTTGGTTTGCCTCCACTGACCTGAGCAGGGTTTCTTGCCCTGAAATCCTCCGGAGACCTGGGAAACGGGGCTTCTCCACAGCTAGTTCTTCCCTTTCCATTCCGGTTCTTCGACTTTTTTTTATGACTTCCCTCAGAGCCGAGATGACACCCCACGGATTTTTTGCGACCCCTCCCTCTTTTTCATCACTCATCGTTCCGGTTCGGCGAAACCGTTTGTTGTTTTGCACCGTTCCCTAGGCTCGTTCCTTCCCCCCCCCTTCTCTGTTTGCAATCTTCGCGGGGTTTAAGATTTACCTCCCTGACTGCGGAACATCGTGTGTCTCACTTGCTCCCCCCGGTCGCAACATTCGATTTCGTTCTTCTGATCTCCTTCGTAGAAGTCCCCCCTTTCTCCTTCGAATCCACCCCATTTGCCCGAATTCCAAGAGGGTCCGAGCCTCCTTTCTGAATCCTCTCACCCTCCATCAATTCCTTTGAATTCCCCTTCCCACGTTTCTCCCAACGGTTTAGAGGTCATTACGTAATCCCCCGCATATAGATTCTTCCTTTCTCGTTCTCAACGGCTTGCCTTCCCTCCAGGAGAGTTTCTCTTCTTAAGATTTCGATGTGTCGCTTTTCGCTTTTACGGACCCCTCCTCCTCCTCCCCGCGTCCCCTCTCCCTGCCAACACTTTTTTCTTTCTTCTCTCACACACTCTTTTTTTTGTTTCATTTAGATGCTGTAGGACAGCCTGTTCCCCCTGTCCTAGATTCTATTTCGCGAACTTCTGAATTTCACCAGTGGCGCTCTTTCCGATTTGCAGCTTTAGAGCTGGTTGAGACTCTTTTTTTTTTTCCCTCCTTTTTTTGGTACAAACCGAGCGTCCCCCAATTCTGAGAGGTTTTCCAGTCTTGCACTGCCTTTCAGTTTTCCCCATTCCTTCTTTCTCTTTTTTTCCGTTTCGATCTAGCTTTCTCCCGTTCCCCTACTACCGTTTTTTTTTTATCGAGATGAAAAGCTTACCCTACGATCTCACCCCTCCCAGGTCCTCCCCTTTTCCCTGCTACTCCTTCCTCTTCTCAAACCCGCCGGAGATCTAGTTGCCCCCTCCCCCTTTCCTAGAGATTGGTACCTCGGACTGTATCTGCTTTCTCCCCCCCCTTTCTCAGACTTTTTCTGTTTTAGGACGCCTGGCACTCTTTCCCCCCCCTGCGGATCCGCTGCACCGATAGCTGATTTACCTGCCCCCTTTCGTGCCCTTCGATCTTCCTCGTTTTTTCGTCTTTCTCTCGAACCCTCTGACAGTGTGCAGAGATTGGAAGTTCCGACCTTTTGGTCTGCGTCCCTTCGAGTTTTTTTCCCTTCCCGCCCCCTCCTCGTCCCCTTGGACTTCTGGCACCCTCCTTCCTTATGTACCTAATCCCCGCGGAACCGTTGGGAACTGTCCTGTCCCCTTTCCCGAGTCATCTCACTGCGACTTACAAATGCCCCGGGGGCGCGGCTGTCCTTAACACGTTTTTGTCTTTATTTTGACCCCCGCTATTTTCCCTTCCTGTCCCCATCGTTGCCGTAGCCGTCGTTCCTTGTTGGTGTTTCTTTCCTCTTTTCCGGATTTCCTCGTTTGGCGATTCCGAACTGCTTTTTTTTCCCTCTCGCGCAGGGTGCCGACCTTGCGCGACTTGCTCGTCCTCTGTGTTGTTACCTCTTTCTTTTCCCGCGTGGCCCCTGAGTGCTAGACCGAAGCCAGGTCTTCCAAAAGACGACCTTTGACAGGTTTTTGGAATTCCCCATAGAGTACTCTTTCCACGGACAACCCAAAAAATCTAGCTCTTGAGGAGCCCTCAATCGCAGGTGAAGAGACGGATTATTCCTTATTTAGTCTCCCTTCCATAGTTGGCTCGAGGAAGGAAACGTTTCAAGCTCGCCCCCACAATCTTCTCAGACTTCCCCCCTAGTCCCCCCCTCCGTGTCGAGACCTCACAGCTTCGTCCTGCCTTACGACCTCCCTTTGACCCCCTCAGCTCCCCGATCCTTAACTTGGCTGGGAAGACAAACCCGCCCCCCCGTTTTCCTGTTTTTCCCTTGGTCAGCGCTTCGACGATGGCTTTTATCCCGGATTTTTCAGGCGGGAACGGCCACCCTATTCTCTGCTTCCCGTACCATCCTCTTTGTCGACTGCTCTTTCTTTTTTCTTCCTCCCCTCTTAGGGAGATAGTCTGCAGCGGTCCGTGCCCACTTCTCGTTCCTCTTACGTGAGGCGTGATTCCCGTGCCTCCCTCACCCCTAGCTTATTTAATCAGACTTTCTTCCCCCGTCCCTCTTCCCCCCCCTCCGAAGAGTCGCCCTCCCCCGCGCCGTCGAACATGAGCCCTTTGACCCTCCCTTTGACTTTTTAGACCTGATTTGGTATGATAGAATGAGATCGCTAAGTAGACGCCGTCTCATGATCTGATGGACTTCCTTGTTGATTGCGGAAAGTACACCACCCTTTCCCAAACCTTGTGGATCTTAAGAATCTCCGTGGTTTTTTCTCTCTCTTTCCTCGACCGGCCGCGCCACGAGACGCAACCACCCCTCAGGCTGGTGGCCAGCCGTGCTCTTTCCATTTCTCCCCTTAACCTCTCTTGAACCCCGGTCTTCAGATGGAGACCACCAATTACCCCCCCCCCCTCTATTCGAATAGTGGCTTCCCTTCCAATCAACTGCATTTTTTTTCTGGACGTGACCACGGCAAAATCGCAAGCTCTCTTGCATGGAGGCCGTGTTAAATCCTTCCTTCCCCATTTTTTCTCGCCGTTCCCTTTCGACTCACTTTTTTTCCGTACTAACCCCCTCCCATCGAGCCTCAATATACTTTCGACCCCCGTTTTTTTTGAGAGCGATTTGCCGTCGTTGTCTTTCATACGTTGTGCGCCTACGCGAATTTTTTTTGGCGGAAGTTTTTTTCATTTCAGCGACAGGCGAAAATGACTTCTGCCCCCAGAGAGTACTTATCGTCTTCTCCGATCCCCCTGCCCAATTGCTTTCTTTCTTCCCCCCGAATTTTGATTTTTTTTTTTGTCTTTTTTCTTTCTTGCCGGTTCTTTCGACCTGTTCGAATAGGGCTTCCGGTGAGCATAGAGACCCCTCTTCTTCACTGTGGTGGCTTTGCGATTTGGAAGACCCTAGATTTACTTTTCGATGGCGATTTGCGCCTGTTTCCGCACTCCCTTGGATAATCCCTCTTTTTCGTATTCTGCGTCTGCCCCTAATTCCTTTTTCGAGTTCTTCCCCCCCTCCCGTCAAGAACTTTCAGGCAACACGAGGCGCCCGTCGCCCGATTTTTCTCCGGCACCCCCTTCTTAATATTCGAGGGCATTTTTCTCCCGACGACAGACCATCTTCCCTAGGTAACTTTTTTAGGACCTTTCTCATAGTTCCCTTCCCCTTACAACCGGATGTTTTCCTTCTCCCCTCGAGGTTTTAAGCGTTAGACCCGGCCTACTGAGCCCGGTCCTGCCTTGTGCACCCCCCCCCCCCCACATTCCCTGAGAATAAATTGAGCGTTTCCCCCCACGCCCCCCTCTTCCACTCCCCAAGTTCTTGCTTCTCCACCGTGATCGAGGTCCAGCCCCGCCTAGCCACCCGTCTCTTTTGATGTTTTGAGATCTCTCATGTGATGCTTGACCAATCTGATTTACTCTTCTAGTAGCGCGCCACGCTATTTCTCTCCGCCGATTCATGATTCATTACCTCTGAAGAAGCTCGCCACAGGTTGTGTTGGCACAGTCCGCGGTCCTGCTCGCTTCCCACCTCCCGATCTTTTTTCCTTCCCCCGTGTATCTCCCCTCTCGGCTTTCTCCCTTTTTAAGTCCTCACTGCCTGCAGGCCATGCGAGTGCGTTCTTCTTCGGGACCCTTCCCCTTGGAACCTTTTGGTTCGCTTTTGTCGCTTTCCAGGAAAAATGGGAGCAGCCGACGTTGCGTTCTCCTCTGCCCACTCCATTTCATTCTCCTCGGTTGCGAATGCCGGCCTTCAACTTCCCCACTTCCTAACCCTTCGAAGACGCTGCCTTGATGGCCCCGGGTTTATCTGGCTTTTCTTCCTTGTGATGCTCCCCCTTTTCCTTGAGTCGCTGGTCACGAGAGCATGTGAGATACCTAGCTTTCCTCCCCTCAGCCCCCGTCTTCCTCCAGTGAGCGTGGACGAATTCTTGTGACGTTCCTCTTTACTAACGTTTGACACTTTTTTCTGCAATCTTTCCTCCCCACCTTCCGACGTTGAGAAGATTATGTTCGTCGGGGAGGTCTCTCCAGGTCTCAATCTAGAGGATTTCAAGAAGTTCGCGTTGTTCAGACAAAAATCCATCCACACCCCCCTTGACTTGCAGGGGTTTGATGTTGTTTCTTCTCGGGATCCCTTCCAATCCACACGAAGATGTCCCCCCAACCCGACTTTGCCTAGGGTTCTGAATCAGTTTTTTTTTCTCTTCTTTGAGCGTGAGGATGATTCGGCGATCGTTTTCCCTATCTCTCTCTTTTCTTTTTGTTTTTTTTCTCCAAGACTGCGATCTCGCCTCTTCTTCCTACGGCAGAAAACCAAATTTGCTATTCTCCGAACTTTCTCCCACCCGCTTCCCTTCCTTCTGACCTCATCAGGTTGATGGTTTGCCTTGGATTTTCCCCAGCTCTTTTTCTGATCTTAAGAGACCTGCCCCTTCTGTCATCTTCCGATTTCCCCCGAAGCCTTCTGGTTCGCTCATTAGGTAAGTGGAATCCGACCCCCGAACTTCCCCCCCCCCCTTCTCCTTATTTTAGACCCGTGTTCTCTTTCTCTTTTGGATTTTCCCCAGACCATTTTCCTCGAGGTCGTCGAGCTATAAAGCAATCTACTCCCCTAACTCTCCCAACCTTTTTTTCTGACGACAGAGGCTCCTTTTTTGCGCTCAGATTCCCCTGAGGGAACCCATCGAGATTCGCGTGCCACGTTCGCCTTTGCCAGTTCCTTCATCCCCGACCGGTCGCTTCCGGCCCCCCCTCCTTTTTCCGTTCGAGGTTAGCCCTGACTGTTTCGTACCCTGATTTTTTCCCTTTGCTTGACAGGCCCCCTTTTCTCCGCCTTTTTTTGCGGGTTTTTGTTTCGAAGTCCCTCTCCCTTTTCGATGCTCTCTTTGGCCTCCCCTCTCGGATCTCAGTGATCGCAGGTTCCGCCTGACCATTTTATAATTCTACGCGATTTTCAGTTTTAGGTAAAGATCTTGCGCAACCCGCGCTAGCTGTCACACGATCATCTCATTTCTGCCTTTTACTACTCAGCTTTTCGGTGCAACAAATTTCCTCACGTGCTTCGACCAAAGCGGGTTCAGCTTTTGATTTCCCCTTCAGTTCATTTCAGGTCCCTTTTTTCGCAGCCCTTCTGCCGTCCTCCCCCTTGAATTGTCTGCCCCCCCAACTCGTTCCCTCCTATAGTGCCGAGCAAAGAATTTCCGAGTCCTTCTCCCTGGTCTTTCCACATCCATCTGTGATCTCAGCCAGGATGCGCTCGCTTTCCTGTAACTTTTTTCCCTTTGAACCGCTTGTCCCCCCCTTTCTTCCCCACAAGGTGCCCCCCCAAATTCTAGATTCCGCACGCGATTTTTTGCTATCTGAATAACCGCATTTTTTCTTTTGACTATGAATCCTCCGTGACCATCCGTTCTAGGCACCTTCCTCACCTGATATAGATTCCCCTTTTAGGGTTCTCCTTTTCTCTACTGAATTCGGTTGCCGTGATTACCCCGTTTTTCCCCTTCTCCCCTTCACTCCGAATCCTTTCCCTCCGCCGATTCCCGCCGAGATTCGACGCAGTCCGCCCATTGCGAAGTTGTGCGCCGGGAAGCGTTCAGTTTTCTCCTTTACTTCTGCCCCCTTTTCCTCGATGAAGTTCGCGAGTGTGATTTACTTCTTTGAAGTCCTCCTTCTCATACCAATACTCCAGCATACCTGAAGAATTCTGCTTGGCTTTCCCCCCCTCTTCTACTCCCCTTTTCAAGTTTGCGCGCCATACCCCAGCCCCTCTTTTTTTTCTCCGAGCGGGCCTCGATTTCCGGACCTATTAGACCCAGGTCGCTATTCCTCCCGAAAACTCCCTCCCCCTCGAGTCTCCCCCCCTCCTGTGAGTTCACTCACCCCCCCCCCCCCGGCCATCTTTCCCAATTCTATATTGTCTCCTCAATCGCTTCTGGACCCCCCCTTTTTCTCCCCCCCCCTCCTCCTATCGCTGTCTCCCGCCTCTCACGTTTTTTCCTTTCTTACAGTAACCGCATCCTCAACTCTAGTTTCTCCTCCCTTTGTGGGTCTCTCTCTTAATTTTGCGGTTTCCTTTCCAACCTGTATGAATCTTCGCGATCTCCCCCCCCGTTTCGGGGGAGAAGGTTTTCTTTACGAGTCGCACGGCAATGCTTCGCGGTACTTATGCATTATTCCCTCTTTCTTTTTTTTTATTCCCTCTCCTCCCTTTTTTGATTTCCCCTTCCGGAATGTTTCCGACGAGAGAAGGTAGAATTGCTTTGCGGGATGTTGTTTGTCGGAATTGCTTTTTTCCCATGTGTTTTTCTCCTCCGGGAACTCGCAGCTTTTTTTTCCTTCTCAACCTTATTGCATTTCCGTTGGGATCTCTTTGCTCTTTCGATCTTTTTTCTCAGCCCCTTCGGCCCCCCCTTTCCTTCGCTGGCCTTTCCTTGAAATTGTATGGCAAAAGGTCAAGTGAGTCCTTTCCTTGAACCTCCCTTTTTCCTTCCTATTCTCGCCCCTCTACCGCATTTTTTGCCAACTTCCCCCTCTCAGCACACGCGCTTGCATTCGACGCTTTGCTCTTCCCTTTTTAACTTCGGAACCATTTATATCTCTTTTCGATTTCCTTTGGTATAGACCGAAGACACCGATACGATCTCCTTGCCCTGCTTCAATGATATCCTTCCCCCGGATGAGCTCACTCGCTTATGGTCAGGTCGATCTAGGTCCCTTTCCCCCTCAGCTGAATGGTAATACCGACCGCCTCAGCTCCTTGATCTCTTGGTCCTTTTTTCCCTGAGAGACTTACCCTTGCGGAGTGTTGCGTCACCCACGCCATCCGTCCCCCATCTTCTGACGGAGTCTTGCTAGTTTTTTTTTTGGTCCTCCTTTTGAAGGAATGACTACGTCATTTTTCCTGCTTTTTTTCCCCCACCTCGGCTCTGTGACCCTTCGATTCCCTTTCTCGGAAGATTCAGTAGCTTCGGCCCACGCCTTTGATCCTTCCGGATTTTTCATAACCCTCTTGCCTCGTAGTTCTTCGGCCCAGTTTGTTTTGGCACAGTTCCGGGATGGAGACGGCAAACCATTTCCTCATTCTTCGTTCCTGCCTTCGATTCTCCTTTTTAGCCCCTGCGTGGCATTTTCTGAACGTTTTTTTTTTTTCCCCCCCGCGGTTTTCTTTTCCCTTGGAGCAAGGTCGGCAAATGCTGTGAGAGGTCCTCTTAATCTTTGTTTTTTTCCCCAGCCCTTAATCCAGCTTTTTCGCTTCGCCTCGCCAAATCCCCGTTCTCATGAGAGACACCCAGGTGTCTGCCGAGAAGCTCTCTTCAGTTTTTCCCGTCCCACCAATCCTTTGAATCTTCGTACCACGGTCTTGTCAGGAAGCGCAGCCGTTTGTGGCTTGGAGCGCTTCTTTCCCCCCCCTCCTTTAGATTTTCTCTTTAGTTGCATAGTTCGGCGATCCCTTGCATTCTTTTTTCTTCCTTGCGTGCGTTTCCAATTATAATTTTCGCGACGTCCTTTTCGCGCGTCTTCCTGCCCCTTCAAACTGTGAGTTTTTTTCTGCGCGTCTCGCGATTTTTGATGCCCGAATGCGCGAAATTTCGCGAGCATTCAAGAAGTCCCTCGTTGCATCGCTCCTCTTAATCCCTCGCTTTTGTAGATCTTTTCCCCGAGAGGCGCTCCTCGAGTGGAGAAACTTTAAAACCCTAGCCTCTTTTTCGCCTGATCTCCGTGATGATTCCCGGCTCTTTTTCTGCTGGAGAGGCTTTGAGCTTCGAGAGGCTTTTAGTTTTCTGCTCTTTTCCCCGTGCGGTTCTTTTACTTTGGTTGTTTTCTCTCATAAACGTCAAAGCGCCCGACTTTCCTCACGTCCCTGTTGCACTTTTTTTTTTTTCCCCTCTCAGCACGTCAAGGAATGAGGTCAGTTTCCCAAAGTCCTTTTCTCACCCTTTTCGTCTCTCCCACTTTATATGGTTTGCTTTTCTTTTCATCCAAACGCTCAGACTCCCCCCAAACCCCTCCCGACTCTCTTTGAATCTCCCGAACCCCCGCCTTTTAAAGGCTTCCTAAATATCTTCGCTCCTCTCATTCTTTTCCTTCGAATTCGATTAGTCTCTAGAATCCTCCCAATTACACTCTCCCTCTCTTCTCGAGCAAAATCGTAGCTGTTGTTTCGGAAGTCCTCTTCTTTTTTCCCTCGAGTTCTCCTCCTTCTTACCTTTCTTTTGCAATTTCGAAATGCATAGTAACTCGGAAGCTATTTACCTCCACCCCGCGATCGCCCAGTTCTCTGTCGCGTTCGCTATAACCCCCTGATTAAGGAATGAACTATAACGTGTTCCGAGAATTCTGCCCCTTGGCACCATTGCATACTTTTTCATCATGCTGTCCTTCCCCCAATCGTGGTTGCCAGTTCTCGCTTTTCTTTGACTAGTCGTCTTGCACGCCTGTGCTTCTACGCCCCCCTTTTCGAAAGTCCTCTCTTTTTCCGACAGGCTGGCGCCCCTAGCCAGCCACGGCCCTTCCGCATGCGTTCACTAAACCTTACTTATTCCCTCCTCCCGCCAAAAGATTTCCCTCTTCTTTTTGGGTTTCCCCCCTCTCATAGAAGACTTTTGCCGGACCCCCTCCCCGCGCCCTTCCTCCTGGTCAACATTTTCGCTTCGCGGAAAATTTTTTCCGAAAGGGTTGATTACTGGCCCACTTTTCTATCCCCGGGGGCTTTCCCGATAAGCCCCTAGTCGCCAGTCCACCATCGATTTACTCGTCCCCCATGAGGCTAAGCCCCCGCGTGGGATAAGAGTAGAATGATTAAGAACCTTGACCCACAGTTTCCCATTTTTAGATGCATGAGAAAGACGAACACCCCCCCCCCCACCCCCCCCCCCCCCCATCCGCCCTTGCGTTCCCCCCCTGAGAACCCCGTTTTAAGGTTGCCCCCCAAAGTTGCCCCGCTCCGCTCCTACTCTTCTCGGCCTCTCTTCTTCTTCTCCCGATGCCCCTTTATGGCGAATCCCCCCAATCTGGTGCCGAAATGAAGGAAGGTCCTGTGATATTCCTCTTTTTTTTTAGGTCCCAATCCGAAGTATTGTCGATTTCCCCCCGATTACCCCCCGTGCCCCCCTTCTTTACCGTCACACGATCTCCACTTCTCCTCCTTTTTCCTAGCCCTCCAACCACGCTTCTCCTCTACTCTGTTAGTATGTTCAGGTTTCTTCCTCGCACAGGACTTTTCGCCTTTCTTTCTCGCTCGAATCGCCCTTTTTCTTACAGGGCTCCCCTTTCTGACAGCCAGAACACTTTTTCTCCTTTTCCACACAAATATCCGACGGGCGCAATCACTCCCGGAAGGGCCCAATCCTCCCACTCCCTCCCCTTTTGTGTCAGCCTACCTATTCTTTCACGGAACCATCTCCCCCAGGAAAATAAATCAAAGAAGAGGCGACACTTTCGTTTCCCACTGGTTGCCTCCGGCAGAGCCCCCTCCGGCATCCCTTTCCCCCGCAAATCGATAAGTTTTGCTCGAAGGCAGGGGTTTAGTTCTCGCTTCCCCCTCCCAGCTCCTTCCTCCCTTCCTCCTTTTTCTCTCTTTTCGCG
>Ga0179593_1710907_pt1 | contig 10472 bp, 10 predicted proteins | sample CZODoug2_1_08_16_FD_185931 | JGI IMG/M metagenome (GOLD analysis project Ga0179593, IMG submission 185931) | Vadose zone soil fungal communities from Angelo Coast Range Reserve, California, USA - CZODoug2_1_08_16fungal (PacBio error correction) | ecosystem: Environmental > Terrestrial > Soil >... | reverse complement strand
TTCACCCCTTCTCTTTTAGATCTTGTAGTGTTACTCCCGTCATCGCCTAAGCTTTTCCTTCCTTTTTCAGACCTGTTCTTTTGAGGTTTCAGGTCATTCTTCCAACAAATTGACCGCAAACAGGAATTCCTTGTCCGTTTAAGCTCTTATCGCCCCTTCTGCGTCTACGGAATGTTTAGCGTTCCTTCGTTAGCAAGAAACCTTCTTCCTTTGGCTCCTTCATTTTTTTCCTTCTCCGTTTGTTAGCGGCCCTTTTCTACAGATTTTCCCTTCCCGTACCTCTTGTTTAGAAGATCTCTTCCCGCTTTAGTGGAGATAGTTTCCCCGTTTCTTGTTCCCGTGCGTTTGCTCTGCCTTTGGCACTTACTTCGACCGGTTAGCCCATGCACGCCCTTCACTTGGACCATGTCTTAGCTTTTCGTTTTTAGATACCCCTTGGTCGTTTTTTCTCGCTTTCTTCCTCGCTTTCGCGTGCCTCTAAACTCTTTTAATCTGGGTCATCCCTTCCAGTGTCTTCTGTTGTCCGACCCGTGTTTGCTTTAACTTTGTCCCCCCCCTCCTAAAGCCCACACTTCAAGACTGAGAACTCCCCTGACTTTCCTCCGCATTTTCTCAAAGGTCGAATCTCGAGACTCTTTTGAGCACTATCGAGAAAGATGCATTAGCGAGTCGATCCCTTCTCCTTTTTTACCGTTTTTCACTTAGAAGACCCTTTTTCGAGAGTTTTTCCTTCGACGAGTCCTTCCCGCCAACCCGTGAGTTTTTTAGAACTTCCACATCATTCTACTTTCGCGTAGTAGAGGACTTTTTTGGAGGATGCTCGCCCACGTCGCCAGGCAACGGTTCTTTTGGTTTCCGTCAAGATCCCTTCTCGCACGTTCAACGACCCCCTTTTTTCTCTCCTTCTCTGAGACCCAGATTAGCCTCCTTCCATTCGTGAATATCTCTGACTTCTCCGCCAGTTTTTTTGGCCACGTGCGGTTCTCAGCTTTCCATCGTTGTTTCAAGAGAAAAGGGTCCCCTTAAATTCTCTTATTGTTCCGTCTCCTTCCACGTCGCTTCCCCTGACCGTTTTTATCTTAGAAGATCTTGTTTTTCTTTGGGGACTTTTCCCGTTCGATTAATTACACTCCCCCAAGCCCCCTGGATAGAACCCCCCCCCCCCCCAGAATTTTATATTTCCTACGTCCGCTGGACTTTTTATTGAGGTTGTATTCACCGAGGTCTTTGGTATGGACCTTCTGTGAGGCTCCCCAAACTTTCCAGTTCTTCCTTCCTTTTCTCGGAGACTTTTTCTCCGGCCGGGCCCCTCTTGTAGGTTTTAGAACTTTTCTTTAGTCCATTTCGGTCCCTCAGCCCGTCACGCCTTTGCTCTGAATGCCCCCCCCGTTAGTCAAGGCCCTTTCGGCTTTCACGCGAACTCGGGGCGAGGTTTCCATGTCCGCCGGCTTAGCCAATCTAACCCAGTTAGTCCTTTTCTCGCTTCAACACGTAGTTTCTTTTATGACTACCACCCGTGAATCTTTTTTACCTTTCTTCTTCTCCCGCAGGTTTCGACACGGCTCCAGTTACCGAGACCCGTGTCCCTTGTCCGCCCCCCCCCCGTTCTTGTGTTTCTGTGCTTCCTTCCCACGCCCCTTGCAAAGTGATCACCCTTCCACTTGTCGGGGTAACCTTTTTCTCCTCTCTTTCTCCCTCTGCTGGACACACTCCCCCCCCCTTGGCGGTGCCCCCCCCCCCACCACCTTTCCCCCCTTTTCCAGCAAGTCCCATTTTTTCGCGGACAGGTCCATTGTGAAGGACTGACTTTGCCGCCTCAGTACGGAGAACTTCTTTGTCGCACATTACCTTCTTCCCCTTTGGCCCTCCCTTTTGTTTCACTGGTCCTTCCGTTGGTTGTTTCTCTTTCCACTGTTATTAAGTTCCACCTAAGGTCCGTTAGTCTGGCAGTCCGTAGAAGGGCTCTTTCCCCCTTCCAGCTGAGCCCAACATGATTTTCTCTGTTCTTCCTCTTCTGGGGTTAAGGTCTATCGGTATTTTTTAAGTCCTCCGGGCGACCTTATCCTACGATATAACGCAACAAGTCAAAATTCGACCGCAGGTAGACCTTTCTTAAGCAGAAGTCTTTTCTTCGCCATGTATGTCCCCCCCCCCGGAATTCCTAATTGAGAGGCTGAACTAAGTTTTTTTTATCTTACGCAAGCCATTCCCCTCCCTACGTTGTTGTTTTTGAGATTGTCGGGCGCTTCCCGGGTCCGTAGGCCCTTACTCTTTCACCTCCTTTTGCACTCGATAGTCAGCACCCGTCTTTTGCCTGCCTCTCTTCTTTACATCCTTTGCTCCCTCTCTAAGTGGAATTGTTGCGTCTTATCGTCATGTTCCGACCTTCCACTTCCTAACCTTTTCCCGCTAGACTTTTTCCTTTTCTCCCCTTCACCCGCCCATCCCTCCGAAGGGCCTGTTCCCTTCCACGGTTTTTTCCTGACCTTCGTTTAGTTGGGTCAGCCTCTACCTTGACTCCACCTGGGCACGAGAAATCCTGTGCATCCTTGAATCCTTCTTTGGTCTCCCCCTTTCCTACTTCTGATCCGTTTTTTCCAGACATACCACCACCCCACCCCATGTACCCTTTCTTCCTTGTTTACAACTCCCTTCCTTTTTTGAAGGTGCGTGTCTCCTTTCTCTGAAGATCCTTCCCCGTCGCACGGGTGCCCGGTGGCGCTGGTTGATCCCATTTTCGAGTTGCCTGAAATGGCCAGTTCCAACCAACCCTCGTCCTCCCCAGACTCTCCCCTTTGGTTGAAAGGGTTCTAACGCCTGCTTTTTTTCCCTTTTTTCCTCCGACCCCTTCCTTCAAAAGATGGTGGACTCCCCCCTTACCCCCAATACGATAAAGAGGTGTTCCTTCTCCCCCCGCAGAACGAATTTAGCCTTTTTCTGTTGGGCGAGAACACCTTCCTCTGACGCCTTATTCCCTGCCAGACGAAGGACCCCTTTGGTTTCATTTCCATCCCCTACCCCCCCGACCAGCGTGGTCTGTTACTTTTTTTCTTCATTAACTTGGATCCCGAATCTCAGCCCTCCCCCTCTGGTTGGACGGTGATCGCCGGGTCCGTTTTCCCCTCCTTTTTTCGGTAAAAGAATCCCCTTCTTTTCCTTTCCGCGTTCTTGTTCCTTTACTTGCCCCCCTCTCCCCTAAAGCCCCCTCCCTCCAAGGTCGTCTCTGTGTATGCTCCCAACTTTTCTTTTCTCAACTTCCGGGATTTTCGATTCATTGTTCTATTTGGGTTTTGACGTTCGACCTCCTGCACTTTTTCTTCGAAGCTACATTTGGCAATTTTCGTCAACTTCTTTTCATAGCGCCAGCGGAATGCCGACTCCAACTTCCGGCCATGTCTTCGCTTCCTTTTTCACTACGTGGCTCAAAAACTGGATTTTTTCCCCTTTTCCGCACTGTCCGTCGAATCAGTGGTTCTTTTTGTTCTCCTAGCCCCCTCTTCTTTTCAGGGAGCGGTTTTAAATCCCTGTCCTTCATTACCTCGCTGTAAAAGCCTCGGCGGAGGGCCTTGTCCCCGATCCTTCTCCTCCCCCTCCCCGCCTTTCCTCTTCATTCCCGTCTTTTATTTTTTTCTTTCTTTTCGGACTATTTCTCAACGATGAGGTCGCTTCCGCTCTGCGCGACGTACTTCGTTTTTTCACACTTGAATTCCAATGGTCACCGTAAATTCTCCCTCTACCCCCCTCCCTGGAGAGGGACTTCCCCTCTTTTTTTTTACTCAACGGCCTTCTATTTTTGATTCCCCTTTTTTCACGTGCCAGGCGCTTCGTCGCTACTTTCTTGTATATTCAAGGGAAGAAGGAATGATCTTGATCCCCCGGAACCCTTCCCCACCGTATCCCCCCGTACCTTTTTATCCGATAGTCCTCCTTTGAGGCTTTTTCCGTACACGCCTTCGAGTTTTTTTGGGTCTGTTTGGGGGGTGTTTTTTTTTTTGGGGGTGTGGGTTTTTTTTGTGGGTGGTTTGTGGGTTTTTTCCTTTTCGTTGGGGTGTGGTTGTCGTTGGGGGGTTTTGGGTGGGTGTGGGGGGGGGGGGGGGGTGGGGTCTTGTTTTTTTTTCCTTTTGGGTTTTGTGTTTTTTGGGTTTTGGTTTTTTTGGTGGGGTGTTGGGTGGCTTGTGTTTTTTTGGTCCGAATGCATTAGTGTTCCTTTTTTCCTCCGGCAGACTTCGTGACCGGGGAAGCTGTTCGGGCACGGCCGCGGCTTTTCAAATTTTTTTACTGAACCTTTAAACTATTGCGGAACGGGGAGTCTTCTGATTCCTTGTAGAAAAGAATTCCGGGCCCCCTTCTTTCGGCTTGCCTTCCGGTAGTCTTCAGACAAGTCTGTGCAGATACCCCATATTCTCCCCTCCGTGTTTTTTTTTTTTTCGATCTCCTAATGCAGACAGGCTTCCCCGTACCCCCCCATTCCTAGAAGCTAAGAGTCCCTTGGGATATAATAATCGGTTTTCCCAACGTTTATTCTTTAGCATGGATTCTTGAATTCGACCAGAGTCCACGACAAAGGTCCTCTTTCCCTGGTCACTTAGATGCATGTAGGAGGGTCCTCCTCTCTTTCACACCATCTTCCTCATCCTTAAGTTTCTTTGCCTTTTTGTCGCAATCGAAACTTTCTCCCGAGGTACACCCATTTCGAGTTTTTCTCCGGTGGTTTTGATCGTTTGGGACTCACCTCCCGGTCTTATCAGCCACTTTCCAACGTCTCTTCGTCTTGGTGGCCGCGTACCGTGACCTTTACACTCCATGTCAGAGAGACAATCTGAGCCCTTTTCTAGAATCGACGCCCTCTTGGATTTACGGTGACCCCATTTTTACCCTTCCGCTATGCCGACAGTTAGTATCCCTTGCCAGTGCTCCTCGGGACGGTGATTTAGCCGACTCCCCGTGATACCTCACCCTTTCGAAGATTCTTATTCTTTTTTATTTCTCCGTAGCTTTCGTTTTCGAGGTTTCTTAGGGTACGTAGAAACTCCCCGTCCCTCTTTTTTCAGCACGTATTTACATGCCGATGGCGGTTTTTTCTTTCCAAGTGAGCTTTCTGAAGAATCTTTCCGCGGTCTCGTGAGCCCCACTGGCCGCGGGTGTACAGTTTCGATTTTTCCGCCAGTTTTTTTTCTTTTTGCGTTGGTTCTTCCTATATGACCTTCGAGATTGGTAACATAGTATTGTAATGGATGTGCCTTTCATTAAATCGTTCGCGCTCGTACTCCCTTGCCCTCCTATTTGTGTACCCCTCCTAATATCTCGGTTTTTGGTGTCAAGTTCCTCCCTTCCAGTTCCACCTCCTGCATCGACAACCCGCAGGGGGATTCTCGGTGTCATCCGAAAGGAAGGACCGTATGCTTTGCGGCTTTTTTTTCCGACCTCTCTGTGTGCTTTCCCCCGACTTTTTTTCCTTCCTGATAAGTTTTTAGCGTCGCGCTTCTTCTTTTTCCAGTTCAAAGGCACTCTCCCGTCTCGGACCCATGGTCTTTTCCCGTAATCAGAATGAAGCCCTCTCAGCAACATCCTTGTCGTGGGGGTAGATTCTTTTGGACGATACCCTTTTTTTTACTGTTCTCGCGGCCTCTACTTTTTTTTGCTGTTTTCTCTACATGGAAAAAAGCCCCACACACGATCTCTCCACCACTTTTTTGTTCTCAGTGTCTCTACTGTGACCAACGCGTATAGGTTCCCTGCAGACACAAATATTTTTCCTCTTTTTTCCCTGGTGGGGGGTGCGTTTTTGTACCCCTCAGGCCTTCTCCAAGAAACCTCTTTCCCCCTACTGGTCTTTTCCGATAACGGTGTGTATGTGCGGCTGTCCTTTTCCGCTGTCATACCTTTGAAAGGATTCCCCTTTCCTCCTTTCCGGGGTACCCTCTGCGTGCTCTCCTAGACCTCCCGGTGACCAGAACCTTTTCCCCTCGGCCGTTTCCCATCATGGGACACAGGCCCTCTTCGGTTATCGACAGGTGAACACCCTGTTACGGTTCCCCCTGGCCCATGTTCTTTATGGAAACCTTCCCTCCCGCTGCTACTTATTACGGCTGGTGTTTTCCCTCCCTTAAGAGAGTTCTTCCCCAACTACAGAGTTTTGTTCGTGGGTTATGAAAGGGCTATCCTTGTTTGTGTGTTTTGTTCCCCCCCCCTCCCCGTTTCCCTTTCTCCGAGAGAAATTATGTTAGGCCTTCTGACTTGTCGTCCTTTCCATCTGCCCCCCCCCCCCCCCTACCCTCGCAATTGCTTCAGTATCAGTAACCCTTCTCCCCGCCAAAAGTCCCTCTTCCTTCATTGGTCAGCCTGTTCTCTCTACCTGACGTCTATTTTTATCGAAATTTTGTTGGAGATTTTTTCTCCTTCCTTTGCAGCGTCCACGGCTGGTGAAAGCAGGAAGAACCCTCTTTCTTTACCCCTTCCGCCCACTCTTCTTTTCCCAGTTGTTTTTTTTCTCTGGTCTTGGCCGAGTTGACCACAGCCTCTTTTTCCACCTCCTGATTGAGCAGAAATCTCAAAGTGGGTGGCATATTCTCCCGCTTCGGCGTGGGATGAACTTTTCTCCCCCCCCCCCCCCCCCCCCCCCCCCCCCCCCCCCCCCCTTTCCATCGATATTGCTCACCCTGTCTTCCCACCTTTTTCTTCTCGAACGTACCTCGCACTTCTCCTTCACCCCGGCAGTCAACTCGGAGAAGGGCTAGAGCACCCCCTTTCCCTGCCGGATTTGGTCCCGGCTATATCTTCCTAGCTGTCCTTTCAACCCCCTCTAACTCTCTCGCATCCCCAGTACCGACCCCGTGCGGTTCGTTCTCACTGGTAATTACCAAAATGTCTTTTCTCCCCTTCAGTCTTCAACCCTAACCCTTTTTTCCTCGAGATCCGGATTTCCTTCGGTCCGTCTTGTTGAATTTGGTTTTCAAAGCATTTTGGTCTTAGGGGACGCGGTCTCTTGATCTCTCCGAGACCAGAGTTACACCCCCCGGTCGAGCGGTTGATCACCCCTTTTTTTTTTCTTTTGAGGAGTTCGAACAACCCAAAAGCAGTGCTCTTAAGACAGCTGCCCGGTGGTGGCGGGGATTTTTCTTTTTTTTGTCGCGGACCACTGGAAGAAATGTAGACCTTTCGGTCGGGTCAGCCCCGTCAATTCACCCGGAACTTTGATTATCTACCCGCAGATTTTTATTTTTTCCTCTATCTCTGTGTATCTGTCTCTTGGGCAGAGAATATTCCCCCCGTCCTTACTCGCCCGTTCCTCCCTTCGCCTTGACCTTTTTTTCCCCACAGGATCTGCTTTTAGGCATCCTTCTGTCATCCTGAGCTTCCTTACCGATTTTTACGCCCCCACCGCTTGTCCCCCTGTCTAGTCTTTTTTCGGTTCCCCTCTTCTTCGCGCTGCTACCCAACCCCATCGATTACTCCCCGGTATTTACAAGGTCTTTTTTCCCAGACCTCCTTCGTCCCTCTCCTGCAAGCGCCCCCAGCATTTGTTATTTCTCCCGCCCCAACCCTTTTCTTTGCCACCGCGGGAGTTCCCCAGCAGTTTTCTGCCGGTGGCTTCCCCTCTAAAGTGTCCCCGTGCACCCTTTCATACTTCGAGGTTACAAGGACCTGTTCACTCCCCGGCTTTCTTTGTGTCAGTTTTTAGGCATGCGTGGGTCGTTTTTACCACACTCTTCAGGCCCCTCCTCCCCCGCGTGTCTCAAACACTTTCGGCACCTCCCCCCCCTTTCGTCCTGAAGCGGCTCGTTCTCAGCTTTCTTCTCCTGACTTTGACGGTTTCCGTCACCGCCGGCCGAGTCGGAAATAGCCTCGGCAGTCAGGGACCTCTTCCTTTAAACTTCTCTTGTTCCTAGCTTCTCCGTCATCCTACCGCCCCTCCGCCCCATAAGCGAGCATGTATTTTTCTTACTTCTTCATGTTCGTAGTCTTCACGCGGGTCCCCCCACAAGTACCGGAATCAACGTGACTGTTTCACCGCTACCCTTCCCTGATTTCTCTCCCTCTCATTCCAGTCTTCTCTTAGTGGCTTTCTTCAAGGTTCTCCCCTTCTTAACCGTGTTACCCGGGAGTCCCCATTCGGCGCTGAGCTTAGAGAGGGGAAGTTGGTCGGTCTTTAAGGGAAGCACATCCGGGATATTACTGTACCCTTCCAAAACTTCCTTTTGTTTACCGATGGTCATAGTGAGTTCGAGGCGCACGATTTCTTTGGCCCAGCTAGTTTTTTCCCCTTCCAATCTTTCTGAGGTCGAGAATGCAGTTTTAATTCTCCGAAAGACCGGGTGACGCCTGACGGGGGTTCCCTTTCAATGCTAAAATGCCATGGAACGCCCCAATTTGTGAACTCCTCCCCAGGTACTTTTTCCCCCAGAGGTATACTCTGAACTTGACTAGTGCAGTTTTCAGCAACGGTTTTTTTTCTCTATATATTTCCCTCCTTTTTTGTGTTTAGGAGAGTTTCCCTTTTGCCGTTCTGAAGCAGAAAGGAAGTTTCGAATTGTAGCTTCCCGGCGTCCCGTCCTCTCTTGCCGTAATAAAGCCTCTTTTTTGTTTTGCTTCCTCCCTTGTTTTGGACGGGCATACCGTGTCGCCCGCCCCCCATTATGAAAAGGTAGACCACTTCCCTTCTTTGCTGTCTGTCGGACCTTAAAACCACTTTCTGCTGACAATCCCCGAGCCTCCGCCGCTTCCTGAGTGCTCCTAAACTTCCGGATATGCCCCAGTTTTTTTTCCCAAACCATTTGTTAGAAGGTTTGTTACGACGTTCCTTTCTTCACCACTTTTTTCAGATTGACTGTTTAATGACTCCCCTAACGGGAGAGCCCGACCGTGTAAGAAGTCGTTACCCCAACTTTCTCCCTGTCTTCCGCATGGACCTTTGAGGCCTCTCTCAAGACCCCCCCATGAGCTTTGAGTTAGACTTATGTACCCTTTTACTTTCCCTCAAGTGAGACGCAGTACTGTCGAATTTCGTACTGGCTCCGCTGCAGGCGACTCCTCCCCCCTGCCTAGACTTGAGTGTGCCTACTGTCAGTCCGCAAGCTCTCTATCCGGGTTAGGATAGTCAGACACTGTGTGCAATCCCCCGCTCGGGAGTTGACCTCACTGCTTTCCCCTGATGCCGCCTGATGCGGGTGTACCCCCAGTTCTCCCTCGGAGATAATCTACCCGGTTCAGAGAGACCTAGCCCCCCCTCTCTCCTTTTTCATCCCTGGTGTCTCTTACTCGCGTTTAATTTGACAGTGTACAAACGGGTCCTCCTCGGCCCTCCGTGGTTCCTTTCCTGTAGGACCTTTTACGAACGCTCTCGTCCAGTAGTCCTATTTTTTTTCTAGGTGGTGTGTTTTAAGACATAGGAGTAAGTAAACCCCAACATCGAACCCTTCGTCCCCCCCACTTTCGGTCGATTTTTTTTCCCCGAACTTCGTTAGATTTTCCTTTTGAGGGTGGTGTTGTTTTTTAACCTAACTGTGAGGGCTTGTCCCTCTGTTTTTATTTTTTTTCTACAGTTCCCGGAAAAAGTCCTATTTTCCCGTCGCGGCACAGCGGGTTTTCTTAAGACACCTCTTTCCTCCCCGTCAATCAGACGACCCCGTGCCCCCCCTCTCCGGCCGTGGAGTTGGAATTGAAGACCAGGTTCCTAGGAAAAGTCGGGCGAGGTTCTCGACCGTGTTGTTCTTCCCGCCAAGAGAAAACAGACTGAAACCCGCCCGATCAACACGTTTTCCTCCCCCCTGTTCAATTGTCCCTCTTTTTTTCTTCGGAGTGTTGACCCGACTTTTCCCTGCAGTTTAGCCTCGGGCTTAAGTTCTCTCCCCTTAGCAACGCCACCACCTTTGGCTATTCTTTGTCTTGTCGGAGTGGTATTACGTCCCACTCCCCCCCTTTCTGAAAAGGACCCGTCCAACCTGAGGTGGTAACGAAGTTAGAGTTCCTAACCTCGACTTCAAACCAGTAACCGGGAGGTGCCCCCCCTCCCAACCCGACTAGTAACGGAACCCACCCCCCCCCCAACCGTTTCTTCTTTCAGGTTCCAAGGTTTTTCCTTCCTGATTTTCCCACTCCACCCTATCATTTCGCCCCCCCTTGCTAACCCTTCTCCGGTATCCTTGCGGCGTTTCCTCTTCTCACATTTTTTCCCCCTTCCTCTAGGTGAGGATGTCCTTTTGATTGACGTCGTATGAAAAGACAGTCTCGCCTTTCAATCCGCGTCCTACTGCTCTACCTTGCCTATGGTGTGATTAGGGACCCTTCCTCCTTTCCCTTCCCCCAATTTTTAATAAAGAGAAAGGGGACGAATTTAAGATCATCCTAGACTGTCGTCACCCTTCTATCTTTAGAAAAGTTTCCCTTTAGCTTAGATTTTCTTCCTCTAAGTAGGTGAAGTCGAAGACTTGCTTGTGCAACGAGGAAGTTCAATAAGGACCGTACTCGTATAG
>Ga0179593_1613612_pt1 | contig 10472 bp, 11 predicted proteins | sample CZODoug2_1_08_16_FD_185931 | JGI IMG/M metagenome (GOLD analysis project Ga0179593, IMG submission 185931) | Vadose zone soil fungal communities from Angelo Coast Range Reserve, California, USA - CZODoug2_1_08_16fungal (PacBio error correction) | ecosystem: Environmental > Terrestrial > Soil >... | reverse complement strand
CCACCAGCGACGCTACAAGGCAGGGCCGGAAACATTCCCCCGTTCTTCTGCGACGATTTCACGGCACGCCGTCTTTCTTCTGTTCCCCCCCCATGGCGAGAAAAACATCTCAGCCTCTCCTCCTTTCCTCGGCAATAGTCACTAAAAAGATTTCTCCTTCTTGAGGGAATCCCCCCCCTCCTCCTCTCCCCTCAGCATTGACTGTCCCTCACTCCAGTGCTCCTCCTGGATGCTCAGCACAAGCCCCCTTACTTTTTCCGAAAACATCGACTCTCCCTTCTCCCTTCCATCCCCGGTAGAGCCCTCCTCTGTTGACATTAAAGATTGCGGTCTTGTTTCCTCTAGGCAGGCGCCGCTTCTTCTTCCTTCTTTCTCCAGCGGTAGCAGCAAGCCCTTTACTCAAGCAAAACGCCGGGGCCACATTCCAACGTGGTAACTCTTCCCACAGCAAGCGGCTCTTTAACCCAGGGGATTGCTTCATTTTCCTTTTTTTTTTCTTCTCTGGATTGCGTGGCGATGGTGAACTCCTCCCCTAGAGTGGGCGGGTTATCAGTTCTAGTCGGCAGGGGGTTAGTATACGCATTTCTTCCGACTCTCTTCCCCTTCTCTTCCTTTCCCAGGAGACTTAAACGGGCGATGGTCCCCTTTTTCTTCGCTGTATATGGATTTTCCAAGCCTGATCTTTACTTCGGTAACGGATCTGTCCCCCACCATTTTTGATCACGCCCTTTTTCTTTCTTTTTCCTTCATTGAGAGGGGAAAGTAGTCTCGCCCTTTTTCTTTTTTTGGAATATCCTGATGGGCAACGGGAAGGAACCCAACTCACCGGCTTGCAAACCAGTTGCCGTTCTCCCTTTTCCTTTTTTTTTTCCTTCAACGGGATGGGCCCTTTTTCTTTTAATAGCCAACGCTACCGTGAGTACATCTTTCGTGAAAATTTCAGACTCCCCCTCTCTTTTCCTTTTTCCCCCTTCCCCCTGGTGGTAGGGGAATTCAACAATTTTTTTCTATCCGCCATTCAATCTGAACATCACATCCCCTTTTAGATGGGAACCTTCAGGCTCCCTTCCCTCACTCTCCCCCTTTTCATTTTCATTGCGATGGGGGACTTCACCTTCCCCTCTCTTCTTTCGCGGGACAATCCATCAGGTTACTGTGTCCCCATTTTGCGACGGAATCTTCACCTTCCTCCCCTTCCCTAAGGTTTCAGCGAAGGCATGATTTCTTTTGACGGTAGAACGACCTTGTTACAATGCGGGTTCGTTGCGTCCTTCTTTCAAAACGGGAGGCAACCCCCCCCTCCCCCCTCATCCATTTACTACCCAGCTACCTTCTCCCAATAAGGTGAGCGGAGCGACAGTCAATTTTCTCGTTTTTTTCCGGCCGACCTGTTCGAGCACAACGGCTCTTCCCCTTCTTTCGGTTCCCCTCCCCGCCAACCTTCAACCGGCAGCTAACTCGTACTTTTGCAGTGTTCGCGCTGACCAACACCGCCCTTCCAGCTTTTCGCCCCCCCGTAAGCGGAAACCCTCTCCCTTTCCCTTCTCTTTTTTCCTCAGCGACTTGAAAGTTCTCTTCTGAAGCGGCAACCAGGCAAGCGCTCAACCGTTGTTATCCTCTGAGGCGTCACTCTTCCCCGCCTCGACGGCGGTACTTGTTGGCCAGTGTGCCATCTCTCTATTTTCCTCCTTCTTTTCTTTTCTGTGGTCACACTGGCCACCCTTCCTTTCGTTCGCGATGGATACCCCCCGCTCGAGGGCCACGGTAAACGTCACTGTGCTCCTTTGCCGGCTAGCATCTTCCGCTGCACTTTCAAGGGCATTCTTACCCTTTTTTTCTCCCGGCCCCGATTGCGGAGTTTCTCCTGCTTTTTGGTGGCAAGCTTTTTTGCCCGGAACACGGCACGAATGCCCTGGCTCCTTTAGAATGCAAGGTGAGGGTGCGTGGCGGTCACTTTTTTCTCTTCGCCTTGGTTGCTCGGAAAAGGTTTTTCTTCCCTTGGGGAGCTACAAATGTGACTGTCGCGCAGTCCACCGTCTCCTCTTTTCTCTTGGTAGGAAAATTGGAGTTCCTATCTGTCTTTTGGTGCCTCCCGTTGCCGTGAGGTCCCGTTTTCCCTAGAGAAAGACCCCCTCTTCCCTTTCTTTTCCTCCCGTCACCATTGACTTTCCCCTTCCTTAGATGACACCTGTCTCGTGGTAAGTTACTTTCCGTGCTTACCCAGCAGGATGCTCCCCTTTCCCTTTTTCTCGCTAGATCGCATTGCCATCTCTTTTTTTTTCAAATGAAGGTTGAAAGCTGTTTGGATAGGTCGCTGGAGTTTGAACGCCTGCCTAGAAGGATAGAAATCTGTGGGCCCTCTTCCTTCCTCTCGCCCGGACGTTCTTTGTTGAAGTCCCCTTCCCCTTTGGGTGGACCCAGAACAGTCACGCTCACTTCCAGCTGTCCTCGCCATTCACCAACCTTCTCTTTTCTTTCATGTCCTCCCAAATCGGCCTTGCCATCCCTTCCCCCCCCGGTATTGGATCCAGGCAAGGGTTTGGCAATGTGGGGGGTGGTTTACTTGGAAGGTTCCGTTACCGTGGACCAGCAGTCTTTCTTTCCCCTTTTTTTCTTGTTTCAATGGAGAGATCGACTTTCCATCTCATTTCCTCCTCTCCACGAAAAGGTCGTGATCAAAAATGGTGGTGTTTTGTCCGAACATTTCTCCGTGACTCTTTTTTCCCGGCTTCAGGCTTGGAAAATCATCGATTCAAGAGTCATCCGTTTTACGCCCTTTTCCTGCCAGGGCTTTTTCACTCTTTCCTCTCGTGTCGGCTCCTTTTTACTCTCCAGTCCCCCTTGCCGAATAGAACGAGTTCCACCGTCCCCCTCCATGGGCACATAGGCTCTTTCCTTCCCCATCCGCCATCGAAATCCCTCCTCCTTTCCCATGCAGGCGAAATCCCTTTTTCGTGCGGGGTTGGCGGTTTCTTTTTCTTACCTTGGATGTGGCTTTTTTTTTCTGAGTCTCCGGAATAATCGGCTTTTATCTTGCGTGCTCGAAGCAAGCCTTCTACTTCTTCCTCTATGGCTTCGTGCACAGCACGGTGACGCCACCGCGACCAAGTGGCGTTCGAGTTGCTTTTTAAGGGTGATCTTCTCAGATCGATGGTTTCTTTTCTTGGGGCGTGTGATGAGTTCTTGTGAGAAGGCAAAAGTCTTCTTTTTCTTTCTCTTCCTTGCGGTTGGGAGTGCCATCAAGACTCCTTTGAATATTGCCAGATACTTGACTCACAAAACACTTGTGCTGGTTGTTAGCGCAAGTGAGTGCACGCGAACATTCCCCTCTTTTCGTGACGATGGGCTGGGAGCGCAGTTTTTCTCTTCCGGGCACTGCCCTTTAGCGTCCTGTGTATTTCATTTTTTATTTACTACATCATCCGTTGTGTTGTTGTCTCGTTATATCGCGAAGCTACAAGGAAGGGCCGTCCCCCTTCCTTTTTTCTTTCCCCATCCCATCTGCGACGATTTCAGCGGCCCTTTTTCAACTCACTGGCGCGACAAACTAAGCCGAAGATCTTCACTAAAAGATTTGCATTCTTCTTTTATTCTTTTTTCCCCCTTCCAAAGGACGAGCCCTCCTTCCTTGGCCTTATCACTCAGTTGCCCTCTCTGCTCAGGCAAAAGCCCCCCTCCCCCCGCCCCTCGCCGAACCAAATCGATCTTAGGCTCAAACCGTCAACCTGACAGACACGGTATTCCCGAGTTCAATTTTTTTCCCGTGACACTTCGAAGAGGCTTCCCCTTTTTTGTCTTTTCTTTTTCCGTGTACGCCGCCGTCTCTTTTCTGCCAGCGCGGTAGCCGGCAAGATACATTACTTAGATCAAGCACCCCTCTTTTTTTCCCCCTCCAACGTGGTAACTCAGTCTTCCCACGCCAACCCAGCAGCGGCTCTCAACCTTTTTTGAATGGCAACGATCGGTAGTAGCTGATTTTTCCCTTTTCTTTTTCTCCGAAATCGACTCTGGGCCCCTTTTTTGGTGTCTGTACTCCGGGAGAGTGAAGGACCGCTCCTGACCTCCCCTTGATCCCTGGAAGCAGGAGCTTCAAACGGCGATGGTTTAAACCTCTCGATGATATGGATCTGTTTCTTCTTTTTTTTTTCTCTTTACTTCCGGTAAACGGAGATGGGACATTTCCGAATATCCCAAAAACCACATTTTTTTTCCCCCGGGACCTTTACGTGGATGTGGTGGACGTGGGGCCATCTTCCAGTCGATATAGCCATGTCAATACTCTCTCTTCGTGTAATCATGCTGCTTTGAACGGACTTCCAACTGCCGGTAGCTAACCCTTTCAACCGTTGAAGGAGCCCCCCCCCCTTGGTGAGACTTCAACGTGTTTTCCCCTTCGGAAATTAATAGCAAAGCTACCGTGAGATCCTTTTGGTCTCTGGTGGAACATTTCCCAAGCGCCTCCCTTGTCTGGTTCCATCCACCTGCACCCCTTCTTTTCTTCTTCAACAAAGACGGCCGGGCGGATACTTCCCTTTCAGCCCCCAGATTTCTATCCTGCTCATTCCTTCCTTCAGGAATACAGCGGACCGATCAAACCCCCTTTTTACTTGGCGAGGGGGAATTCCAACTTCTGCTGGACAATGCGATTTTCTCCCCTCCCAGCGGTAATGTGAGAATCATCTGGAGACCCAGGCTTTTCATTTCCAACTGAACAATTACTCCCCCTCCCGGTTGGCAGCGAAGGCCTTTTATTTCAATGGTGAAGTAGGACCGACCTTTTACCACGTCCTGATTCTCGGGACCTCACTTCTTCCTTCTCTTTAGGAACAACCCAATCCCCCCCTCCCCTACAAAGATACAGGCGACTGTTAGCGACGGCACATTCTCGGAAGGACAGTCCCCCTTTCCCCCCATGAGTTCGGGCCCGGTCCCTCTTTACCACGGAGATAACGGATATCTCGGCGTTATACACCGCAACAGAACAAACCTCCTTTTTCCCCCTGTGAAGGGCTCTCTTTGTGGACGTGTTCGCGCTGACACACCCTTTTTCCCCCCCCCACAAGCGATCCGTACCATCTCTCCTCAACGGACGAATTCGGTCCCTCTTCTTGAAAGTTGAAGCTTACGGATGAAGCCTTCAACTCCTCCTGAGTCAAAGTGACGTTTACCTTTTCTTTTTTCCCCCCGCCTTGTTTAAGACGCGACTCCCCTGACGATTCCGGTGGGACAGGTGACCCATATCTCTATTTATCCTGTTGAAGAGATGTTTCCCTTTTTTTTTCGGGAGTCGGTTCCGTTAACGCACTTTTCCCCCACGGAGGGTTTTTAGGGCAAGTTACACGTACCCCTGTTTTCCTCTTTTTTCCTTCGCATCAGTAAGTTTTCTCCCTTCCACCCTCGGCAGAGAGCGGCCTCTTTTTTTTTTTTCTCAGGATCGCGGGTGGCAATGCGAGTGTTGGTAAGCTGCTCATTCCTCCCTTGCGAAGGAAGGACCGTCACGATTCTTCAGGTTAATGTTGGCGGTGGCTTTCCCCCTTTTTTCCCTCCGTGGTGCTCGAAAAGGTGTGGCCGGGCACGTCTTGCTTTTTTCGACGTCACCGGATTGGCGCCCTTTCAATTCGAATTGTATGTTTACCTATCGGGGTGGATTGGGGTGTGCCTCCCGTTGCAGTGGTTAAAGACACTCTTCCCCTGTACCCAGGTCGGTCCTACGTCCACCCTCCTCAGGCCTTCGCTGCCACCTGTCGGGATGCGTAAGTAATTTTTGCATTCCCCTTACAAATTCCTTCCCATCTGGAGTTGTGTCCGGGTTTTTCATTGCCATCTAAGTTTGTCCTCCCCCCCTGAAGGTGAAAGCTGTTGGATAGGTCGTGGAGCCTTCCCTCTTGCTAGCAGGATAGAAACTGGGGATGTTCCTTTATTTGTTTCCCGGCAGTCTTGTGAAGTCCCCCCCCCCCTAGGTGAACCAGAACCAGTCACGTCACCGTCCTTTTCTTTCCACAAAAAGATAATCACGGTAGCGGTGCTATTAATGGCCGTCCAAACGTAAGTATCCACCCCCACTGTCTTGGCTCCCGGGCACGGGTTGCCTTCTTCGCACGGCAGTTGGAATGTTCAGTTCCCGTTGCCGCAGCTCTCTGCTAGTATTGACAATGGCCCTTTCCTCCATGAAGTCAACACGGCCACCCTCTCCACGGTCCGGTGCCCCTTTGGTGGGGGAGCGCTTTCCTTTCCCCGAAGTAAAGGATCAGGCTTGGCCCTCCCTATAAAGAGACCGTTTACCATTCCGTTTTGTCCTGGTCTCCTAATCAGTTTTTTTCTATTTTTTTAATTGCTTCCTAGAGCTCCCGTACCCCTTGCCTCCCTCCCTCGATGGGAAAATAGGCGATGTCGGCTTTCCCATCCCCCTTTCCTACCGGCTAGTGACCATTGCCTTACATTTTTCTGGGTTGGTCGATGCCGGCCTGAGTTACCACGTTTTCGGACTTTTTCTTTTCCCGCGCTTTAGACTTGCGGCTACCCGATTTGCAGAAGCCGGTCACAGACGCTTTCTTCTTCTTTGCTTCGTGCCCAGCAACTTTACTCCCTCTCTTAGAGGTAACGCGACCTTTTTCGTTGCTGTAAGGGTGAAGGGTGCTCCGAAGACCGGATGTTTTCCTGCTTCTTTTTTTCCGAGTAAGTTGGGATTGTGCCTGAGTCCTCCCCTTCTTCTGAGAATGCCAAGGACTTCTTTTTTCCTCGGTTTGCAGTCCCTCAGACTTCTCATGAATTGTTTCAAATATCTTTTATTTTTTTCCTGACTTCGGCGAGGATGAGGTTGTTCTCTTTTTCAACGCCGCAACATAAGGCCTTGCGTGGCCGCTTGACATTTTTTATTTTGACGATGCTGAATGTTACGGCCCTGCCTGTGCGTCGCTGGTGTATTGGTATTTCCTCGTTGTGTTGGTGAGAGAGATAGTTCCTCTCCCTTTTTCTTACATCAGTCAGTATCAGAATGCGGCTCCCGCATCTTCCCCTCTTTCTCTCGGTGAAATCACTGGACGCGAACAACCTCAGCTCGCCGAGTTTATTCTGCCTTTTTTCCCTTTTCATGCTAGTCTGAGGGACTCCCCTCTTTCTTCTAATGACGCGACTAAAGTCAGGACTTCTCACTCAGTTGCTCCTCTGTTCTCTTTCCGCTCGCCGGAACCCATCGATCTTCCCCGGAGAACCAGTCACCATTTGACCTTTTTTCCCTCAGAAAGCCACTGGTCGTTTTCTCTCCCCCCCTTGCTGGGCACGAAGGCCACTATCGGCAGTCCTCCCTTTTTCTGCCAGCGGGTAGCCGCAAGCTAAACGCCGATATTCTTACCTTTGGCCCAATCAAACGTGGGTAACTCCTTTTTTCCCTCCCAGCAGCGGCTCTCACCCCAGGGGATTTCGCTTTTTTTTTTTTTTTCGTAGCGGATTTCGATGGCGAGGGGCAGGCGACATTCCTATCCCTTTTTTGCGGGTTCTCCAGTTCTAGCGGCCCTTTTTCTTTCAGGCCGCATCTCCGAACGAGTAAAAAACCCCTTCTTTTCTCCCGGCGATGGTAAAAGGATCTCTGTCGATGCTCTGTTTATGTCCTTCTAATTTAATTCGGTAACGGAGATTTTCCCCCACCCCCCTTTTTGACACGACATTTCCGTGTATCTCCTGGAGATGGGAAAGTCGATCTCGCCTGTCACGATCTTCTCTTTTTCCTCTGGGCAAAAGGGAACGGCACCCCCCCCCTTTTGGCGCCTTTATACACACAACCAGCTTGCACCTTTCTTCCTCGGTGGTGGGAGACTTCAAAGGTTGCCTGCCATGTGGCTTCCTTTTTCACGCAACAGTGAGTATTCCTTTTGGGGAATTCCTTTTCAGCAGTAGAGCGTGACTGTTTTCTGGTCACCTTTTTTTTTACTTCAACAAAGACGGCCGGGCTTCCCCTTGAAAGGACCACAGATTCTATTCTGCTAGAACTCTTTTCTTCTCAGCGACCTATCCAACAGCTTTCCCTTTGTTTTTCCTTCCCCGAGATGGCACTTCTTCCCTAAAGCGGTACTGTGAGCATATGATGGTTCATGCCGCCCCACTGAACAGTAATTACCAGTCGACTTTTTTCCCTCTGTGCGGAGTCACTGGTGGACGGTAGGACCGACCTTGTTCCCCCCTTTTTTATAGGTACATAAATGAACGCACGGCAACGGGCTTCTCAACCCCACCACAACGAATAGGAACCCCCGTCTACAGGAGAATTTTCGGCCTTTCCTCTTTCTAGAGACAGTCACATTTGTGCCAGTTTCCCTTCCGAATTTTAGAGAAAATTTCCTTCCTTCGTAGCCTGGGTTACGCCACCCCCCCTCTCGTGAAGGGGATTATAGCAAGGGCAGTAGTCCCTTTCTTGAAAAACCCCCTTTTTCCCCCCCCCCCGATCCTTACCACCGGAAGCTGCCCCCTCCCTGGTCAGATATCGGCGCGTTTTTCCGAATTCCCATTCTCCCGGATGAAGCGGCAACCCTGCCCCCCTCTTCCGTTTTACCGTGCCCCGAGCGGCGTCAACTTCCCCTTTAGACAGAGAGAATGCGGACAACGTTCAACGCTTCCTCCTCCTCTCCTTTTCATCATCTCCCCCTTTTTTTTTATCTATGGTCACAACTGGCCACCCTTCTCAGCGCGCGGATAACAAGGCGTGAGCCGCTCTTTTTGCTTTTTTTCCCAAGTTAACGGTTTTCTTTTTTCGCTCTGGCATCGTAAGCTTCCCTCCTTTTCCAAACCGAGAAGAGAGCTTGCGATTCTTCAGTCGGTGGTAAGGATCTTTTTTTCTTGTTGTTCAGCGCGAACACGGCCTCTTTTTCTTCGGAGGTAGTGGTTATCTGTTTTTTTTGATTGGCTGGGGTGTCCCTCAATTCTCTTCTCTTATCAACGTGACCCTCTTTTTCTTCGTGCGGGGGCCCGTCACCCTTTTCTCCTTCCTGATAGAGAGCTCGCCCGCTCAAAGGATTGGCACTTCCTCACACCCCTTTTTCTCCTATGTAGCTGGGTAGGAAATTTGTCTTTTTCCTATCGGGGTGGATTGGTGGTGTTGCCTCCGTCCGTGACTTCTTGGGTACGAGAAGAACGAACCCGACTTCCCAGGTCGGTCCTTCCCTTTCCCCTCCTGACGGAAATCAGGCCTTTTTCGCTTGCCATGTTCCGTTTCTTTTTGGGAAGATTCAGTAGCTCCCCCGGATCTCCACGTAACCGCGGGAGTTGTCACCGGCCCTTCGATCGGCATTGCCATTCTCCGCTTTCTGAAGTCACCCATCCATCCTTTTTTCCCCTGCGTTGGATAGGGTCGCGGGAGCCTGTCCCACCCCTTGCTAGCGGCTAGAAATCTGTGGGTTCTTCCTAGATCCGCCGGCCGTTTTTGTGAAGTCCCTCCCTTTTTGGCAGGTGGACCCAGAACAGTCCTTTTTCCCTTCATCGCCATTCCCCACACGGATCCTCCCTTTTTCAATCGGCCTTGCCATCCCCGTGAAGTCTCCCCTATTGGATCCCGGCACCTTTTTTTCTTTTCTGGTGTGGGTGTTTTATGTTTTTTTTTGAATGTTCTTGTTTATTGTACATTTTTTTTGTTTTTTGTTGAAGGTTACGTTCCCGTTGCCGACTTTCCTTTTCCTCTGCTAGGATTGACAATTTGAGATCGCCTTTCCCATCTCATTGAAGTCACCCCTTTTTCGGAAAAGGTCGTGATCAAAAATGGTGGTGGTGTCTCTTTTTCAAAGTCCAATCTCCTTTCCCCTTTCAATCCAGAATCCAGAGATCGATCAACTCTTCTTTTCCCGTCTCCTGATGACAGGGAATCAATTGTTTTACTCGTTTTTAGTCAGTTTCAAAGATAAAGTAACCCTTGCTTTCCTTTCCCCCCTCACTCTATGGGCCATAGGCGATCCCGAAATACGGCTTACTACCGTGCTCCTTCTCCTCCCATGGGTGAAAGAGCCTTTTCGTGACGGACTGATTACCCCGTTTCTTTTTTTTTTTTCGGAATAATAGGATTTTAAGTATTGCGGATAAACCGCTGGAAGCAACCGATGTTTTATCTCTCGAATGAAGAGAGTGGATTCGTTTTCCCTACGCATTCTTAGAAGGTCACGCGGACCTTTTTTTCCTTTACGGGAGGTCAGGGTGACGGGGTTCTAGATCGATGGGTTCGTCCAGTTTCTTCCTTTTGGATTGTGAAATGAAGCAGCATCCTTTCTCTCTTCCAAGGAATTTCTGCGCAGTAATGATGAGGGGCCTCTTCCTTTTCGTTTTCCTCTCTCATGAATTGAAATCTTTTTATGACTATGCTTCCCCTTCGAGCTGAGGTTGTTCGCGCCCTTTTCACGCGCACATTACCGGCATTGAGTTTTCCGCCTTCCTTTTTCTCAGTATGATGATTGCTGAATGTTAAGGCACATGCCTTGTAGCGTCGATGGTGTATG